>Ga0075366_10000069_pt1 | contig 39389 bp, 38 predicted proteins | sample EndMethybrTD3031_FD_72351 | JGI IMG/M metagenome (GOLD analysis project Ga0075366, IMG submission 72351) | Populus endosphere microbial communities from Tennessee, USA - Endosphere MetaG P. TD hybrid TD303-1 | ecosystem: Host-associated > Plants > Roots > Endosphere | place: USA: Tennessee...
TTGTCGACAATATTAGCGATTGTCTGACGGGTTACTGGCTTACCACAAATTGGACAGTGTGGCACGCCCACGCGAGCGAACAACAAGCGCAAATAATCATAGATTTCGGTAACTGTAGCCACTGTACTGCGTGGGTTGCGACTAGTAGATTTTTGGTCAATAGAAATAGCTGGAGACAGACCATCGATTTGGTCAACATCAGGTTTTTCCATAAGACCCAAGAATTGGCGAGCGTAGCTACTAAGACTTTCAACGTAGCGACGTTGGCCTTCGGCGTAGATCGTGTCAAAAGCAAGGCTAGACTTACCAGAGCCAGATAGTCCAGTTATGACTACTAGCTTATTTCGGGGTAACTCAACATCAACGTTCTTGAGGTTGTGTTCCCTTGCTCCCTTAACGATGATCTTCTCAGCCATGAACCTGTTTATTATAGTGAAAATCTGAGAATTTTTCCAGAGCGTATCTGTAAATGATCTTCTTATGTATAATGAGGCTACATGGAAAATCTCAAACGCAACTGGAAACGTATCCCAACCGCAGTCCGTAAACCACTCGTATTGATGGTCGGCATCGCCATTATTGTAGCCGGAATAGCTATGCTCGTTCTGCCTGGACCAGGCTGGGCTGCTATATTCTTAGGATTTGCCGTTTTGGCTACCGAATTTGCTGCTGCCGAAAAGGTTCGAGATTGGATGGTTGGACATTTCAAACAGTTGCTACACAAGGCCAAAAAGGCCGTAAAAAACCGCCAAAACAAGCCCAAAGCATAAGCGTTTACAAAATATATTTGACCTCGTCGCTAACCTATGTAATATTAATAGTAAGTTATCTATTAAAAGTAGCGAGGGGCGAGCACATGTCGGAGTTAATTGTGCTCGGGCAAATTCCGGGCACCCACATTCAAATCACTTTTATTGTTTGGATAGTGTTGATTATTGGGGCGAGCGTTGCAGCGTTATTTTGGCTGAGTCGATTTATACTAGTCGCTTGGGTCATCACACTGCGATTGCTAGCGCTTACACGCAGAGCACCAATCAACCTGGAGCAATAACATACAAAAAGAGGAGGTCATTGCCTCCTCTTTTTGTATGTCTCATTTATTACTCGATAGGTTCTGGCATGATACTTTCGGCGTACAGCTTCAGCTCTTCCAACAAGTATCGTTGATGATCAGTAAGCTCTTCATGCTGGGAAAGCTCCTGCAAACGTGCAAAGAAACGGCCCATGCGACTATGCTGGTCTCCCTTTAGTAGCTTGTCGGCACAGTGTTGTTCCCAAGCCTCACGCTCTTCTCCTGTTAATAGCTTTGGATAGTTACGCGCCTTATACAGTGGCAGCAATTTAACTAGACGTTCATCTTTGAACTTTAGGCCAAGGTCGCTTAATTCTTCTGGTTTTGCCGCGCGAACAACGCTCATCTTTTGCTTGTCGCCACCTTCAAAGAAAGCGCTATACATACAGCCATCCACGTCGTCTTCGATGGTTGCAAACTTACTAGTATCTCGTTCTGCCTCTAGAATCTCCCATGCTTGACGTAAACGATCCGCAAAATCCTTCATGCTTTTTAGGACTGCCAGGTTATGCCTGATCTCGTCCATATTTATTTTTAGGCGTTTCTGATCGGCTTCATCCTTGAGCACGCCCAAAGGCGCAACAGCCGGGCATCGGTTGTACTGCATGGTCTTTACTGGCAGCCTTGGGGCTTCAGGGTCTTTATTCCAGCGCCAGAGCTCCACAAGCTGTTCAGGAGTCATGTCTTTGTACTGACTAGGATCGTGTCGCAGGTCATAGACAAACGCTCCCTGCTTTTGCGGATGGTCACTAATGCGATACACGACTGTGGTTTTTTCGAATTCGCTTGGATATTTACCACTGGTATACACAAATGGCTGGCCGCCCGTGGCTAGTTCTGCTACTTTGCGTTTGTCGCGCATGCTTAGCAAAAAGTCGAACAGTTTTTCATTCTTGTTACGGATTAGCCTTGCTACTGAAATAGTTGCCTCAACATCGCTTAAGGCATCGTGCGCGTGTTCATGGTCTAGCTTGTTCATGGCGGTCAGTAGCTCAAGGCGATTCGTAGGCTTACCATTCACATCGAATGGCCACTCGATTCCGTCCGGCCTCAGCGCACGGGTCATACGCACCACGTCCAGTAAGTCCCAGCGCGATTTACCGTCCTGCCACTGCCACTCATATGGGTCATAAAAGTTCCGATAGTGCAGATAACGCACAAACTCATCGTCAAAACGCACCGTGTTGTAGCCTACGAAAATAGTATCTGGCGTAGCGATTTCATTGGTAAATATCTTTAGGAACTCAGCTTCAGTATAGCCTTCTTCTTGGGTCTTCTGCGGCGTAATGCCTGTGACCATGATGGCGTCAGGATCAGGCAATGTGTCTTTGGGTAGTTGAACAAGCATATCAACAGGTTCACCAATAGGATTCAAGTCCATATCGGTACGCATACCCGCAAACTGCATGATTCGCGCTTCGTTAGAATTAATCCCACTGGTTTCTAAGTCGTAAAAGAAAAAACTGGCTGACATATCAACCAGTGTAACAGATTATGCTTTAACTAACTGTCGTATTAGCTACGACGCATGCCAGGCAAGATGTGGAAGAAGCGACCTAGCCCTTTGGGCTGCACGACGGGCTGCTTAGTTTCTTCGCCCTGTCCCGATAGCATCTGAACGGTTGTTAAGAGATTCTTACACACCAGTTCGACACCGTTACTTTGCGTCAGTGGTGTCGGTTCTGGGTCAGAATTTTTGTTGGCATCCAGTTTAAACTTGAAATCACGTATGGCAAGCGTCCCTTCCCAGCGCATCTTGGAAGGAATTTCATTAGCGTCAAGGGGATAGGTTATATCGGTCCTAATTATCCGCGCCACGCTATCTTCCTTAGGCTCCTGCGTACGATAAACCAAAATATGGTCGCCGTTCTCTCCATACCAGATAGTAAGCCGTGTGTATAAGCTTGGCTCACCTGTTTGGGGGCTAAGGGCAGAGCGCGCCCGGGTAAACATCACTCTTTCATCATCCCTAACGACAGTTACGCCTTCAGGAAAGTCAGGGTCCAGCTGACAGAGCTCAGCATTATGATACAGTCGATCAGCGGCCTCACGCAGTTCCTGGTGGCCGGGGTAAGATTCAGCTGGAGGCAATAGTTCTACACTCATCGTACGCCTCGATCTAGTAAGTCATTTGACCCTTGTCGCCAAATGCAATGGTATCACCAGGGTGAATCCTTTGGCGGACAAGTTCGTGCATGATGCCAGTCTTTTGCATAATGTCACGGAGGCGTAGGACACCCTCTTCATTGTCAAAGTGAGTACGAGATGCAAAGCGCTCAATCTTTTGGCCACGGACGACATATAGATGGTCGTCTTCTTTGGTAACAGTGTAGGCATCAGCCTCATGACCTTCGAGCGTAAGTACTGGCAAGCCAGCTGCTTCAACTTCTTCTTCAACAACTTTAGCACGTTCGGCCTCAACCATTACGCGAAGCTTACGGAGCACCTCTTTTAGACCCTGCTTGGACTGAGCAGACATTGCCATAAGTGGCGTACCCTTAGGTACGACTTTTTTTAGCTTCTTCATAAGATCAGCGACAATTTCATCGTCTAAACCTTCGATTTTGGTAATCACAACGATCTGAGGCTTGCTAGCAAGATCAACTTTGTAAGCAGCTAATTCCTTCTGGATAGTCTGGTACGTTGCAACAACATCTTCCTGATATGCGTCTACAAGGTGCAGTAGCACGGCGGTGCGCTCAACATGACGCAAGAATTCATCGCCCAGACCCTTACCTTCGGCGGCGCCTTCAATAAGGCCTGGAATGTCAGCCATAAGAATGCTGGATTCGCCATCGATATCAACCACACCCAAGTTAGGCACAAGTGTCGTAAATGGATAGTTGGCAATCTCTGGACGAGCGTTACTAACAACACTAAGTAGTGTGGATTTACCGGCATTTGGTAAACCAACAAGCCCGACGTCAGCAATCATCTTTAGTTCTAGCTGACCTTCAAATTCTTGACCGTCTTCGCCCTTTTCGGCGATACGTGGTGCTTGGCGACGAGATGAAAGGAAGTGGGCGTTACCAAAACCACCATCGCCACCTTTGGCAACAATTGCCTGCTGACCGTCGATAGCTAAGTCGGCAACAACAGTGCCGTCCTGAGCCACAACAGAGGTTCCTACGGGAACGCGAACGATGAGATCCTTGCCATTACGACCGTGCTTGCGACGTTTGCCACCGGCCTGACCAGACTCAGCCTTGATCTCCTTTTGGTAGCGGAAGTTAACTAGTGTGTTTTCGTTACGACTAGCTTCAAAGACGACATTACCACCACGACCACCATCACCACCGTCCGGACCGCCCTTGTCGATGTACTTTTCATGACGAAAACTGATGATGCCGTTTCCGCCATCACCTGCCTTAATTAAAACTGTTGCTTTATCAACAAACATATATTCCTCAATAATAACAGATTATTGGCAAGTATCCTACTACTTCTTAGTGAATGTAGTTGAAGGTTGCAGCTTGGGCAGCTGGCCAAAGCTTGTAGTCAACGCGGTTCCAGCCACCTGCGCTTGTAGTATCAGTCATACTCTTTTGACCATGAGAGTTCATTTCGGAAACCCAAATGCTACCATCAGGGTTCACGCGCTCAACATAAGCTACGTGACCTGCACCCTTTTGAGAAGTAACCACAGCAGCACCAACGGCTGGCGTATGGTCAACGCGCAAACCAGCACCAGCAGCACGGTCATCCCAAGTACTTGCGTTACCCAGATTAGAAGGAACAGGGTTGCCTGCCTTAGCGCGCATCTGTGCAACATACCAAGTACAGAAACCATAGTCATAGCCGTTGTAGCCGTACACAGCAGAGAAAGAGCCAGAAGCGTACGAATAACCCGTGCTACGCGTTGGTGCAGCAACTGGCTGCTGACCATTAGGGATAATAATCTGTTCACCTATCTTCAGGCCACTAAGCTCGGCATCATTATAAGCAACAATCTGGTCTTTGCTGGCACGGTACTTAGTAGCCAATGTATCAGCAGAGTCACCGTCTTTAACAGTGTATACAATGCCGCTAACTGGTGGGATAACTAGCTTAGTGCCAGGGCTAACAGTATTACCACTGATGTTGTTAGACCACATAATGCTTTCGGAGGTCACATTGAACTTTGCGGCGATACTTGCCACTGTGTCACCAGCCTGAACTACATAAGTCGCGATATCCTTGTTGCTCTTAAGGTCGGTTACAACCGCCTGAGGCTTACTAATAACCGTGGTCTGAGCAACAGGAACAGCAAGCTGGGCTCCCACACTGTCTGCTTGGTTTGTCACGGCCGTAGTTTCGGCCAAGTTAGTCATTTGCGCCAGGTTAACAGCGATATCAGCTGAGGACAACTGGTCAAGTGGGTCACTGAGACCATTAGCAACAGCATTAGAAGCGTTATTGTGCGATGTGGCTACTGAAGGCGTACTTTGGACCACAAAAAAGATAATAGCCCCAAGTATAGCTACATTAACCGAAAGCAACCCATAACGAATAAACCGACGCTTACGAATAAGGTGGGATACTTTCTTCTTGGTTCGCGTAATAACACCTACAGTCGATGAAGACTGAGTTCGCAAGTGTTCTGCACGGATAACTGGATTACTAATTTTCTTGCTCCTGACGCCTGCTTACATGCAGATGTCTGAATCTCAAGCGATTAGCTACTTATGAATCTTGACAAAAAGTAACACTTCTCGCGCTATCAAAAATAGGGCTCCAAAGCATTACTAGCATAAGTATAGCTGATTTATGTCTGTTTGCAAGCCCCAGAAGGGCTTACGACCCCTGTTATTGAGAACAAAGTTTCTTACAATATTGGTCAACATTTGCCTGATGGTCAGCCAATGTTTTAGAAAAATGCGTTGTACCATCATCACCTGCCACAAAGTATAACCAATCTGTATTTGCTGGGTGAGCAACAGCCTCTAGTGAACTGGCAGTAACATTGCTAATAGGCGTAGGCGGCAAGCCATCAATAAAGTATGTATTGTAGGGTGACTGATACCTATTGGAGGGGGTCTTTCCATCCAATATCGCGCCGTAATTAGCGGTAACGTCAGATTGCAATCGTACACCCTCGCGAATACGCTTCAAGAACACTTGCGCGACTTGGTCACGGTCATTCTGGTTGGAAACTTCTTTCTCTACCATAGAAGCCATAACAATACCTTGATAAGTGCTCAAACCCTGCTTACTGAAGGCTGCACGAACGTCTGGCGTGAGGCGCTTGTTCATCTGCTCGAGTGCAGAGGTGACAATAGTCTTTGCGCTGGTTTCGGATGTCCTCTGGTAGGAGTCGGGATACAGGTAGCCCTCTAGACTGGCTGCAGCTGGTTTATCTACTAACGCAGGATTGTCAGCATAATTCACAGGGTTTAAGGCATCATCAACCTCGGCCTCCGAGAAGCCATCCTGGATAAGATGCTTGCGGATCTGGTCAATTCGCTGGCCAGGTAAAATAGTTACTAAGTTCGTCACAATTTTTCCATGCGTAAGTTGCGTTACAATTTCGGCTACACTTTGACTTGGAGTCAACTCGTAAGTTCCTGCCTGTAAAGCGTTACGCACTTCCTTACTACTTACATATAATTTAAAGGCCCATGCACTTCGGATAAGACCTTTTTGTTCAAGCAGATCACCGATCTCTTCGACAGTAGCACCCTGCTTAACAGTTATAGTCTGAATTTGCTGGCTACTACTTACTGGCTTGAGATTCTGGCCGTAAACCACGCGGACCGCAATAGTACCGCCAACTACCAGGAGCGCACCAATTCCCAAAACCAAAAAGACGCGGCGTGGCCATCGTTTTCGTGGTAGGTGATTAGAATATTTCATGCTTTTACCTCCGGGTGTTCACTGAGAAAATCTTCAAGGATGTAGGCAGCCGCAAGCGCATCTATATCGCCTTTTGCAAAAGGCTTACCGCGCTGCTTAAGCTCAGCTTCTGCCTTGCGAGAAGTCACCGACTCATCCTGCCAATGAATTGGCACTTGTATATGATTCTCAAGCTCAGCGCCAAAGTCTTGAATTGTCCTAGTTTGCTCAGTTTCCTGACCGCTTAAATTACGAGGGAAACCTATAACTACCATAGCAGCTTGCTCACGGGCAACCAAGTCCTGGATCGTCTGCATAATCGTCTCGTTGTGGTCTAGAGTTTCAAGCGGATGAGCGATACGTGCAACAGCATTAGCAGTTGCCACACCGATTCGCTTCCCACCTACATCTAATGCCACGATACTACTCGAGCTAGTCAGCATTTTTAACCGCAGGCTTTTCAACAGAAACTGTAATTTTGCCTGTATTCTTAGGAATTGATGACACCCAGAATGGGCTGTAATGTACATCAACGCTGGTTACGCCTGGATATTTACCGATAAGTTCTTTAGCCTCGGCAGACTTCTTACCAGCGACCTGTTTCTTGATGTCAGTCAGATTAAGGTCAGATCCAGCAACCGCGGTGTCATCCATACTAAGAAGAATTGTCTGAGCATTCTGGTTTTGTGGCTTAAAGGATGCTTCGTTCAAGCCATAGTCTAGAATAATCTGCTTCGTAGGGTCTATCTGCTTGTTTACCTCGCTAGCGATAAGCTTCTTCAGGTCACTTTCTTTTGCGCCAGCCATGCTATAAGTCGTCTTTTGAATCACAGTTACGGTATCCGCCTCAGTTCCAGCAGGAACGCTAGTACTTACGTCAGGCTCGCCAGCCGTAAACGAGTCGTCCATTACATATAAGGCCTGGCTCTGTAGTTGTTGTTTCAGCTCGGACTTAACTGCGTTCGTATCTTGGCTACTTAGCTTCTGCTTTGCATTCTCGATATCTGACTGTTGAACGACTTTTACTATATTAGTTGAGCCACCACTCATTTGCGTACCACCAGCAGATACCGATGAAAAGCCGTTCACCGTGTAGTCATTAGAGGCTCCAGTGTTATACTTTTCGCCAGCATTCTGGGCAAGCACAGTCACGGAATCAACATGGTCACCACTCGTTTTACACTGACCACCACCTGTAAAGTTACCTGAGTTAAGAGAAATGGATTGTTGCGTGATGTATGTTAAGTCACCCTTGCTAATTCCTGTCCCCGCAGGGATACTCACTGGATCATTACTACAGTTTCGAAGAGTAATTTTACCCGTGGCCTTGCTACCCTTGTCTTTCTGTCCAGTCGCGTCTACTTGTTGGGTTGCGGTCTTTTGCGTTTGTTTGATAACACCAGGAATAACTGCCGAATCGACGTTGACGGTCTTCGCAGACATACTTAGCGTAACATCCATTGCAGTATTAATTGCCTGACTGTCAGTCTTAACAGCCACCGTTGCACGAGGCATAACACCAAGAGCAATCCAGAATAAGAAAATGGTGAATACCAGACCAACACCGCCCAGAATGAGCCATAGGCGGAACTTATCAAAATCAGGAATGCTAAGTTTCTTGTTCTTTTTACCCTTAGCTTTCGTGCTGGCTGCAGATGGCGCAGCGCCGGCTGTGTTGTCTAGCTCGATTGGACCTTCATCCTCGACATCTGCTGCAGCCGCACCAGCATAGTCGCCCACTGATTTACTCTTATCAATCTTGGGCTCGTCGTTCATATCGACAGCTTCTTCTGAATCATCAGCCTCATGAGCAGCACCGCCAGGTACAGGTGGAACTTCGGGACGGGACTGCAATGTCTTTGCAACATAAATGCCTACTGAGCCAGCCAGGGGCAAAAGTCCCGCCTCATTAGTAATAAGTACCAGGTGCTTCTTGGAGCTATCAGCTGTGCGCTTTAGTAGCTTCATGTTTACGATACTCTGGAGCACCGTAGCGCGCTTAGGCAGAACCAAAGCGACGATGCGCTCTTCGGAACCACGCACCTTATCAATTAAGGTTGTGATCTCATCGTCGATGTCGATATATATAACGTCTTTGCCTGGTTGTGTGCTCATATTTTTTATACGCGTAACATTTTATCTATTTTCTCACGGATTGTATCGTTTGGGGTAGTCGAAAACTGTAAAGTGTCCATACCAACTCGCAGAAGACCCATTGCAGTAATAAACGTGTGGTCGTTTACATCACCGGTAGTATCGGTAATACCGACTACTTGTGAGGGTTGTATGTGCTTAACTACAGGCTTACGGGTAAACGGAAGTTCTGAATGCCAGTTACTCTCTAACTTATCCGTTAGAAGGTCTAAGCTAGAACCACCGCCACAGAGAAAGATACGGTTCGGAAGATTGTCAAGCTTGTCAAACTCACCGAGTGCTAGTTCTACGCCGTTAATCCATACATCCAAGGTCTTGTTAAGTGCACCTTCGATGGTCGGAACTTTAGCTTGTGGAGCTTGATTTGTAGAAAGACCGATCTTCAAGTCCTCTGCCTGAGTAAACGAAACGTTCATTTCGCGTTCAATAGCGCGGGTATATGCGCGTCCACCGATACCAAACATCTTAGTGCCCTGGACACCACCATCGTTGATGACCGCGATGTCAGTAGTACCACCACCAACGTCCATAAGTATGGCACTCATACTAGCGTTAGCGTCGTTGCCAATAACAGATCGAGCTACGGCAAAAGGTTCAGCAGCTACTGCTAACAAATCAAGGTCAAGCTGCTGCGCTGTGCGCTCAAGTGCACCGATATGAATCATAGGGGCGAATGCCGTATATAGCTGTACAACAACATCACGACCCTGGAAACCAATAGGGCTAGTTACTTTGTAGCCATCAATTTCGATACCCACAAGCGCGCTATTTACCAGGCGTACTACGACTTCCTTGCCGCCAAGTTCCCAGGCTAGCTGCTTCTTGGCCTTTTCTTCGGCTCGCTGCTGCACTAGCTTAATAATCTTTTCAACTTCTGCAAGGTCGAGTGCTTTGTCGGGTTGCTTGCGGGTCACACGGACAGTTGTCGTCGTGCCCTTAACCAGTTCACCAGCGATACCAATAACAGCAGTGCGAGCACTAACGCCAGCTTGCTCTTCTGCCTGCGCCAATGCTTGGTCACAGTTAGCTACAACGCTAGAAATATCGGCAATTGCGCCGGCTTGCATATCGCTAAGCTGCTGGTGAGCGCGGCCAACACCAATAATTTCGACTTCTTCATCCTTAATACGGCCAACGAGTGCCTTTACAAATTCCGTACCAATATCAAGAGCTACAATGTACTTTGCGTCTTCGGTCGCTTTTGACTTTTGGCCAACTTTTTCGTTGACCTCTGCAGCCTTATCGGCAACCCTGGCCGCCAATGACTGCCCCATGTTTTTGAACTTATCAAGCATAATCGTATTCAATTATACCATGCTGCAACTGATGCAACACCCCGATAGTTATCTAAGCTAGAACTGCTTTGATACGGCGAATGCCAGCAGAGCTAGCTTCCTCTTTGAGAATCTTGAACTTCTTGCCGTCTTCGAACAACTGAAGGGTGTGATCAACGTGTGGACCACCACAAATCTCAAAGCTAAATGGCTTATCAGCGCCGTCAGCGATCATCTTGTAGACCTTCACGGTGTCGCCATAGCGGTCACCGAACTGGCCTAATGCGCCCATTTCTTCGCGGGCGACCTTAGTTGGATATTCAGCGAAGGATACTTTGAGATCCTTGCCAATTTGCTCGTTAACAATACGTTCAACTTCATCTAACTGCTCACGAGTGACCTTTTCGGGATGACTAAAGTCAAAGCGCAAACGCTCCTCCGTAATGTTAGAACCGTTCTGGACAACATGGTCACCAAGTACGTCGCGCAACGCCTGGTACATCAGGTGCGTAGCAGTGTGGTACTTCTTGTGGATGAGCGATTGACCGCCCAAACCACCCTTGAAGGTACCCTTAGTAGCAGTCTGGCTGCGCTCGCGCTGTTCTTTCATCTTGGCGTCGAACTCTTCGCGCCAATTGTCGGCAACCTTAATCCCCTGCTTAAAGGCTTCTTCAACGCTTAGTTCAACGGGGAATCCGTAGGTGTCATATAGTTTGAATACTTCCTCACCAGTCAGTCCATTAGCACTCATCTTAGACATCTCGTGGATGCCCTTACGGAGCGTTTGGCGGAAGACCTTTTCTTCGCGGACAAGGATTTCAATAACAGCATCACGCTGCGTGTCCATCTCTGGGAAGTCCTTGTCATACATAGCAACAATAACTGGCACTACTTCTTGCAGGAAGTTTTGCTCAATGCCCAAGTCGAAGGCAAATCGAATAGCGCGGCGCAGTAAGCGGCGCATTACATAGCCCTGCTCTTTGTTACTTGGCTTGATGCCATCTACAGCCAAGAACGTTGCAGCACGCAAGTGGTCGGCGATTACACGCATAGCGTTGGTATTGCTGTCGTAAGTCTTGCCTGAAATCTTCTCGAGCTTTTCGATAACTGGCCAGATGAGACTAATCTTAAATACATCTGGGTCATTCAAAGCAGCGGCCGCAATGCGCTCCAGGCCAGAACCGTGGTCGATATTTGGCTTTTCGAGTGGAACAAACTTGCCTTCAGCTTCCTTGCGGTACGCCATAAAGACGTTGTTACCAATTTCCATAAAGCGGCCACAGTCACAGTTAGGATGACACTGCTCGCCGTATTCTGAATTGTGTGGCGTACCAAAGTCGTAGAACATTTCGCTGTCAGGACCACATGGGTCACCAACGGGAGTCTTTTCGGGGTTACCGTTGCGGCTCCACCAGTTCTTGCTACCGTCGTAATAGAAGATACGTTCACCTTCTTTAATACCACGCTTGTAGCCGTCTTCCTCTGAGCCAATGTCGGCAACGCCAGAACTAAGACCTTTAGCCTCAAAGAGTTTCTGCCACATTTCGGCGGCTTCAGTATCTTTAGGGATGTCGTATTCGGGTGCACCGATAAAACAAGTAATGTAGAGCTTGCTCGGGTCGAGCTTAACTACATCAACCAAGAACTCGAACATCCAAGGCACTTGCTCGGCCTTGAAGTAATCGCCAAAACTCCAGTTACCAAGCATCTCAAAGAAAGTCGTGTGACGGTTATCGCCAACTTCTTCGATATCTTGGGCGCGCAAACAAGTCTGGCTATCGGTAATACGCGTACCTTCTGGATGTTCTTCACCCAAAAGATATGGAATGATTGGCTGCATGCCCGAACCAGTAAACAGTGTACTTGGGTCATTCTGAGGTACCAAAAGCGCCCGTGGAACCACCTTGTGGTTACGGTTTTTGAAAAACTCTAAGTAGGCGTTTCTGATATCTTGTGCATTCATAATTAATCAGATTATAACAGAGATGGGCAAGCTAGTACTAGCGTAGACAAACTACTCTTCGTGCTCGTCATGGATAAGGCTTGCATAGGCGCCACGGGTAGCGACCTTCCTACGCTGACTTTTAACGCTCATCATGTTGGCGTCGGCGGCTACTTTAATAGCCTCGAACTCTTCTTGATTGCGGGGCACATGAGACAATATCGTTGCGAATGTCATACTCACTGGGGCAAGTATATTGCCATTCGGAGTAAGCTTGAATACAAAACCTTCTTCAGCAAGCTTAGCGTGTAATCGTGGAATGTCGATGCCCCTTTTCGGCGGATATTCCGCATAGATGCCCTCGAATGCCCCCACGATACGGGCGACCTCTTTCTTCAAGTCCTCGGGCGAAGCAACCTTACGCCTGTTACCTTCCTCGGGCGGAATAAAACTCATGACGATCAACTCGTCTCCTGCAGCAAACCTAGAAACCGCACTAAACTCTGTTGAGCCCAAGACGGCTCGTTGCGCCTCCTCTTCGTAGTCTAGGACGCCTACAACGTCGTACTCACGGCGGTACAGATTCCGCAATGCCCTGACACCAGTTGCAATTGCTTCGTCGCCGCCCGCGTGATCGCCTAACGTATTATGCTCCTTCAACTTGTCCAAATCACCAAAAGTCAGCTTCATCACATACCCTTCATCACGCATGGTTTCTAGTACGCCAGTCTCAGCTAAACGATTAAAGAGCGCATCGCTTGCATTTAAGGTAAGGATACCTGTCTTTTTGTCTACAGATAGTGCCCGTATGAGCTTCTTGTGTGATTCAAGCTCCTCAACTAGATCTACCTTTTCAAGTTGCAACGCTTGCACGGCCATATAACGCGCACAGCTAATGACTGCCTGCTGGGCATCGGTTCCCTTTTCTACACAATTCTCTAAAAGGGGTGTACATTCTAACTGACCACAAGGAAGGCCTTGATCAATAGGAACTGTGTAGCCTACAGCTTCAAGCGGTACAAATCTAGGGTCAGAATATAGGGCTTCGGACATCTAATAATTTCCTCAAGTTATACGGTAACGATGCCGCCGCCCACCACGCGGTCAGCTTCGTATAATACAGCAGATTGACCAGGGGTCAAGGCTCGGACTTCGTCTTTGAGTTTCAGGCGCCAGTTGCCGTCTTCTAACTTGGTGATTTCAGTAATGTCGATTAAATCAGCGCGGTAGCGTGTGCGTACTTTATATGCACCCTGCTCGCTTGGTTCGTCATTAATCCAGTGGGGCGCAGTAAGGATAAATTCACTAGTCCACAAACGAGCGTCTTGCAGATCAGTTGTCACGTAGACTTCGTTCTTAGCCATATCTTTGCCGACTACATAGTAGGGCAAGCCGCCGCCAACATTCAGGCCCTGACGCTGCCCAATAGTGTAAAACAGTGCACCTTCGTGCTCACCAATTATCTTGCCATTCTGGTCGATAATGTTACCGGGGACAGTCTTTACGAATTGCTGCAAGAATTCCTTGATGCCTACCTTGCCCACAAAACAAATACCTTGGCTGTCTTTCTTTTCGGCAGTGTTCAGGCCTAGCTTCTTGGCAATTTCGCGTACCTTTGGCTTTTCGTATTCACCAATTGGCATTAGGCTGCGCTTAAGTGCGTCTTCGGTTACGCGATACAAAAAGTAACTCTGGTCTTTGTTGCCATCTAACCCGGTAAGTAGTTTGCCGTCCTGGATGCGAGCATAGTGGCCTGTGGCGATCATGTCGGCCCCATCTTCTAATGCAGTCTGCAAGAAAAGCTTAAACTTCACTTCTTGGTTACACATAATGTCAGGGTTTGGTGTCAGGCCAGCCTCATAGCCTTCGATCATATAGTCAACGACTTTGCTGCGGTACTCTTTTTCGAAGTCGTACATCTTGAAAGGAATACCAAGCTTCACAGCCACCCGCTTTGCATCTTGGTAGTCTTCCTTCCATGGGCAAACAAAGCCAGGTAGGTCCTGACTCCAGTTTTTCATGTATACACCGGTCACGTCATAGCCCTGCTCTTTCAAAAGAGCAGCAGTAACAGAGCTATCGACACCGCCGGACAAACCGACATAAACTTTCTTTGCCATATCCTACCTATTTTAGCAAATTTTACTTCGTCTAACTAGTCTTCGCGGTCGCGTTCTTCAAGATGCTTACGCAGAGACGCCAATTCATAGCGCCTGCCTAGCCAAAAAGCAACAAAAATCAGCGGGATACAGATAGCCGCCGGCGCCCAGAGCACCTTAGTGATGACTGAGGTACCGTTATCTTTGTTACCGCTTGAGCTGTTAGTCGTAACAGCACCATTTGCTTGGGCGACAAGCTGCAAGTATGCGCTTAATCCATTCTTGTCAGTAGCCTTAACGATGACTTTATAAATACCAGCTGAGTCATAGACATGTGCAAGGTCAACCGTTCCAGTAAACGGCGTGCTGATCAAGTCTGGCGTTTTTCCATCACCCCAATCGACGCTTATCGCATATGGACTAGTGCCACCGCTTAGAATTACGGGCCAGGTAAGTTTTTGGCCTGGGTTGGCACCACGCTGCGCGTAGTTGCTGGTCAGGTTCAAAAGATTAGCGCCTGTCTGGTTAAACTGCGTATCGTCAAAGTTAACCGTTACGATGTTCGAGTCAGGCCCACCTTGGTCAAATGAGTCAAAGACTCGAGCTACGATGTCATTACGCCCCGAGAATAAATCAACCTGAATGCTATAGCTACCATTTTCACAGCTAACCGATCCCACAAACACGTTGTTAGCGAAAATCTTTACCAATAAGCCCTTAGGGCAAAGACCACTTACCGTAATTGGCATATCGGTAAATGTTTGTCCGTTGCGCGGTGAACTAATCGTAGCTGCTTGCGTTGGCGGGTTGCTGGGCACTTTGCCCTCAACACCAACTGCCCCATCCTGAGGGCTATCACTCGTAGCTGCGTAAGCTAGAGGTGAGCTACTACCCAATACCACTACAGCTGCAAGCAAGCAGCACATAGTCAGAAGACGGCGAGCAATGAGGCTATGGCGAATCATATAGTTATGGGTGAATTCCTGCCTCTTATTATATTTGGCTTATGCTATTTTCGCCAAAAGTATTAGCGACGATAGCGGCGGCGGCTGTTGCCGAAGGCGCGGCGAATGAGGAAGGTCATACCAATAATGATCAATACAAGCAGGATAGATCCAACTATCGACCACCATGGGAAGTACCAGAATGACGTCGTAGACTGTAATTCTTGGGTGTTGCTGCCGTTAAGGCCGTAGAACAAGGCAACCTGAGCAGTGTACTTGCCTGGCCATAAGCCTGGATCGTCACAAACGGCCTGTTTGGTTTGGCTAGTAGCTTGCTGAGGGTCCTGACTATTGAGCACGCTCTCCTTCATACAAATCTGGATGCGCCTTGTTTGGCCAATAAGAGCTAGTGATCGCTTAGGGTTAGCATCTTTGATTTCTTGAACCGTTCGGCCAAACATGTTCTTAACCAAGATACTACCACTTGGCTGCTCGGCAACGTTACCATTGTTTTGAATGCGGTATGCGAGCTCCTTAGGAGAAGCGCCTACGAACATGTTCTTGAACTGACCTGTTGTCTGGTCTTCGCTAGATTGCCAAGCGCCAAACTGCTTTAGGTTTACTTGTTCGTTAGCCTCACCGGGAACAGTTAGGAAAACCAGCGTCGTGGACGAAGCAGAAATATTAACCTTCTGCTTAGTCTCTGGGTTTACTGCCGTGTACTGAATGGCACCGTAATAGCTTCCGGCACCTTGTTCAGCAGGTACTTTGATGCTGATCGGTACGTATGCTGATTTGCCCTTAGCAATATTGATTGTCTTGGGATACGTGATAAATGGCTTCAGTGACCATGGAGTTTGAGCTGCATTCTCATCAAGCTGCAATGCAGGTGCACCGGTTTCATTCTGGGCACCAAAATCGATAATGCGCATGTCTACCTGAAGGTCTTGGCTTAGGCTAAGGTTGCTTATGTACACCGTGTCGCTAATACTCTTGCCGGGTTGTACCGAGTAGTCCTTGCGGGGTGTAATACCCAAACCATTAGATTGTGCAGCATTAACATTTGCAGTCGTAACTAGCGTGGTTAGCGCAACTAGCAGTGTCAAAACATGCGCTATTTTCTTCATAAACCCTCTTCTATCAGTATTGGTCATAACCTTTAGCTTTTAGTTTACCATCAAAAGGTGGCAGTACAAATATACGTTAATGTTGCAGTATAGACACCAGGCGCCTGTTTGGGAGACACGTTAGCAATATAGCTCACCGTAAACTTGCGCGTGTCAGTTACGTCGGGGCTTGTAGCAACGGTGTCGCCATTGATAAATGCGTAACGGTTTACTGTATTATACCGTGCTGCTGGTGTAGCAATACCACCACCACTCGGGTCCTGGCCTACGTTAGGATTGCTATTATCGCGCAGGTTCAGTCCAAACTGAGCATTGCCCGGCGCACTAACCGTTGGGTTATCCAGTGGCGAGATAATGTTATTTCCAGATGTCAGTGTAGTTCCGTATACCACTATGGCAAAGCCAAATGCAGCATTAGTGGCCGCTTGCATCTGTGAGGTGCCACTAGACACCCTAGAAGGCAGCAAGTCACCCAAATCAACCAAGTTGCCGTCTGCACTCTCACAGTCGCTATCTATAGTAATACCCACACAAAACTTGAGATATGGCGGCACTTCGCCATTAACAGCCACACCTTGCGTCGTAGTATTGGCTACTCCACCAAAATCGATATACGATCCTGTAGCATCGGTACTGTTATACGTCGTGATGCGCACAAAGAAGGTGCCTATGTCGGTAGGATTCTTGATGCCGCTAAAAACATATTCAGACTGGCTAGCAGCGGGAGGCTGCGCTGGCGCACGCGTTAGGATAATGCGATTGGTCTGCCCTGTAAGAATAAAATAGCCGTTGTCACCTACCTGATCTTCCAATACTGCGTTAGTTGCGTTCATGCCTTGCGGCGCGTCGCATGTAATCTCAGGCAAAGGACTAGTGCAGTATTCAAACATCATCGAACCCACGGCCGTGGTAGTCGTTACGTACGAAAAAGTAAAATCATGCGTCGTTACGGCACCTGGCGTTGCATCGCCAATCTTTAGCGTGCGCTGTAATAGCCTATCGGCAGTCACCTTGTGTGCTGGCCAAATCTGCACAGCACAACTTAGGAGCATTATTACAGCTGCAATAAATAGGACGGGACGTTTGGTTCTTGGTCGCTTACTAATCCATGCCAGCATAATCTGTGGCCCTTAAAAGATTAGTAGGTTGGAACTGCAAGATAAGTGATTGTCGTGGTGTAGATACCAGGAGGGATAGTCGTAGAGATATTACCTAGGTAGCGAACCGAACCGGTGTCACAGGTTACTGGGCCTGAGGCGGAGGCAATCTGTACCGGAGTAGTCACACTCGCCGTATCGAATTGGAATTTAGCCGTACCGGCGTTGGTAATCGTACCGCTACCGCTACCGAAGTCATTCGGAGATGTCTTTGGTGCAAGGTTAGTGAAGCTATAGCCGCTACCACTCTGCGTGTCGCTAGAGTCTAATGCTAGCCCAAACTGGGCCGTTCCCGGAGCACTACTCGTACCTGCGGCCGTTGTTCCAATGGATGCAATCGTGCCCGATCCGGTACTGTTTTTAAGCGTGTCACCCGAGTAATAGATACCTGTTCCACCGTTGGCGTTCGTACTTACACGGAAGTACGAGTGAGCGTCATATGCTTGCGTAAAGCTAAGCACGCCGTTGCTATCACCAAGTGTTAGCGCACCAGTATCAGAGTAAGCAGTACATGCACCGCTAGCAGTTGGAGAAGTTACAGTACTACCAACCGAGAAGTTCAACGTTTCCTGGACCTTAGCAGTAATATCAATCTGTTGAGCAGTTGAGCTAGCTACAGATCCATTATCGATTGCCGTAGCGTAAGTACCAGAGAATACGACAATACGTACGTAGAAGGTATTGTTATCGTTTGTCGGGTTAGTAACGTAGTTTGACGCGCCACCACCATAAGTAATTGTAACTGTTGGCGTACCAGTGTTGGCCCCCGTACTAGAAGGCTTTAGGAGTACACAGTTGGAACGTGTCGTACCACCACCGTTACATGTACCATAGCCGGTAATTGTAGGGTTGGTCGTAGCCGTATCAAGTGCCCAGCTAGTACCACCCACACCACTACCTGTTACGGTAGCAGAAGTCAGGTTAGATTCGTTGCCAGTAGCAGCCGTACTACTAGTACAAGTCGTTTGTGGAATTGGGTTGTCACAATAAATCAGCGCGATTGATCCCATTGTCGCACCAGATGTTGCCATAGTGAACGAAACAGTATGTTTTGCTTTTAGACCGTTGCCACCGTCACCAGGAGTTGCAGTTGATATACTACCGTTTGCCGAGCTACTGAGAGTAAGACTACGTGAAGTTACCATTGCGGCACTTGCATGCGGGTTCACGATCAATACGTCAACAAAAATCCAGCCTCCAAAGAGAACAAGTGCAACCGTTAAATGACTGCTGCGTCTTATAAATTCTCTAATCTGATTCATCCGAGCTTTCCTGTATTTTTCTTTTATAAGCTATATCTAACGTAACTTTAACACGAAGCGTAAGCGGTGTGCAATATATACATAAGCACTTATCCACAGCACACTAATTGCCTGTTGGGGCAAGGAATATATCTGGCTGACTATTGATATCTGGAGATACCAAATTAGTGGCTTTTGAGCCGTACACTACATATTTACCAGAAGGACTTACTTCAGGGCCACTCCTAAATGAAGCATTGGTGCCACTATCATTATTCCCTTCTGCAGGAGTACTATCCTTGGAAACTATTTCTGTAGTACCAGTGGTTCGGTCCCTCATATATACCTGCGCATAGCCAGAGGTTGCAATGGAGTCTAAATTCGTTGCCGTCGACAAAAATACCGCATATCTGCCGTCATCAGAAACCGTTACTGTGCCCGCCAGGTCAGCGGCAGTATTCGCCGCATTTTCGCTACTTGAAATGTTTACTCTATCAAAGCTATTCTTCAACCGATCATATACATAATTATCGTTTTGGCTATCGGAATCGGCCGCGTCCAGTGTGGCTTTTGTTGTTATTCCAATGTAGTTGCCATTACATGACACTTTAGAGATTCCGCTGTCCAGCGTCCCCGCCTGGGTTAGATTCGTAATGTAGTCACCGCCTACTCGCTGCACGAGAAAGACATCATCTTTGCCATTAGTGTCACCAGTAGTAAGACTATTTGATGCAGAGGTAAATGATACGAATGCGCCGTCGCAGCTCATACTGGGATATCGAGCTCCAGAAACTGTTCCACCATTAGACTTCGATAAGACCGTTGTTGTATTCAAAAGCCTATCCCTTACAAATACCTTAGTCGTGCCGAAATTCCCAGCACTATCTATATTCGTTGCGTTTGACTGGAAGACTACAAATCGTCCGTCTTCACTGATATCTTGGCCGTCTATATCTCCTCCGAGTGCATCGCCTATCGTTCCCCCTGTGGTAACGTCTGCCATTTCAGTTGTGCTTGCCTGAAGATCACGGACATATACATGTGAAGCATTGCCAGTTAATGTCGTACCGTCAATCAAGTTCTTCGCGAATGAATAGAACACTACGTATCTGCCGTCTCCGCTAATCACAGGTGAACGACTTGCGCCATTAGCTTGCGTGCCATTTGTCGATACGCTTACGCGCGTGGTCGTATTAGCTTGAGTATCACGCAAGAATACATCCTCAGTACTATTGTTGTCGTTACTCACGAGCGAAGAATTTGAGGAGAATACCACATATCTTCCATCTCTGCTCATTGAAGGGTACTGACTAGCACTACCCCCTTGAGACCCCGAGCCATCCACGCTCATCATCGTATTTGTACCTGGGACTGTTGCTTCGACAGGAGTCGTAGATGCAACAATCAATACCAGGCTTAATGCAGCAAGTGGCGCTAACTTTACTGCTGTCTTTAATTTCTTCATACCCACCTCCTATTACTTACTTAATAGTATATTTTTAAGAAAATAATGCGTGTGATTCTTGTCACGGCTCGCTTAAAAAGTAGGCACAACCTGTACGTTCAAGTGGCCGCCATACTGACCAGCGGGCGTAGCACGTGATGTGTTGGCAATAATAGACAGGGCATAATTCGTCTGTCCACTGCTCCTAGGACTCATGGCGATTACATCACCGTTAACGAACTTAAAGTAGTTAGGCGTATCGTAGCCTGTCACTGGTGTTCCGTAACTATAGGTACTGTTGGGCACTTGGGCAACATTTGATCCAATATCAGGGTTACCGTTATCCACTAAGTTCACACCGAACTGTTCAGTACCCGGCTGTGACGTGGCAGCACTGCTCATGGCCGCCAATGTATGAACAGCAGGAACGGAAACGCTCGGTGGATCACCGGTCAGAACAACCACATACCCACTGCTCAAATAATTACGGACTGTAAAGCTAGCGGTAACTGCGCCCGTGCTGCCGTAGTCCAAGATGCCCATGTCGTAGGTACCGCCATTTACAGCAACCTCAAGGAGTGGCTGATCGGTAGTATTGAAACCACCCTGGAATTGATAGTTCGCGCTCGCAGAGTTACCCACGGTTGTTTCACCCGCTGACTGTTTGGCGCGATAGTTCGTAGAGCTGGCGTCTAGCTCACCACCCGTACCAAAAAATGATTCTTCAACCTTATAATTAGTCGACGACGATTGAGCATGAGCAATAGGGCCGGCCCAGACCATAAGGGTCACAAGGCTAGCTCCCACCAAGGTGAGGTCTCGTCGCCATCTCATGCTCCTATTTTGCGGCATTGTGCGACTAAAGACAATCCGTTTACGCTTTTAGGCCGACTTTAGTATTATTAAAGGAACAGTTTATGGATCCGTCGAAAATACAATCTGACTCTAGTAATGATGTGAACTCTTTAGAGGGCGCTGATACTGTTGTTGAAGACGCAAACAGCCCAAATACTTCTTCATCGGATGCAACCACTGACGCTACCGGCGGCAAAGGATCTAAGCAATCTTCTAATAAGCCGCCGTTTTTTAAGCGCATCTGGCAAAAGTTCAACATCTATCTGCTTCTGTTCTTGCTACTTATCCTAGTGGCGGTTGCTGTGAGCGTTGGATTCTACCTAAAAAATCAGAAAGAGACCGTTAATTCAAAGGACGTGATCAACTCCCAAGACTTAACCGAACAGTCCCTGAAACAGTTAGCCAACACTAGTGTTAACGTCGGCAACTCCAAACAAGTACTTAACATTCAGTCCAACACCATCTTTAGCGGATCAGTACTCGTACGCAGTGATCTAGAAATCGCCGGTACTATTAAGGTTGGTGGTGACTTGCAGCTGCCAGGCATTACCGTCTCGGGTACCAGTAAGTTTAGCCAGCTCCAGGCAGATAACGTGCAGATTAACAGTTCGGCTACCGTGCAGGGTGTCTTCCTGGCCAAAAAAGGCATCAATGTAACTGGCAACAGCACCTTCGCTGGAACCCTTACCGCTACTCAGGTGGCAACCAACTCCTTGCAGTTGAATGGTGAACTTATCCTAACCCACCATATAACTGCCGGTGGCCCTACGCCAGCACTTAGCCGCGGTGGTGCGCTTGGCTCTGGTGGTACGGCATCAGTTAGCGGCTCTGACACCTCTGGCTCTATAACCATCAACACTGGTGGCGGACCAGGTGCCGGATGTTTTGCTACCATTACCTTTGCCCAAAAGTTCAATGGCACGCCTCACGTAACTGTTACGCCTATTGGTAGTGGCGCAGCTAGCATCGACTACTACGTTAACCGTAGCACTTCAGAATTTAGTATCTGTACTGCTAGTCCGGCGCCAAGCGGCCAGACCTTCGGATTCGATTATATTATCCTAGACTAAATATCTAGGAAGACCGTAACTTGGTCGGCTTTTACATGCATCAATCCGCCCGAAATGCGGATTTTTTCTTCGCCACGAAACGTACGTATTACAATTTCGCATGCAGCTAAAAGTGTCATAAAGTTGTGGTGCCTTGGCAGAATATCGAAAGGTCCGGTAGCATTAACCGCCGATATACTGTCACCCTCGTCGTCAAAATAAATCTTGAACGGCGAATACACTCGAATGTGCATTGTAGGTTTGGCCGTAGACTCCTGCTCTTTCTTGGCCTTTTCCAGCACCTTAGCTGAGTCAGTTTTCTCCTCGATCATACAATAATCTCTTCGATACCCTTCAGCATGTCGTCACGACGGACGAACTCACCCTTTTTACCGTTCAACTGCTCCATCACGAACATGTCTTGCGTAAAGTAACTAATCAGCTTCTTGGCCTTCGCATAGTCAGTGCGGTCAGCTGGAGATAATTCGTTCTCACCAATGATGGCGATGATGGGCTTAAGCTGTTCGTACTTCTGTAGCAATGCCTGCACCTGAACGCTCAGCAGGTAGTGGCGCTCACCCACAACTTCTGGCGTCAAAAGTGATGAGGTAGTGTTAAGCAAGTCTACCGCAGGACGAATACCCTGCTCTGCCACAGCACGACTAAGGATAAGTACTGAGTCTAGCTCGTGCTGAATCGTTTGCACAGCTGGGTCACTCACGTCGTCAGCCGGCACGTAAATAGTCTGTACGGCTGTAATAGAGCCCTTCTCAGTGGAACTTAATCGATCCTGTAATGTCTTTACGTCAGAGAAAATTGTTGGCTCATAACCACCTTCAGAAGGTACCTGACCAAGCATGGTGGAAACTTCGTTCTTAGCCTGAATATATCGATACATGTTGTCGGCAAAGAACAAGATGCTCTTACCTTGCTCATCGCGGAAATATTCTGCCAGGGTAACTGCAGACAGTGACACCAAAGACCTACGGACAGGGTTCTCATTCATCTGTGCGAAGAACATGCAGGTGCTCTTGAGCAGATCAGCATCACGCAAAGTTTCGTATAGTTCGTGACCTTCACGAATACGCTCACCAATACCAGTAAAGAAGCTAAGACCCGTACCACTCATAGCGATGTTGTGGATCATCTCCATGGTTAAGACCGTCTTGCCCACACCGGCACCACCAACGATGCCAATCTTGCGTCCCTTCACGAATGGCGCGAAGAAGTCTAATACTTTAATGCCTGTCTCCAGAATCTCAGGAGCAACCGCACCAAAACCCTGACCATGCTGAGGCGGCGTAAAGATATTACGTGTACCAGCTTTTGTAACGCCTACCGGGTCTTTACCATCGAGCGGCTTGCCGGTCGCGTCAATAACACGGCCAATAAGCTCATCACCTACCGGAATTTCAATACTCTTACCAGTACGCTTAACCTTCATGCCCTTTTGGATACGGCGGTCAGAGTTAATGTTCAAACACATGGCACGTCCACCTGGCTCCATGCTATCTACTAGCAATGGTGTGTCCAAATCGCTAACCACGATCATCTCTTTTAGTTCCGGATAATCGTCATCAAATTCAACAATAACAACCAGGTCTTTAACAGCCCGTACTAATCCCTCATTCACAATGATCCTCCCGAATTGCGCAGGCCATTAATCATCTCCTTCAAACGTTCATCCTGAATACGTCGCTTAGTGCGGTTATACATAATCGACAAATCAGTTTGCAAATCATTAGCCCGGTCTTTAGCCATGCTCATGGCGCGGAAACGGCTGGCATACTGTGCGAGCTTGGAATCCAAGATAACCTGGCTGAGTGCAATCTGCATCATGGAACGCTCCAGGTGGGCCACCACGTCAAAGGTGGAAGGCTCAAAGATATAATTTGCTTCGCTAATATATTCTTGCTTTGATTTATCTACGCTACCAGCCTCTTCGGCAACGGCGTGTGACAGATCGATATTCTTTACTTCCTGGACCATAAGTGACACATACGTCTGATAAAACACTGTCGTACTCTTGTATCTACGGGCCTCTTTGATAAGTGGCAAGACATTGATGTTACGGTCTTTGCTAGGCAATGTGTAGTACTTCTTGAACGAAATGCCCTGCTGGATCAGCTGCACAGCACCGTGGTGACCAATCACAATAATGTCATGTTTGTTTGAATCAAACTGAGTCAGCATTGATTTAATTAAGCGTTGGTCGATGTCACCACTGAAACCACCCTCTGATGTCACCACAATAAACAGCTGCTTATTAATGATGTCGTCAGAATTGGTACGTCCGTAGTTAAATAGCTTATCAACCCGCAACTGTGAATAGATATGCCATAGCTCACTAAAGAACTGCTGCGACTGCAACACCTGGTTCTTGGTTTGTGCAATGCGCATACTGGCAATACCTTCGAAAACACTAGTAAGATTCTTGATCGTACCCATCGCCGTGCGCTGGAATGCTACTTCTTGAAGGCGGCTCATTTCTTAGCCTCTTCTTTCTTTTCGGGTGCCGTAGCGGCTGCCGCAGGAGCGGCTGCAGGTTTAGCCGCGGTCTTTGGAGCAGCCATCAGAGCTTTCTTCTTTAGCTCGTCACGAACTTTATCAAAATCGGCGTCTTCTTTGACTTGCGGCGCTAATTCGTTGGCAGTCTTTTTGAGTAATTCTAGGTTTAGTGACTGATCAGCTTCCAAGTTAAGAGCGATATCAAGCATCAACTGCTGAGCCATCAAGCTATATACATCACCAGGGCCCTGGTTGAGCAATTTGTAGAGCATATCACCGGTCTTAAGGCTCTGGAGAGCATCTGGAGCCAATTCAGAACCAAAGCGCGCGAATTCGGCCGCCTGAGCGTGTGAGGTTAGCGTCTTCAGCATCTGGCTGCCCAGTTTTTTGTGACGGCTGCTCTGACCACGACCACCAACACGGCTCACACTGAGTCCGGCATTTACAGCTGGACGCATCGTGTCGCGGAAGACCTTCATATCCAAGATCCACTGACCATCAGTAATAGACATAACGTTGGTAGGCAGATACGAAGTAATATCGCCACCCGGCGCAAAAACCATAGGCAATGTCGTCAGCGTCTTGTGGTTAGCCGCTAGCTTACCGGCTCGCTCCAAAAGTGAGGAGTGAGCGTAGAACATGTCACCAGGGAATGAGTCACGACCAGGGCTACTGCCCGAGAGCAGCGCAATTTCACGATAGGTGTGAGCGTGGGCTGTCAGGTCGTCATAAATAAGGAAGGTATCTTGGTCGCATTTCTGCCACAAGTATTCCGCCATACTACAGGCGACATATGGCGCTAGGTAACTCTGCACCAGCGAGTCCGCCATAGTCGACACAATCACAATTGTCTTCTCCATGGCGTTGTACGACAGTAGACGGGTCAACAGCATGTCCACATCACTGCGGCGCTTGGCAACCAAACAATATACACTAATGATATCTGTGTTGATCTGGTTCAATGCAATCTGCGTAGCAAGTGTACTCTTACCGACCTTACCATCACCCAAAACTGCCATACGCTGGCCGCGCATCAGCGGAAACAAAGTATCAATAATTGTAATACCCGTCTCCAGCTGACGGTCGAGTGCTTCGCGAGTATGGAAGGATGGTGCCTCCGAGAAAACCGGCCACACGGCATCAGCAGCAATAGGCCCCTTGCCGTCTAACGGCTCACCAGTTACTGAAACAACGCGCCCAATAAAGTCTTTGCCTACCTTGGCCACAAGCTGGTCATGCTGCACAACAGCGGTCGTGCCCACGACTACGGGCTTAACGCCCAGGTGCAAAATAACCAAATGGTCGTCGTTGATATGGTGCACATAGCCCTTACTGCCGTCTTCGAAAAGTACGAGAGCATGCAAGTTTACCGGCTGCATTCCCTTAACGCGGACCATGAAGCGATCTACAGCGATAACTTCACCGACAGGTTTGCCGGCAGCAACCAACTGATCAAAGTGCTTGTTATCACTCACAATCGGCCACCTATAGACTTAACCAGTAGGTCTCGCTGCTCATCAAATCGGTGACGCAAGCTAAAATCAAATGTCTTGTTATTGGTACGCAAAACACAGCCAGCTGCAATCGAGGGCTGCAAGCCAAGTTGCAATAGTGCATACGGGTGAACATTTGTCCTTAGCCAAGCAACTAGTTTAGCGGTAAAGGCAGATGAAGGGTCAGCCGCAAGGCTAATATGCATAATTGGCGCTTTTTGCGTTAGGTCCCTTAGAAACTTTGCAAGCTTTTGACGGTCTTCAGGGATCAACAAGTTCTTGTTATTGTTACCAGCTAAACCGTCCAATAGTCGCGAGGTCTTAGGCAGCGCCTCTTGCTTGCCTGGCTCACGGATATGAGACTGGGATAAATAATCTTCCAGAGCCTCTAGTTCGCGTTGTAAACGACGTACTTCAGTAGGGCCAAATATCAAAATAGGCAGTTCCAGGCGTTTTACCGGTGCTGCGCTCTGGGCCTTAGGCGCCATTGACCACATCCTCCAGGATAGCCTGCTTGTTTGCCTCCAGCTCGCCTAAGATGTACTCCAGCTGGTCGTTCAGATCGATCTGATTACCGATAGCTGCCAGCACATAATGGTTAACTACATCGGCCATGTCTTCATCGAACCGTTTAATACGGCGGGCCTTTTCGTCGGACACTTCTTTCTCTAGCTGACTACTCAGTGTCGAGCGTTGCTCATCAATAGTCTCTTTGGTCTTCTGGATTGATTCGACTGCCAATTGCTTGGCATCGCTAATGGCGCTCTCGTACTTAGAGAACGCATCCTTAAGATCCTTACTAATCTGATCCTTCATGTACTCGTTCAGCTGCGAAGTCGTCAGGCGCAAATCCTGCTGCAAGAACATAGCGTTCTCACCCAAGATCTTTTCGAAGTGCAAACGACCCCTGTTGCGAAGCTCTTCACGGAACTCGTCGTTAAAGATGTGCTCGACATCTTTTTCGGCCATATTCTCGAAGTCTTGCGTAGTCTTCTGCACGGCGGCAGCTTTACTCATACGCACGGCCATATAAATAAAGGCCACACCCCCGGCAACAATAAAGCTCAAGATGAGTATAAGCTCCCAGATTGTCATGCTATGTTACTTCCGCCACCCTTTAACCATAAGCTATATTCTTAATAACAAATATACCCCAAATACGCCGATAACGAAAACGATTAACGCCATTATCGTTACTTGGATCATGCTACGCCAAATGGTTTTCTTGGCCAAAGGATTACGACCTATAGAGGTCATACCGCTGCGTACGCCGGCGTACAAGATACAACCGGCCACAATAATACTCAATATAAATACCACTAAACCAGCGTAAATTCTGAAGGCACTTACTGGGCGGTTAGTGACTAGCTCTGCAGCCTTAGACAAGATCTTGGGCACACCCGCGTCTTGTTCTTTTTCGTACAGAGGGTTATGAGCAACTGTGACTTCGATAGGCACGTGGCCCAATCCAACTTCTTTTTTGCCTTTATTAGTAGTGAGTGTTGCTGTGGTTTCTGGATTATTGCCGTCAAAAGAAGTTAGCGCCTTACCGATCACTAACTGCTGGCTTGTTTCAGCCTTCATGCCCACGCCAGCCAAAGACGATATGGTGATGTAATCTCCTTGGCTAATAGGGCCGTTCTGTGTACTAACCAAGACATCGTATTGTCCGCTTGTTGCCACATACACTTGGTTTGAAGCCTCTGGATTTGTAAGCGCAACTGCGGCGTCACTCGAAGGTATAACTACACCTAGCATGTCATCAATGGTCTTCTGGCTGACAGCCTCTACCTTGGAGGTGTCATTCGGGGTAGTTCGAACAATCATTCCCTGCTGTAGTAACTGATCACTCTGATAAGCTTGCGTAACGGTCTGGGCATGCACGATACCAGCGGTACAGATACCAAACAAAGCTATCCCAGCTATTACCAGGAATCTGTTGAATATGTGCTTATGCTTCCCCATTTACTAACGAGTATATAGGGAGAAGCTTGTTTTAGGCAACGATGTTTGTGAGGGTTTCTACAGCTTTGCGCACGGCTCGTTCAGAAGTGTCGCGGCCCATACTAAATCTAAGTGAAGACTGAGCATCTTCATCAGAGAGCGCACAAGCCCTAAGCACATGAGATGGCTCTTCGTTACTAGCACTACATGCCGAGCCAGCGGCAGCCAAAATACCAGCCTCATCTAGCTCAATAAGTACACGCTCGTTATCTTGGCCCGGAATAGTAATATGCACATTGTTGGGTAAACGATTCTTGCGTGAACCATTAATAACAATGCCAGGGATCGCCTTTTCTAATAGATCAAAAAAGAGGTTCTGCAACTCCTTTAGACGAGCAGTTTCTTCGGCGCGCATTTCTTGTGCCTTAGTTAATGCCTTAGCCATGCCAATGCTACCGGCAACATTCTCAGTACCGCCGCGCTGCCCACGTTCTTGGCCACCACCAACAATCTGTGGCCTAAAGCGAGCCTGACTAGATGCAAAGAGCACACCAGATTGTTTAGGACCATAAATCTTGCCGCCGTTTAGCGTCATGAAATCTACACCTAAGCGTGAAACATGCAGGTCCAAGTAATTTGCCGCCTGTGCTGCATCGGTGTGTAGATACAGTGGTCGCTCGCTGCCTGCACGACGGCGATCCTTCCGTATCTGCTCCAATGCCAGGGCAATTTGATGCACTGGCTGAATACTCCCGATTTCGTTATTAGCGTACATAACGCTCACCAATACAGTCTGATCGTCGATCATCTTGATGAGGGCATCTACGTCAACAATTCCTTTAGCGTCCACAGTAGCTTCTTTGCTCTCGAATTCGCGAGCCGGCAGCAACACAGAGTCATGCTCAACACTGCTCACAATAATATTGCTGTCCGGATATTGTGCCATAACACCACGGATCACTAGGTTGTTGGCTTCGGTCGCACCAGCGGTGAATACAATTTCGCTAGGACGAGCGCCCAAAACCAATGCTACCTGCGCCCTTGCTGCGTCTAGGTCTTTGCGTACACCAATGGCCGCCATGTACGTAGCAGATGGGTTATAAAACTTCTCGCTAAAATACGGCGTCATTTCTGCAAGCACCTCTGGATCCATAGGTGTTGCAGCAGCGTAGTCAAGGTAAATGTGGTCGTTCATATGTAGGTATTATAAAAGGCGGATTGCTCCGCCTCCTATAGGTTTTATAGATTTGCTAGGAAAGCTGGGTCTGTACGATCTTGTTGTACATCTTGGTCGCTTTGTACAAACGCTTACCTTCTTCTAAGGTTACGTAGCGATATGGCTGGCCGTCTTGGGCCTTGAGCACGCCGTTGGGTCGTACATCATAGCGAGTTGTAATCGCCTGACGCTGACCGTTCTGATCTGTCCATTCTTCGTGCCACACCCAAGTGCGCTCGTCTAAACAAAAGAATTCGCGACGAACACCTTCAGGGATTGGGCCGAATAACTCACCGCCCATCTTGGCGGCTTGGCTGAGGAGGGCGCGGTACTTACGTGCGCGGCGCTCTTCTTCATGTGAACCTTTGAGTGAGTTTAGGATATTAACCATGGTAACTCCTTATTAGGCGGCTAGGTCATACCTTTCCGGCTCTGGGCCTTGCATTTCATCCCAGTTAAATTGAGGTACGACATCTGTAAAGTCTTCTGGATTACCGCTAAAACCAGGCAATGGAGTTACGCCAGGAGCGTTTTCACCATTGAGCGCAAGTGGCTCTGCCGTAGCTTCTGGAGCCATCTCGGCAACAGAGCCTTGAGGCATTGAAATAACAGGGTTGTAACCTGGAATGGTTGGTTCAACGTTAGCATTAGCCTGAGCAGCCATAAGGCGCTGGCCTTCTTCATCAAGTACATTAAAACCGTTTGATCGATATAGACTGTCCGCAATATTTGCGGTCGCCTTCTCGGTAACACCCCGGAGCATTGTTACTTCGGTGCTTACTGATTTTTCTACGCCTTCGCGTCGTAATAGTGCCATATATGCTTCTTCTTACCTTAATCCAAAAACACTTTCTGCGTTCTCTGTGGTGCGGTCGGCAAGTTGGTCTAGAGGTTCTCCTCGCAGTTCGGCCAAAAATTCGGCTGTCACGCGTGTGTGTTTAGGCTCACAGATAGTACCACGATAAGGGGTCGGTGTCAAGAAGGGCGCGTCAGTTTCTAATACCATCTTTGAGATAGGAACCGCCTTTGCGGCTTCGATCTGTTCCTTGCTGGTCGTAAAGGTCATAATACCATTCAAACCAACATATAGACCACGATCCAAAATCTGATCCAGCTCCTTTTTGGTAGCAGTAAAACTATGGATGATACCACGGATTCCCTTATAGCTATCAAAGATTGGCCAAAAGTCTTCAAACGCATCACGTACATGAAATACCATAGGTAGATCATGCTCCAGTGCTAGTTCGATCTGGAAGCGCAAAATTGCCTCCTGGTCTTCCTTCATCGAGTGGTTGTAGTAATAATCCAAGCCACACTCGCCAACACCGACTACCTTGGGCTTTTTGGCCAAGGCTGCAAAACGCTTCAGTAGTTTCTCGTTACCTACATAATCTTTTGCTTCATGCGGATGAATGCCGATGGTCGCCCAGGTGTTTGGGCGGCTTTTGACAAAGTCCACCGCCACCTCACTGTCTTCTAGTGTCGTACCTACGCAAATCATGCGATCAACATCTACGGCCTTGGCGTTAAAGATCATATCGTCAGCAGAAGGAGACCCCGCCTTCTGATAACGCTTTTTCGTTTCGGTGCGTAATTGCTCTAGATACGCAGCCTCGTGGATGTGGCAATGTGTATCAACAAAACGCATATGTACTACTCCGCCTGATCGTGTTTGGGGAAGAGAGTGCCCTCAATAGGACGGACGATTCCCTCGCCAAATACACCCTTAATTTTACTTGCAGTCTCTGGTAGGAACGGCTCCAATAGATCAGCGATCTCGAGCAAACAGCTAGCTTGGTAAGCTAATACTTCACGCAAGTGATCACTATCGCCAGTCTTGGCAATTGACCAAGGCTTTTCTTCGTCAATGTACTGGTTAAGACCACGAACCTGGTCCCAGATTTCATCCAATGCGCGGTCAAAGCGACATTGTTCAATTGCTTCAGCTACTGGACTGTTGTCATGACGTGCTGGTGGAATTTCACCGATGATACCACCCTGGTATTTAGTAATCATGGCGGCAGTACGCTGCACAGCGTTACCTAGTTCGTTAGCAAGTTCGTTGTTGTATGAAGCCTCAAAAGCGTCCCAGCTAAAGTCACCGTCGTTATAGCTAGGGATGTGCCTAAGGAAATAGTAGCGGAATGCGTCAACACCATACTTATCGAGAATTTCTTTAGGTGCAACTACATTACCGATACTCTTACTCATCTTTTTGCCGTCCAAAGTAATGTGGCCGTGCACATATAGCTGCTTTGGAAGTGGTGCGTTCAAGCTCATAAGCATTGCCGGCCAAATAGCAGCATGGAAACGAATAATATCCTTACCGATCACCTGGGTATCTGCTGGCCAGTAGTCCTTAAAGTCCTGATGTTCAGGGTAACCAAGCACGGTGATGTAGTTCATGAGGGCTTCGAACCAAACATACATTACCTGGTCTTTATCACCAGGTACGGGAATGCCCCACTCTAGCTTTTCTTTGGGACGAGAGATACTGATGTCTTCCAGGCCTTCGCGGAGTACAGAAAGGATCTCGTTGCGACGAGTTTCGGGAACAATCTTAAAAGTACCGCTTTCGATAGCTTCACGAATCTGGTCGTTGTACTTGCTGAGTGGGAAAAAATAGTTGTCTTCCTCTAGCTTCTGGTAAGCCTGAGGGTGGTCTGGCTTCATGCGCTCAGGATCAGCCTGAGCTTCTGGAATGAATGCCTCTTCTTTAACGTCGTACCAACCTACATATTTTGCCTTGTAGATATCGTGAGCAAGCGCCTTCCAAATAAGCTGAGCGCGTTGCTCATGACCCTTGTCGGTAGTGCGGATAAAACGGTCGTTGCTAATATTAAGCATCTGCGCGAGGTTACGAAACTCCTGGCTCATCTGGTCAACAAGCTGTGTAGGCGTGATGCCCAAAGATTCGGCTTTCTGGGCAATCTTAGTACCGTGTTCATCAGTGCCAGTACTAAAAATAGTCTGTTTGCCCTGCTGGCGTGCAGCCCGTGCCAAAACATCGGCCATCACAAATTCAAGCGCGTGTCCCACGTGCGGTTCGCCGTTAACATACGGAATAGAAGTCGTAACATAGTAGTTCATACTGGTAGTCTACCTTTTTAAGAAGTTAAGTACAAAAAATAAGAGAAAATTTGAGTATAAAAAATCTAGCCCCGTGGGGGCATGATGCACATCGAGAAGTTCTGTGCTGAGTGACTCATTGCATAAAGTATAGCACGCTTACAGGAGTGATGTCTGCATGCTCTCACTGTTAGATTTGTCCTCTATAGACAAACCCAGCTTCACGGCCAACGCTTCTAGTAGAGCAACCTGCCCTTTTACCAATTTATTGCTGGCTTCGGCTAAAGAAAACCAACCAGCTTTGTCGACTTCAGGGAATTCCTGCATTTGGCCTGATTTAGGAGGCCATGTCATCTGGAACGTATTACTCTTAACATGTTTAGTATCAAAATCTGACTCCAACGCCCAGGCGTATATTACCTTGCCACTTGATTGTTTAGCAGATCCTAGTGGCAGTAGTTCGCCGTCTGGTGCCGGTGCGCCAAGTTCCTCCGAAAATTCACGTCGGGCCGCCGCTTCTGGCTCCTCTCCGTCTACAAATTCACCCTTAGGAATTGACCAACTTCCCAAATCTTTCTTGGCCCAAAATGGACCACCCGGATGTACAAGAAGTACTTCGACGCCATTGGTTTTACGATATAAAAGCAGACCAGCACTTTGTTTCATACAAACAGTGTACCAGCGCTTATGCTGCCTTGGCAGTGTCTAAATCTTCCGCGTGCTGGGAACGTCGAGGGAGTTGCGTTGACAGCACCAGTGCAATGACCGCAACTCCAATTGTAGCCACCAGGCCAGTACGGACACCATGAACGATAGAATCATTGCGGATGCGGATAATTTCACCCTTTATAGCCTCTGGCGTTCCCGGTTCAAAACCGCCAGCCGTACCCAAGCTCTCGGCAGAACTTGCAGCTTGAGAGGCGACCGTAGGCTTCATTGCCGGCGGCAAGACATTACTCGCAGTTACGTCACTATTAAGCTGGCTAGTCAGGGCAGATAGTAGCAAGGCACCGATAAGCGCCTGCCCCAGGCTAGCGCCTACCTGCCTAAAGGTATTGTTGACGCCGGATGCCTCACCAGCCTGCTGCACCGAAACCGCAGATAGTGTTAGGTTTGCGAGCTGTGAAAATGCCAGGCCGAATCCAATAGCGAATAGTATTTCGCCCGGAACAATGGACGAGGCGGTTGTAGTATCGCTAAATTCAGACCTAAGTACAAAAGCGCCAATGACAGAAAAGACTAAACCGATCTGAATCATAGTTTTTGGAGCGACATTTGCCTTGCCGACCAATATGCCCGACAACGGTCCGGCCACCAACACGCTTAACGAGAACGGCAGTAGCACCAATCCCGTATGAAACGCGTCTTTGCCCAGCATACCTTGCAAGAAAATAGGCAAGATAAAGATAAATCCAAACTGCGTCATAGCAACGATCATCGTCACCGTGGTGCCAGCCATAAACTGTCGATTCTTGAAAATCTCGAGTGAGACAAGTGGCGTCTTACCACGGCGCTCCAACGAACTCTGACGGCGCAAAAACATCACCAGGAATATTACGCCCAGTAGCATGGCATATACCGTAATAGACAAGCCACCTAGGCCATAGTGGTTACTACCAATTTCGTAGTCCATCTTGGAAGTTATCCAGCCATACGTCGAAGACTCAATAATGCCGTACACAATACCTGCCAACCCCAGAGCAGACAGTGCGATACTCCCGAAGTCTGGTTTATGGAAATTACGTTCGTGCGATTCGTGCAGCAGACGTGATCCGAACAACAGCACCGCAACCACAAATGGGTTAATCAGATAGTTCCAGCGCCAGCTGTAGTTAGTGGTCAAAAAGCCACCCAGCAATGGTCCGACCGTTGCCGCCATTCCTGCCACCGCACCGAACATACCAAAGGCAATCGCTCTATCTTTACCCTTATATTCGGCCAAGAGTAGAGCTGAGGTCGACGGCATCATCATGGCAGCGCCCAAGGCTTCTACACCCGCGACGCTCAACAGCAATTGTGGCTGCGTATCTGACACGCTCGCCAGTAGTGACCCTGCCGCAAATACAATCGCACCGATTCGGAACATCTTTTTGCGACCAAAGATATCACCTAAACGACCACCAGTAATCGTAAACGCCGCAAGAATTAGTGAATAACCAGTAATCACCCACTGTACAGCTTTTAGGTTAGTACCGAGATCTTCGATGATAGATTTCATCGAAACGTTAATGATGGTGGTATCAAGCACGATAATGAACAGCGCCAAGACCACGACCATCAGCGGGAGCCATTTTCTTAGGCCAGTCTTCTCTTCAGTTTCCACGGCTTATCACCCTCCATGCTTAACATCGTTTAGCTTAAGCATATGCCTTTTGAAAGTCGTCTACAACTAAAAAAGACCCCCTAGGTTTGGGGATCTTCTTTAGTTGGTGCGCGGGGCGGGAATCGAACCCGCACGCTTTTAAGGGCAAGGGATTTTAAGTCCCTCGTGTCTACCAATTCCACCACCCGCGCATATTATTTAGTGCTTCTTATTCCTACCACGATGAGTAGGCTGAAGGCTATGGCAATTAGGGCAAAGGATGCGTAAATTTTCAATACGGTTATCGCTATGGTCACCGTTTATATGGTCCAGCTCCAATGGGACTCTACCGTCTTGAGATAATTCAGCCCATCCGCATATTTCACATGCTGGATTTTTTAAACCTTCGCGGAACAACCTGTTCTTGAGCTTGTGGCTCTGATAAGATGATCGCTCAACTAAGAGTTGTTCCATCGGTATTCTCGTATTCCAAGTGCAAGGAATACCTTTATTCCACGCTCCTTCAATAAAATGAGAGGTGTCGATTTGAAGTGCAAGAATCCTTAGCTTAACTGTTGCATAGTTGCCTCCTCGCGGAGCAAGTCCTAATTCGATTAAAACCTGACGCCTGCTAAAAGCAGCAGCAACAGCATCTTTAAGCTCCTGGTCTGTCCATGATCGTTTTTTCGACATGCACAAAACCTATCATCGCTTGCCCTAATTGCCAATAAGTTAAAGATCAATTTGGAGGCACCAACCGGATTCGAACCGGTGTACAAGGTTTTGCAGACCTCTGCGTAACCACTCCGCCATGGCGCCATGACCAAATATACGCTAATACTACTATATCTACCCCAAGAGAGCAACGAACTTATAAGTCCATGAACGACAAACGGCCAACAAACAAATAGCTGTCAGCCGTTTTATTCTAGTAATACCAACCTAAGAAACAGTAGCGCCTGCTGCTGCAGATCCAAGTGCAGCTTGTTTGGCTTGCTCGTGGCCAACCAGCTCACGAAGCAACCACATCTGATCCGCTCTTTCACGTCCCGCCAATACATTAGTAAAGACACGCAGGAATCGCGTAGCATTCGCAACCGTAGTAAACTCTCGTTTGTTATGGCTTTCGGCTTGAACTCTTGTCTCGGCGACCGCCTCAGCATACTTGCGGCGATCAGTAAGCAAGTCTGCCATAAAGGTAGCGCCCCTGGTAAGTTCGCCATCCTTGTCGCCACCATCATAGTCAACAATGCAAGCCGACTTACCTTCACCCAACAGCTGTGTCGACATACCACCACGGTTAGATATAACCGCAGGCAGGTCATGGTTTCTGCCATCAGAGATTCGAGTCTCTAGACCTTCGGCAGTCGACATCTGATTAAGAATTGTCGTTACGCGCATTGCAGCGTTCATAGCGTCGTAGTTATGACGCAAACGCATTGCCGTAATAGCATGAGCATCCTCAGGATATCGTTCCCGACGGAGGCGAAGCGTCTCTTCAAACATCGGTTTACCGCTTGGATCGTCAATCGAACCGTTTCCGATGATGATAATACGGGGTAGCTGTGCTTCAATATCATCCTCGGGCATACCTTGCGCGCGGAGACGTTCTCGCATTATCCGACGCGTACGGACGCCTTGCTCCATCATCTCAGCGATACCCTTAGACTCATCGAAGCGAGCAATCTGGGTAATATTACGAGCCTCTGGATCGATGGGAGTCTGCAGATCCGCTACACGTCCAGCGGCAAGCAGCTCAGTATTTTTGGCAGCGATCTCACTGTTAATGAAGTCGATACCTTGCAAAACTTCTTCGTCAGACAAATGACGATTCAGGTTATCGAACGGATCAATTGTCGCAGGCGCAAAGTACGTCTTGTCTTCCATGCCTGGATGCATGAATTCTGCAACAGGGTGGGCGATAACAGCGTCTACAGTGCGTACACCGCATTCATCCAAAATGTAGGATGCCACTTCTCCCTGCGGAGTCGTTGGGTCAGACATAAGCGTATGGCTAGTATCGATGTGGTTACGCCATACAAATTTCGCCTCAGGGTTAACTTGGCGGAATGTTGAGATCAGCGGCGCTGGCTGCGGGTCGTCGATAACTAAGACGTCGGCAGTTTGGATATTTTCTTGTTGTGAAAGCACTGCCCCATTCTCTTCAACTGCCCAGCGATGATGGACATCTTTGCCTTCTTGCGTAATACGTGCATCGCCTACTTTGCGCTGCGAGATGTTGTGCATAAGCTTTGTGAATACAAACGGCTCGTCCTCTTTGCGTTTTGTATCCTCCATCACATACCAATGTGCATTAACCCCCAGCTGGTTGAACATATTGACCAGCGTCGGGCGAAGCATAGCGACACCACCACCCTCCATAGTTGGATTAACAAACACTACACGCTTACCTTGCATAGAATTGGCGTAACGTTCCAGCAGCGCCCAGTCCTCGGGTTGCGTAAGTGCTTTGTAGTCTTCCAGCGTAAGGTCACTCTCTACGTTAACTTCATAGGTTTCTGGGTCGCGCGTCAAACGGAAGATTTCACCCTCTCGGTTAGTGTGCTTTTCAGCCACGTCGCCCAGTAGACCTTCTAGTGCCTGTTGCGTCTCCGCGTCAGCATCTATTGCAAGCCTACCTGCAAGTTCTTGAGCACCGGGGCTCATCTCGGCTTCAAATTCCTGCATTCCCTCAGGTACTGCCGGTGGCAGAGCACCCCCCAGCTCTGGATTTATTTCGTGAGGTCGATGACCATAGGACATACTCATGTATTTATAAACCTTTCTTACTTGCGCTTTTTTGGAGTCTTGTACAGTTCCCGTTATTTTTGGGAGGAGAGAAGATTAGAGACCTAGGAGAGATAACTGGGGAACGATTTTTTGCTTCCTTAAAGGAAGCCTTATCATCTTACGGCGCATCCTTTCAGATATTGCATCGTACATCGCTCCTTTTCATGTACGTTCCATTATTGGCTCGGAACATAAGCGCGTCAATACCGGATTGCTTATGTTTTTTGACGCCAAATAGTTCGCTTGTACTTTGTGATATAAGAGCAACGCGGCTCGCTGTTTGGTATAGTAAGCCCCACTTTTTCATACGTTGTAAATAAAACATGTTTTTCATATCTGTAAACACACAGACAAAACAGGCTATATTATTTTGCAAACCAGCTGTCAAAAAGCTCACAAAACCAATCAGGCGAGCCGTGCTAAACTTTGGTCTTTGTGAATTAAATAAAAGGAGCTTAGGGTGGGCGCTGATATCGCTTTGGCCTGCGTTGGTGCAGGTATTTCTTTAGTTGGTGTTTTTAAATATTTTGTGGGCATTGTAGGTGGCGGGACTCGACCACGCTTGGCGTCATGGATTGCCTGGATGACCGCCAATGGAGTATTCACATTTGTTGCTCTTATGGAGCACTCCTACTTGGCGGCAGGCATTAACGGCATCGCCGGGCTATGTAACGTAGTGATAATCATTGCCGCATTAGCGAAAAAACAAGGAGATAAACCGCAAGGTACAACTGATTGGAGTTGCCTCGTAAGCTCCCTGGTCTGTTTGCTCATGCTCATACTTTTCCCTGAAAATAAACTCTGGGGAGCCTATTTTGCAATGTGCGCTAATGCACTAGCCACCTGGCCGACAGTAGTGCACACCTGGCAGCGCCCACGCGAAGAAACCTGGCAGCTATTTGCTGGAAATTCCAGCGCCAACATATTAGGCCTGGTCAGTGTCATGTTGGGCGGCGGTTTTCATTTAGCTACGGCTGCCGGACCGCTCATGGGAACCATTGGCAGCACATCACTACTGGTCATTGCCATGGGACGCGGCTGGCTGACTCGCGCCGAGCAAGCCGTCGAATCTGAAGTTCAACAGCTTGAGGAGCTGCTAGAAGAGCAAGCTCCCCTCCTTACTGACAAATAGGTTACATAGCCCTACTCGTACTTATAAGGAGCACCGCATTGCCTATACGTCGTTCCGTCATGCGTCCACTCTTGGGGACCGCTACAGTTTGATGTATCCTGGCTTTCGGCTGCTCCAGGACAATTACCACATGCCATCCTCGGCAATATAGCGGGATCAACTTCTACTTCGGGGCTAGTCATTAGGGCGCCGAGCTCAAGAGCTGTAAATGTTGGTACTTCAGGTGCGATCAGAACTTCTGTCATTACTTTGCTCCATTACAATATCTGAAGTACACAATTATAAGGCATTAGCATGTAGTGAGCCTTAAAAATAGTACTAAAAAGAGCAGCCCTTTAGACTGCTCTTTTGCAAGAATGTACGTTTATTACTGGATAGTAACGTTGTCTAGATTTGCCTTAGCACCTTTAAGGACCGCATAGGTAACCTTGTCCATTGTCGCACCATCAAAGTTAGCGTGTTTAACCGCGCTATGATGGAACGAGACATCACGTAGGATTGCGTTCTTGAATGAGGTGTTCTTCAGTGAACTACCACTGAACGCTACGCCCTGCAGCTCCATACCCTCGAAAGATAAGTTACCAAGGTCAGAGCCGCTAAACTCGGTGCGTAGCAATTTAGCATTCTTAAATGTTGCTTCCCTAAGATCACAGCCACTAATTTTAGCGTCACTTAGGTTTGCGCCATCAAATTGCACACCGTGCAGGTCAGCACCCTTGAACTCGGTACCAACAAGTACGGCGTCTACAAAAGTTGAACCCTTGAC
>Ga0075366_10000070_pt1 | contig 39329 bp, 35 predicted proteins | sample EndMethybrTD3031_FD_72351 | JGI IMG/M metagenome (GOLD analysis project Ga0075366, IMG submission 72351) | Populus endosphere microbial communities from Tennessee, USA - Endosphere MetaG P. TD hybrid TD303-1 | ecosystem: Host-associated > Plants > Roots > Endosphere | place: USA: Tennessee...
GCAAGCCGGTCGCGTGTGTTGGCAAGGCCAACCCCTGTTGAAACCGGTTCTCCGCCATCGAAACTCACGCCGGACAATCTGTTGTCGGTTGCCCCGCTTTGCAATCCCGAGCCGGTATCGGAGACGGTGATCCGAAGGTTTGGCCCGACGAGTTGCGTCGAAATGGTGATTTCCGCGCCGCTTTCCTGCGGCGTGACCGCATATTTGATCGCGTTTTCGACCAGCGGCTGCAGCAGCAATGAAGGCAGCAGACCGGGTTCACTGGCAGGATCAATCGAAAATCTCGTGCGCAGGCGCTCTTCGAACCGCATGCGCTCAATTTCGAGATAGAGCTTCAGCGTCTCGATTTCCTGGGCAACAGTGACGCGCCCGGTCGGCTCGTTCGACAGCGAATAGCGCAGGAAAGATGACAGCCGCGTGAGCATGGCATTCGCCGCCTCGGTCTGCTTGAGCAGCACTAGGGTCGAAATCGAATTGAGGGTGTTGAACAGGAAGTGCGGGTTCAGCTGGTAGCGCAGCATGGCAAGCTGCGCGCTCGTCGCCTGGTTTTCCAGTCGTATAAGCTGGTCGTTCTGCTCTTCGACCTGGAGGAAGAAGTTGATCGCGTAATAGAGCGCGGACCATGAAATCAGCAGCGTGGCATCGAGATAGAACACACCGAGGAACAGTTGCGCAAAGCTGGCTTCGCTGTCGGGCCGATAAAGCCCGATCACCCAGGCATCGATAAAGGCATAGAGCCCTACCGCGAACAGCAGCACCAGCACGGTCACACCCCAGGTGATCAGCGGGCGGCGGGCAATCAGATAGCGGAAGACGACAGCCAGGATCAGCGAGATCGAAAATCCGGTGATCGTCGCGATCAGCACCAGCACGAGGAATGACAGCGGCTGGGCATTGGCAATGCTCGACATCACTCTCAGCAGCAGGGCGCCGCCCCAGCCGAGGGCCTGGAGCCGCCAGAATGCCTGATTCTTGTTGGCGAAGAACGGAGTGGGTCGGAAGGGCAGGACAGCCATAACGCCCTATCTAGGGGCTAACGGGTGAAATGGGAATGCCCTGACAGGTGGCAATAGATCAGTCGCGTTGGATCGCGGGCAGGCGTGCCCGCCAGTCGAGCGGCCCGGCTGCTTGTCCTGCGCGGGCCGAGGAAATGGCGGAAAGTTCCTGAGTCATGGCTTCAGCGCGGTCCTGCCAGCCATCGTGCGACTGCGAGCGCGTTATCCCGCCGCCGTGGCGAGGCCCCCAACTGGCAATGAAGCGCGGCGCCGCTGCCGGATCGAAACCCGCATTCGCCATCAGCCAGGGGGCTAGCCGGTCTGCCTCGCGCTCATTGCGCCGCACGGTCAGGTAATTGCGGCCCTTGGCGTTATTCTCCGCGACATGGCCCAGAATGTTGTGCGCCAGTTCGTGCGCCAGCATGGTGGCGGCCTCATCGTCCTGAGGGTGTTCGGCCATCAGCGGGGCGGCAATGCGGATGACATAGCCTTCGCTCAGGGCCGCCGAGCCACTGGAAATCAGCGTGAAGCGCGCGCGGCAGGCTGCCTGGCCGACGAGCCGTACATCGCGGGCCATTTCGCCCGGGCGGGCAAGCCGCAAGGTTACGGCGCCGCTGCGGGCGAGTTCGGCATCGATGCGGTCATGCGCAAGATCGTGCGGAAATCTGCCTTTGGGCAATGCCGATGGCGTGGCGGAAACCGCAGCGCCGCCGACCGCGAGGAGGGTTTCACCCAGGCGCAGTCCGGCCGCCGCCGCCGGGGAGGCGGGGGCCACCGCTTCAATCGCGATGCCGCTGGAAATTCCCAGTGCGGCGCTGACATCCGCCGGGCGGGGAAAGCGATGAAAGTCCGTCAGCATCAGGCCGATGGCCGGCTGGGCATTGGCGCAGAAAGGCGCATTGGTCCGCGTCAGCCGCCATGCCAAGGCCATCAGGCGGGCGTCATGCGCCTGCCATGCCCGAACGTCAGCGAGGTAGCTGTCAGGCCGCGAAGGGTTTTCGGCAATTGCGGCAGGCCCTGCGGCCAGAATTCCCACGCAGGCCAGTATCACACGCCCCATGGCGAAAGGCTCAGCCGCGCGCCTTGCCAATGGCCTCGGCCAGAACGTCACGGCCAACGGCTCCGGCATGAATTTCATCGCCGATCACCCAGCTGGGCGTGCCATTGAAGCCAAGCTGACGGGCAAATTCGAGATTGCCGCGAATCTCTTTCTCAACCTCGGGACTGGCGGCGTCGCGCTGGGCGCGGGCCATATCGAGGCCGGCGCTGCGAGCAGCCGCTTCGATCGCGACGGGATCCGGCCGGCCGGCGGCATACATGGCGTGATGGAAAGCTGCATAGCGGCCCTGGCGCGCGGCGGCGAGGCCCATGCGCGCGGCAACCGTGCTTTGCTCAGACAGGATCGGCAGCTGGCGCACAACCACTCTCAGATCAGGATTGGCGGCAATCAGCGCCGCGACATCAGCTTCGCTCTGGCGGCAATACGTGCAGGCGAAATCGCTGAACTCGACCAGCGTAACTTTGCCGTTTGGATTGCCCAGGATCGCGCCGGGGAAGGGCGCTTCGATATCATCCTGCACCCCGGCCAGTTGCTTGGCTGTTTCGCGTTTTTGCAGGTTTTCCATCGCCTTGGGCAGGATTTCAGGATTGGCGAGAATATAGTCGTGCACCACTTTCTCGATCGCGACGCGGTCACCCACTGCCGGACTGTCGGGTTGGGAAGCGTGCCACGCCCAGACTGCAGCGCCAGCGACCAGGGCGCCGACCAGAGCAGCACAGATCATGCGCCAGGCGCCGGCGGAATTTTGGGAGAGAATGTTCATCGCCGCGCTGCCTACCTGCGTTTGCGATCCCGTTCAATCGCGGTGCGGGCCTGCATGGCAATATCCTGGGCGCGCAGCCAGTCGGCCGTTCCCTTGGGCAACCCGGCCTCCGCCGCCTGGGCGCTGGCCAGAGCATCGGCCATGCGCAATTGCATGAATTGCTGTTCCGCGCTCGCCAGCCGCGCCCGCGGCATATCGCCATTGGCTGCATAGACCACGCCGAGCTGATACCAGGCGAACGGATTCTCGCGGTCGCGCGCCACAGCCACTTTCAGCACGTTTTCAGCTTCTTTGGTATACTTGGGGTCTTCCGTCGCAATCAGCGCATGGCCGAGCGTGGTGGCAATCAGCGGTTCGCCGCGCGCCAGTTCGACAGCGCGGCGCAAGGGGCCGAGGGCATCGGCGGGCTTACCCGCTTCCAGCAGGATCTGCCCTTTGAGTTCCAGGAAATAGGGGTCGGTCGGGCTTTTGGCGAGCAAGGCATCGGTTTCAGCGAGCGCTTTCTCTAGCTGTGCGTCCTTGTGCCAGGCATAGGCGCGGGCGTAACGCGCCGCATCGCTTGTCATCGTCACGGGATAGGCCGCGAGCGTTGCGGCGGGTTCCGCCAGATAGCCGTACAATTTGGCCTTCACGCGCTGGAACCGGGCCTCAATCTGCGGATCGTCAGGCTTCGACCAGGCCGGGTCTTTCTCGTAGCTGTCCTGCAGAGTGGCAATGCGGTCGCCGGTCATCGGGTGGCTGGAGTAGAAGGCATTTTCCGCATTGGGCACATAGCCATAGCGGAACTCCATGTTCTGGAGTTTCTTGAAGAAGCCGATCGAGCCGCGGCCCGAGATTCCGGCTTTTGACAGGAACTGCATACCCGCCGCGTCGGCGCTGGCTTCCTGAGAGCGGCTGAAGGCAAGGTATTTGCCCATGGCGGCTTGTTGCCCAGCCATGATCACGCCCATCGCCGCCTCGCCGCCGCCTGCCGCAGCAGCGGCCGCACCGAGCAGCAGCGAAAGGATGCTGATGCCAGTCGCCTCCTTGGTGCCGCCAGTGCCGATGGCATGGCCGCCGGTGATATGGCCGATCTCGTGCGCGATAACGCCCTGCACTTCGGATGCACTCGCCGCCATGTTGATCAGGCCCGAATCGACATAGACCGCCTGGCCGCCGGCCACGAAAGCGTTCACCGAGGGATCATTGAGCAATACGATGTCGACATTGCGGGGATCGAGTCCGGCGGCAACGACGATTGGCCGCGACATGTCTCGCAGCAGCGCTTCCGTCTCCGCGTCGCGCAGGACGCTTTGTGCGGCGGCGGGCTGCGCAGCGGCGAGCAGCGCGGTTGCAAGGGCCAGCAGGCGCGACCGTATGGGGCTAGGCATGGGTCAGCCTAAGCCCAAGCGGGGTGAACGCCGGATGAAGCGCGATGTGCATGCGCGCTGTCTAGGCGTGCCAGAGCAAAAGCGCCACTGGCCGGTAAGTGAGTTTGGCTTGTCGCCAGGTCAGGCGACGAGACGGCGAGCGGCGCGTTCCAGCAGCGGCATGTCGTCAGCCACTTCGCCGAGGAGCACGACAGAGCCATCGTCTAGCCGCCGCGCGACCAGCAGTGTGAACTCGTTGCCACCAGCCGCCACTTCGGCCAGCGGGCGGTGATCCAGCTTGCGAAGCTTGCGGGCAAGCCGCTCGCCCGCAGAACGCGTTTCGCGCTTCGAGGCACCGCTTTCCTCGCGGCGCAGCTTGCGCTCGAGCTGGACGACTGCCTTGAGGCCGCCCGGAACGTCTGCCAGCCAATTTTCCAGCGCACCGCAGGCAATATCCAGCCTCCAGGCATGCGAAAGCACGGCGGCATATTCGGTGAGACGAGTCTTGTCGTAATCCGCGCCGAACACCAGCTTGACCACGGGCGTCATCGGCGCACGTTCCTGCATGGTCATCCCTGCATCGGCGACAAGCTCGGCAAGGCCTTCGGGATCGGCGGAGGCCGCCAGCGAGAAGTCGTAGGCGCGGCCAATGGCGGCATAGAGCGACTGGCGTGAGCGATTGGCTGAATCCTCGGCCGCCAGAGCCAGGTCGCGAGCCTGCGCCAGCCAATCGGCGAGATTTGCGGTGTCAGCTTCAAATTCCGGGGCGAAGGTATCGAGCGCAGGGGCAAAAGTTTCCAGTGCCGGGTCGAAGGCATCTTGTGCGGGGATGGTGTCCGCATCATTGGTAAACAGGGGAAGCGGCACCGCATCGAATGCAGCGGCCGCAGTCTCTTCGAATTCTGCAAAGTCCGCCAGATCGAGCGTGTCCGAATCGTCATCGGCGTGAACGAATCCAATCTCGGCGAGCTCTGGCGTTACGGTGAAAGCGGCAGGTTCGAGTTCATTGAGGTCCGGCGCGGAGGCGAACTCCGGCGGATCAATCGGCATGTCTTGCGCCTGCGGCAACAGTGCGTCGCTGGCCTCGAAAGCGGCAGTCATATTATCGTCCGCAGCGGGTTCGGCAGGAACCTGCGACCAGTCGTCAGCCGTTTCCTCGGCAATCAGACCGCGGCGACGGCGGCCGAAATTCGGGGCTGGCACTTCAGGTTCGGGCTCGCCCTGACCGGCGGTCGCCTCAATGAGCGTCGGAATGTCGGACCAGCCTGAATCGGTCACGGCCGTTTCAGGTTCATGGTCCGGTTCATCATCCTCCAGCTCATCCATCGCTTCGACAAGCACGCTGGCATCCGCAGGACTGTCTGTTCGGGCGGCAAGCGGGCTCAGGCCCGGGGCAACCTGCGGGGCGGGATTCAGCGCGGCGTCGATTTCCTGCAGCAGATTGTCCGTGGTCTGCTGGTCGGCAATTTCCTTCCAGTTGATCACGCCAAAGATGAAGTCGATGGTGTCATCGTCGCTTGAGAACGGCAGCAGGATGCCGCGGTACATGATCGGTACGCCGCGATGATTGACGAATTCCGCCTCGAAACCAATCGGCGCCTGGTTGGCGATTATCTGGAGATGATGGTCCGTGATGCGTGAGAGCAGCGAACGCGAAGGGACATCGGAAAGCTTGGCAATCGGCCCGGACGTGCCGCATTCGGCTGCCAGCTTGTCGCCCAGGAAAACGATTGCGGGGTCTTCGATGCCCAGCGAAAAGTCGAGCAGGACGCTGTTAGGGCCGAAATCGGGGAGATTTTGCGGGTCCAGGTCCTCGATCGAGGGCAAAACGCGGTCGGTAAGAAGGCTCGCCCAGAAATTGTAGGCGCGCACTTGCATGCGGCGCTCGTCCTGACCGATGGCGGCCGGCGGAAGTTCGCGGTAGCCATCGTCGTCGCGATCATAATTCGTGACGTCATCATCGGGCGCCCCATAGCCCGAGAGATTGCCGCGCAACGTATCCATGTGGCTTCCCCATTGGCCAAACTCCAGACCTTCTGGCGCAACGTGGTAAACATCCCGTTAAGTCGAGCGGGGCAAATTTGGGCAGGTCAGATGGGGGTTATTTCACTCGTATCGATGTCGACGCGGCCCTCGTCCCGGCCGGGCATCGGGAACAGAACGCGCATGATCGGCATAGTGACGGCCAGGAACACCGCGGCCACTTCCAGCGCGACCGGCAAGTTATACCAGTCGGCCATCAAGCCCCAGAAATATGAGCCAATGGCGAGCCCGCCAAAAGTGACAGTCTGGTAAATCGACAGGCAGCGGCCCAGCATGGCGTGGGGCGAGCGGACCTGCATTGCGACGTTGAGCGTGGTTACAGTGGAAACCCAGGCGACCCCGGCAATCAGCGTGGCGGGAAGGGCGGCGAGAACCGACGTGGCATTCGCCAACACAACCTGCGCGACGACGAACCCTGCCGTCGAGACATTGAGGACCATTTCGGTGCCCCAGCGCCGGCGAGCGGGACTGATGAACAATGCGGCGAATATCGACCCGGTGCCGAACACCATCATCAGGGATCCGAAGGCAATTTCGCTGCTGTGAAGCTGGAAGCGCAGCACGGCCGGGAGCAGCGCCTGATAGCCGGCAATGCCGAAACCCAGCACCAGGCCCCTTATCAGAACCCGTCGCAGCGGCGAGGACCGGGCGCAGAATGCGATGCCTTCACCAATCGCCGGAAACATCGGTTGGCGCTGGGGTTTGGGAAAATTGGGGCGCCAGCGAAATACCGTCAGGATCAGGAACGGACGGCACAGCGCATTCAGCGCAAAAGCAGTGGCCACTGACCAGATGGATATGACCATTCCGCCAACTGCCGGACCGACTGTGCGGGCGATATTGAAGGCCAGGGTGTTGATCGAAATCGCCTGCGGCAAATCGCGCACGCTGACTTGTTGGCGCACCGAGGCCTGCCAGGCCGGGGCATTGAGCGCCGTGCCAATGCCCAGGGCGAGCGTCAGCAAGGCCAGAGGCCAGGGGGTTATCATGTCGAGCCAGGTGATGATTGCCAGCACCAGCGAAATCACGAACATGCCGGTCTGCGAGAGCAGCATGATCGTGCGCTTATTGTTGTTATCGGCAATGGCGCCGGAAAACAGGCCGAACAGCATGATCGGCCAAGTCGCCGACGACTGGATCAGCGCGAGCATCTGGTGCGATGGGGTGAGGCTGGTCATCAGCCAGGCTGCGCCGATGTTTTGCGCCGAAGCGCCGACATAGGCGACGACATTTGCAAACCAGATGGAAACGAATATCGGATAGTTGAACGGCGCCAGCGTGCTGCCCGATTTGAAACGCTGATTATGCAGTCCGTCTTCTTCCGCCATGCTTGAAGCGGTTAGGCAGCGCAGCAACTTGCCGCAAGTGTCACACTTGCAACACCACGGGGGAAAAAGTCATAGGACCGGCCATGCATGAACCGCCCAGCCCCTGCGACCGCACGTGCCGGATCCATCACGCCACCGGATGGTGCCTTGGCTGCAAGCGCACTTTGCGGGAAATCGCCGACTGGCCAATGCTCAGCCCGCGGGAAAAGCGGGAACTTCTGGCAGTTTTGAGCCTGCGCCAATAGGCGGCGCTACCGCGCTGCATGCATCAGGTGCCCGGTCTGAACATCTGGGGATCATTGCCCGTGACAATCCTGCGCAGCGCAGCGCGGGCGAGTCGCTCGGTTTCCACTTTGCGCCGCGAGGCAGCCAGTGCGCGCGTAGGGGCGGGGCGAATAATCTCCGCGTCATAGCCATCCGCGACAATCACGCCGCATGCCTCGGGCAGGAACGACACGCCTTCCAATGGACTGCGGTCAAGCTCAGGCGGGAGGCCCCAATAGAACTTGTCACAATAGCCGAGATATTCGGTCCACTTGCCATCGCCCAGCAAATCCGCCCGGCTAACCTTGATTTCGACGATGATCACCTGGCCCTTGGCGTCGATCCCCATAAGGTCGGCGCGGCGGTTGTTGCGCAATGGCATTTCCGTTAGGCACCAGATATCGTTGCGGGCAAACAGTCGGCTGATGCCGCGCGCGACGCCGTGGGCTGCACGGATGAGAACGGGATCGGCAAGGGGCGAATCGCTTTCGGCCATGCCCCCCTATCGGGAACATAGAGCGAACTTTCAAGCCCGGCGGACAGGCCCCAGTGCACCTTCCGGCGGCAATAACCCCAGCATCGCGTCGCGAGCAGCGCAGAATTCCTGCCACAACGCCTGCGCGGGCGCCGATGGGTCGACCCCGCGGGCGCAGACGGCCAGCAAGGCGGAAAGCCCGGGCTCCAGCACAGCGCTGAGATCGGCAAGGCTCTGCTCGGCCAGCTCGCGCCGCCAGCCACCGCAATCGCGAATGTTGGCGGGGAAATTGCGTTGGCGCGCATCCATGGCGGCTGGCGCAAGGCCTGCCAGCGCGGCGATTACTCCGGCAGCGTCATGCAATGCGGACCATTTCATGCTGAAGGCGCTGGCGGATGCCTGCCCGAAATGCGCGCGGCCAGCCCCGGCCAGCATGCCACTGGCAGCAGGCGATGCACTGAATTCTGCGGGCGGCATGTTCATGGACAGGGACCATATCCCGGCCTGTCTTGCCAAATCGCTAATTGCCGGGCCTTTCGCGAGGCACGGCCCTTGTGCGCAGTTCAACAGATGCTCACTCACGCAGAGTCGGACCAAACAATGCGACATTGCTCTGGCGCGCGGCGAAATGCTCTGCTAACCGCCCGGACCTGCCCATCTTGGCACTGGCACCCGTAGCTCAGCTGGATAGAGCGCTGCCCTCCGAAGGCAGAGGCCACAGGTTCGAATCCTGTCGGGTGCACCACTCGATTTTCAGAACCACCTGATCGCCGCTCACACAGGCGAGCGTGAGGCCGCGGCTGGATCCACGATTTCTCCCACTCTGAGCGCCGCTGCCGCGGCTGCCTCGCCGCCGTGGTATCGACGCGTCTGCCGCTAGGGCCAGATCAACATCAGCAAGCATAATGCCAGCGATAACCTTGCGGCCATGACTCCGGCGCAAGTCGCCAGTGCCCGCCGCGTGGGGCGGATTCGGACACGCCCGGCCTCCCTGCAAAGCTGCCGGTCGCCGGGAAAGCAGTTCCGGTCAGCCGGGCCGGTCTTTGGATCGAATTCGAAATACCGCAAATCGCTATGCACGAAGTGGCAGTGATCAGCTGAGTGATGGGCGCGCATTAGCCATCTGGAGCGCGTGACGCTTCCCAGCGGAGCACTATTTTTCTAGGCTGCAGTAATGGCGACAATTCATGAAGTGGCGCGCGCGGCCCGGGTTTCCCCTGCAACGATTTCCCGAGTCCTGCTGCGGCCCGAACTTGTCGCCGAGAAGACGCGGCTGCGGGTTCAGGAAGTTATCGACACGCTTGGCTACAAGCCGAACCCTTCGGCTGCCAGCCTGCGCACGCTGCGCACGGGCAAGATTGTTGTCAGCGTGCCGGACATTTCCAACCCCTTTTTTTCCAACATTGTGCGCGGCATTGGCGAATGCGCGCAGAAGAATGGCTATTCGGTCTTGCTGGGGGATACCCGCGGGGATCGCGCGCGCGAGGAAGGCTTTGCCGCATTGCTGGACAGCCGCATGGCCGATGGCCTGATCTTTCTCGGCCATCGCCTGCCGGATGCCGTGCGAGACACAGTCATGCGCGAAGGGGCATCTGCCCCCATCGTCAATGCTTGCGAATTCAGCCCCGAACTCGGCGTGTCCAGCGTCCACATCGACAATCGCCTCGCTGCCCGGGAAGCCGTGCAAGTGCTGTGTAACCTTGGCCACCACAACATCGGAGTGATCACGGGCGACTTGGAGAGCCCCCTCAGCCGCGATCGGCTGCAAGGGGCGAGAGAGGCTGTCGAAGGGCGGAGCGATGTGCGCTTGACGGTGGTATCGGACGATTTCTCGATCGAGTCAGGCCGGCGCCAGACGCTCGAACTGGTGCGTTCGGTTGGCCCGACCGCAATCTTCTGCTTTTCGGACGAGATGGCGATTGGCGCTTTGGCGGCGCTGCGCTCGCTGAATCTGGATTGCCCGGGCGATGTCTCAGTCATGGGGTTCGATGACATCGACATGGCCAAATATGCCTTCCCCGCGCTGACCACTATCCGCCAGCCCATGCTTGAGATCGGTATGCTTGCGGCGGAACTGTTGTTCGACATTCTTGCGCGCCGACAGGCGGACTTGCGCTGCGTGACGCTTCCGCATGAATTGGTGGTGCGGGACAGCATTGGCCGTGCGCCCTGATTGGCAGAAGCCCTCTTCCTCTGGCGTGGCTGTGATTACTTGTCTGGAGCTGTCTCAGCCCGGCATCGGCAAATTTTCCAGATAACGGTAATTGTCCGCCATCACGTCGATCGGCGGGCGCGTGAAGGGGTCCTCCTGCTCGACATAGAAACCGCGCGTTCCCGCCGCGTAGGCCGCCGGCAACAGTCGGGCCCAATCAATCACGCCTTTGCCGAGGTCGGCAGGCTCCTGCTTGATAGCGTAATTGCGCGGTGTCGTGGGCTGGATATCCTTCACGTGAAACTTCGTGATGCGACCCCGGTGCGCTGCCAGCAATGCGAACACATCGACCCCGGCGGCGTAGGCCCAGCCGACATCGAGTTCGAATTGCACAAGGCGGGGATCAGTTCGGCGCAGCAGGATTTGCAGGCCGTAGCTGTCGCCTTGCGGCGCGAATTCGACGTTGTGGTTATGATAGCCCAGCTGCAGGCCTTCGCGGCGAAGCCTCTCGCCCTTGTCGTTCAGGAAATCGGCCATGCGGGCATAGTCTTCGGCGGTAAGGGCCTGCCCGCCAATGACAAACGGATTGCCCTGACCCGGCTTGAGATTGGCCAGCAATTGTTCGGAAACCAGAAATACAGGCATCACCACGTCACTGGCTCCCATCGTATGGGCATCGGCCACGACCTGATCGAAGTTGGCCGACAAGTTGGCGCCTGGTCCAATCGCCTGCGGCATGACATGCATCGCACGGCAGGTTAGGCCAGCCGCATCGAAAGCCGCGCGGCATTGCGCAGCTGTCTGGCCATAAAGGCTCGATGTTTCGATGTCGCGGTAGCCGATAGCGGCGACTTTGCGCAGCGTTCCGGCAAAATCGGCACGCAATTCATTGCGCAGCGGATAGAGCTGGAGGCCGATTTGCAAGCCGTGCGCAGCGAAAAAGCGCTTTTCACGCTTGCGCCCGGCATGTGCATCAAGGCGCGCCGCAATGCCTGCAGCCGCGATACCTGCCAACACCGCGCGTTTGTTCATGAGCGATAGCCCTCCCGGCATGCCATACTCTCCATAATCCCGATCCCGGCTTTTCCGCATTTGCCACAGTCTTGATGAAAACGATTTCATGTCAAGTGGGCGTGCGCACGAACTGTTCGGCACGGCCAACAACCTGATCGACAAGAAGCCGCCGATCATTCCGACGAGCACCAGCCCGGGGCTTGCCTACCCGACGCTGCGTTCGGCCTATGACATCATCGGAACTTACGTGACTGTCGGCGTTCGCATGAAAATGTGATCGCCACGGTTTTGCGGCGACCGGCGCACCCCGGTCGCCGCAATTCGATCAATCGAATTGACTGACTCGGGTAGCTGCGTCAGTTGGTTCCCATGGACCGGCCGGATCTTGATGCGATCATTGCCGCGCATGCGGGCGTCAACGGCGCTCTGCTGCCGATGCTTCACGACATCCAGCGGGGATTTGGCTGTATCGATGCCAATGCCGAGGCTGCGATTGCCCACGCGCTGAACCTCAGCCGTGCTGAAGTGCATGGCGTCGTCAGTTTTTATCATGACTTTTTGTCCAAGCGCGATCCGCGCCCGGTCGTGCAGCTGTGCCGCGCCGAGGCTTGCAAGGCGCGCGGGGTGGAAGCGATGGTTTCGGCGGCAGAGGCTGCGGCAGGCGAGCGGGTTCGCCTGACGACAGTCTATTGCCTTGGCCTGTGCAGCGCCGGGCCTGCTGCGCGGATCGGCGATCAATTGCATGCCCGGCTTGATGCGGAGGGCCTGATCCAGCTGGTGCAATCGGCATGACGCTCGTGCGGATCAGCGACGATGCGCTGGCAATCGCCTGCGGTGCGGACGAAGTCGCCGCCGCTTTCACGGCGGCAGGCTGCGAAGTGGAGCGAGTGTCTTCCTGGGGCATGCACTGGCTGGAGCCTTTGGTCGAGATAGATGGTCAGGGCTTCGGGCCGGCAACTCTCGGCGACGTCGGCGCGATTCTCGATCGCTCGTCGGCCAAGGCTATCGGCCTGATTGCAGAGCACCCGTTCATCGCCCGCCAGCAGCGGCTGACGTTCGCCCGCGCCGGCAAAACCCGTCCGCTCAGCCTTGAGGACTTCGCTGCAAGTGGCGGCTGGCGGGCGCTGGAGCGCGCCCGCGCCATGCCGCCCGCGCAAGTAGTCGAAGAAGTGACAGCTTCGGGCCTGCGCGGTCGGGGCGGTGCGGGGTTTCCCGCCGGCGTTAAATGGAAGACGGTTCTGGAAGCGCGGGGACCAGTCAAATACATCGTCTGCAATGCCGACGAGGGCGACAGCGCGACATTTGCCGATCGCATGCTGATGGAAGGCGACCCGTTCCAGTTGCTCGAAGGCATGGCAATCGCCGCGCATGCCGTGGGCGCGGCGCACGGCTACATCTATGTGCGCAGCGAATACCCCCACGCGATTGCCAAGCTGAAGTCGGCCATTGCGCTGGCGTCAGAGCGGGTGGCTCCGTTCACTATCGAACTGCGTGTCGGCGCGGGAGCCTATGTGTGTGGCGAGGAGACTTCGCTGCTCAACTCGATCGAGGGCAAGCGCGGCGAAGTGCGCGCCAAGCCGCCGCTGCCTGCGCTGCAAGGTCTGTTCGGTTGCCCGACGGCGGTGAACAATGTGCTGACGCTGGCTGCCGTGCCGCACATCATGTTTGAGGGCGGGGCAAGCCTCTATGCCCTGCAGGGGATCGACCGCTCGAAAGGCACTATGCCGATCCAGCTGGCGGGCAATATCAAACATGGCGGCCTGTTCGAGGCGGCATTCGGCATGTCGCTGGGCGATCTGGTCAATGATATCGGCGGCGGCACGGCATCGGGCCGACCGGTCAAGGCCGTGCAAGTCGGCGGGCCCCTGGGTGCCTACATTCATCCGGATCAGTTCCATCTGCCATTCGGCTACGAGGATTTCGCCGCCGCCGATGCGCTGATCGGGCACGGCGGTATCTGTGTGTTCGACGACAGTGCGGACATGGGCGCGATGGCGCGCTTCGCTTTCGAATTCTGCGCGGCGGAAAGCTGCGGCAAATGCACGCCTTGTCGCATTGGCGCGGTGCGCGGGGGCGAATTGATCGACCGCATCCGCTCGGCTGATGCCCATGAAGCGGACGAAGTGGAAACGCTGCCGCAGATGCACAATGCGCGCAAGACGGGTCGCAGCCGGGCGGAAGATCTGCAATTGCTCGAAGACCTGTGCGAGACAATGCAGTATGGTTCGCTCTGCGCGCTCGGAGGATTCACACCTTATCCCGTGCGCTCGGCACTCAGGCATTGGCCGGAGGATTTTTCCGATGGGGTATGAACCGCAAGCGGATTTCGGTACGCCGGAAGTCCATTCGGACGTATCGGTGACGCTGACGATCGACGGACGATCAGTGACTGTCCCGCAAGGCACGAGCGTGATGCGCGCGGCGGCAGAATGCGGCGGGCAGATTCCAAAGCTCTGCGCCAGCGACAATCTTGAGGCATTTGGTTCGTGCCGCATGTGCCTGGTCGAAGTGGACGGCATGCGAGGCACACCTGCCAGCTGTACGACGCCGGTGGCGCAGGACATGGTGGTCCACACCCAAACGCCCCGCCTCGAGAAGCTGCGGCGAGGAGTGATGGAGCTTTACATCTCCGACCACCCGCTTGACTGCCTGACTTGCAGTGCGAACAATCTCTGCGAATTGCAGGACACAGCCGCGCAAGTGGGACTGCGCGATGTGCGCTATGGCTATAAGGGGGCAAGCCACCTCGGCCTCGAGGCTGATACCTCGAACCCTTATTTCGATTTCGACCCCAGCAAATGCATTGCCTGCTCGCGCTGCGTGCGGGCCTGCGATGAAGTTCAGGGTACTTTTGCGCTGACCATCGAAGGGCGCGGGTTTGGCAGCAAGGTCAGCGCCGGGCAGGCGGGCGATGATTTCCTGTCTAGCGAATGCGTCTCCTGCGGCGCCTGCGTGCAGGCTTGCCCGACAGCGACTTTGCAGGAAAAGGCAGTCACGCAAATCGGCAAGCCCGAGCGCGCGGTCGTTACCACTTGCGCCTATTGCGGCGTGGGCTGCACGTTCCGCGCCGAGATGCGCGGCGAGCAGCTGGTGCGGATGGTGCCGTGGAAGGATGGCAAGGCCAATCACGGCCATAGCTGCGTCAAGGGACGCTTTGCCTGGGGCTATGCCAATCATCGCGACCGGATAACCACGCCGATGCTCCGCGAGAGCATCGATCAGCCCTGGCGCGAAGTGAGCTGGGACGAGGCGCTGGAATTCACCGCGGCGCGTCTCACGGCTATCAAGGCGAAGCATGGCGCGCGCGCCCTTGGCGGCATCACTTCGAGCAGATGCACCAATGAGGAGACATTCCTCGTGCAAAAGCTGGTGCGCGCGGGTTTCGGTTCGAACAATGTCGATACGTGCGCGCGGGTCTGCCATTCGCCGACGGGTTACGGCCTCAAGACCACCTTCGGCACCAGCGCGGGAACGCAGGATTTCGACAGCGTGATGCAGGCCGATGTTATTCTCGTGATCGGCGCCAACCCGACTGACGCGCATCCCGTATTCGCCAGCCGGATGAAGAAGCGTCTCCGTCAGGGCGCGAAGCTGATCGTAATTGATCCGCGCCGGATCGACCTTGTGCGCATGCCGCATGTCGAAGCCGCGCATCACTTGCCGCTGCAACCCGGCACCAATGTCGCAGTGTTGACGGCGATGGCCCATGTCATCGTAACCGAGGGCCTCGCAGACGAGGCTTTCATCCGCGAGCGGTGCGATTGGGATGAATACCAGGATTGGGCACGCTTCGTATCCGATATGAAGCACAGTCCGGAAGTGCTTGAAGCTGTTACACGCGTTCCGGCGGCCGATCTTCGCAACGCGGCGCGGCTCTATGCCACGGGCGGTAACGCTGCCATTTATTATGGCCTTGGCGTGACTGAACACAGCCAGGGCAGCAGCACTGTTATGGCGATTGCCAACCTTGCGATGGCGACGGGAAATATCGGCAGGGCCGGTGTCGGCGTGAATCCGTTGCGCGGGCAGAACAACGTGCAGGGCGCCTGCGACATGGGCAGCTTTCCGCACGAACTGTCAGGTTATCGCCACATCTCCGATGCCGCGACGCGCGCCTTGTTTGAGGATGACTGGGGCATTGCGCTCGACCCCGAGCCGGGGCTGCGAATTCCAAACATGCTTGACGCCGCGCTCGATGGTTCTTTCCGCGCGATTTACATCCAGGGCGAGGACATCCTGCAGTCCGATCCCAACACCCACCATGTCGCGGCGGGACTCAAGGCGATGGAACTGGTCATTGTCCATGATCTGTTTCTCAATGAAACAGCCAGTTATGCGCATGTCTTCCTGCCAGGAAGCACGTTTCTGGAAAAAGACGGCACATTCACTAATGCCGAGCGGCGCATCCAGCTGGTGCGCAAGGTGATGGAACCGGCGAACGGTCTTGAAGACTGGCAAGTCACACAGGCGCTTGCCAATGCCATGGGGCTGCATTGGCAATACCGGCATCCATCCGAGATCATGGATGAGATCGCCCGCCTAACACCAACATTTTCCGGCGTTTCCTTTGCCCGCCTTGACGCCGAAGGTTCCATGCAGTGGCCGGTCAATGACGAGCACCCCGCCGGCAGCCCGATCATGCATGAGGCCGCCTTCGTGCGCGGAAAAGGCAAGTTCGTAGTGACCGACTATGTGCCCAGCGACGAGCGGACAGGCCCGCGCTTTCCATTACTGCTCACCACTGGGCGGATTCTCAGCCAGTACAATGTCGGTGCTCAGACCCGCCGCACTGAAAATGTCGTCTGGCACGAGGAGGACTTGCTCGAAATTCACCCGGTGGATGCAGACAACCGCGGCCTCAAATCGGGCGACTGGGCAAGGCTTGCCAGCCGAACGGGCGAGACGACATTGCGGGTTGAAGTGACCGACCGCGTAGCCCCCGGTGTAGTCTATACCACCTTCCACCATCCCGCGACGCAGGCCAATGTTGTGACCACCGAATATTCCGACTGGGCGACCAATTGCCCGGAATTCAAAGTTACCGCCGTCCAAGTCGCGCCCAGTAACGGCCCGACCGACTGGCAGGAGACTTACGCCTCATGGTCGGCCAAGAGCCGGCGGATCGCGGCGGAACCGGCGGAGTAGGCGCATATGGATATCGAGCGGCTGACTTACATGGCCAACCAGATCGCGCGAAATTTCGCAGTGCAGGGCGAGACTGCAGCCGTTGCGGCGACCGCGCAGCATATTCGCGATTTCTGGGATCCGCGCATGCGAAAGCAGCTTGCCGAGGCAGGCGGCAAGGGGTTGGAACCCATTGCCTGTGCGGCGCTGGACTGTCTCTGAATCCTAATTTCGCAGTCTGCTGAGCATTTCGTCAGCGCGCATACGCCAAGGCGCAGCAAGGACATCCATGTCCGCCAGCTCCTTCAGGCCCGCCGAATCGCTGCCTCCTTCGCCGCGAATAAGCAGAGCGAAGGCGCGCGCCACGGTCCATTCGGGCAGCGGGCGCCCAGTCAGTTCGATGCTGTCGCCCGCGGAAACTTTGCCCGCCTCGATCACCCGGTAATACCAACCAGACTTTCCTGTTTCGACGATCTTTGCCACCACGGCGGGATTGCCAAGCCGGTGGCCCTGCTTCCAGCACGGCTGCCGTCCCTGGCTGACTTCGACCAGTGCAGTGCCCAGCCGGTAGCGATCGCCAAGGCAGACCTCCGTCTCGGTCATGCCCAGAGTGGAGATGTTCTCGCCGAACGCACCGGGCACCTCGAGCAGCGGGTGCGGTCCCAATTCGCTGCGCCAGAACGAATAGTGGCTCGCGCTGTAATGATGAATGGCCTTGTCAGGCCCGCCGTGAACTGACCGGTCTGCCTGTTCGTCGCCTTCCAGACCGAGAGGCCCGACGGCAAGCGGTCCGTCGCGTGGGCTCTTGGCGATGGCGCTGGTTTCCTTGCCGAAAGGAACCGACTTGCCAGTCATCAGGAACAGGATGGTTCTGCGCACGATCCTCTCTTTCCATGGCTTTCACCTGCGCGCAATCGCGCTTGACTCTGTTTCGCCTCACGCCAAGTCTCCGGCCGGTTGTGACTAGGGCAACGCTGAAGGGGAGAACACATGAAAAAGCACCTGATTCTGGCTGCGGTTTGCACGTTGGCGCTCGCAGCTTGTGGCAAGGGCGAAAAACCCGAAGCCGCTGCGAGCGAAAGCGCCGCCGCCTCCGCGCCGGCTGCGGCCACCAGCGAAAGCGCCGCCGCCAGCCCCGCCGCTGCCGAAGCTGCTTCTGGCGACAAGCCGACCAAGGAATTCGTCGTCGGCAAATGGGGCAACGACGGCGATTGTTCGCTCGCGATCGACCTGAAGGCTGATGGCACCAGCGACGGTCCGTTCGGCAAATGGACGTACGCCGACGGCGTGATATCCTTCCCCGAAGCGCCGGAAATGAAAATCAACGTCACAGTTGACGGCAAGAACATGAAATCTGTGAATGCCCAGGGCGGCAAGCACGAGATGACGCGCTGCCCATGATCAGCGGGTGATCGGGCTGGGGGCTTCAGGCCTCCAGCTCGACGTCCCAATAGAGCCAGTCCCGCCAGGTTTCGTGGAGATAGTTGGGCGGAAAGCCCCGCCCGCGTTCCTGCATTTGCCAGCTGGTGGGGCGGATCGGCTTGATCAGCAGCGGCATCTTGGCCTGCTGCGGCGTTCGCCCGCCTTTCTTGAGGTTGCAGGGCGCGCAGGCAGTGGCGACGTTTTCCCAGCTGGTCTTGCCGCCCAGACGTCTTGGCACGACATGATCGAATGTCAGCTGGTGGGGGCTGCCACAATACTGGCAGCAAAAACGGTCCCGCAGAAACAGGTTGAAGCGCGTGAAGGCCGGAAATTCGCTGGGCTTCACATATTGGCGCAGCGCGATCACCGAAGGTATCGGCATGGTCCAGCTTGGGCTGTGCACTTCGCGCGCATAACTCGAAACGATGTCCACCCGTTCGAGGAACACTGCCTTGATGGCGGTCTGCCACGGCCACAGGCTGAGCGGGTAATAGGACAGCGGCGTATAGTCCGCATTGAGCACCAGTGCGGGGCAATCGGACAAATGTCGGCCGGGATCATCCCCTGCGCTGCGGAACCGGGCCGCGCGCTCGATCAGCTCCGACTTGAGCATGGCCTCCGATAACCGGCCGGGATGACAGTTTGGTGACTGGTCATGCGCGCAGTCAACATGTCCTGCGCACCAAGGTCAAGACCGCAGCGCAGAGGAAATCCACAATTAGCGCGGCCTCAGCGGGCCACGCGGGGTAATTGCCGCAAGAGGGCGAGTGCCAGCAGCGCGAATGTCGCCGCCACGACAAATGGCGCGCCGGGAAAATGCACCACGGCCTTGGGGCCAGTGAACCACGACATCGGCCAGGTCAGCACCATCGGCGCAATGATCGAGCCAATCCCCATGGCCATCGAGGAAATGCCCTGCACTTCGCCCTGGGTGTCCGCAGTACCCCGGCGCGAGAGGATGGCCATCAGGCTGGGCTGGACGAGCGACTGGAAGGCGATGAAGCCGAACATGGCGAAAGCCACCCATGTCGTGGACGTCAGGGCATAGCCGATGAAGCCGCAGGTTGCCCCCGCAAGCCCGATCGTGGCGGCGTCGCGCTCGCCAAAGCGCCGCACCACCGGCCCGGTGATGAAGGTCTGGCTGAGCGCGATGACGATTCCGACCATGGCGAGGCTGAAGCCGATCATCCGGTCTGACCAGCCAAGCTGGGCAATCCCCCAGAAACTCCAAGTCATCGGATAGACGAGGCTGGCGATTTGCCATGCCAGCAGCACCAGCGCAGCGCGGAACATGCCCGGAAGGCGGCGCATGCTGCGCCAGGCACCCAGCGGATTGGCGCGCGAAAGCTCGAACGGTCGACGATTTTCTGGTTTCAACGTGTCGGGAAAGAAAGTCAGGCCATAGAGGAAATTGAGACCGGCGAGCAGGGCGGCGGCCAGCAGCGGCGCTTGCGGACCATAGGCGCTGAGCAGGCCGCCTATCGCGGGACCGATGGTGAAGCCGGTGCCGAACGCAGCGCCCACCAGCCCGAAATTGCGTGCGCGCTTTTCAGGCGGGGTGACATCGGCGATTGAAGCCTGCGCCGCGCCAAAGCTGCCGCCGAACAGGCCGGAAATCACCCGGCCCGCGAATATCAGCGGGATCGAATTGGAAAATGCCAGCAGCAGGTAATCGAGCGCGAGACCGGCAACGGAGACGAGCAGGATCGGTCGTCGCCCGTAGGCATCCGACAAATTTCCCAGCACGGGCGCGGCAAAGAAGCTGGCGACTGACATGGCGAGCCCCATCCAGGCTCCGAGGGCGATCGTGTCGTCCAGCGCAATGCCGCCCACTTGCATCAGCAAGCGCGGCAGAACCGGCATGATCAGCCCGAAGCCGATCGAATCGATGAAAATCGTGACCAGAACGAAAGGCACGACATGGCGCTGGGAACTCATGGAAAGTTTGGCTTTCAGGGGAATGGGGCGGAATTACTCCGATATGCATCTGCATGGCAAGGCTGCGCGCACGTGGCCTCGCAAGGTGCAATGTGCGACAGAGCGCGGCGATGATCCGCACGCGCTTTGCCCCCAGCCCGAATGGGCCGCTGCATCTTGGCCATGCCTATGCAGCGATAGTCGCGCACGACCGCGCGCGGGCCAGCGGCGGTGAATTCCTGCTGCGGATCGAGGATATAGACGGCGCGCGCAGCCGACCCGAGCTGGCGCAGGAGCATGTGGAAGATCTGCAATGGCTCGGCCTCAATTGGGATGGGCCAATCGTTCGCCAGTCTTCGCGGCTCGCCGATTATGCGGACGCCGCCAATCGCCTGAAAACGATGGGGCTGCTCTATCCGTGCCAGTGCACGCGCGCCGATGTTCTGGCGGCGGCCAAGATGGAAGGCCCGGACGGCCCAATCTATCCCGGCACTTGCCGGGGCCGCGACGTCGATCCGGTAGGTGCTGCATGGCGGCTCGACATGGCCAGGGCAACCGCGCATGCCGGAGCCTTGGCGTGGCGCGATGAACTCGCGGGCGAGCAGGCGGCCCGGTCGGAGATATTTGGCGACGTCGTGCTGGTGCGCAAGGATGCGCCCGCTTCCTATCACCTTGCCGCGACGCTCGACGATGCAACGGACGGGATCACGCTGGTGACGCGCGGGCGGGACTTGTTCGCCGCCACGCATGTCCATCGCTTACTTCAGGCGCTGCTTGGTCTGCCGGTGCCGGTCTGGCATCATCACTTGCTGCTTGTCGAGGAAAGTAGCCGCAAGCTCGCCAAGCGGCGCGGATCTGGGCAGGGCGGGCTTGGCCTTGCGGAAATGCGCCGGTCTGGGTCCGATGGACCTGCCCTTGCCGCAGACTTGCGTGCAGGCCGACTGCCCACTGGTATTTCCCTCGGGAGGGGCCTAGATATAAGGGCATGACTACATTTCTCGCCATCGTAATCGTGATCCTGATGATCATGGTCGTTTACAGCCTAGTGCGCGGGATTGTCGCCTTCCTGCAGAGCACCAAGGAAGACCTGAACCGCGACGCCAGTGCCGGGCCCAGCGCCAATCAGATGCTGCAGAACAAAATGATGTTCGCCCGCATCAAATGGCAGGCGCTGGCGATTGTCGTCGTGGTTGTGGTCATGGCGGCGAGCAAGTAGGCGCTTGGTCAAGCTCAACAAGATTTACACGCGCACCGGCGACGATGGCACAACCGGCCTCGTCGACGGATCGCGGCGTGCCAAGCACGATGCCCGCATGGAAGCCATCGGCGCGGTCGATGAGGCCAACAGCGCGATTGGCGTGGCGGTAGTTGCGCTGACTGCCACCGATCATGCCGCCGTTCTGACGCGGATGCAGAACGACCTGTTCGATCTTGGCGCGGACCTCGCAACACCTTTGGGTGCATTCGGGAATGAGGATTTCACGCCCGGTGAAATGACCCTGCGCCTTGTGCCTGAGCAGGCAAGCTGGATCGAGACTCAGATCGACGCGCTGAATGAGAATCTGGGGCCGCTGACCAGCTTCATCCTGCCCGGTGGCAGCGAGGCGGCAGCGCGAGTGCATGTGGCGCGGGCATCGGCGCGGCGGGCCGAGCGCGCGATGACGGCGCTGGCCGCTGACGAACCAGTCAATCCCGCGGCGCTGGCCTATATCAACCGGCTTTCGGACTATCTTTTCGTGCTCGCACGCGCCGTGAATGCCGAGGGGGCGGACGATGTGCTTTGGGTTCCGGGGGCGAGCCGGGGCGCTTAGACCGCGTACTCTTTGAATCGTCATTGCGAGGACCGAAGGTCCGCGCCAGTCCAGGGCCATGTGTTCCGCTCTGGATTGCTTCGCTCCGCTCGCAATGACGAGTGGTGCGTTATTTCGCGATCGGGCTACAGCTCATTCATCGCCCGGGTGAGAGTTGACGCGATCGAGCGTCGCGATCGCTTCCTGCGCCGCTTTGGCGTCCGCTGCGCTTGCCGGGTCAGACTGCTGGGCGGTCTCGTCGGCCGAGGGTACCGAACAATATGCCGTCAGCAGGATGCCTGCAGACCACCACAGCGCCTACCAGCGACTGGTGAACACTTTCGTGATGCCGGGCCCGAACATGCAGCTGCCATAGCAGCACAGGGTTAACTCTCCGTGCCTGCCTCGCGTTTCAATTCATAGAGCAGATCGAGCGCTTCCCGTGGGGACAGGGCATCGACATCGAGCCCCTCCAACCGCTCGCGCAAGGCATCGACCTTGGCCTCGGCGGCATCGAGCGCGGCGGCGAACAGCGGCATGTCGCCCAGCCCGGCGGCAAGCCCGCCGGTTTCGGCGCGGCCTTTTTCCAGTCGGTCGAGCACTTGCTTGGCGCGGGCCAGCACTTGCGGCGAAACCCCGGCGAGGCGCGCGACGGCCAGGCCATAGCTGCGGTCCGCCGCACCTTCCGCCACTTCGTGCAGCAGCACCAGATCGCCCTTCCATTCGCGCGCGCGCACATGATGGAGGCTCAGCGCCTCGCAGCTCTCGGCAAGGCGGGAGAGCTCGTGGTAATGCGTGGCGAACAGGCAGCGGCAGCCGATCTGGCCGTGCACTGCCTCGGCCACCGCCCAGGCGAGGGCAAGGCCATCGTAAGTGGAAGTGCCGCGCCCGACTTCATCGAGGATGACGAAACTGCGCGGGCTGGCCTGGGCCAGGATCGCTGCAGTCTCGACCATTTCGACCATGAAAGTCGATCGCCCGCGCGCGAGGTTGTCCGAGGCGCCCACCCGGCTGAACAAACGGTCGACCAGGCCCACGGTGGCATTTCCGGCCGGGACGAAAGAGCCCGCCTGCGCCAGCAGCACAATCAGTGCGTTCTGCCGCAGGAATGTGCTCTTGCCGCCCATGTTCGGCCCGCCGATCAGCCACAGGCGATCACTGCTTCCGAGCTGGCAATCATTGGCGACAAAGCGCTCGCCGCGCTCGGCCAGAGCCGCTTCCACCACCGGATGCCGCCCGCCTTCGATTTCAAGCACGGCTTGCGATGAAATGGCCGGGCAGCACCAGCCGCCTTCCACCGCGCGTTGGGCAAGCCCTGCGGCAACGTCGATCCGCGCGAGCGCGGCGGCAGTGGCGGCGATGGCCTGGCGGTTGGCGACGGCATGGGAAACCAGCTCCTCGAAATGGGCTTCCTCGGCGGCGAGCGCGTGGCCGCCTGCCTCGGCGATACGGCTGGCTTCCTCGTGCAAGGCGAGGGCGTTGAAGCGCACTGCACCCGCCATGGTCTGGCGGTGGGTGAAGCCGCTGTCCGGCAGCATCAGCGCATCGGCATGCCTGGCAGGCACCTCGACGAAATAGCCCAGCACGCCATTATGACGGATCTTGAGCGCCGCGATCCCCGTTTCTTCACGGTATTTTGCCTCCAGCGCTGCAATCGCGCGGCGGGCATTGCCAGAGGCATGGCGCAGTTCGTCGAGCGCGTGGTCATAGCCCTCGGCAATGAAGCCGCCCTGTGATCTCTCGGTGGGCGGGCTGGGGACGAGCGCGCGCGTATAGAGATCGACCAGCGCGCCGTGACCCGCCAGCCCGGGAAGCAGATCGGCCAGCAGTGCGGGCAGATCGCTGCGCCGGGCCGAAAAGAAGGAGTGGCAATTCCATGCCTCGGCCAGCCCGTCGCGCAATTGGCCCAGATCGCGCGGGCTGCCCCGGCCGGCGACGATCCGGCCCAGCGCACGGCCGATGTCAGGCAGCGAACGCAGCAGCGCGCGCAAATCATCGCGCACCAGCGGTTGTTCGACCAGCCATTGCACCAGTTCTAGGCGGGCGTTGATCGCGGTGGGATCGGTAAGCGGGGCGGAAAGATCTTCCGCCAATTGCCGTGCGCCCGCTCCCGTCACGCAGCGGTCCACAGCATCGATCAGGCTGCCCTTGCGTGTACCTTGAGTGGAGACCAGCACTTCCAGACTGGCGCGCGTTGCCTCGTCCATCGTAAGGTGGCCTTGCCCCTCGCGCGCGCTTGGCGGCAGCAGAAATGGCAGCTTGCCGCGCCCGGCATGATCGAGATAGGCGATCAGGCCACCAGCCGCCGCCAGCATGGGCCGGGTGAAATTGCCGAAACCGTCGAGGGTGGCGACGCCGTGGATCGTCATCAGCCGGGCCGCGCCCTCATCGCTGGAAAATTCGCGCGGGCTGCGCGGGAAGACATAGTCAGGCGCGCTTTCCCAGCCTTCGGGGCAGACCAGTTCACTGGCCCCGATCCGCGCCAGCGCTGCGCCGATGTGATCGGGCGCACATTCCTCCAATTCCATGCTTCCCGTGGAAATGTCGCATGATGCAATGCCGATCAAGCCCCGTAGTTCACAGACCGCCGCCAGCAGATTGGCGCGGCGCGGTTCCAGCAGGGCTTCCTCGGTCAGCGTTCCCGCCGTGACAAAGCGGACGATGTCACGCGCCACCAGCGCTTTCGATCCGCCGCGCTTCTTCGCTTCCTCTGGCGTTTCCACCTGTTCGGCGATCGCCACCCGGCAGCCCGCGCGGATCAGGCGGGCGAGATAGCCCTCGGCGGCATGCACCGGCACACCGCACATCGGGATCGGCGCGCCGTGGTGCTCGCCGCGCGAAGTGAGCGCGATGTCGAGCACTTGCGCGGCTATGCGCGCATCGTCGAAAAACAGCTCGAAAAAATCGCCCATCCGGTAAAACAGCAGACAGTCCCCCGCCTCGGCCTTGAGGGCGAGGTATTGGACCATCATCGGGGTGGATTTGGATTCGGCGGGGTCTTTCATTGAGCGTGCGGATTTGCGTCCGAATTGGCGATTTGCAAAGCCAATCCGTTCGGCTTTCCCCTATCTTGATCGGGAGGCCGATGGTAATCCGCTGAGCGGCGATGGGGGGAATGGGTTTGACAGACACCGAAATGCGCGAGGCCGTATCGAAGGTTCCCGCGGTCACGCTGGTATTCTGGGCGATCAAGGTGCTCGCCACCACGCTCGGCGAAACTGGCGGCGATACGCTCTCGATGACATTCGATATGGGCTATCTCGCCAGCAGCGCCATATTCATCGTGCCGTTGATCGTTCTGGTGCTGGCCCAGATCCGTGCGCGCCTCTTTCACCCGCTGCTGTACTGGGCCACGATCATTGCATCGACCACTGCGGGCACGACCATGGCGGACTTCGCGACGCGGTCACTGGGTATTGGCTATGCCGGCGGTTCGCTGCTGCTATTGGCCTGCGTGATGGCATCGCTGCTGGTATGGCGGATGATAACTGGCTCGGTATCGGTTGAAACAGTACGTTCGGCCCGTGCCGAATGGTTTTATTGGATCACCATTACATTCTCGCAAACGCTGGGTACCGCGCTGGGTGACTGGGCGGCTGATGACGGCGGGCTGGGCTATCTTGGCGGCGCGGCGGTATTCGGCTCTGTCCTCTTGGCCATCTGGGCGCTCTGGCGGTTCACCAGCATCAGCAAAGTGGCTCTGTTCTGGGCGGCTTTCATTCTCACGCGCCCGCTCGGGGCAACAGTTGGCGACTTCCTCGACAAGCCGTTGAATCAGGGCGGGCTTGATTTCAGCAGGCCGCTGGCCACGGCAGTGCTGGGGGTCGCTATTCTGCTGCTTATCATTCTGCTGCCGCAACGCGGCGCTGAGGAACAGCGCGCCGCTTGATTGACAATCCACTATCGCATTGCCGCGACTTTGGTTAGGGGCGAAGCCCTGCCCAGGAGACTCAGCTTGTCCGAAGAAAGTAACGTCAGTTTTACCGACCGCGAGGCGCTGTTTTACCACAAGACCATCCGCCCCGGCAAAATAGAGATCATCGCCTCCAAGCCGATGGCGACCCAGCGCGACCTGAGCCTGGCCTATTCGCCGGGCGTCGCCGTGCCGGTGCAGGCGATCTACGATGACCCCGCTACCGCTTATGACTATACCGCCAAGGGCAATCTGGTTGCGGTTATCTCCAATGGCACCGCAATCCTGGGCATGGGCAACCTCGGCGCTCTGGCGTCCAAGCCGGTGATGGAAGGCAAGGCGGTGCTGTTCAAGCGCTTTGCCGACGTTGATTCCATCGACATCGAACTTGCCAGCGAAGACACTGAAGCCCTGATCGAGGCTATCGCCATGATGGAGCCGAGTTTCGGCGGCATCAATCTGGAAGACATCAAGGCCCCCGAATGCTTTATCATCGAGCAGACCCTGCGCGAGCGGATGAAGATCCCGGTGATGCACGATGACCAGCACGGCACCGCGATCATCGCCGCCGCTGGTCTGGTCAATGCCTGCCACCTGACTGGCCGCAAGTTCGAAGATGTGAAAGTCGTGGTCAATGGCGCGGGCGCGTCGGCGCTGGCTTGCACTGCGCTGATCAAATCGATGGGCGTGCGCCATGAAAACGTCACTGTCTGCGACAGCAAGGGCGTGATCTGGAAGGGCCGCGAAGGCATTGACCAGTTCAAGAGCGCGCATGCGATTGAAACTGACAAGCGCACGCTTTCGGAAGCGGTCGCTGGGGCTGATATTTTCCTCGGTCTTTCAGTCGCGGGCGCGATGACCGCGGACATGGTGAAGTCCATGGCCAAGAACCCGATCATTTTCGCCATGGCCAATCCAGATCCCGAGATTACCCCGCCCGATGCCCATGCCGCGCGCAGCGATGCCATCGTGGCAACAGGGCGCAGCGACTATCCCAACCAGGTCAACAATGTGCTGGGCTTCCCCTTCATTTTCCGCGGCGCGCTCGATGTGCGGGCGACCGCGATAAACGAGGAGATGAAGATCGCCGCCGCCAAGGCGATTGCCGAGCTGGCGCGTGAGCAGGTTCCCGAAGAAGTCGCTGCCGCTTATGGCAAGAACCACCAGTTCGGCCGCGAATACATCATTCCCGCGCCGTTCGATCCGCGCCTTATGGAAGTCGTCTCGTCCGCCGTCGCCAAGGCGGCGATGGATTCGGGCGTGGCGCAGAAGCCGATCGAGGATTTCGACGCCTATCGCCACAGCCTGAAAGCCCGGCTCAACCCGACGACCTCGGTGCTGACCCAGGTTTACGAGCGGGTGAAGGCCAATCCGAAGCGAGTGATCTTCGCCGAGGCGGAAAACGAGATCGTGCTGCGCGCCGCGGTCCAGTACCGCGACTTCGGATATGGCGAGCCAGTGCTGGTCGGACGGACCCAGGCCGTTCTCGACAAGATGGCCGAGCTCGGCGTTGCCGATCCCGAAAGCTATGAGATCCATAATTCGGCCACTTCGCCGCATGTCGCGGCCATGGTCCCGATGCTCTATGAGCGCCTCCAGCGGCGCGGCTTCCTGGAGCGCGATGTGCAGCGCATGGTCAATCAGGACCGCAACATTTTCGCTTCCGCCTTGCTCAAGCTGGGCGTGGGCGACGCACTGATCACGGGCCTGACCCGCACTTTCGCCCAGACGATGAAGGAAGTGCGTGAAGTGCTGGAACCCAAGCCCGGCGAAGTGCCCTTCGGCATCCACCTGATGATCGCCAAGAATTCGACCGTGTTCATGGCCGATACCACGGTCAACGAGCGGCCGAGCGCGCGGGATCTGGCTGTCATCGCCAAGGAAACCGCAGCAGTCGCCCGGCGATTGGGCCACGAACCGCGCGTGGCGTTCCTCAGCTTTTCCACTTTCGGCAATCCATCGGGCAAGTGGCTCGATCCCATCCGCGAGGCGATTGCCATTCTCGATGCGGAAGGCGATGTCGGCTTCGAATATGAGGGCGAGCTGGCACCAGATGCCGCGCTCAACCCTAACGTGATGAAAAACTATCCCTTCAGCCGCCTGTCGGCTCCCGCCAACGTGCTTGTCATGCCGGGGCTGCAATCGGCCAACTTGTCGGCCAAGCTGCTCCGCGAGTTGGCGGGCAATGCCACAATCGGTCCGATGCTGATCGGCATGGAAAAGCCCGTGCAAATCGCCCCGATGACGGCGATTGCGCCAGACGTGCTGACGCTGGCAGTGCTGGCTGCGGCGGGGATTTGCGGATAGGCCGTTCAATCAGACGTAGTTGGCGATCCAGGCAATCGCGGCGGCGGCAGGCAGGAAAAATGCCTGCGCCGCCAGTGTGCCGGCAAGGCGGCTGAACGAAACCCAGACGATCACTGCGCGAAATTGCACCGCGCTCATCCGGCCTTCGACGACATCGTCGGTCATCACCGAGAGCTGCGGATCGATCAGGGCGAACAGCAGGATCGTCGCAAAGCCATTGACCACGGCGGACAATTGCGACGCTGTGACGCGGAATTCAGGATTGAGGTAACCTGCATAGAGCGAGGCCAGCACGCCGACTGTGATCAGCGCCTGCGCCAGCACGTTGCCCAGCAGCATGCCCCAGCCCGCCGCCTTGGGCCGGGAAAATTGCTTGAAATGCGCGGTTGACGGCAATTTGAGCGCGTGGCGCACGGCGCTGAGTCCCGCCGGGGAGGCCGTCCGCAAGATCAGCCGGGCGGTGGAGCGGTTGCGCTGGAACCAGCCAATCGCGCTGGTGAACATGCGCTGCCCGCTCGGCACCAGCAGAATGCCGAGCAGCACGGCCACACTGGCGCTGGCCAGCACGATGCGGAAATCGCCCGCCAGATCGGGGCCATGCCCGCTCGCCAGGCCCGTCTCCACCCGCTTTGCCAGAAATGGCCCCAGGAAACTGTTCGACATGCGGCTGACCAGCACCAGCAGGTTGAACAGCGCGAAGCTCATGGCAATGCGGCCGGTGCGAATGCCGGCAATGCGCGCGGCGTAGGCCAGCGTGCCGATCAGGTTGATGCTTGCCGTCAGCAGGCAGATGATGAGCAGTTGCCGGTCCATGATGCGGGCAGTCTAGTGCGCCGGAGGCGGCAGGCGATACACTCAGCCCCATGCTTTCCACACACCATAGACACTGGTGAGCGTCAGCACGATGCCGACGAGGATCAACATCTGCTTGGCGGGGAAGTGTTTGGCGGCCCAGGCGCCCAGTGGCGCGGCGGCGAGGCCTCCGATCAGCAGGCCCAGTGTGGCCCCGGCAACATCGGCTATGCCCAGATGCCAGATGAATGCCGCCGACACCGTGACCGTAAGAAAGAATTCGACTGTGTTGACCGTGCCCACAACCTTGCGCGGATCCGCGCCTTGAATCAGCAAGTTGGACGTGACGACCGGGCCCCAGCCGCCGCCGCCTGCGGCATCAAGAAAGCCGCCGACAAGACCCAGCGGCGCAATCAGCCCGGCTTCGCGCAGCTTGGGCGGGTAGAAAACACCGCGCACGACAAGATAGACGCCGATGGCGCTGAGATAAATCAGGATGAATGGCTTGATGACCGCCGCGTCCACTGACGTAAGAACGTAAGCGCCAAGGATCCCGCCGATCATGCCTGGCACCAGCAATTTGAAAAACAGGCGCTTGTCGACATTGCCGTGGAGCAAGTGGCTGATGCCGGATGTGGCCGTGGTGAAACATTCGACTAGGTGCACCCGCTGTGAGGCAAGGGCAGGGGGAACGCCGAGCACGCCCACAAGCAGAGTATTGGAGATAACCCCAAAGGCCATGCCCAGCGCGCCATCGACCAGCTGCGCGGCGAAACCGACGGCAATGAAAGGCAGCAGGCTTGCCAGGTCGAAACTGCCGAAATCCATTATTGCGGTCTCCAATTAAAGTCGACTGTATCGGTAGAGATTAAGCGACCCATGCGCGAGATAGAAATTGCCGATATAGGATAAAGCGAAACTTTCGCGCGGCGGGGTGTTTCCCCCGGCGCATTTCGTTTCGCCCCCCGCCAATGCCGATCTCACGGTATATATGTGGCGGCCCGCGCGATTTTGAACCCCTGCCTCACGCGGAGATCGAGCCATCGGGCGAGAAATCAGCGCCGACGAAACCGGAAATACCAGACTTCGTGGCCCTGCGTGCGCGCCTTGGCTTCATATCGCGTCTCTGGCCAGCCGCCCGGGCGATTGAGGAAATCGGCGGACTTCTCGCAAAGCCATTCGAATGCGGCGCCCCGACCAAAGCAATGCCGGCGCATCACCATCAGGGCATGGCGCAAATAGATCGGATGATCGGTGCCAAAGCGGAACTCTCCGCCGGGCCTCAGTTTTGCCGCGATGAGGTTGACCGGGCCGTCATTCATCATCCGCCTCTTGGCGTGGCGCGCCTTGGGCCAGGGATCGGGATGCAGCAGGTAGACAAAGCTGAGCGCGCCGTCGGGCACGCGAGCCAGCACTTCCAGCGCATCGCCGTGGTGCAGGCGGACATTGCCAATCGGCGGATGGGCTCCATTATCGCCGTCAAGATGGGTTAGTGCCTGCGCCACCCCGTTAAGGAATGGCTCGGCGCCAATGAAGCCGTGATCGGGCAGCATGTCGGCGCGCCCAGCCATATGTTCGCCGCCGCCGAAGCCGATTTCGAAATGCAGCGGGCAGTTATGGCCAAACAGCCGCTCGGCCGTCACCGGGCCTTCATTGGGCACGGCAATGCGCGGCAGCAGCGTATCGACCAGGGCCTGCTGCCCCTTGCGCAAGGGCTTGCCTACCGAGCGGCCATAAAGACGGTTGAGCGTGAGCGGATCGCCGGGTTTGTTCGCGGACATGGGCCGGGCGGGTGGCGGAAAACTACGCGCGGGTCAATGTGGAGCTGGCTGGCGAGCCGTCCGCTCCAGCGCAGGCGTTGCTCCCGCTCCCAGCTTAGCGCATATCATGTGGCGCCAAGAGCCTTGAAGGCCGGAAGCGGGAGCAGGGAAATGCTGGACTTGTCGATCATTGGCTCGAGATTCCGACAGGGAGCAATTGCCCTCGCAGTGCTCGCTCTTCCTGCGTGCGGGCCACACGCGGAACTGGCGAGCGCGTCGATTCCGGCGGGCTCGAAGTATGTTTCCATGGGTAGCTCGTTCGCTTCGGGGCCTGGGATCACGACGACAGCTAATGCCCGGTGCCGCCGATCGCAGGACAATTACGGCCACCAGCTCGCGCGCCGCCGAAATCTGGTGCTGGTCGACGTCAGCTGCGGCGGGGCAACAACGTCGCACATTCTGGGTCCGCGGGACGAATTGCCGCCGCAGATTGATGCCCTAACTCCCGATACCCGGCTTGTCACGATCACGATCGGCGGCAACGATCTGGGATTGATGGTCGGTCTGATCGCGGCTTCGTGCGAAGGCGAGGCGGCTGCGGGAACACTCTCCGCCACGTGTCGTGGGCTTCTTACGCGATTACCTAAGGGTTTCGCCGTGCCCGTCCCTGATGAGGCGGCCTGGGCAAGGGTCGAAAGCGCGATGGACGAAATTGCCCGTGAAGTGCGCCGCCGCGCTCCGCAGGCGCGCCTCTTTATCGTCGATCGATTCCGGGTGCTGCCGCCGTCGGGCACCTGCGCCGAAGTGCCGCTATCCGATGCAGCAGCAGTGCGATATCGCGCAATGGCTGATCGACTCGCGCAGATAGACTTTGCGGTCGCCAAGCGCGCCGGCGCGGAAATTGTGAAGGTTTCGGAACTGTCGAGGGACCATAGTGCCTGCGCCAGAGATCCGTGGTTGACCGGCTTTAATATACCGCCCGGCTCCCGGCCGGACCTGACACCCTACCATCCCAATCTAGCGGGCATGACGGCTATCGCCGCCGCGATTGACGCACAGTTGGGTAAATAAGCGCGCTGCAAAGGAAAGGCCCGCGTCCTGAAAAGGAGCGGGCCTTGAACCTTGCGCTTAGGCAGGCGTGCTTGGGTAAGACGATCAGGCTGCTTCGACTTCGATCTGCTCTTCCGGATCGCGCAGCACATAGCCGCGGCCCCAGACGGTCTCGATGTAGTTCGCTCCGCCGCAGGCGTGGGCCAGCTTCTTGCGCAGCTTGCAGATGAACACGTCGATGATCTTGAGTTCGGGTTCGTCCATGCCGCCATAGAGGTGGTTGAGGAACATTTCCTTGGTGAGCGTGGTGCCCTTGCGGAGCGAAAGCAGCTCCAGCATGGCATATTCCTTGCCGGTTAGGTGAACGCGGGCGCTGTCGACTTCGACGGTCTTGGCGTCGAGATTGACCGTCAGCTTGCCAGTGCGGATCACTGACTGCGAGTGGCCCTTGCTGCGGCGTACCACGGCGTGAATGCGGGCGACCAGTTCCTCGCGGTGGAACGGCTTGGTGACATAGTCATCAGCGCCGAAGCCGAAGCTGCGCACCTTGCTGTCCATTTCCGAGATGCCCGAAAGCACCAGAACCGGGGTCTGAACCTTGGAAACGCGCAGTTTCTTCAGCACGTCATAGCCGTGCATGTCAGGCAGGTTGAGGTCGAGCAGGATGATGTCGTAATCATACAGCTTGCCCAGATCGAGGCCTTCCTCGCCCAGATCGGTCGAATAGACGTTAAAGCCTTCGGTGGTCAGCATAAGCTCGATGGCCCGGGCTGTGGTCGGCTCGTCTTCAATCAACAACACACGCATGGGTGTTTCCCCTGTTGCCCCGAAATTCACTCATCAGGTATTGGCACTAACTCTTTGGCAAACCTTGTTGCCATCGATTAACCATACGACTTCTGACCAGAAAAGGTTAATTTGTCGTAAACAGGGATAATTGCGGAAATCGTTGCAATTGGGACTCACTTTTCAATGGAAGCCCCGATTAGCCGCTCACGCGAACCGCGTGGCCAAACAGGCAGCGCGCGGCAAAATACCTAGGCCCGCCTGAACAACCGGCCAATGATCCGCCAGGCCGCGAATATCAGCGCCGCGGCGAGGAGTGCCAGAACCACCGCGACAATGCCCGCACTGAGCGGATAGGCATAAATCAGGTAAAGCAGGCCAGCGGAAGTTACATCTTCCAGACTGGAGACGGCCACATTGCTGAACGGCTCAGGGCTGGTGTTGACCACTGCGCGCGCGCCGGCCTTGCCGCCATGGGCGAGCAGCGCCGCCCCGCCGCCGAGGATGAAGGCAATCGCCTGGGTCGCCGGATCAGATGGATCGACAATAGCCAGTGTGAGCAAAGCGCCCCCGACCGGGCGGATTAGCGTGTGCACGGTGTCCCAGATGGAATCGAACCAGGCGATCTTGTCGGCAAGGAATTCACAAACCGCGGCAAAGCCAGCGGTGGCCATGACCCAGGGGTTTGCGAGGACTGCCAGCGAGACAAGGTGCGCTGGCAGCGGCAACACCTGATAATGCATGGCAAGGCCGGTCGCCAGGACGGTGAGATACAGTCGCCAGCCCGAAAGCAGGCTGACACTGGCGGCGAGGCCGAGGATCTCGACGATGCCCATGCCCCGCCTGCCCGCTCAGAGCACTTCGAACAGACCTGCCGCGCCCTGGCCGCCGCCGATGCACATGGTCACGACGACGTGCTTTGCGCCCCGGCGCTTGCCTTCGATCAGCGCGTGCATGGCGCAGCGTGCGCCGGTCATGCCATAGGGATGGCCGATCGAGATGGCGCCGCCATTGACGTTGAGCAGCTCGTTCGGGATGCCAAGCTTGTCGCGGCAATAGAGGACCTGGACGGCGAAGGCCTCGTTGAGCTCCCATAGGCCGATATCATCCATCTTGAGGCCGAAGCGCGTGAGCAGCTTGGGAACGGCAAACACCGGCCCTATGCCCATTTCGTCCGGCTCAGTGCCCGCGACGGCAAGGCCGACGAAGCGGCCGAGCGGGGCAAGGCCCTTTTTAGCAGCCGTTTCGGCTTCCATGATCACCATGGCAGCCGAACCATCCGAGAGCTGGCTGGCATTGCCGGCGGTAACATTGCCTTCCGGTCCCATCACGGCGGGCAGCGCCTTGAGGCCTTCCAGCGTGGTATCGGGTCGGTTGCCTTCGTCTTTGGTAAGCGTCACTTCCTTGCTGCTGGTCTCGCCCGTGGCTTTGTCAGTCACACTCATCGTGGTGGTTGTGGCGATGATTTCGGCGTCGAAGCGACCGGCGGCTTGCGCTGCCGCTGTGCGCTGCTGCGACTGGAAGGCATATTCGTCGCAGAGATCGCGCGAAATGCCATAGCGCTTGGCGACTACTTCGGCGGTCTGCAGCATCGGCATGTAGGCCGCATTGTGAATCGCTATCAGCGCAGGGTCGAATTCCATGCGCATGGCCGGGGTCTGCACTGTGCTGATCGAATCCTGCCCGCCGGCGACGACGATATCCATGCGGTCTTGCACGACCTGCCGCGAGGCGGCGGCAACTGCCTGCAGGCCCGATGCGCACTGGCGGTCAACCGTCTGTGCCGCGACTGTAACGGGCAGGCCCGCGCGCAGCGCCGCAAGTCGGCCGATGTTGAGCGCCTGCCCGCCCTGGGTGAGCACAGCGCCCCACACCACGTCGTCGATTTCGCCGCCCTCGATCCCGGCGCGGCGGACGGCTTCGGCAATCGACAGCGCGCCAAGGCTGGGACCGGGAGTGGCATTGAATGCGCCCTTGTAAGCCCGGCCGATCGGGGTGCGGGCGGCGGCTACGATAACAGCATCGCGCATGGGGCACTTCTCCTTGGAGGCCATCCGAACGAACTGGCCAAATTAAATTGCAAGTTACAACTTACATATATGTCAATTTAATTTCAAGCGCGCCATTCACTCGAAAAGCATGAAAATCCATTCGGCCATCATTGCCGATTTGGTTTCGCCTTCGATCTCGACAGTCGCCTCGACGATCTGCTGCCATTGCCCTGGCCTTTTTTGCTCCAGACCGAGCAGCTTGAAATGACCGCGCACTCGCTTTCCCGATTTCACTGGCGTGAGGAAGCGGACTTTGTTGAAGCCGTAGTTCACGGCCATGCGATATTCAGGCTTTTCCAGCGCGTCTTCCATCATCGCCGAAAGCATCGACAACGTGAGGAAACCGTGCGCGATGGTTCCGCCGAACGGCGTTGCACGAGCCATCTCGGGATTGGTGTGGATGAACTGCCGGTCTTCCGTCGCATCGGCAAACCGGTCAATCCTGCCCTGATCGAGCAAGAACCAGTCCGACGTGCCAACGGTTTGGCCGATCTTCGGGACGCAATCGCTGATGCGCATCGATGGTCTCCTCCAAAACTCTGCCAAGTGTTGCCCTGTCATTGAAGAAATCGCAATCATTTACGGCTAGGCGCAGGCGCTCGGACAGGTGCTCTGACAGCCGAAGGGGGTAATGCATCTTGCGCATCGCGCTGGTCTATAATCCGGCATCGTCGGAGGCCCGGCTGGCGCGGATTGCAGAGCTCGCCAATGTGCTGAAGGCAAGAGGGCACTGGCTGTCGCGGCATGACAGCGGCAACTTCGATTGCGCGCGCGATGCTCGCGGCGCCGATCTGATCTGCATTTGCGGCGGTGACGGCACGGCAGGCATGGTCGTGGAGGCTCAGGCCGACCGGCCGGCATTGCCTCCCCTGGCCATATTCCCGTGCGGAACGATCAATCTCCTCGCGCGCGAGCTTGGCTATCCACGCGATGCCGAAGGTTTTGCCAGGCGGATCGGCAATGGCGCAAAGCCGCGCAGTTCGCTCTTGGCATTTGCGGGAGAGCGGCCCTTTCTGGCCTGCGCATCGATCGGTGTCGATGCCTTGGCAGTCGCCGGACTGTCGGAACCGCTCAAGGCGCGGATTGGCCGACTGGCCTATGTTCTGGCGCTCGCCCGCCAGTTGTGGACATGGCCGCGCCCTCAGCTTTCGATCACAGCCGATGGCGAACGGATTTCGGCCGAGGCCCTGTTCCTCATGCGCGGCTCCCTCTACGCCGGCCCTTGGACACTGGACCCGCGTGCGGGCCTGTTCAGTGACCGGCTTCATCTTCTCTGCCTGCCGCGCGCGCGGCGCCGTGACATTGCCTTGCTGGCGATCTACGCGCTGAGCGGCGCTCGCCGCTTGCCGCGCGGCTGGCAGCTCGTTGCAGCGCGCGAAGTTGCGGTTACTGCAGGGTCGGGCAGCCCGGTGCAGGCCGATGGCGATATTGTCGGCAAGGTGCCAGTCCGCTTTGGCGTGAGCGACGAGTTCTTGCGCTGGATCTAGGGTCAGGGCCCTAGTTTGCTCTCGCTGTCTGCGGGCAGACCTTGTCTGTAATCCAGGCTTCCTGCAGCGCTGACATCGCAGACAGCCGGTCTCGGATGAGGGCGCGGTGGCGGGCGTTGGTGTCGAGTTGGCCAGTGCCGAATTCCACCTTGCCGTCCTGCCTGGCATAGACCGCATCGAGCAGGTCGGAATACATCACCGTTTCGGCCGGATCGCGATAACCGTTCGCGCCGTAATACCACCCTGCCATCAGGAAGCTGCGCCGCGTAGCCCGCTCGGGGTTGTGGAATGCCAGCCCCTGGTAAGAGGGCAGGGGCGACAGGCCGAACAATTCAGCCAGCTCGGCCGAAAGATCGACGTGGCTGGAAGGCAGTGCGGGATCGAGCGAGGAATAGTCGGCGCGCGGCGCATAGACGAGCAGGGGCACGTGGAATGAGTACCAGTCGATCATGCCCACTTTCACGCGCGGATCTTCAACTGAAGTTCGAACGCCATGATCGCCGGTGATGATGATCACCGTATTGTCGAGCTGACCGGTCTGGCGCAGCATCTCGACGATTTTCTCCAGCCAATCGAGCTGATCGCGCACGATCCGCGCGCCACGCTCGGGAATGGTCTTGCCAAGCGACGGCGACCAAGGTCCGTGGCCGACTTGCGGCAGGAAAGAGGCGGCAAACGGTTGCTTGGCTGCCGTCCATCCAGCGATGTCCTTCGAGAGCTGGTCAAACGTGCGCTGGTCGGCGCTGCCGGACCCGGGCAGTGACGTGCCATAGACTACTTTTTCGAAGCCCGTGGCTTCGAACACCACCTTGTCCGCCGGCACCTGGCTTTCATAAGGTGCATAGATTGCCGTCTTGTAGCCAGCATCGCGCAGTTGGCCGATCGGGCCGGGCAGGCGCAGGTGGTCGCGCGGCACGTCGATCAGGCAGGTGCCATAGATCGCGCGCGGAGGGTAGGTTCCCGTCAGGATCGACAGGTTGCCCTCGGCCGATGCCGGGAACGTCGAATAATGGTTCTGGGCAATGTACATCTTGCCCTTAAGGGCATCCAGCACCGGATGGGCGGGCAGGGGCTTGCGGGTGTCGAGAAATTCGATCGAGGCGGTCTCCATCACGAACATCAGCAGGTTCGAGCCCTTGTGGACGCCAAGATTGGGGCCGGTGAACGGCTTTTGCGTGAGTTTGGCGAGCTGGCCATAGCGCTCGATCAGTTCGCTCGCCGGGGGCGGGGGGGCTGTGGCTGTCCCGGTGTCGGCCATGGCCGCCAAGGCATTGCCGACGAAACTGCCCGCGATTGGCGCTGCGCGCATGTGCGAGGTGAGCCCGAGCGCGGCCAGGATGGCAAATCCCGCGATGGACAGTCCACTTGCCAGTCCCCACAGGCGAATCAGCCCAGTGCGCCGCCACAGCAGCCGGCCGACAACCAGCACGGCCGCCGACATTGCGATCAGCGCGGTCAGCTTCAGCACGCCGTCCATGGCGATATATTCGCCGACGAATTCCGGGTTGGACATGCCGAACGACATCGCATTGCGCATGGCCTGCCAGGTCAGAAAGCTGCCGACCTGGCCCCAGCTTTGCAGGTTTGCATAGAGCAGGATCTGCGTCAGCAGCACCAGAACCACGGAAATCGTCGCGGCCAGGGCAAAGCGCAGTCGCACAAACATCCAGGCCGTCAGCAGAGGCACGATCACGCCAAACGCGATCAGGTCCTGACGGTAAAGAAACAGCGTATCGCGGATCGAGGGACCGGAATTGATCCCCGAGGCAACCAGCAGGCCGGCAAAGAACTTGCCTTCGATGCGGGCGTGGATCGACAGGCAGACGAAGGCCATCACCGGCCACCAGATCGTCGCCATTGCCGCGCCATGCGCCCAGCTTGGCCTTTTCTGCGGTTCGCTATGCATGTGGTAATTCCTCAGATTGGCTCTCAGATGGCGGCGGAGGACTTGCCGAGCGCAACCGGCGCCAGCGGTTGCCGTGCCGGCACGAAGCGCCTGGCATCAATGCGTTTGAGATAGCTCCACAAGCCGCACTGCATGGCGATCAGCATCAGGATGAACGGCTGATAGGCAATGCCAACGAAGAAAGAGCCGACAAGGTAGATGACCTGGGCCTGTTGCAGTGCATTGGCGAGTGGTGCCTGCCATTGTTCGCCCGGGCCGGTTCGCTTCAGCCAGCGGCTTCGCAGGCGCTCCATTTGCCACAGGCCCAGGAACTGGATAGTCAGCCAGGTGATCAGGCCCGGCCAGCCTTGCTCGCCGAGCATTTCGAAATAGCTCGAGTGGAATGCACGGCCCTGATCGGTGATGGTCTTCGAATCGATATCCGTGGTGGTGCCGTCGGACTTCTTGTCGACCGTGTCGAAGCGAATCTGGTTGCTACGGTAGGAATCGAAACCCCCGCCCAGGGGATGATCCTTGGCGTATTCCCAGGTCCACTTCCAGATCGCGATACGGCCAGACGCGCTCTGGTCGGTATCGTGGTTCTCGATTGTGTCCATCCGCTTGGTGTAGCTTTCCGGCAGGAAGGGAATGGCAGAGGCCACGCCCAGCGCGATCAGCGAAATGTATAGGAACCGCCGCTTGACGGTGCGCAGCGAGAGCAGTGCCAGCACGCCGATGCAGAGCAGGCCGGTGCGGGCCTGGGTGCCCACCGGTATCAGCAGGCAGGCAAAGATCAGGGCGGCGGCAAACAGCTTCGATCGCCAATCTTCAGGAAAGACCGTGCCGTGCTTGCGGAGCCAGATAATGACCGGGATGATCGCAATCGAAACGCAGGAAATGATAGAGCTTTCATACAGCCCGGTGTTGTCGTTGACGAGCAACTTGAGCTCTCCATAACCCCCGCCGGTCACCAGTGTCTTGATCGAACCGGAAATGATGATCGAGGCCGCCGATAGGACCATGATCAGCGCCGCCGCTTCGAAGCGCAGGCGGGTGCGCAGCGTCAGCGGTAGGAACACGGCGAAAACCACGGCCTTCCAGACCCAGCCGAACTTTTCCGCCGCCTCGACAGGGAAATCGGCGCCGAGCGTCGTACATCCGCAATATATGAGAAGAAGCAGCAGCATGCCCTGCCGCACGGTGAAGCGGCTGTCCTTCTTGTCATCGGCCATGGCCCAGGCGCCGAACGCACTGACGAACACAATCAGCGAAATTGGGATCGAGGCGAGCAGGAAGTACGAAATCTTCTGCGGCGCGACGATATCGACATAGAGATAGGCCAGCACCCAGATGAACGGGCGGCGAAAGCCGATGGCGAGAAAGCCGGCCATGAATCCGGCAAGGGCAAGATCAAGCACGGCGCGCGCCTTTGGTCTTGCGAGTGGTGGTGGGTTCCGCAGGCTCGCCGGGTTCTGCGGGCTGGGGCGGCTGCGGATCGGTATCGAGATCTGCGCGCAGCATCAGCCGAAATATGGCAAGCGCCATCAGCCCATGCGTCAAAGCCAGCGAGAAATAGTCGACCATATCCGTGTCATAGCGAAG
>Ga0075366_10000073_pt1 | contig 38953 bp, 38 predicted proteins | sample EndMethybrTD3031_FD_72351 | JGI IMG/M metagenome (GOLD analysis project Ga0075366, IMG submission 72351) | Populus endosphere microbial communities from Tennessee, USA - Endosphere MetaG P. TD hybrid TD303-1 | ecosystem: Host-associated > Plants > Roots > Endosphere | place: USA: Tennessee...
AGTATCAACTGCGGAAGTGTAGAAAAAGAAATAGAATCGGGATGCGCAATCCTGATGGAACCGGTTTCGCCAAGTTCAATCTTTTTTGCAAACTGGTGAATGAAATTAAACTCATCCACAATACCGGCCCATTTGGTTTTCAGGAATTCGCCGGCCGGTGTTAGCTTAACACTTCTTTTGGTGCGCTCAAACAATTGTACATCCAGCTCGTCCTCCAGCGACTTAATTTGCCTGCTCAATGCCGATTGGGTAATGTTTTGTTTGGCAGATGTGTTCCAAAAATGAAGCTCATTTGCCAGCGCCAGGAAGTTTTTTATCTGCTGTAAATCCATATTATTAATGCGTATTAATCATTAATTAATCTAAAATAAGCATTTTTTAGCATTTATAGATGTGCTATTTTTAAGGAAAGCAAAACCACTTGAACTTTTTTAAAAAATATAAAACCCATTACAGCGCTAACATGCGTTTGGCTTACCCGGTAATGATATCGCAGGTTGGGCATCCGCTGGTCGGGTTTTCGGCATCTGTGATATTAGGCCATTTTGCAGGTACTGTACCACTTGCGGCACTGGCCATTGCAAACGGCTTTTTTAACCTGATGCTTATTATTGCCATCGGGATTTCTTACGGGATAACCCCGCTGGTTGCGCGCGAAAACGGGGCGGGCAACTACCAGGAATGTGGTCGGTTGTTATCGCACAGTGTAGTGATAAACACGCTGACGGGCCTGATCCTGCTAATTGTTACCTGGCTTGGCGGGCAATACTTAATAGCACATATCGGTTTGGATATAGCAGTGGTGGCGCAGGCGAAACCCTTGTTGGTATTACTGGGGCTTTCTGTTATCCCGCTGATGCTATTTTTGTCATTTAAACAGTTTGCCGAAGGCCTGGGATTTACAAGGCTTGCCATGCAGGTAAGCATTTTAGGGAATGTTATCAATATTGTTATCGGTATTGTATTGGTAAAAGGCCTGTTTGGTATGCCGGCGATGGGTGCCAAAAGTATTGGGTACAGCGCTATTATCGATAGGGGATTGATGGCAATAACTATGGCTGCGTTTGTGCTTAAAAACCAACAGTTTAATAAGTTTATGCAAGGCTGCCGCCCTTTTCAGTTTAGTGCCGGGCGGTTCAAAAAAATTATGACTACCAGCGTTCCAATTGTGTTGCAAAATATTTTCGAGATAAGCGCGTTTAGCGCCGCGGTTTTTATGGTAGGGATAATAGGGGCCAGGCAACTGGCCGCATACCAGATAGCCATGAACTTTATATCGTTTATTTATTACGCGGCGAACGGGCTGGGCACCGCGGCCGCCATTCAAACAGGGTATTTTTTGGGGCAGGCAAAGTTTTATTTACTGCGCGCTTCGGCATTGGCATCCTATCATCTCACCATAGTATTTCACTTGGTTACCGGGGTGTTATTGCTGGTTTCAAGAGGCGTTTTGCCTAAAGTTATCTCGGCCGATCAGCAAGTGATTAGCCTGGTGGGCCACCTGTTTGTTATAGCCGCCGGGTTAGAAGTTTTTGACGGGCTGCAGGTGGTGAGCCTGGGCATATTACGGGGCATAGGCGATTTAAAGTACCCCGTGTTGATTAACCTGGCCGCTTACTGGGGCGTTGCCCTGCCGGTTGCCTTTTTACTCGGCCTGCATACGCCGCTGGGTTTAACAGGTGTATGGCTGGGGCTTTATAGCGGCTTGCTGATCGCGTCGGCATTGCTTTACCTGCGTTTCAGGCGACTCGCCCACAACCGCGGCTTTGCCGGCGAGAAACAGCCTGCTTTATTTAACAATGTATTACAACTTGAATCATAAACAATACCATCATGACCGATACAACAATCATAGCCAACACCGACAGCCAGTTTATTAAAGTGGATATGCAAAACATCCAGGCTTTAAAAGCAATTGGAATCCAAACTTTTAACGAAGCCTTCGCGCATTTGAACACACCAGAGAATATGGCCGATTACCTGGCAACAGCTTTTGCCGATGAGAAACTGGCCGACGAGGTTGGCAACCCATACTCAGAATTTTACATGGCACAGATTGATGGCGATATAGTTGGCTATATAAAAATTAACTACGGCCCGACACAAACAGATATAAAGGACGAGGACGCCTTAGAAGTTGAAAGAATCTATGTGTTGAATGCTTTCCACGGCAAAAAAGTTGGCCAGTTGCTTTTTGATAAGGCGTTTGATATTGCCGTGAAGATGAAAAAGGCTTACATATGGCTTGGCGTTTGGGAGCATAACGCCAAGGCGTTGGCATTTTATAAAAAGAACGGTTTTGAAGTGTTTGGCTCGCACGATTTTCAGCTGGGCGATGATTTGCAAACTGATTTGATGATGAAACGGTATTTGGATTGATAAGTAAGCTGCAAAGTAGATGGCTTTGAGCGGTTATAAAGCAGATAGCCTCTGCCTGGTGCAAATACCGGCAGAGGATTACCTACAGGTTTATCCACATAAAACTCAGCACTTCACTTTGTGTCCTTTATAAGGCAAATAAAAGGTTCTTTAAGGCGTTGCGGCACTTTGCCGGTGGCGTCAAGGGCTATTCGCTTGGTACGTACGGAATCGGATTCATTGCCGCCGACGGTTTTGATGTAAGACCCCTGAGCATCTACGCCTTTTTCTACCACAATGGCCGAGTGCGAAAAATAAAACATCTGCTTGCCGGCAAACGTATAGTCATACTTGTGGCCCAGGCGGTTGTTTTGTAAAATATCGCCTACGTTTGGCTCAACCTCGTTAAAGTTATAACCTCTAAAAACGCCGGTATTATTCACCCGGTTAACGATTGCCTGGTGCACAAAAACCGAATGCGCGGCGCTAAACATAAATTCAGTTTTAACGGCCCCGGCCTGCTTTACGCACCACGATATAAACACGGCCGACCATGCGGTATCTACTCCGGGAAAATCGAGGCTTATGCCCGTCCAATATTTTTTTATTTGCGGCGCCAGCAAGGCATCGGTTTCTACGTGGGTGCTATACAGGGTAAATTGTTTTTTGGCGATGTCGGCGAGTGCGGTTGCAAAAGGTGTCATGTTGATAAGGTTTTGATTCACATAAAGTTATGTAAAGTATTTTTGATTATCAAGAAAAAAATATTTTTTTCTTGCCGTCGCTTCTGAACCAGAGCTAAGTGAATTTGAGCCGGTATGAGCCGATAAGAACCGATAATGAGGCGAAGCCTCGAATAAACTTTTCATTAGCTATATTTGATGATGCATACGTTTATATGGAAAATAAAATAACCAACCTGGCCGATGAAATTTTAATGCTCAAAGCACTACCTGTTGATAAACAACTTTTTGATATAATTAAGTTTGGTGCCCAATGGGATAATTCAATGGTGTCACGAAGGACGGTTAGTTATGGCATTCCATATAACTATTCCGGTCAGGAGTATCAATTCTGTGTTATGCCCTCTTACCTGGATCCGCTCCTGGATTTTACATATGAGCAAATAGGCTTTCGTCCAAACAATTGCCTCATAAATTATTACGTAGATGGTAAATCAAAAATGGGCTTTCATTCCGACCAGGTAGACCAATTGGCCCCAGGTACCGGAATCGTGATAATTTCACTGGGCAACGCACGTGTTATCCGTTTCAGAAGTAAGGCTGATAAGGAAAAAACGGTTGATTTTACTTTAGATACCTGCAGCCTTTTCTATATGTCGCAGGCAGTGCAAATGCACTGGATGCACGCTGTTTTGCCTGATAAAGATAATCAGCAAAGTGAACGAATAAGCCTCACGTTCAGAAAATTAATTGAATAAACGAACGTTGATTTAGTTTGATTTTGTGGATAGAGAACTTCATAAAAAGCCCCATTCACTTTGTCGAGAGATAGGGCTTTATGTAGTTAAAATAAAAGTTCGATTGATCGCCTTTTACGATACCGTTATCTCCCCTCTTAGATCTGTTTCCATGTAGTGTTTTACCAGGGCTGGATCATCAAACTTGCCAAGGAGGTACATCATTTTGGTTACGGCAGATTCAAAGGTCATATCGTAACCATTGGCTACGCCCATATCTTTAAGTTGCTTGCTGGTTTCATAGCGGCCAAGCTCAACAGTACCAACTTTACATTGCGAGATATCTACTATCACTTTACCATCTTTAATGGCTTTATCTAACAGGTCAAGAAACCAACTGTCGGTTGTCGTATTGCCGGCGCCAAAAGTTTCCATTACAATGCCCCTTACATCGGCATTTACAATAGCTTCTACCACTTTGGTGCCTATGCCAGGATAAAGTTTTAATACGCCCACATCGCTTACCAGGTTGTTGTGGATGATAAGGTTTTCGCCATCCTGTGGGTGCCTGATATCGTTGGCGCTGAATTTAAGGTGTACACCACTCTCGGCCAGGATAGGATAATTTGGTGAGCGGAAGGCCTCGAACTTAGATGAATTATATTTAAACGCGCGGTTACCGCGGAAGAGTTTGTAATCAAAATAGATACATACCTCGGGTACGCGGGCACGATCGTTCTTTTTGGCTTTGGCAATCTCGATGGCGGTCATCAGGTTTTCCTTGGCATCCGTGCGTATAGCGCTGATAGGCAATTGCGAACCGGTAAAAATGATGGGCTTGCCCAAATTTTCGAGCATAAAGCTTAGCGCCGATGCGGTATAGGCCATGGTATCTGAACCATGGAGAATTACAAAGCCGTCGTTATCATGATAGTTTGATTCGATAAGGCCGGCCAGGTCGCTCCAGATAGCTGGGTTCATGTTTGATGAATCGATGATCTCATCAAAAGAGTGCACTTTAATACGGCAGTTAAGCTTCTCCAACTCCGGCACGTTATCCATTATTTGCTCAAAGTTGATAGGCCTGAGCACCTTGGTTACCGGATCGCTCATCATGCCTATGGTACCGCCGGTGTAAATGATCAGTATCTGGCTCATTAATTAAGTATTATGCTGTATAAACATTTCAATTATTATATACCAAATATCAGCCTGGAGTTTTCGGTTGTTACGCGCGCAACCTCCTCCACACTGGTTTGGTGCAGGTCCGCCACTTTTTGGGCAATATAAATCAAGTACGAGCTTTCATTAGGTTTACCCCGGAACGGAACGGGCGTAAGGTACGGAGAATCTGTTTCTAAAACTATATGCTTTAAATCAATTTCGGCCACAACTTTATCCAGCCCCGAATTTTTATAGGTAACTACGCCGCCTATACCCAGGTAAAATCCTAAATCAATAACCTGATGGGCCTGCTCCACCGTGCCGCCAAAGCAATGAAATATGCCACGCAGCTTCTCGTCGTTTTCCTGCTGTAACACTTCATAAACTTCGTTATAAGCATCACGGCAGTGGATTACTATAGGCAAATCAAGGCTTTTCGCCCAACTAATTTGCTGTTTGAACGCTTCAATCTGTCCGGTTAAAAAAGTTTTGTCCCAATACAGGTCGATACCAATTTCGCCGATGGCATAAATCGGATGTTGCCCCTGGGCGGCTTTAATGGTTGCCAGTTCCTGTTCCCAGTCGACCTTTACCGAGCAAGGGTGCAAACCCAGCATAGGGTAACATAAATTGGGGTAAGCCTGTACCAGGTCATAAACCAACGGTACCGAAGCGGCATCCACGTTAGGTAAAAATAAACGGGAGATGTCATTGTCTGTACAGCGTTGTACAAGTGCTGCTAGCTTATCGGCAATGGTTTCGTAATATAAATGGGTATGTGTATCTGTTAATACCATGGTGCAAAAGTAAAAAGCCTCCCCGGTTTATCGGGAAGGCTTTTCGGCTTAATTTTTCTTTTTACTTACTACTGTTTTTTTCTTCACCGTGTGCTTAACACCTGGCTTTGCAGCAGCGGGAGCATGTTTGCCCGGTTTTACTTTTACAATTTCAAGGTCGAACACCAGGGTTGCGTAGGGAGGGATAGCGCCATTACCCATACCTTGCTCGCCATAACCCAATTTTGAAGGTACTATGAATTTGGCTTTTGATCCTTCGTTCAATAAAGCCAGTCCTTCTTCCCAGCCGGATATTACTCTGTGCTCGCCCAATACAACCGGGAGTGGTTCGTATGGACGACCCGACTGATGAACGCCGCCTGCTTTAGCATCGGCCTCGATGCTGGAATCAAACATTTGGCCGTTTAAAAGCCTGCCTGTATAGTTAACCATCACGGTATCGCCATTTTGTGGTTTGCGTAAGGCAGATGCCTTGGTTATAACATACTTTAAGCCAGATGCTGTTGTAACGGGCGTTAATTTATTTGCTGCTATATAAGTATTTGTTTCTACACCTTCCTGTAATTTCATTTTCTCGATAGCCGCGGTACGCTCGGCCATGGCTTCCTGTAACGATTGTACTTTAATAATTTTCAGTATAAACACCAGTTTGCTGCCTTTAGGAAAAAACGGAGGGCGTGCTTCTTCGTGTCCTTTAAAAATAGAGTCGGTAGGTACTTTTACCATCGCACTATCATTCAGGGTAAGCAGCGGGAAAATATCCATCAAATCGGCCACATTTTGCGAAGGGCGGATTTGTGCCGGCTGAGGCTTACCTGCTTTAAATGAACTGTATAAAACCGAATCTTTATCGGTCATCTGGATATAGTTAAAATAAACAATATCGTTCAGTTTAATTTTTTCGCCAGTGTTATGGGTAAAAATCTGGTATTGGGCGCCGGCCGGTGTAGTTTGTAAACCATCCTGTGCACGGGCGGTTAAGGTAGCTATGCCAAAGAGGGCAGTTAATAAAGAAAGAATATTTTTCATAAAAATAAAAAAAGCCTTCCTGACGTGTGTCGGGAAGGCTGTAAATGAGTTATAGCTTATTTTTGAGTAGGTTGTGACTGGTTTGGCGCCTGTTGCATTTGCATTTGTGGCTCAACCGGTTTTGGCGCATTTGGATCAGGTTTCACAATTTCAACCATTTCCATTTCGAAAATGATTGGAGTGAATGGGCCGATAGGGCCAACACCCTGATCTTTATACGCAATTGCCGAAGGGATAACAAATGTGGCTTTTGATCCTTTGTTCATCAGCTGCAAGCCTTCGTCCCAGCCTGGTATTACCTTGGCCTGGCCAACCGGGATGCGGATAGGGGCAAACTGTCTGCCTGGTTCAATCGGTTGTTTTTCTTTAACAGCTACTTCTTTAACGCTGGTTTCAAATATTTTACCATTTGGAAGCCTGCCGGTGTAGTTAACAACAGCGGTATCGCCAATTGCAGGGGTTGGGCCCGTACCTGGCGTGGTAATAACGTAATTTAAGCCAGATGATGTAGTTGTAACTTTAAGGTTATGATCGGCAATGTATTTTTTTATTTTGCCAGGCTCCTGTGCTTTCATGCCTTCGGTAAGGGTTTTTAAATAATCCTGTACCCTGCCACGGAAAACCTGCTCGGTAAGCGCGCCTTTTGCCAATACTTTGTTGATATTAACCTGGAATATTAAAAACTTGCCTTTCAGGTTTGGCGGGCGTTGCTGGCCACCTTTAAATATCGAATCGGTAGGTACTTTAAAAGTAGCGCTATCGCCTTCGCCCAGCATTTCAAGGCCGGCATAAATATCGCCTTTGGCCTGTGGTTTAGGCATCGGCATAATGATGATAGGGTGGCCCATGTCATATGTATTGCTCAATACCGAATCGCCATCGGTTTTAACAATCATATTTACGCTCACGAAATCGCCATCTTTAATATGTGTAGCGCCTTTAGATGTGTGGATGTTGTAAAGCAATCCGGCATCTCCTTTTTTAAAGCCTCCGTTGCAACTTGAAAATCCAATTGCAGCAATGGCCAGGAACATTAATTTTTGTTTCATTTTATTGATTTAATAGTTTTTTATATTCGGGTAATATGGTTTTGAATTGTTGTACAACCTGTTCAAGGCTATTAGTTGAATGCCCGCCGGCTGCATTGCGGTGACCGCCGCCATCAAAGTATTTTTTGCAAATTTCATTTGCCGGAAATTCGCCTTTCGACCGTAACGAAAGTTTCACCCTGTCGTTGCGCTCCACTATAAAAGCGGCCAATTTTATATCGGCCATTGATAGTGCATAGTTTACAATGCCTTCGGTATCGCCGGTATCAACATCGTACTTATGCAGGTCGGTATTATTAACGGCAATAATGGCGGTATGGTATTCGGGCAGCACTTCCAGGCAATTGGCCAGGCAATGTCCTAAAAACCGCAAACGGTTTTCGGTGGCGCTATTGTACACCAGTTCATGAATGCGCCAGTTAACCGCGCCCAGGTCAATCAAATCGGCCACTATGCGGTGTACGGTTGATGTGGTATTGGGCAGGCGGAACGATGCCGAATCGGTCATGATGCCGGTGTATAGACAGGTTGCTACATCGGCGTTAATGAGTTCGCGATGGTGCAACTCGTTAACAATAAAATCATAAATAAGCTGGGCCGTTGCGCAGGCATTAATATTCCAATGGCGGTAATCATCAAAATCCTGTGGTTCCAGGTGATGATCGATCATGATTTTATAAGCCTTGCTTTCACCTACCAAAACGCCCATTTCATTAATGCGGCTTAAAGCGTTAAAATCAAGACAAAATATAAGGTCCGCATCGGCAATTAGCGCTGCCGACTTTTCAACTTGCTCGGTATATATGATAACATCGCCATTGCGGGGCAGCCAGCTTAAAAAAGCAGGATAATCTGTAGGGGCAATAACTGTGGCATGATGGCCTTGCTGTATTAAATAATTATACAAACCTAATGACGAGCCCATAGCATCACCATCAGGTTTATGATGGGTAGTGATCACTATTTTTTTGGGGCTTGCTAAAAGTTCTGTAAGCGCGGCTAAATCTAACATCCAATTTTAAAAAAGAGTTGCAAAGCTAAATAAATAAATTAAATACAAACCATCTAATTTAATACAAAAAGCTTTATCTTACAGATGTAAAAAGCTACTTTTGCGCCAAAATTTAAATAAAAAGCAAGCATTGGCCTCCTTATCAAACAACCGGCAGCCTTTAAATGCAATTCAACCCAAAAAAACAATTATACTATGGCAACCAACAGAACTTTTACCATGATTAAACCAGATGCCGTTGCAAACGGGCATATTGGTGCTATTATAGACAAAATAACAAAAAGCGGTTTTAAAATTATCGCCCTTAAATATACTGCCCTAAGTGCTGAAAAGGCAGGCCAGTTTTATGAAGTGCACAAAGAGCGCCCTTTTTACAGCGCCCTCGTAACATTTATGTCGTCGGGCCCAATTGTAGCGGCTATTTTAGAGAAAGATAACGCCATTGAAGATTTTCGCAAATTGATTGGCGCTACTGATCCTGCTAAAGCAGAAGAGGGTACTATCCGTAACCTGTTTGCTAAATCTATTGACGCCAATGCCGTTCACGGTTCCGATTCGGACGAAAATGCAGCTATTGAAGGCAGTTTCTTTTTCTCGGCGTTTGAGAAATTTTAATAAGCCGGATTATTTAGGGATGTAATGAAAAAACATTACGTCCCTAAATAATTTTTTCGCTTTATAGCTTGTTGAATATAAATTTTGTAGATTTACCAAACGCGGTTAGATTTTTGTAACCTTAAGCTATATTATAAACGGGCTATGTGCCTATAATTCATTCAGATATGAAATTGTTTTTGAAGGTTATCATATACACATTGCTTGTTGTATGTTTATTGACATCTACAATTTTGCTTTATAAAAGCCATCCTGAGGTTCAATTGGCCTTTGTTATCCCTGGTTTATTTATCCTTGCATACTCTATGATCACTGATGATCTGGGCATCAAGCAACACATCCGCGCACGTCAGCTTGGGGTTTCCAGAGATAGATAGGGCGCAGTTTAATACTTTTCGTTGTTTATTTACCACACTTTTAATTACCCTGTTTTCCCAATAAGGGTATTTTTTTGCAGTTGGGTTTACAAAAACACAATCTCCTCAACCAAAATTCCTTTTGCTTCGGCATTTATTTTATCTATAATCTGGCTGCGCATCAGCATCAGTTCATGTTTTATTACCGACGATTCGATACGCAGGAATAATTTTTTATCGCGGATAAACAACTCCTTGGTGCGGTTTGCTACCGATTTGCCAACCAGCTCGGGCCAGGCGGCTACAACGCCCGTTTCGTCATAGCGGCGCTTAATTTTGTAAACATTAAGCATTTGCTCAATGGCCTCTTTTAACGATTTGTCGTTTGTTTTACGCATCGATAGCTCCTTTGCTTACATTAAATAGTTTAACATCTACAGCAATTTTATCAAATATATCCTTCACCCGCTTTACGCTTGTGTCGGTAATAAACACCTGTCCAAAGTCATTGTTGCTTACCATTTTCATCAGTTTGGTAACGCGTTCGTCGTCAAGCTTATCAAAAATATCATCCAATAGCAACAACGGTTTAAATCCTTTTTGCTGATACAAAAAAGTATACTGCGCCAATTTTAGCGCTATCAAAAATGACTTTTGCTGTCCCTGCGATCCAAATTTTTTCATCGCCATACCGTGGATGCCGAATTGCAGGTCGTCTTTGTGGATGCCGGCGGTAGTACGTTCAAGGGCCCTATCGCGTTCTACTGTTTTTTTCAAGAGCCCTGCAAAATCATCATGCAATAATTGCGACTCGTAAGCCAGTTCTACCAATTCGGCGTCATCGCTTAAAAAGCTGTAATGTTTATTAAAAATTTCGGTAAAGCCCTCCATAAAAGCTTTACGACGCTCAAATATCCGGTTGCCCGATTGTACCAGCTGTTCGTCCATTACTTCCAGCAGGCTTGGGTCGTACCGGCCGGTATCGGCTATCAGTTTCAGCAACGCGTTGCGGTTGGCCAATACCTTGTTGTACGTTATCAGCTCGTCCAGGTAATGGTTGTCTGTTTGCGATATTACATTATCAATAAATTTGCGGCGTTCCTCGCTCCCTTCGGTTATGATGCTGGTATCATAAGGCGATATCATGACCAGTGGCAGCAACCCTATATGATCGGCCAGGCGCTGGTAGTCCTTTTTATTGCGCTTAAACTGCTTTTTTTGGTTCCGTTTTACCGAGCAGGCTACAGCTTCGGTTTGCTGATTTTTGTTAAAAACGCCGGTTATAATAAAAAAATCGGTGCCTTGCTTTATCTGCTGGCTATCTATCGGGTTAAAGTAGCTTTTACAAAGCGACAGGTAATGTATAGCATCAAGCAAATTGGTTTTGCCAGCGCCATTGTTACCTGTAAAGGCGTTTACCCCCTTGCTAAATACAAGTTCGGCCTCTTCATAATTTTTAAAATTGATAACTGATAGCTGCTGCAGATACATGGGGTTGTAAAGGTAAGGTTTTTGGGCGGATGAGATTGATTTGAGGATTTGAAAATTTGAGAATTTGAAAATGGCTGGCAGTGCGGCGCACGTGCTGGATGACATACGAAGCCTGACTGTCTATTGAACAAAAAAGCAGACGCGTTAAAAATAAACCGGCAATGGTTGAAATGATTTTTTTTGCCGGGGCCGAAAAAGCAGCTTTGATTAATAAATAACATCAAACACCCTTACCGGCACAATCAATTACCATGAAAACCGAACACATAACCGAAAAAATAATAGCTATTACACTTACTTTGCTATTGCTGGCAACGCACTGTCCCAAAGTGTTGGCGCAAACAGATACCATTCGTTTAAAAGATAAACGCCTTATTACGGCCAACCTTAAGCCGGGGCTAAGGCAATACCTGGTATACTTTCAAAACCTGAAAGACGACCGCAGGTTACGCATGTCTATCTGGATGCGGAACGTAGGAACCGAAAACCACAATGGCGAAAAACTTTTTACAGTAACCCAGCATTGGTATGCAGCCGATAGCGCATCGTATCGGTCTGTTTATTCGGTAAACCGGGCTTCAGACTTTACGCCGGTTTATCATTCAGAAACCATAGGTACAAAAACCAAGGCCTTTAATTGGGGAAGTAATAAAATTGCCGGTGCCGATACCGTAAAAAATAACCTGGCAAGGGATTTTTCACTGGATGTTAATGAACCCTATTTTAACTGGAACCTGGATGTAGAAACCTTTGAGATGCTGCCACTTGCAGCCGGCAAAACATTTGCTATTAATTTTTACGACGCGGTGAGCAACACTCCGGAATACGCAGTATACAAAGTAACCGGCAGCGAAGAACTGGCTACTTTGGATAACGAAAAAGTTGATTGCTGGAAACTTTTTACCGAAAGTACTTACAAAGGACAGCATTACACCCAAACCTTCTGGATCAGTAAAAACAGCCATGAGTTTTTACGGGAAGAAGATTTTTTTAGCGGCGGATACAGGTACAAAATTAAAATGGCAGGCGCCGCTCCCGATGTGGTGAAACGGTTTGGGAAATAAGCGGCTTGCTGGCCAACATTATTGAAGCAGAGATGGTGAGATTTTGGGTAATGGGTGTTAAACCTTTTCGGGTTGTTGTAGTCGAACCCGGAAACCAGCTACATCATGAAAAAACTTATCCTCATCCTGTTATCCATAGCTTTTAGTGGTAATGTATTTGCCCAGCACCCAGCAATATTCAACACTACCGATCTCGCAGTCTACAATGCTGTAAAATCAAGTAAGGACAGCATGTATAATTTTACTTTTGTTTACCCGGACGGTAAGTTGGGTACTATAATTAAAAACGGTAAAATAGCAACCATAGTAAATCCCGATGGTACAAATACGGTAGTATCACAAACCGGGCAAACGACTACTGCTACCAATTCAAATGGTACACATTCGTTGTGGATAGATAATGGCCCAAGCATCACGGTTGTTAATCCAAACGGTACGCACTCTACAGTAATAAAAAATGGATCATCCTCAACAATCGTTAACCCCGATGGTACACATACTACCATGATAGATAACGGGCAAACCTTGGTTATTGTTAATCCCGATGGAACGCATTCGGTTGCGGTTAAAGCAGCCGGTAACACAACTGTCGTGGTAAATCCTGATGGCTCGCATACGGTAGTAACAACGCCTTGACGTTTTTGCAGGTGAAGTTTTTGACCCCCAGTCAATCAAGCTGCAATATTGAGGAGGAATTTGTGTAATTTCGGAAAGCCAGGTAACATTAATTTATCGGCGATGAACCAGATGTGCTCTCCGCCTGCGGCAAAGCCCTTAACTATATCTGTGTTGTTCATGATAGCGCTCATTTTTTCTCTATGATGATATTCATCCCGACTAACTTATTTTTGTGCTGTGAATTTTATCGTTCCATATTTTCCTGCATGAAAATCCCGGTAGGCAGTTGCTATTTCCGCTTGCGAATTCATTACAAACGGGCCTTCGGCTACCACAGGTTCTGTATATTCTTCACCGCCAAATAACAGGACATCGATGGTTGTTAAAGAAGTGTTTTTTATTTCAATTTCTCCGGCTGCTTTGTCGAATTCAATAAATTCGCCCGCTTCAAACTCGGTGTCGTTTAGCATCGCATTTTGTATGGGCAAAAAGGCCGCAACTTCTGTTTCACCTTCCATTGCTACTGAAAATTGTGTGCCTGCTTTTAATTGAATATGATACAAAAACTGCTTAGAATAATTGGGGATATTAGAACTCAGGTCTTCATAGCTGCCAACAATTACTTTTAACCACCCATCATTATTTGGCAATAGTTTTTTAGGAACCTCATTGGCTTGTATGGCGATATGAGCAGGCTTTTCGGTTTTGTTTTTTGCAGGTAAATTTATCCAGAATTGAAAACCCTGGATAAATTTACTGTCTGTTTGAGAGTCGTAATTTAAATTTTCATCATGGATTATTCCATTACCGGCTTTCATCCACTGTGCGCCTCCTGAATGAATTATCGCCTCATTTCCGGCACTATCAAAATGCTCTACTTCGCCCTGAAGAATATAAGTTAATGTTGCAATGCCCCGGTGCGGATGGGCCCCTATGCCATTTTTGGTTATGGTTTCTTTAACAACAGGGCGAACATAATCGAGAAATACAAAAGGACCAACTTTGTTAGCGTACCGATTAGGCAACATTCGTTGGATTGATATTGGGCCTACTGTAGTACTATTGCCTTTTGTTGAGAAACTCGTTTTCTTTTTCATCAGTATATGATTTGTTTTTAAATGGAGATGAAGCCATCATGAGCTATACTCATTTGTTTTTGAGTGGTAGCTCATGATGGTTTCATTTTCTTAATTGTTTTTACTCAACCATTTCTGCAGGTCAACAAATTCGCCGGTGGCAACGTCTTTTGCCAATTCAATCCGTAATTCCGAACCTGGGCCCATGTAAGTGTGTTTTTCAAAATACCCGAACATATCTGCTAACTCCTTTGCTCCCTCAAAAAAAGTTGAAAACACTTCAGCCGGCACTTGCGAAAAGCTATGGTTTTTGCCATTGGTTTTATAGGCTTCTATAATATCATTGAAACTGTACAACCCGGTTGCCAGGGCAAGGTAATTACCGTTTCCAACTTTTTCGGGCTGCAAAAATGCACCGGCGACTACTTTTCCCAGGTCATTAATGTCCGACATGTGAATCGCTTTTTTTGTTGGGTCAATTGGTAGTGTCCAGCCGGTTGTGCCATCTTGTTTTGGTTGTGGCCCCAGCATCCCGACAAGGTTCTGAAAATAAAACGGTGGCTGAACAAATGTTGCGTATTTAAACCCTGCATTTTTTACCAATTCATCTACCTTAGCTTTTAAAGTAAAATGTGGCACTTCAAATCCTGCTTCACTAATGAGCTCCACATCCGGAAGTGTTGACCAAATAAAATGTTGCACTCCCGTTGCTTTTGCTGCTTCAATGGCATTTTTACCCTGGGTAATTTCGTCTGCACCTTCCCAAAAGTTGGTTACCACAAATACACCATAAGCATTTGTAAAAGCATCTTTTAAAGATTGCAAATCTTTTAGATCCGCATAAACTGCTTCATTTGCCTTGCCTGTATATGTTTCCGGATTACGGGTTATTGCTTTCACATTAAAAGAGCCCTCATTTACAAGTGCATTTACAATGCCCTTGCCTTGTGCACCTGTGGCTCCAACTACTACTATTGTTTGCTTTTTCATCTGTTTTGTTTTATGATGTAAAATTGCAGCAACAGCACGCCCCGAAACGATGAGAAATGATAAAAAAAAGCGTTGATATTTATCAACGCTTTTGTAAAATCAAAAATCAAAATAGAAGTTATTTACTTGCTTGTTTTCTAATTCTGCTTAAAGTTTCTTTAGTTATACCTAAAAACGAAGCAATGAGATGCTGGGGAAATCGTTGAATAAATTGAGGGTGGTTAGCGGCAAATTCTTCATAGCGTTTTTCAGCTGTATTGCTAATTGTAGAATTCAATCTTCGCTGAGAAGCAATGAAACTTCTCTGGTCCATTAATCTTGTCATTTGTCCAAATGCAGGTACTTTTTCTATCAGATCCAGCATGTCTGCTACCGTAGCAACGAGTAGTTCGGTATCTTCCCAGGCATCAATATAATACTTTGATGGAGTAAGCATGACAGCACTTTCGCGGTCGCTTGCCCAATAATTTTCAATGTATAACTGTACAATGTGCTCCACACCTTTGTCATCTACACTATATTGTCGCATAGCACCTTTTACAATAAAACCAACGTATTTACACACATTGCCTTCTTCCAAAAAGTACTGCTTTTTCCTGAGTTTTTTTGGTTGAAAAGCAGCTACAATTAACGCTTCTTCATCACTTGTAAGTGGTAACGTAGCGTATTGCCTGACGTATGCTAACAGGTTGTTGTGCATTGATTTTAATAATTAATAAATTGAACCCAATGCAAAGATATGCTTCACGTTGATAATACCAGTGCCCGCTTTAAAAGCAAATGTAAACAGGTAACAGGGTGAAGTTTATCAAGAATAAGAGCAACAATTATCCTATTCAGGCACTCTTTATTTAATTTCAATATAATTTCCGTCGTTATCGCTATGCGTGCTTCCAGGGGCCAGCATTTAAAGTTTTTTCAGGGGCCATTGCTTTATTATTTAATACCTTGAATATATTCTAACATTACCAGGTTCTTACGCTTCCCAATATATCCCGCATTCCAATTGTTAAAAAATGTTAAAGCTATTTGAAATTTTTTGGCTGCTTTTTTTCTTTGAGCCGTCAATTTTAAAACATTAAACCAATTATCGAAAAAGCATTTTTTGAAAGCTATCATTAAATATTTTAGTTGTTAGATCATGTTACCCCAATTTACCATCACCCGTTTCAGCGTAATACGCGTTTTTACATTTCTCTTATTATTTCTGGCATCCGCCTTCGCATCACAAGCGCAACAGCAGGCGGTCACGTGGCCGGCCGGCAAATCAGGCTTTACCGCCAAACTTATCAATATTGAGGCTGCCACCAGCGAAACCTTTCGTTACAGTACGACCCTGCATAACGGCTCGGCCAGCGCACAGATCTACGAATTCAAAACCGACCTTCCGCCTGGCTGGATGATAGCCTACAAAGTAGACGGCAGCCAGGTCACTTCCATCAACATGGACGCCGGCAAGACACAAGATATCGCCATCGAGATTAATGCCACGGCCACTGCTGCGCCCCAAAAATATAAGGTCCCTGTAAAAGCCATATCAAGTTCTGATACTTTATCGCTAAACCTGGAGGCCGTTGTTAAAGGTTCATATAGCCTGACGCTGACCACGCCTACCGGACGATTGAGCGATGAAGTAACATCAGGCAGTCAAAAAGAACTGCAACTGACTCTCAAAAATACGGGCACCCTGCCGTTAAATGACCTACAGGTAACCGCACAACTGCCTGCCGGCTGGGAATCTACTTTTGAGCCCTCCAGCATCAAACAACTGGAGGTCGGAAAAACGATCGATGTTAAAGCGACCATAAAAGTACCGGATAAAACACTTGCCGGTGATTACGCCGCCAATTTTACCGCTACGAACAGTAATGCCAACTCGCAGATCGCCTTCCGGTTACTGGTCAAAACATCTTTGCTTTCGGGCTGGATTGGCGTTTTGGCCATTCTGCTGGCCATCGGCATCGTTTATTACCTAGTTCGTAAATATGGCAGAAGATAAAATAGCCTTTCCAGTTTTTACCAATGAAAGATCCTATCATACAGCTAAAAGGCTTAACCAAACATTATGGCCCTGTTAAAGCGGTCGATGACCTGAACCTTGATATTCATAAAGGCGAAATCTTTGGACTGCTGGGCCCTAACGGAGCGGGCAAAACCACGACCATATTAATGATGCTCGGGCTTACCGACCCTACAAGCGGTACCGCCTTTGTCTGCGGACATAATGCGACCAGCAGTCCTATTTCAGTTAAGAAAAAAGTGGGCTATATGCCCGACAGCGTCGGTTTTTATGATAACATGACCGCGCTGGAAAACCTGGTCTATATCGGCAGACTGAACGGCGTGCCCGAAAGCGAACTAAAAAAACGCTCGGCCGAAGTGTTAGAAATTGTTGGCCTGGCAGCAGACAAACACAAAAAGACTTCAGCCTTCTCCCGCGGTATGAAACAGCGGCTGGGCCTGGCCGATGTGCTGATCAAAAATCCCGATGTTATTATCCTGGATGAGCCAACACTCGGTATAGACCCTACCGGCGTAAGAGACTTTTTGGCACTGATCAAGCAGTTGAGCCGGCAGCAAGGGCTCACCGTTTTACTCTCATCGCATCATTTGCACCACGTACAGCAGGTATGCGACCGGGTCGGGATCTTCGTGAATGGCCAATTGTTGGCACAGGGAGATATCGGTGCGCTGTCTGTCCAGTTATTCGGCACCAATAGCCATGTCACTTCCATTAAGGTAGCGCGGCCCGTTCCGCAGCCCTGGCCGCTTGGGCCGGAACTCCAGGCATGGGACGCCGTCAGCCAGGTCAGCATTCATGAAAACGAACTGGAATTCACCAGCGGCTGCGACATAACGGCCGCACTGGTCCGTTTCCTGGTTGAAAAAGGCCATGACGTAATTAGCGTTAATCAAAAAAATTATGGCCTGGATGATATCTATCAAAAATATTTTGAATCTAACAGTACTAAAAACACAAGCTATGAAAAGTCAATCTCCTGATCCTGGGCCTTTCGGCGTCATGGTTCATAAGGAAATAGCAGATCATATACGCAGCTGGCGCTTTTCGATACTTATTGCGCTCATCGTTCTTACTTTTATTGCCGCGATGTATGTGTCATTGGCAAACATTAAAACAGCAATAGGCAATGCAAAGGATCCTGATCATCTATTTTTATATCTTAAATTATTAACTACAACCGACAATTCTATTCCGCCTTTTCATGTCTTTCTGAGTTTTTTGGCACCGTTGCTGGGCATCAGCTTAGGGTTTGACGCGGTCAATTCAGAACAGAACAGCGGCACCTTAACCCGACTAATGGCACAGCCCATCTACCGGGATAATTTGTTGCTGGCCAAATTTGTCAGTGCCCTGGTTATCGTCAGCGGCTTGTTTTTTGCATTGGCTTTGCTGATGATTGGCGGTGGGCTGGTATTAACAGGGGTACGTATGGAACCGCAGGAATTGTTTCGCATAGTTGGATTCATAGTCATCACAATTGCCTACGTCGCCTTTTGGTTAAGCCTGTCTATCATGCTCTCTATTTTATTCAAACAAGCAGCTACTTCCGCGCTTACCGCTATCGGGATCTGGTTGTTCTTCACCATATTTTATCAGATTGCGATCAACCTTGTTATCAAATCCATTTTACCTGATCCGGCTTATCTTACCCAGGCAGAAATTATCAGTTATAACGACCTTGCTTTGAACCTGCAACGCATAGCGCCGAACCAACTTTACCCAGATGCGGTAACTACACTGCTGATGCCATCGGTTCGCAGTCTTGGCCCTGTAACCATGGAGCAAATGGCGGGTGCTATACCTTCTCCATTGCCTGTTAAAGAAAGTGTGATGATTGTATGGCCGCAGGTAAGCGGTTTGATGGCTTCAACCGTATGTTGTTTTGCACTGGCTTACTATCTTTTTATGCGTCGTGAAATACGTAGCTGATCAAAATGAGCCTGCAATAAGTGGTATCCTGATTAAGGGCATTCAGAAGCAGGATCGAAGTTGGCATTGAATTTCAAACAAATAGAAAGTTGTAGAAAAAACAGGGGCCTTGAAATATGCATTTCAGGGCCGTTTTCTGTCTTTGTAGCCGAAGATAAAAGATTTTCAAACCAATTTGTGGATGATTTGGAGCGTTTAAGCCGAATTGATAAGTTTTGAGTGATTTTGAAAATTTTTCTCTTTTGTCGATCAGAGTATTTCACCGACAAAAGATTTTTCTATCTTTTTATCACCACTTAATTTCAGGAAAGTCATCGAATTAAAGATCAGTCGCTTTACAGTTCTGTTCTGCGGCTGATTTTGGAATGAGGTTATCAGCTCTTATTCGTCGGACCACCTGTTGAAATAGCTCAAAATCGATTTGGAAATTTTACGAAATCGAAGCTTACTGCTCCCTTGTGATACAAATTCAATGTGTAGCGTCTTAAAAGGCTATACCGTTTGGGTCTCTTCTTTAAAAAATGCTTATAATTCAAACTTTCGAAGCGTAATTTAAATTTTACAATTAAACCTTTATTATTTATCACAACGTTCCAAGAGTTGTCTATTGGGCTGGGGTTCTATTTATTTCACCTAATGTCTTTTCCCTCTTTTCCAAACATCCTCGGATAATAAGAAACAGTAATCATATAATAGTATTGTAACACGTTCACTACCCCAGTGGTAATGCTATTTTCTTTACCATAGTTAATAAGCCCTTTGTTTTGCCTTAGTAAATCAAGCGCCGAAAATTTAATTTCGCCATTGTTTCCTTTTAAAAATCTTGCTGTAAAACCTGCGTTCCAGATTGTGAAATTATTCGCGGCTGTAACATTATTCATATTTTTTCTGTACGTAATATTGCTGCTGATATTAAAAAGCTTCATAAAGTTGTAACTGCCACTCACTAAGGTTGATAAAGTTGTATTTGTAAACGAATTTGCATTATTTACCTGATTTAGCTCAAAATAAGAGTAGGCTTGCTGAACGTTGAAGGCCAGGGCGTTTTTCCAATTATAGTATACATTGATGTTGTTATCTATAAATAAGTTTCTGGAAACGTTGAATTTATTGTTGATATAATTGGGCGTTCTGTTCAACTTAACACTGGAACTTAAATTAAACTGCAAATTATGATCCTTGGATATTTTGTAAGCCTTTTGAAACAATCCGCTTCCGTTTATATACCTGAAACCATTTGCGTTGATTGCATATAATGTTTCCCTGCCGGCATCATCATAAATTATACTATCAACCATTTTTTCGTTCGTTTTACCGGCATGTAATGATACATCCAATAGAAAATTATTAGCGGGGCGATCACTTCTTCTGTTGTAATGGATAGAAAATTCTTGTTGATATTCCCGTTTTATCTTCGGATTCCCCATTTGGATAAAATAAACGGAACTGCTATCAATCAAAGGCGCGATCTGATTAATTCCGGGAATATTAATTTTTGTATCGTAGGAAAAAATGTAATTTTCCTCAAAAGAGCCATATTGATGATTAAGATACGATACAGTTGCCTTTGGGATAAAATCGCGATAGCTTCTGTTAAAATTCTGAAAAGAAGTTTTGGAAAGATTATTTTGATTTAATAATTCTGCTTGCGTACTTATCCGTGCATCAAAGACCTTTTTAAACCTGTCGGTAAAAACCTTCGAGTAATTTTTAGAAATGTCAATGGAGGGTACATAAGATACAGTCGTATAGGTATATTTATTAGTAAGATAACGGTTAGTCACATATTTTTCAGATAGGGTATCGCGGTCGGTAACATTATCTTCCTTTTTTTCTCTGTTTAAAAAAACTTTATTAGATAAACCGATATTTAGCCCCCACAACTTCGCATTTTTAAATAGGAGTTCTTTTAACCCGGCATAATTTAAATAAATCATGTTTCCGGTTTTCGATTCATTGCTTTGATATTTCCTATCAATGATAGGGGGAGCTATTTTTACTCCGCTAACTTTTAAATCAGAGGAAACTTGCCGGTTATTGTTGTAGGTACTGTCTCCAAAAGTGTATGCGAAGTCTATCCCTTTCAAAAGTCTGTTTTCAATACTATTCTGTGTCTTTAAACCCATAGTAAATTGAACTTCCCGGTTTGTGAACTGTATATTTTCAACTCTTTGGCCCGAGCTTAAAATACCTGTTTGATTGCTTTGCATTACTGTTTGCATTTCGTTATTGGTTTGTCCCGAACCTATAACCATATTGGGTTTAAAAAAAAGCACAACATTTTCGTTTTCTTTATTGTAAACCCAATCTAAATGCTGTAGGTGTTGCCGGTCTGTGCTTTTGTTGCTATTTTTTTGAGTTAAATAGTTGCCATTGCCAAGTCCCGAGGTTGTTATCTGGTTACCGAAAATATCGGTATTATTATTATCTAAAAAATAAGTGCCATTTAAACGGTTATTTTTATGATAGGAAGGTATTGGTATAAAATCATGTTGGAAAGTTAACCCAAACGATTGCGAGTGATCAATTCCCCCCAAGGTAAAGTCTGGTTGATAATCGATGCTAACTCCGACACCTTTAAAAGAATTATTATCGATTAAGGTGTTAATATCCCTTGCCTTTTTATTGGTATTATTCAAAGCACCAACTATACCAAGTTGATTTCGATCGTCAAATATGTTTAGCATTCCATCTGCAGCATAACGGGTATGTGTGCCTTCCCCTAATGACAATTTGCCAAACGCCCCTTTTTTATAGCCTATTTTTAGTTTAATATTCAAATTAACCAAAGAATCAGCTGAGTTTTTTTCATTGGTACTGTTATAAACCTGTATTTTATCTACAGCGTATTTAGGGAGGTTTTGCAAGGCCGTTTTAGCATTACCCCCAAAAAAAGGTTTACCGTCTACAAGTACCTGATGAACTTGTTTCCCGTTTATCGTTATTTTTCCATCGCCCCAGATGGTGATGCCTGGAAGTTTTCTCATCAGATCTTCTACGACAGCATTTTTGTCCAACGAAAAGGCATCTGCGTTAAATTCAAGCGTATCGCCTTTCATACGAACCGGTGCGGGGGCGCTTATGATAACTTCTTTAAGTTCTTGTATCTGGTCATGCCGGTTTATATTTACTTTACCCGCATCGTATAGGGGCGCATTTTTTTCAATAATGAATATTCGCACCGAAGGAAAATATCCGCTATAACTTGTTATCAGGCGTAGTGAGGTGTTTAGAGGTAATCCGCTGATGATAAATTCTCCGAAATTGTTTGTGAGCGTATAACCAAGTAAGCTATTATTCTGGTTGTTATAAATTGCAACTGTAGCTGTTTGTATAATGTGATTATGGACTGAGTCCCGTACAAACCCTTTAATTTCCCCCACAGCAATTGAATCCTTTTTTTGTGCAAAAAGACTTTCTGTAACCAAAGTAAAAATTAGCATAGCAACGCTAAAAACTAACAACATCTTCACTATAAAATTGCTTTTGGCTTTAACTGAATAATCAGGGGGTTATCGCTTTTCGAACCTTTTTTTAGATAATTCGAAAGAGTGGGTGGTAGTTGCGATTTTTTGTCTGAATTTAATTCATATTGAGAAAAAAATCTCAAAGCAGAATAAGATGTATAAATATACTGCCCATCCGTATTTAAAAAACCTTTATTAATGAATTCTCCTCCTCCTACTGTGCTATCGGTAATAGAAAAGAAAAAACTTTTTTCATCAGGGGAAATTTTTTGTATATCTATTTGGTTGCCGGAATGGAGATTATAAACTAACGAATAATTGTTTTCGTATCCCCAACTTTTTAAATTAAAAAATAAATGGTTTCCTAATTGGTATACATTGCTAATTCCATAAATCAAACTAGGATTGTTTTGTAAAAATTTTATTCTCTTTCCAGCAAGAGTAGTGTCTGACCTGAAGTTTTCAGGTAATGTATTTTTTAATGGAAGGACAACTTGGTATGCGATGTTTAACGAATCTTGTGTCAATCTATAGATATTGTAATCGTAAGACCTTACAAATAGAGCTGTACTCTCTGTGCCCGAATAATAAAAGCTATTTTTACGGCCGCCATAAAGGATATCACGATTCGTTAAAGGTTCATATTTCCTATTGTAAGGAAAATATCTTTTTAAAACGGAATCTTTTCTGGCTACAAACAATTCGAAAGTATTTAGCGACGTGTATCCGATGTCTGCAAGGTAGTTGTTATAAAAATTTACACCGTTGGCAAGATAGAATACGTTCGAATAGCTGTCAAATGCCGATTTATGCTTTCCAGTTTGAACAGCATCATAATTAAAACTGATCATTACATTTTCTTCAGAAGAACTTGGAATATTTATTACACCGGTAACGCTGTCAAACAAGAACATTGTCATCGTTCGTCCATTTTTGTAACCTATGCGCTCGCCCTTTATTTTTGCATGGAATTTTCCGTTTTTGTTGAATATTAACAGGGCATTTGTTTGTTTATCCAGAATAATAAAATATTGAGGCGTAACTTCTAGCTGATCAATGGAGCTAAATAACGAATATTTGGAGGTTTCCAGCGGGATAAAATTTGCTTCGTCAAAGATTTCCGAGACCGTTCCGCCCGTTAAATTTGATGGGTCAATGCGAAGTGTATTTAATACTTGCGCCGAACTATTTAATACAAGGAGCAAGAGTAATGTACTTAACAGTTGTACATATTTCATATTGTGTGGTTAATCTGTTTGTGTAACTAAAATTTTCGCAAAGTATAAAAAATCAAAATAGGGTTTGAGTTTTTATTAAAGCCCTGGATGGCCTTAGAAAACCGGGCCGTATAAAGAGAATTTTTGTTATAAGCCCAAAAATCAGGTTCAAGCAGACTAATAAATTCATGACCATTGGATGCCATTGGATACGCGTAAAAATCCACTTTAGTTGAATCACCGGCATTTTGTGTTGATGATATATGCCCTCCAATAATATGCTTTGTTTGAGTGGAATAAAAATATCCTAATTGGTCATTTTTTGTACATTCTACATAATATATAGAGTCGTTAGTTTTTAAAACCTTGCCGTGAAAACTATAATACTGGTGTGAGTTAAGTAATTGGTTCAATTGGCTCACATCAATATGTGGACTTTCTTTTACCTTATCGTTAATGTTAGGGCCGGGGAAGTGAAGATGAAGTTTGGGATAAACATCTAATTGGCTCCCACCCTCTACCTGGTAAACTAAATCAGAAAAAACCGGAGTATAGAAAAAAGCGTCCCCAGAGGAAATTAGGTTATCATCGTAATAATAGTTTCCTTTTATGGTCAATTTCTGAACAGCCTGTGGTGCTATTTGGGTGATCCTAGTATCTTTATCACCTAAGTATAAGTCACTTTTCTGTAAAAATGGGATATGCTTGTTTCCCGCATACAAACTCAAATAAGCAAAACTAGACGATCCTTTAATGTTCATAAAGTCAGAAAATGCAACGTATGTTCTTTCACTTTTTATAAAATTCCCATTGTCATCAAAGTAATAAAGCTTAGACTTTTGATCGTCATAAAGTATGATTTTCTTTTCAGTGTCAAAGTAAGCAGTGCAAAAAAAATGGGTAAGATCATTGACGGAGGTACCGTTCATTTGTTTTTTCGCGACCCCGATCTTGTTAATAAAACGGCCTTTGGCGTCAAATATGAAAACGCTTTCGGTTATTCGGGAATCAACAACGATAATTCGATTTTTAGAAAAAAATACCTTACTGATCTTGCCGATCAACGATGCAGTAGTTGTTTGTAAGGGGATGAAATGAATGCTATCCAGGTATTTGTTATAATCAAAAAAACCGGAATCCAATGGGGGTATATTAACATCGATCACCTTACAATGGGGTTTTCCAGCAACGGGACGGATTTTATTTGTGTCAATAATTTTCTCGAAACCAGCAAATCTGTCCTTTTCCATTAGATTTTGACAGGAAAAATGCAGGCTTGTTATAATAAAAAAGCCTACTATAAAAATTATTTTTTTTAATTGGGAATAGAACATCTTAAATTGTTAGTGACTGGTAGATAGGTTAACGAACGGCAATGAATATTCAATACTAAGTTCGCTTTTTATGGTTGTATAGTAATTAAAAGTAATTTTCATATTTATCAGTTAGCTGAGGCATTTCCTTTTGTGGAACAAATACATTGTTTACCCTGAATGTGGTATCAATACTAAAAATATAAGGCATATTGAGCTGTTCAACTTTCTCGTTTTGTAGCAGGTTAGGTGCCAGGTTATAGATAGCAAAATGTTGAATATCATATTTCTTTAAACTCAGAAATAGAATCTTCGGTGCAGAATAAGAACCGAGTATGAGGATGTTTTTTTCTCCTACTCTTTTACTGAGCGAAATTAGAGAAGGCAGGAACTTCTCTACACATGTCATACAGTTTGTTTCTGAGAAATGATAGATTATTTTCTTTCTGTCGATTAGTTTTCCAAATTTAATCTGGTGACCGGCACTGTCCGTTACCATCATGTTCTTTTTTAAATTAATGTTGATGGCGTTCCCATACATTAAAACAACATCCTGGAGCCCATTGATATTTGTTGAGTCAAGGAATTGTTTTCTTCCTCTTTCATACTTAAGGGTCTGTTCACGATAACTGAACCAGTTGTATTGTGCATAAAACAAAAAAAGAAAGGCAATAATAATAGCCGAAAAATATAATATAGTGCGTTTGTTCATTATAAATTAATTTTTAGCTCTAAGTTGTGGTATCCACATTGGAAACTTGCACTTCCAAACTACCTTATGCCCGATTATCGTCTTTAAACCGGATCGTATTTAGGGAATAGATTTATAGGTATATACATTTAGGCAGTATAATATATTTTTAATGATGTTGATTACTGAAAATTCCGAAGCATATTCATTGCATATTTAAGCTACTATCAGACTAACAACCAATAAACTTAAAAATAAATCGAGACTGATTAAGACTTAAGAGTCATCAATAATGTCAATTGAGAACCTAAGAGCATATACCTATAAATTCAATATAAAAGATATATAATGATAAAATTTATTAAGCCCTCGGGATTAATAAGTTAATTATTTACAGGCGTCTACCGCTGTTGTTGAAAGACACCAGTGAGTGGGGCTTATACTGTAACACTGAACCATAATAGCCGAGTGTGCACCAACCCCTCCCGAAGAAATACTTTTGCTTGCGTAAGTGCCGCTAAAAGTCCCTGTTACCGTCCCTTTTGCATCAACAGTAGTTGAACCAACTACATTTCCATTAACGTCATAGTAAGTTGTGGTCGACCATTTCGTCGATACACATTGTACAGTGACATCGTTCTCTAGTTGAAAAATACCTTGACCACTACTACTACTACTACTACTACTACCACTACCACTACCACTGCCACTGCCACTGCCACTGCTACCACTACCGCTACCACTACCGCTACCGCTATCGCTGGTAGCATAAGATTTCAACGGCATAACTGATAGGCGACCAGCTTTACCATCTTTCTGCGTAACCACCATTACGTTCAGAAATAGTATTGCCATGAATGCAATTCCGCCCAAAACCTTAAATGCTAAGGCAATGATTCTTTTTTTGTTTTCTCTCATTATTTTTAATGTTTTTATATAAATATAATAAACTTATCACTTTCAAATAGGGGGATATAGATAGTTTAAGAATTTGCTATACTTGATTAAGAATTCCCGGTATTTTATTCTAAAAACAGTTCTTAATTGGATATTAAATGGCGAATATTTTAGATAATAATTGATCAATAGAGCAATTAATTTCGAATAAATTGGCGTTTTTATACCGATTCTATAAACTAGTTAATTGTTTTAAACAAAGTATTAGTTTTTGTTGCTCTATTATCTTTAGATACGCCGAAAGGAAAAACCTTTAAAACTGCTTTTCCAATTATATTATCTTCTGGAACAAATCCCCAAAACCTGGAATCATAAGAGTAATTCCGATTATCGCCCATCATAAAATAATAATTTTTCTTAAAGGTGTATTGGGTAATTAGTTTTCCATTAAAATAATAAGCCCCGTTTTTATTATAAAAATCAGCCTGTTCATTTTTTAGTATTTGGCCATATAAAATATAATTTCTTTGGTTAAGCTGTATTTTCACTCCCCTGGCTGGAATAATTATCGGCCCTAAATTATCGGGAGACCAATTGATTTGTGGATTTCCGGGAAATGCAGGCCCTTTTATAACCTGATAAGCGACTGAATCAATGCCTTTCAAATTTTTGACAGAGGCTTTTTCACTAGAGTTTAAAATAACATCTGTGTAATCTAGTTTACCTGTAGAATGTTTTATATTATATGGTATATATAAGCTGTCGGCAAATCTGGCAAACGTCTTCACTTCGCTTAGCCATATCTTATATAAGTGTTTAACTGTATGAGGAACTTTAGTCAAACTGTTATTGACAACAACTGTTCCGTTAATAATTTGTAAGCGGTTTCCTGGTAACCCGATACACCGTTTGACTAAAATTTCTTTGTTGTCCGTAATACTTTTAAATACAATAATGTCACCTCGTTTTACTTTAGTAAAACCGCGGAGGCGCTGATATGGCCACCATGGTATGTTGTTTTTGGACGATGCGGTTTTATTTAAATAAAACAATAGATTGATCCACGGGATTTCAAAAGGCGATTGGGGTATTTTAGGCCCGTAATTTAATTTGCTCACAATTATATAATCTCCTGGAAACAAAGCATCCTCCATAGATTCGCTCGGAACGTTGTACACTTCAAAAATAAATAGCCGGGTGAGAACAGCCAGGCTGACCATGGCCAACAACATGAGTGGCAGAGAAATAAAATAGCTTTTGCTTATTACTTTAATTGATATAAATAATAAATATACCGATGTAAGGATTATTATCCCTAATGACAGCCATGGAAGACCGGCAACCAATAAGAATAAGGAACAAAAAAAAATAATAGACAGTTTATACTGGTGCTTTTTAAAATAATTCTTTAAAGCCTTCTTATTCATTTTAAATTAATTTCACCTCGTCAAAACTGATTTTATTCTTTGCAGTATAGCATTATATCCTGAGTGTTCCAGAATATATAAAAATAACGGTAACGGCAGGAGCCAAATAACACGTGTTTGATACCTGGGGGAAACGCAGGAAAATGTGCTGCAAATCCAGGCATTAATTATTAGTCCGAATAGTACAAACAAGATCAAAAGGCGATATTTAAGCGTCATCTTTCTAAAAAGAAAAACAAGTAAATAAATAAAAAGACATAGTCCAACAATTAGGTTTTGTGTGAAATTGATCAACCCAAAATTCATTCGATTGGTACTTTGCCTCGCATTCAGGTAACTTAAATATTCACTTTGGTAATTAATATTTACTGCACTATCAATTCGTTCACTTGGAAGTGCAATATCAACCATATCATAATTAAAGAATTGTTTAAATGTATAAATGCATGATTGATAAATAAATGTTCCCAGGTACCTGGGGGTGGTTAATATATCTTTTACAATAGCCGAATACTCTGCCTCATTTTTTATCCAGCCGCCTGTTTTATTTATAGGACTGTTTTCAGCCCAAAGGAAATTATTGGGGATAGAATCTTTATAGGCACATAGCTCATAATGCTTTTGCGCACAATTTTCAGCCAGATAGGTGTCAACAATCCCCATCTCTACTAAATTACTCATTAAAAAAACGCTGCCTCCACGAGCTCCCTTAAACCCACCTCCGTATAGGTAATGGATAGAGCTAAGCAGGAGGTTACTAAAAATCGACAGGAATATTACAAAAAAAGCGCTTCTTATTTTAATCCCTGAAAAGGCATATAGTTTTCTTATCTGTTTGAAAATAAAACCCGAAAGGAATAAGAAACCAAGGCACAAACTGATATAAAAGTGAGAGTTGTGTACACCATTACTCAAAACAGCCAGCGCTGAAATAATGATAGTATCTCTGCGTTTTAAATCATTAGCAAAAATGAGTAAACCCACACATAAAATGGATATAGAGGTAAAAACGTCGGGCATCAACCAACTGACCTCAAACGACCCTGCCATAAAAAAGGAAACAATCACGATAAACCCAATAAAATGGGGAATAAAATTAGTGCCGATTGCGATATAACGAAAGTAATAATATATAATAATGGACACGATTAACGATTGCGCAATAACAATTAGCCACAACGATTTTTTGAAGCTCAAGAAAAAAATGAATAAACCATACAAGATGGGGCGGTCAAAGGAAACTACCGTGTTAAAACCGGTCTCGATATATGCACCTGTATCGTTATTAAAAGTCAATGGATATGAATTGTAAATAGCCATAAAACATAAAATGAAGGCCGAAAATAGAATTGCAAAAAAGTGTATAAGCCTAATTTTAGTAATATTCTGTTTAACCGTGTTCAAAAATGGTTTCATATTAGTTTTACAGTTTGTTTTGTTAAGAAGCTCATTTATAAAAAATTAATTGAGCTTCATTTTTTTAATAAATTCATTATCGGATAAATAAAAGAATACAGGTACGGGTAACAACCATATTATTTGACTCACTAACCTGTAACTGTTGTTTTCAGATAGGAGAACATTAATCAATACCTGAATTAGCATTGCCTGAAAAATAAAAAAAAACAAATTGCGATGGTTAGTTCCCGTGTTTTTAATAATAGAAATAGTGATGACTAAGGCACACGCAAGAATTGATATGATCTCGGCGTAGTTTAAATATGTGAATGTTAACCAGCCCTGAAATTGCCTTGCAATTAGGCATTCTCTTACATCTGTGTTATACCATCGGTAAATTGCTTGAAACGTTTCTGATTGTTCGCCTGTTCTGTCATAATTGGTTATCTTAATGTCGACAATCGAATTAAAAAAACTATTCATTGATTTTTTTTCGGCAACCTTGAAGCTTCGTTCAGAAGCTGTTTTTGAACCTGTTTCTTTATAGCGCTGTATGTTTACAATTTCTCCTTTTATTGGAGCTCGCGATCTGGTAAGGTTGATGATACTAAAATCACGTCCTAAAGAAAAATGTACAGCCGAAATCAATAAGCAAGTTGTGAATACCAGAGATAAAGTAATTGTTACCCGCTTTATATTTGTCTGAATCCTACCTAATGGCAGATATTTTTTCTGAAATATTAGCCGAATGCTATAAATTATTATAATTAATGTTACGGTGAAAATGTTAGATATAGCCATTCCGGAACTGAAAACTGTAATGATGGCAATAACTATAAAATCGCGTTGGGAAAGATTTTGCGCAAATAGTAAAAGTCCGGTACATAATATTGTGATACTCGCAAATACGCCTGGGTCAATAGTACTGCTGGTAACAGATGCTGACATGCAAAATGTCGCAAAAAACAAGTACCCCAAATAAAGAACAATATAATTATTCCCTTGTGTAAAATAGCGGAAGCAATAGAACAAAGTGATTGAAAGGGCCAGGGCCTGGCTAAAAATAATCAGCCATATTAACCTCCCCCAGCTCGAATGGGCTATAAATAATCCATACATAGCAGTGTGGTGCAGTGGAACATTTCGATTAAAACCAGAATTTATAAAAAGACCGGTATCGGTTGTTAGCAAAGGGAATTTATTGTTAAAGCCGGCAAAACAAAGAATGACGGCTCCCAATATGATGATTACAATATTTTTGTACATTTTATTTGATAAAGCTTTAAAGTAAGGTATTTAAGCTATGTTTTGATCTTGATAAATCATTGCTTATATAGTCCTGTTTTGGTAATAATAAATGACTCCTGGTATGTTTCGTAATCGGTATTGATGTCACAAAGTTGATGGTTGGCATCATTGATAATATTCTCCGCCGCCAACAAGCCCATAAGTATACTATGATCTTGGTTGTTGTATTTGAATGCCCCATATCTCCCTATAACCGAAAGATTTTCGATTGAAGAAACATACTCCTCTATCGGCTTTAATATTTCCTTGTACCCCTTGCTGTATACTGGATATGACCTATGGATCCGATGCACATAGCCATTTTCAATCAAACCGGAGTTTACCAAACCCGTCCGGACAATTTCGTCTGAAGCTAATTTGATGAAATCTTCATCATTAAAACCCCACATAGGATCATCGTCGTTACACCAATATTCAATCGCTATAATAGTTTTTTCTTCATTGTTATACAGATTGGGTATCCAATTTCTGAAATTGGTTACTCTTCCCATTTGTAAATCTGCAGAGTGTATATAGAGCCAGTTATCAGGAAATAATGATGTAGAATTGATGTGCAAATAAACCAGCACGGTATTCCTGAACTTTAAACGTCTTGTCAAATGCTTTATCTGTTCGGGAACTTCCGTTAAGCGTTTAACCATTACAGTATAGGGCATTGAAGATATTACATGGTCATACTCCCGGAAGGTTCCGTCTTCCAATTCAATTCCTAAAACCTTCCCATGATTGGTAATTATTCTGTAAACTGGTGTGTTTAGATAAACATTATTCCCCGATTTTGTCACCGCATCAGCCATTCTTTCATAAACCATTCCAGAGCCGCCTAAAGGATAAGCAAATTGGTCAACGAGCGTTTTATGTTTATTCCCGTTCCCATTTAACACGGCATTTTTTAGGGATTCATACAACGACAATTTTTTGATACGCTGAGCGGCGAAATCGGCATCCAGTTCCTTACAACTTATTCCCCATAATTTTTCTGTATAATTTTTAAAAAACACCTCAAATAAACGCTTGCCGAATCGATGCTGTACCCACGTTTCAAATGATCCATCTTGTTTTGTAGCGATAATCCGCTCACTCAAATAACTAAAAACGCATTGACCCGCCTCTAAAATACCGAGGTTTCTTAATGCATTGAATATTCTAATGGGATAGCTGTAAAATTTATTTTTATAATAAATCCGTGTAAGTCTATCTACCATTTCGTAATCATCACCAACAACTTCCAGCCACAGTGCATTTACCTTTTTATCGGTACTAAAAAAGCGATGCGGACCAATATCGACCTTTTGATTCCAAAGGGTTAAAGTTCCCGCAAGACCTCCGATCCGGGAACTGGCTTCGTAAACATCCACTTCTGCGTTATGTTTAACTAAAGAATAAGCAGCCGTCAGTCCTGCGGCCCCGGCACCAATAACAGCAATCTTCATAAAATGTATTTAATATTCATTATTTTTTTGATTTTCTTTGGTTTTCCAATGGATCCCTCTCCGATAAATACTTTACCAGCTTAATCGGCAGAGATATTTATTGATTGTCCTGTCAAATGATCCAGGTTCCCTAATGTGCTGTTAGAATGATTATTGTTGAAAAATATGGACATACAACACCTACCCAGAAGAAAGAAACTGTAAGAAACCCGTCTACGAGGATAGCATGCATTTTAAATGGCATCAGTTTTCTATGGGATCAATAAAGTGATTGGGGATTAAAGAATTGTCTTTACCAAGTATTAATAATAATTCCTTTAAAGAAACAGTAAAAGGTATCATCTCACCGTTTTCCAATTCAATACAGCGCTTTTTTTTGTCGATACTTTGAATAAAACGCTTGTTAATTATAAAAGATTGGCTAACTCGAAGGAAGTCTTCAGGCGGTAATTCCTTATGTAATTTAGTGAGAGACTTGACAATTAAAATTTGCTTTCCCTCCAAGAAGTGAATGTTAGTGTAGCAACTGTCAGATCGACAAAAGATAATTTCTTCGGGTTTTATAAAAAAAATTCTGTTTTGCTGAGAAATGATAATTTTTTCAAAAGACATAATAGGTATAGGTTTAGGTAGATAAATCGATTAGTATATAATACTTTTTGGCGATTTCAATCTATTTATAAATTAATAGCTTATTGGTTTTTAATATTAGACCGTTTTTCGGAGAAATGGGTGAATGCAAAAGGAAAAAATAAATTGAAATTTGGAGTCGCTCTAAATTTTGTTTAATAATGCTGCTAGTGTCGTGGGAACAAGCGACGTCAAAAGCGGACTCTAAACAAGATTTTTATATGCCAATTACTGGAAATGCAGTTACTTATAGAATATGTGGCCGGAAGTGAAGGCTTTTTAACCCGTTTTATCAAAAATTTGAGCGTTTAAGTCGTATTTACAATACTTTGAGATATTTGAAACTCTATTGGTGCAGTCATTGTTACAATAACATACTTTGATCTGCTATCATTGTGTCTTGTTATCTTTCGTTGTCGATATCAATTTAGAATTCATTGAGTCTTCTAATGATTCCTATTATTAGGTTTACATGGCTCTTTTGATTTTCGACAAACTGGACTTATTGTCGGTAACATGCCGTTGTCAATGCGTTTTCTAAAGGAGGCCGCTGTAAATTAACGGGTGTTCGAATCCCCTAAACCCCGTTGGATTTTATAATCGATTATCAGAAATATATCTCTAACTTTCAGTTTAAATCATAGATGCACATCAACGATTGTCTATCTATGCTTATTTAAATTATTGACTATAAGAATGTTGCAAACAAAAACAAGTGTTCGACAAACAATCGTTTTGCAGTTCTTGCGGGGGCCAGGGTACTCCATTTGAACATTTAGAGGGTATTTTGTGTGTAATTCGAGAAGTCTACAAAGACAGAAAGAATAAAGTAGATGGATAACCGAGGCCATGGGCGGATAAAGGGGATATAATGTCCAGGTCACAAATTGCACATTTATAATATTCGTAGCCTCGCTCATTTTCTCCTCTAAAGGTTAAGCCTTTGATTGAAACATTCTCCCATAATTTAGAATATGGTTGATCGTTCTCAGAAGTTTTCGACTCCAATATCCGCTTTTAACAAGGATCATCCGGCTATACTTTCAATTCATTCCAATATTTTTGTAAGCACATTTCGTTGATAGCGTATTTACTGCAATTGAATTTATTATTAGTGATTTCTTGTTCCAACGAATAATTTCGCATAGAACAATGTCAGTTTATATTCATTATGCTGCACAGAAAAATTAGGGTAAATATTGACGAAGTAAATCCTTTACTTCAAATAAATTTATCTTCCATTTGTCAACATCGGCGGGGTGAATAACAATAGTCAGTTTTTCAGCAAATATTTGGTCTTCAGATGCCGTAATAAACGATTGCGCTATAACGGTGATTAGTTTTTTCTTGCTTGTAGAAAGCCTTGCCAATCCTGCACCAACCACTGGAATTACAGTGTCAAGCTTTTCACCTTTTGTGGCAACAAATTTCCAAAGCTTCTCTAATGCATATTCGACGTTACGAAGTTTAGCAGAGGCCGTATTATTCTCGTTCATATCAGCCATGGCGAACCAATAAAAATATTCATCAGCCAGCTTTAATTTGATTGTAGAGCCGAAGTCATATCGCTCCAATTTGCCACCATTTTTTTGAACGGTTTTATGTTTATATTTATAAGTAATTAATTGTCGATCGATTTCTCGGTCGAGTGCCGAAATGTTACTGTCATAATATTTTCGAGTAAATTGTCCTTGCAGGCTATTGATGGAAATAATGCCGTTTGAAATATCTGTGTCAAACGTCGTATTAGTGCTAATTACCTTCTGCCCAGGTACGTTGAGCAAATCAGCGATTTTGACCTCAATTTGAACATCGGGCGAAGATGACTTATAAGTGATTTTATTTACCGGCGGGCGCGTGACGATGACTGCTATAATGCCAATTAATATCAACGGCACTAGTAGCCATATGGAAAATTCGTTTTTGACAATAACATTAAATACGTCGAAAATGTCAACGAATGTCCATATGCCCGCAACAACAGCGACGAATGTTTTTAGGGAATCTACTGATAAAAAGGCATATGCCCAATAAGACCGGGTTTTAAATGATCGCAGATGGTAATTCATTACATACCCAATTCTTTGTAAACTGAATCTTTGTAATAGAACGGGCCGGTGTCCCCATCCCCTTGATGCTTACGATGACCTGCTGGCCAATACTTTATTGCATAATCGACAATTTTAGATCCAAAAGGTATGTGAACGGCCAATACATTGCGCAGAATGGGTGGGCATAAAGCTGAGTCCATTTGTCGGATGCCATTTAAATTAACGCCGATGAGAGGTATGTTTTTTTCTAACGCTACCTCAATCTCCCAGCGGACAAAACGGTATAAGTTGCGTGTACTTGCGCCAATTAATACAAGCATAACATCGCTTGCGTTCAACCTTAATCTAAGACTGCGCTTAATCGTTTCTTCTGAACTACTGTCTCGGGATTGCGTAATATCGTGCGCATTACTAAAGGTAAAATCAAAACGGGTATTGGCATGCCATGCTTGCATCAACCTATAATAATGAATGTCACTGTCGCCATCGAAGCAGGTATAACAAGTGTGGGCCATATTGTGATAGTGTTTATAAACAAATATAAATTTATTTATGCTAATAGGTTTAAGATAAGACAATATAATATCAAAAAAATCTTTATCTTAGGAAAACCAAGAACCAGACCTTGAACCGTTTAAGAATCAAAGAGGCTGTCATTAAACAGCTATTTGCCCTCTCTGGCAACCAATGCGCTTTTCCTGAATGCGGCCATTACTTGGTCAGAAATGGTCGCGTAGAAGGCGAAATATGTCATATAGTGGGAGCCAAAGAAAAGGGACCACGTAACGACCCGTCTATGAGCGAAGAGCAGCGACGCGATTTTTCGAACCTGATACTTATGTGCCGATTACATCATGAACAAACTCATGATGAAAATAAATACTCGGCTGAAACAATGCGCAAGTATAAATATGACCACGAAGAAAGATGGTCTGGGCAACCATTTGAGGTATCTGACGATGTTGTGCAAACGATCATCCATAATTACTATCAAAGCTTTTCCAATAGCGGCCCCGGACAACAGATCAATGTAGTTGACTCGCCCCATGCCAATATCAATATTAACCAAGTACTCGTAACTACTGTTAAAAATAACTACAAAACACTCGACGATGATTTTTGGCGTAACATTGCCCAATCCGAAATTGATCCAATGCGTTTTTTGCTAAACCTGCATTCGGAAGAGTCGGTAATCTGTAAAGCAATCCTTGATGGTATTGTCAGTGAGGTGGATTGCCACTTTGAAGATGAAAACTTCTTTGAACGTATTGAATGGGATATCACTGAGAAATTGAAAAATAAAAAAGGAAATCTATTCCTTATTCTCTCGCCCCCTGGTTCAGGAAAAACTACCTTACTGTACATGTTAGCTCACAAGTTTAAAAGAACCACAAAGGTGATTAGGCTCTCTACCAAACTTGATAGACCGCTTGGATTCATTGCCCAAAATGGGATCATTCTGATTGATGAAATTAGAGCGCACAAGGATCTATTAGAGTCCTATTACGACTATTTAGTCGAGGCCTTTCCCGATGGATTTATCCTTCTGGTGGCAGAGCAAAATGTCATTTGGGATCAACTTAAAGATAGGAATCACATTGTCCGCCGATACTATGAGCACAAAAGGATTTCTGTCCTTCTCAGAACCGATCAGCTCAACGCCATATTTGGACGCGTTGCCACACTTATAGAGGCTGGCGGCAGCAAAGAGGAGCTCGGCAAGCTCAGAAAAGCCTTCATCAAAATAGGCACAAGGGACACGCGAACTGTCGCGGATCGCCTGATTGATCTTTACCACCGTTCCGGTATCACTCAGAAGAACAACAATATTTTCCGAAAACCTGATTGGGACACATTAGAAGAAATCGGCGATCCTGGATTAACTGAGCTTTACTGCCTCACGGCATTTATGAACTCTAAAAATGAGTATTTCGACTTGCGGCTTATCCAAGATAATCTGGGCCAATATACCACTGCCTTAAAAATTATCACCGATTCACGAGACGGCAGTTATCCGATTGAACTTACCGACAACAATACGCTAAGGCTGAGGCATTTTAAGTTGGCAAATTGGTTTTTCCTTGAAAATGAACGCAAAAAAGGCCTCGCAGAATTATTTTTTAGAAATAAAATCGTTCGGCAAAACCCCGGTCCTGAGGTAATCAGTGTGTTAAGACATTTATATCAGGCCGATAAATCCGGGACGCTAAAGTTTCTCTATTGGTCGGAAGACAACTATTACGATTTTTTGTATAAATATTATCTCGCTAATCGAGAACATGATATTGAACAACAGGCACAAAAATGCTTACAGGAAAGCTTAAAGGTGCTGTTCCAGATAAACCGAGTTCGATATGAAAGCGCAGTTGTCATCGCTGCGCAAGATGCTTTGAATTCAACTCCCAGCAATCGACGATGGCTAGCAATCACAGTTACACGAAACCAAATCCGTATAGGTGATTATTCTGCTGCTCATGCTGCGCTGACACAACTTTCTGACTGGGGGTTTGTACCGACGGAGCTCCAAGATCACCATGACGACATAGAGTATTATCGGCTTATGCGTCAGCTGTCCTTAGGGAACCTCTCTGAGGAGGATATCCAAGGACTTTCCCAAGAAGCAATTCAACGCTTAGCGAGAGAACTGGGAAAAGAACAATATAGAACCTTACGTCACCGTTGCACCTATTTGCTGGCTCGTTATTTTGCTATCGGTAAGAGGGATGAACAGCTTACACAGCGTGAATATGAGGCTTTGTTGGCCAGTTACTGTAATAGGCTTCTATCCGATAAAGAATACCTCCATGTATTTAGGATACTCGACAACTATGCTGTAAATACTTCACCCTTGCTGCAAGCGTTTCTTGGATTCGCTTTATTGCACCAGCCGTCTGGTCCGGATCCCGCGGCCGTTTTAAAAGGGAAGGAACTTATCATTAATTCCTTTTTCCTCGATCCCACCAACCCGAGTGCCGTGCATTACTTAAGTTTTATTCTGAATAAAGATAGGGTGTCGTTTACAGAACATGAACTTTCCGCTCTAAAAACTAAGATTACAGATCTGCACCAATTCGGTTCACATGCAATGTATTTTAAAGTGCTCAGCGATATTACCCGCCGAATGAATGACACGGCAGGAGTGATTGGCCTGTTGCGACAGGCAGTATCTAAACAACCCGATAACGATAGTTTCCGTTTTTTCATCGTAAAACGGAATAATATCTTCTGGATCCAATTTATCCTGAATTTTACGATTTGCTATTTCGAACATATCGATTAAATCGTTAAAGTCTTTTAGCTGCAAATCAATTTTCCCAATCCCCAAAACTTCTCGACTCGAAATAAGTTCAGCCTCTGAAATTGCAGGTTTTGAAAAATGTGACTTGGTCGAAATAAGCATACCGTTAGGAATTCCTCTTGCTAGCAATGTCCCGCCAACCTCCCGAACCACAGAAACACATTCGGCCCCTTTCACTGATTCTCGCCATTTTATTTGTATAATCATTTTTGAGTCACCTGTGCGAATTGCCAAAGCATCTATACCATTATCTTTTACACTTCCGACAGCACGCACCTCGCAATCTAAAACTTCTCTCAGAATTTCTGGTAGTAGGTTTTCAGCTTTAGCCGGGGGTAGATTAATCAAATCTGTTCGATGTTTATTAAGGTGATTAACCAATTCATGAATTTTTGTTTCATCAGGATTGGTTATTATTTGGGTCCTTTCAAGTATACCACGAAAATTTGAGGCTCCATTACCCCAATCTCTTGTCCCTCTCCCTCCCCAGTAAAAACATTTTGGACAGGCTAAAACTATACCTGATTGGTAGGTTTTTTGAAGTTTAAGCATATCGGTTTTACAGAAAGGACAGGTCTTAAACTTCATTAACCTAGCAATTTCTTCATACGCATCACGATCTTCCCTTTCATTTACAAATTTTGCCCATTTTTCCGGCTCCCAATCGCTGGAAATCCATCCAAATGTCGGTTGATCTTCATTAACTTCAACTTCTTCATATATGTTAAATAGGAACTCTTTGGAAAAAACAGGAATTCTTATTTGCGGCCGGATATTCATTTTAGACAATAAATGTAAATTTTAGTATTCAAAAAATTGATGATTAAGTTAA
>Ga0075366_10000075_pt1 | contig 38646 bp, 29 predicted proteins | sample EndMethybrTD3031_FD_72351 | JGI IMG/M metagenome (GOLD analysis project Ga0075366, IMG submission 72351) | Populus endosphere microbial communities from Tennessee, USA - Endosphere MetaG P. TD hybrid TD303-1 | ecosystem: Host-associated > Plants > Roots > Endosphere | place: USA: Tennessee...
CGTGCCATTCGCGGTATCGCCGTCGCTGTCGGTCACCCGGTAGGTGATCGCCGCGGTCGGATCGACCGCGTTCTCGTTGTTGGGGCCTTGCGCATGCAGCACGTTGTCGAGCAGCGTCACTTTGTAGGCGCCGGTCGCGGTGTTGGTGATCTCCACCTTGAACAGCGCCGTGCCGTTGCGCGCGCCGCCCGTGATCACTGCAGTCAGAACATTGCCGACCACGTTGTAGGTTACGTTCTCCTGGCCAACCGCCACAACCGTGCCGTTCACCGAGGGGGCAAAGCTCAGCGTCGGGGGAGCGTCGCCCGGGGTGAACACCAGCGTGCCGCCGAACGTCGACTCATTGTTGTCGCCGTCGCCGTTGGGCACCGCAAGGTCGTCCACCGTCGAGGCCGGGTTGCCCGCAGGCGGACCCGCCAGGCCGTCGTCGTCAACCGAGGCCCCAACCTGACCCGCAGTCGGCAAAAGATCCTGGATAGTAATCGTCAGAGTCGCAGTCGTCGTATCGCCATCACCGTCGGTGAGAGTGTAGGTGAACACCTCGGTACCACCGCCCGCTCTAGCATCGCGGACATAGGTGTAATTGCCATTCTGGTTGATGGTCAGCGTGCCGTACTGTCCGGCAACGAGGAAATTGCCCGAGCCGTCCACCGTGGTATCCACGTTAGCGGGCACATTGTTGCTCGCGATCCGGGTTAAAACGCCGGAGTCCGTACCGCGACTATCGGCAACGCCATCACTCGTATTGGCGTCGCCTCCAGAAAAGTCGACGCCGGTAATGACATTACCCGTGGCAGACGTTGCGCCACTCAGGACTGAATCGACGTCATTGCGTGCTGCCGGCCCATCGTCCTGAATAGTGAAAGTGTTCTGACCGACATTGACAGCGGCCGTGGCGCTGTCGCCGTCCCTATCAATGATGGTCTGCTGAACCCTGACGTCGCTGGCAAGCGCAGTGGTCAACGTCGCCGGATCGTCGAGTGCTGCGGCGCTCGAACCCGCATTCGGATTCCAGACGTTCTTCAACTGCGTGAAAGTCACGACGCCGGTTGCGGCGTCAATGGAGATGGTGAAGTAATCAACCCCGCCGGCCGAGCCCTTGATAGTATTGCCGCTCAGGTTGAGCAGGATCTGCGCGCCCTGGCCGTAGCCATCGCCGTCGCTGGCCGAAGTATCACTCAGGTCAAGTGCATAGAGCCCGGATGCAACATTGCTGCCATTGAGCAGCAGGGCATAGCTCGTGGCTCCAGGACCATCCGTGCCGTAGGCGGGCGTGGCGAAGTTCGCGGCAAAGTTCGCTGTGATCGAGCTGCGCCCGGCAGGCAGACTGGCTCCGCTGGTGTCAGTGCTTGCTGCGCTCTCGTCGAGCACCAGCGCTGACACTGTCAGCGTGCTGAGAGCCGCTGTCGGCCCATCATCCTGAATAGTGAAAGTGTTCTGACCGACATTGACAGCGGCCGTGGCGCTGTCGCCGTCCCTGTCGATGATGGTCTGCTGAACCCTGACGTCGCTGGCGAGCGCCGTGGTCAACGTTGCCGGATCGTCGAGTGCTGCGGCGCTCGAGCCCGCATTCGGATTCCAGACGTTATTCAACTGCGTGAACGTCACGACGCCCGTCGCGGCATCAATAGTGATGGTGAAGTAATTAACTCCACCGGCCGAGCCCGTAATGGTGTTGCCGCTCAGATTGAGCAGGATCTGCGCGCCCTGACCGTAGCCATCGCCGTCGCTCGCCGATGTATCGCCCTGGTCCAGCGCATAGAGCCCCGATGCAACATTGCTGCCGTTGAGCAGAAGGGCATAGGTCGTGCTTCCAGGTCCATCGGCACCATAGGCGGGCGCAACGAAGTTCGCGGCAAAGTTCGCTGTGATCGAGCTGCGCCCGGCGGGCAGATTGGCTCCGCTGGTGTCAGTGCTCGCCGCACTCTCGTCGAGCACGAGCGTCGGCACTGCCAGCGTGCTAAGAGCCGCCGTCGGCGAATCGTCGTCAACATTGATCCCGATCGAGCCAACGGCCACATCGCCGTCAGCATCAGTAACGCTGTAGTTGATCGTGAACTCTTGGTTGTTTTCGTTGTTTCCAGTCGCATGCACGATCGGCACGTTCTGCGTAATGGTATAGGCGCCCGTCGCGGCATTAACCGTCACGGTTATGACCGTGACACCGCCCTGCTTGATCTGCAGGGTGTTCGCGCCCGAAACTTCATACGTGAACCCACTCGGCGCACCGAGATTCGACAGAGCGAAAGTCAGTGCTCCATCGCCGCCCTCGCCAGGGAGTGTGCCGCTGACGTTGCTGGTGTCCGGACTGTCATCGCCCGTCCCACCCGGATTTCCGCCCGCCAGGGCGTCGTCGTCCAGTGTGGCCGCAATCGTCCCGGCCGTCGGCTCGCGGTCGACCGGCGTGAACAGCTCCACGGTTCGAGGTTCGGGGAAGCTCAGTTCTGTGTAAGGCAGGAGATTACCGAGCTGGTAAGCATCCTGGATCGGACCGGCCGGATCGGCAAAGTTGCCGCCCGAGCTCTGCGTTGCACCGGCGGCAGGTTGGGGCTGCGCACCGTTCAGCAGCGCGGCGAGGTTGAGCGGCGGGACGGCAACGCCATCGACGACGATCTGCGGGACGAACACTGCGCCATCTGGAATGACGTATACGCGGCCATCTGCCATTTGAATGACGATGTCACGGCCCTGCACGAGAATGTCGTCGAGCGACACACCAGCGGGCAAAACGACGACTCGCTGAGCGTCGGGGAGAAGAACTACAGCGCCCGCTTTGGAGACTGCATTCGCAGCCGCCGCAACTTTGCTGTTGATAAGGCCCGCTTCGACCTTGCCCTTTGGTGCGCTTTGATTCTTCATGATCCGTGGCCCCACGTAACTACAGTTTACGCCTGAAATTCAATAACTTACCAATTGCATTCGTTGCGCGCGACCACGCCTGCCTCAGGTGCTGCCTGAAACAAACCTGACCAGCGATTTGCAACCTTGTCTTTTTGGGGCGTGCTAACTGCACAATCCCAAGCTGCGACTCGATCCTATTGGGTCCCAGCAATGCAATGGTAAGCATCAAATTAAGAAAGCTTACAAGGGAATTAACCAATAAACGTCATAGGGCTACCAACCACCGCTCTGCGATGATTGGTGTCGGCCTTGGTGAAAAGCGGTGGCAAATGCGCGACTTTCCCCGACCAGAATGGTTAATCGCTATCGCTGACGAACCGTGACAGGCGCCTTGGGACTGCCCCTCGTTTTATGCGCTGAACTGTGCTGAACTGCCTAGTTGGTGCCGATTCGCCCTCTCGCTTGCCTTAAGATAGAGAAAGCTTGCCCACGCAGTGTATGAGCTTGCCGAGGGAAAGGCATGCACCGAAAGCCCAAAAACAGCAGAACAGCTAGCCCGGTGGCCGCCTGCTCTGTTGCGTCGGCGTGATCTACTTCAGCAAGATAGCCGCCACGATCCTGCACCTAGGCGTGAGCAAGCCGAATGCCGCCAGCGCAGAAAGCCGATCTCAGGTCAGCCAATGAACGCGAGGCGATGGAGGCGTCACACTCTCCATCGCCTCATGGTATAACGGGCAAGTAACGGGCATGCCGTGGCCTACTTGCCGAAGTTGGCGCGCAAGCGAACACCCCAGATGCGCGGCTGCCCGATCAGGTACGTGCTGTAAGGCGCGCTGAAGGTGACGGCCACGGGATAGATCTTGTTCGTCACATTCGTGGCAAATACCGCCGCATCGATGGCGCTGCCCAAAACCTTGTTCCAGTTCAGGGTGAGGTTCAGCAGGTCGGTCGCGGGAAGAATGCCAATCGGACCGGCGGTCCCGTTGGCGACTTGCGTATCGGTGTGGGTGAATGTGGCCGACACGGACAGGTCACCGCTTTCCGGCGGCAGCGGCAGTGTATATGTCGCGGTGGCAGTGACGCGGTTCTTCGGAGCGAAAGTCAGTTCGGACCCGTTCTTGACCACTGGCGTAATCGAGGTGATCGCCCCGCCGGTAACCGGGATGGAGGTAGGAACGCCGTTGATCTCGGTCTCCAGGTGCGTGTAGCCCACGTCCAGCCGCAGCCTGTCGAAGAACAGCGCCGAGGCATCGAGCTCAAATCCCTTGATGACGCCTTCACCGACATTGATGATCGCATTGCTGGAGGTCAGGCCCGACGATGGCAAGGGCGTCGTGCTTCCTGTAATCTGGGTATCGTGCAGCTTGTTGTAGAAACCGGCGACGTTGAAGTAGCCGCTCACCGCGCCCCGGAACGTGGCCTTGGCGCCAATTTCATAGGCATCTACGGTTTCCGGCTTCCAGGTTTCAACCGCGACGGGCGTGGTATTGATGCCGCCCTGGCGATAGCCGCGGGCATAGCGCCCATAGAGCATGATATCGTCAGTCGGCTTGTAGGTCAGGTTGGCATTCCAGGTCAGCTTTTCCGACTTCTCGGTGAAGCTGGTGAAGCATTGCATCGGATCGGTCACAGTCAGCGCAATGGGCCGGCCAGACGCATTGAAACCGGAATTGAAGCGGAATGTATCAGTGCAAACACGCGCCTGGGTCGGCGTGCCGATGCGCAGAATACGCGAGTTGGCGGCTTCGGCGTAGCTCGTGTCCCAGGTATAGCGCGCGCCCAGCGTCAGCGCGAGCTGCCGGGTGAAATCATAGGTTGCCTGGGCATAGATGCCGTAGCTGTCATAATTGTATTTGTTGCGAGATTCCGAGATCGAACCGATGCCAAAAATATCGGTGCAGGTCATAGTATCGTAGTTCGAGCAGCTCAGCGTCACGAAGTTGCGGCGCGGATCGATCTTCGGCTGCCGGTTGATTTCCATGTAACCGCCGGCCACCCAGTTGAAATTCTCGAACTTGCCCTGGAGCTGCAATTCCTCGGTCCAGGCGTACTTGGCGGTCGCGTCCTGACCGGGGATGACGCCCGAGACATTGAGGTTGAACGGCGTGCCCGGGGCGATCGGAAGAATGGCGGCTCCTACAGCCGAGCGGAAGAACGGGGTGCGGGCCGATACCAAAAGATTGTCGCTGAACGAACTGATACGCGAGTTCTCGACGAAATGGCCGTAACTCGCAATGTTCTTCAATGTAATATGATCGCTGGCATCCCAGGTGGTTGTATTGATGAATTGCCACTGCTCGATGTCAAGGAAGGCGCCGGGCGTGTTGACGTCGACGTCAAGCAAACTATCGCCGCGCGCGGCCTGCCGATCTAACTGGTCGCACGCGGCAGCCGCCTGAACGCCATTGAAATTTGCAGGGTTAGTGGCAGATACCGGCAACGACGGGTTGTCGACACCGGGCGAAGCGGACAGTTTCTGATCGCAGACCGCAAGACGCGCGGCATAGCCATTGTTCTTGATATGGCTGTAATGGAAGATCAGCGAATTCTCGAGCGTCGGCGTGATATTCGCCAGGACCGTGGCGCGGAAAGCTGTGTAATTCGAGTCATTGAAATCATTCGGACCAATGCCCGAATGGTTGACCAGATAGCCATCACGCTTGTTCCTGTCGAAGGCCAGACGAACCTTGAGGTTCTCGGTCAGCGGGACATTCACCACTGCCTGGAAACGGTGCATCCGATAGTTGCCGACTTGCCCCTCAACCCAGCCTTCGAACCGGTCCGTCGGCTTGTTGGGCACCAGCAGGACGGCGCCGCCCGTGGTGTTGCGGCCAAACAGCGTTCCTTGCGGGCCTTTCAGTACCTGCAGGTTATGAAGGTCCATGAATGCGTCCGGACCGATCGTGCTGCCGGCCAGTCCGCCGCCCTGCACGCGCACGCCGGGAACTTCGGCGAAATAAACGCCCACGGTGGGCGACGTGCCGTTGTCCTGGCTAAAGCCGCGAATGGCGAAAGTCGCGCGTTCAGGGCCGAAACGCTGGTTGGTGGAAAGACCGGGAACGTAATTGGCCAGATCAGTAAGCGCGACGATGTTGCGGTTGGTCAGGGCCTCCTGGCTCAACACCGTGATCGAAATCGGCACTTCGCTAAGCTTCTGCTCGGTGCGCTGCGCAGTAACGATGATCTCCCCCTCGCCGGCTGCATCTGCCGCATCTTGCGCGCAGGCCACCTGGGCCTGGGCAATGCCGATTGCCGCCGAAAGGAATAGACCTATCCTGTGTGCTTGCCTGCTCATCGTCTCGCTCCCACTGCTTTTTATGTTTGCCTGATTCAAATCGGCTTCGCGGGAAGCTTGCGCCCCCAACAACAATTCGGCAACCGCCATTTTTCCGGTTTGGGAAAAGCAGGGTGTGCTGGTTTCGCCTTGGACAATGTCTTCCACCAAGTGACAAACCCGCTGCAGCAGGCCGTATACGAGAGCTTTGGCCCCGGGACTGAAATGCAGGACCGCAGCGAAGTCTGCAGACATCTCAGGCAGGATTGACGGCACCCCGAATTGGGCGAACACTAACTGCGACGGAATGCGAATGCGGGCCTGCCCGACAGGCGAAGCCGTGCACGGCGCTGGAGGAATCTCCGGGAATTTGAATGGAGTGAGGTGCGTGTGTTTGATGTAATGAAAGGCATTCGGGTCGTTGAAATCGGCTCTTTCGTGTTCGTCCCGCTGGCCACCGCCGTGCTCGCCGATTGGGGAGCCGAAGTCATTAAGATCGAGCATCCGCGCACTGGCGATCCCTATCGCGGCCTGACCACCGCAGGCACGACGACCCATTTCGAAGGAGTCAATCTCAGCTTTCAGTATGCCAATCGCGGCAAACGTTCGCTGGGCCTAGACCTGACCAAGCCCGAAGGCCGCGCCCTGCTGGACGAGGTGCTGGCCAAGGCCGATGTTTTCGTCACCAACCTTCGGCCCAGCGTGCGCGAAAAGCTGGGGCTTGGCGTGGAAGCCGTGCGCAAGGTCAATCCCGATATCGTTTACGTGCGCGGTTCGGGCTATGGCCAGAAAGGCGAGCAGACCGAGACCGCCGCGCTCGACGGTACCGCTTACTGGGCGCGCGCCGGCGTTGCCACGGCCCTCACCCCGCCCGACATGGACCGCCCGATCGGCCAGCGCCCCGCCTTTGGCGACGTCATGGCGGCGATGACCTTGGCCGGCGGCATTGCTGCGGCGCTGTTTGGCCGGGCAAACAACGGCAAGCCCCCGGTGGTCGATGTTGCCCTGATGAATGTCGGCATGTGGCAACTTCAGCGCGATATTCTTGGCGCGCCTTACGAGAAAGTGGACACGACCCAGCGCATCGTGGGCCGCACCGAGCGCAATCCGCTGACCAACAATTACCTGACAAGCGATGGCCGCTTCATCTCACTGGCCATCGTCAATCCCGATTCCTACTGGGCGGAGCTGTGCGGAGTGCTCGGGCGGCCCGACCTGATCGGCGACGAACGCTTTGCCAATGCCAAAGTGCGCCAGCAAAATGTCGAAGCCTGCGTGGCGGAATTCGACGCGATATTCGCCGCGCACGATCTCGCTTACTGGACCAGGGAACTCACGCGCTTTTCCGGCGCCTGGGCGCCATACCAGCGCCCCTCGGACCTCCACAGCGACCCTGTTGCACTCGACAACGGCTTCTTCACCGAACTCGATATCGACGGGGAGACAAAGATCAAAGCCGTGTCCAGCCCGATCAACTTCGATGAGTTCGATGGCCCGCGCACGATGCCCGGCGCGCCCGAAGTGGGCCAGCACGGCGAGGAGATCCTGCTCGAGCTGGGCCATGACTGGGAGGAAATCGTCGCGCTGAAGGACAAAGGCGTGATCACTTGAAGCCATGTCTGCAGACGGAATGAGCGACCGCAAGGTCTGGCACGAACTCCTACCCGAATTGCCGATCGACCCCGCCCGGCCGATCGTCGATGCGCATCACCACCTGTGGCACGCGGAAGAAGGACCGCACCCCGGCCCGGCTTACCTCCACCAGCAGCTTCTGGAGGACATAGCCGGGCGCAATGTCATCGGCTCGGTCTATGTCGAATCGGGCGTGGGCTATCGCAGCGATGGCCCGGAGGAATTGCGCGCTGTCGGCGAAACCGAGTTCGCTGCGGCGCAGGCGGTGATCGCGGCCCGGACGAAATCGCCCATTGTCGGTATCATTGCAGGCGCTGACCTGCGCCTGCGCGACCGGCTTGACGCCGTGCTCGACGCGCACATGGCGGCGGGCGCGGGCCTGTTTCGCGGAATTCGCCAACGCCATGACCGCAGCGGCCCCGCCTATTCGCCGCTGGCCGATCCCTCGGTCGGGCCAGCCATGGCCGCGCTAGTCCGGCACGAATGCACGTTCGACGCCATTGCCCCTTTCAACCGGCTGGGCGATGTCGCCCAGTTCGCCCGCAATGCACCCGGCGCGCAGATCGTACTGCAACATCTGGGCCTGCCGTTGGTCAGCGGCGCCTTCGGTCCGCGCGATGAAGTGCTCGCGGTATGGAGAGACGGGATCGGGCGCGTCGCCGAATGTCCGAATGTCAACTGCAAGCTGGGCGGCATCGGCATGGACAGCCAGTTCGGCATGGGCTGGTCCAGCCGCGCCCTGCCGCCCACGTCGGATGAAGTGGCTGCCTGGTGGCACGACATCATCTGCTTCTGCATTGACACTTTCGGGCCGGAGCGCTGTATGTTCGAGTCCAATTTTCCGGTGGACGGCGAAGGCCTCGGCTACGGCGTGATGTGGAACGCCTTCGTCAAGATCGCTGCGCGCTATTCGGAAAGTGAGCGCGATGATCTCTTCGCGGGGACTGCCATCAGAACGTACAGGCTGCAATGCCGCCGCCCCTGATCGAGGACGGCAAATACAAGAACAGGGGAGCAGGGCAATTTCATACGGCAGCGAATTTCGAGTGCACTGGAAGCAGCTTCTTGGTGCCAGCGTGGGCGTTTCGACGGGCATCACGCTCAACTTCTTCTCGATGGCGATTTTTGGCCCGGCACTGATCCACGACCTCAACTGGACGAAGGCGCAATTCGCCCTGATCGGATCGCTTTCCATTTTCTCGGTCGTCATCACGCCGCTTGTCGGCACCCTGGTGGACCGCATCGGAACTCGCCGCGCGGCAACAGTCGGCTTTATTGGCGTTCCGCTTGGCTTCGTCGCGCTCTCGTTGATGAGCGGCAGCATCTACCAGTTCCTCGGCATCAATCTCGTCATGAACTGGATCGGCCTGCTGACCTCGGGGATCGTCTTTTGCCGCGCGCTCGTCGAACGGTTCGACAAGGCGCGCGGCATTTCGCTCGCTCTGATGATGAGCGCCGCCCCGCTGTCCGGCGCGATCGTGCCCTTCGTAATTTCGCCGATCATTGCTGAGCATGGCTGGCGCACGGCCTATCTTGTGCTGGCAGGGATTTCGGCAGTCGGCGGGATAATTGCCGTCAGTCTGGTCGGGCCATCGCCCAAACCGGCCACAAACTCCGCCCAGACGGATGCGGAAACAAAGGCCGGAACGTTGGAGCGGCTGCGCGGCGTCGCCCGCAACCCCGCTTTCTGGCTGATGATGGCAGGCATGTTCCTCGTCAACATGCCGCGGACGTTCACGATCAGCCAGCTCAAGATCGCAGTGCTGGACTATGGCTTTGCCGACAATATCGGCACCCGGGTCGTATCCTTCTATGCTATCGGCACCATCTTCGGCCGCACCATGTCCGGCCTGGCGCTCGACCGCGTTCCCGCCCACTTCGTTGCTTTGGTGACAATGCTGGTTCCTGCCGCGGGCTATATGTATTTCGTCTATCCCATCCACGAAACGGCGCTGCTGATGGCCGCCGTTTTCGCCATGGGCATCGCCTTCGGAGCCGAATTCGACATTGGCGCCTACATGATCTCGCGGAATTTCCCGGTCAGCGATTTCAGCAAGCTCTATGCCGCGCTCGACGTGGCACTGGGCGCAGGTTCAGCGCTCGGCGCGCTGCTGATGAGCATGCTGTTGAAGGAAACCGAAAGCTACAGCACCTTCATGGGGATTGCCACTGCGGCCACCATCGCTGGCGCCGTGCTTCTGGCGGCAACGGGCCGTTATGCCCGGCGCGAGGCGGCCGCCGCCTGACGAAGGGTAGACTCTGATTCAGTTACACTGAAACAGGTGCGGCACCAGCCCACTCCCCCACCCGGCCACCAACGGCACGCTATTCTACGGGTGGCCGGGTGGGGGAGTGGGCTGGTGCCGCTTCCACGTAAGTGGAACAAACTCTAGTGCGCCTCGCCCGCAAGCCTACTTCAGCACCGAGCAAGCCAGCCGGGCGCCCGAATTTCCGATCGGCGGCGTCCGGAGATCATCCTCGGCCGCATGAATCACCAGCGCTGTGCCATCCGTGTCGAGCAGCGACGATCCGGCCCCCTGTAGCGTTACTGCAGGCGACCAGAACTCGGCCTGGGCAGACCCGTCGGCCGCGACATGGAGATTGGGCAAGTCGCCATCTTCAGGGCCCGCAGGGTTGAGCAGTCCATGCCGGAGCGTGCCGTGATTGACGTGAGACTTCGCGGTCTTGAACGCCGCATGGTCCGAACAGTCGCCCGCCGCATGCAGATGCATGCCATGCCAGCCCGGCGCCAGCGCGCCTGCATTCAGCGAAACCCGGATTACGACACCCTTGGCCGCGCCATTGGCAGTTATCGAGCCAATCACCCGTCCGGCGTTGTCGATCACATCGGCCGTGCCAGCGTATGCTGCAGACGCCGATAGCGCGGTGGCTGCCACAGCCCAAAATGCCAGCTTGCCAAGCACTTTGATCATCGAGTCGATCCTTCCAGCAAATGCGAGAAGCCGGACAATGCCACGCAATCCCGCGCTTGTATGCAGGCGCGCTGCATTGCGTCCAATTCCCGAATCGCTTTAGCTTATCGATGCTCGATTACGAAGCCGCATGACAACGTTGTAGTGAGCCGGAGCAGCAATGTGGGGTATTTGCCCGACGCTGCTCCTCCGGCTGCTAACTGCACTCAGGCGAACACTTTCGCCCGCCACAGGTCTTCCTTCATCGCCCGGTCGATCTCGGGGATGCGGCTTTCGCGCTCGGGCTCGCCGAGATATTGGGCGCGGTTGTCAAAATGCGCGATCAGTGCGTCTGACAGCGGCGCATGCTCGCCGAAAATCGCATCCATCGAAGGGCCGACACGCTGCGCGATCGCATCGAGCCTGGCCTTGTCGAGCTTCAGGAAGCGCATGGCGTTGCCGCCCATGATGCCGATCGCCTCGTCCTTCGGAATGTCGTGCAGAGCGTCGCGCAGCCAGGGAATCGTGTTCGGCCAAGTGCCTTCGCCGTGCGGGTAATCACGGCCGAATGCCAGCCGCTCGACGCCCAGATCATGGCGAAGATCGACTTCGCAGCGACGGATGAAGGATAGACCGTTCATGCAGTTCGACTTGTAATAGTCGCTCGGTTTGCGCTTGGCAGGCAGGTTGTCGCGGTTTGCTTCGAACTGCTCGTCGAGATACTTGAACGTCGGACCAAGCCAGTCGCCATAGATCTCGCTGAGCATCAGGCGCAGTTTCGGGAACCGGTCGAATACCCCGCCGATCATCATCTGCCACATTGCCCGGCGCGGCTTGATGCTGGAGAAGATCTTGCCCTTGAAGAACTCGGCGCGCAGCCGATCGATCGCCTCTCCGACATCGCCTTCTTCTTCGTCAATCCGCGCGCCCAGGCGCTGGAAGATCGCGCCCAGCTCGCCCTGGCCTTCGCCCTGACCGGCGTGCATCCACAGCGTGATGTCGTGTTCCTGACAGCGGGCCCAGAACGGGTCCCAGAACTTGTCGAACAGCGGTGGCTGGCCGGGATAGGCAACGTAGCCGGGAACCGAAGTGGCCTTGAAGCCATTTTCGGCGCTCCAGTCCAGCTCGGCGAGCAGCTCGTCCATGTCCCGCCAGGGTGCCGCACCGATGTTGCTGATCAGGAACAACCGGTCCGATTCAGACCCAAACTCATCGAAAAGCCAGCGGTTGTAGGCCTTCACGCCCGCCTGGCAGAGGTCCATTGTGTGAGTCCAGTTCGAAGACTGGTAAAACAGCCCGGAAGCGCGCGCATCGCCGCAGTGGAGAAATTCACCGGCGATCCCCTCGCGATCCATTTCCTGCAGCCGGATCTTGCGGTCCCAGACGCCGAACCCGCCACCATTGCTCAGAACGTGTTCGGGATCATAGATATCAAAGAGATCGGAGTTGTGCAGACGCTTGTAAAAATGCCCGGAAATCTGGGTGTATGAGCGGTTTTCCTCCAGCATTTGCGGGAGCACATCGTGATAGCGCTTGTCGAGATACTTCGGCCAGGCTTCCGGCGGCATCTGCGCATGCGCGTCGACCGAAACGATCGTCAGCTTTTCCATGTCATTCTCCTTCAGTTTTGGCGTTCTGCACCACCACAATGGTGGGCTTGCAACGTAGAGGCATATTATCGGCAGTCACCAGTGCAGATGCTCGCAGTTCCGCTTGCGAAGATTCGTCCGGCCATCATGATTGAAACAGCTGATAGGATGGATCGGTCCTGTCGCGGCGCGCAAGTTCAGGCGGGTTGTGCCCGGTATCCTGAAGCGCCGGCAGCAGTTCGAAGGGGTCGATGACTGACGAGCGATGAATGATCCGCCACTCGCCATTGCGGCGCTCCAGCCGGTCAAGATAGCGGACAAAGGTATGGATGCGGCGCCCGTCCCTGAGCGTGTGATTGCCGGTGCAATAGGTCTCCGCCGCCGCCTCATCGCCATAAACCTCGATCGTCTGCGTGCCGACATTGTGCCGGGTCGCGGTCATGCTGCGCAGGACTGTTTCGACGATGCCGGGTCCCACCGTCAGTCCATTGAATTCGTGTCCGTCGTGCTCGTCCCAGGCGTCGGGATGATAGGTCGAATTTATCAGCTCGGCATCAGCGCGGTCGACCCCGCGAAAATAGCGCATGATCGCCTCGCTGATCGCCATTTTGTCGAGCATTTCCTGAACCGCCGGATCGCGCTGCTGATTGCTGTCAGATGTCATATCATGCCTTTCGTGTTCCGTATTGCGCCTAGTCCGTGCGGTCATTCACCGGCATAGGGCACGGCGATCATTGTCTTGGCCACCGGGTCGCTGGCTGCGTCGTAAGGGCACGTCGGATCGATGACATTCACAAGGTCCGCATCGTCAAAAATCGCCGCAATATTGTCGCGCACATCCTCGATCGTCAGATGCGGGTTTCGTATGCCTTTTGTCGCGCCGATCAGCCTGGCCGAAACCGAACCGCCGGCCGCGTTCAGCAGGGTGCCGGAAACCTCGCAAGTCTCATGAGCAAGGTAGCCGAAGACAGGCGAAACCAGTTCGGCCGGCAAATCCTCGCGGTATTTCGCCAGCATTTCGGGATCGCTAAAACTGAGGAAGCGCCCGACCGAATTCGTCGCGGCCCCCGGACTGACGGCATTCACCTTGATGCCGTGTTCCGCACCCTCTGTGGCGAGGCCGCGCGTCAATCCGAACATGCCGAATTTGGCAGCGCCATAGGCAGTCACGAAGGGCATGCCCATCATGCCCCCCGAAGTGGTGTTGACGATACGGCCATATCGCGCTGCCAGCATGTGCGGCCAGACCGCGCGGCACATCCAGATCGAGCCCATCAGATTTACGGCAATGATCCGCTCGATATCGGCGGACGTTATCTCATCGAAGCCTGCCCGTGCGCCGATCGTCGCGTTGTTGATCAGGATATCGACGCGGCCCCACTTGTCGAGCGCCGTCTGGACAACGGCATGCGCGCCGCTTTCATCGGCGACGCTGTTGAGGTCGGCAATTGCAGCGCCGCCTGCCGCGTTGATCTCTGCCGCAACGGCTTGGGCATCTGCCGGCGCGCCGCTGATTCCGTCCCGGCTCACGCCAATATCGTTGACCACAACCTTCGCGCCGCGCCGGGCCAGCAACATGGCATGGGCGCGGCCCAGGCCGGAGCTTCCGCCCGCCCCGGTGACGATGGCAACGCGCCCTTCGAACGATAGTTCACTCATGATTCACACGCATAAAGTCAGTTTGCCGCGCCGCACCGATCAGCTCCTGCGATCAATGTGGCTTCTGCGCGCCGCGAGATAGAAGTGCACGGCTGCCCACGGCATTGTCACGCTGATGACCAGCAGCGCATAACGCAGGCTTTCCTTGCCCATGCTTGGCGCGAATGCATCGCTCAGCCAGCCGATCACATAGGGGCCGACACCCATTCCAACGAAAGTTGTCATGAACAGGACCAGCGATATGGCCAATGCCCGCTCGCTCGATCCGGCAAAGGAGTGCACCGCGCCCATGCCCACAGCATTCGCGCTCGAGATCAGAAAGTTCACTGGCACCTTCACTGCCAGCACGATCCACGCCGAGCCGCTGAGCATGGCGAAGATATACATCGGCGCCGCCATCAACGTCGCCATAGCGGGCAGCCACAATTCCCAGCGAAGGTCACGCCCCATCAGCCGCATGGCAATGAAGCCGCCGCCCACCATGCCAATGACTCCGGCAACGACATTGACCAAGCCTAGCGAGACGCCCGCCTGCGCCATGCTCATGCCAAAGCTGCGGATGAGGAAAGTGGGAATCCATTGGCCGAGGGCCCCGGCGGTCATTCCGGCAAGCGATATGCCGATCAGCAGATGAACCAGGGCGGGCCGGCGAAGCAATGTGGCGATCGCCGGAAAAGTTGCCAAGCGAGCCGCTGCCGGCGGGTCGCGCCGGGCCGGTTCCTTCATCGTCATCACAGCAAGAAGTGCAAGCGGCACTCCTGCCAGGCCGACGATCTGAAGCGCGGCGCGCCAGCCCAGCCGTTCGCCGAGAAGGCCAATAACAATCATGCCGATGCTGGTTCCCACTGCAGCGCCGGCTTGAAAGATGCCGACGGCAAATGTGCGGCGGTCCGGCGGGAAATAGTCACTGATGATCGAATGGGCCGGCGGGATGCAGCCGGCCTCGCCGACGCCAACCCCCACGCGCGCGAGAAACAGTTGCGGAAAGCTTCGCGCGAATCCGCTGACTGCCGTCATCACACTCCAGAGCGCCAGACAGGCCGAGAGCAGCCTGACTCGCGAAGAGCGGTCAGCCAGCCGCGCCAGCGGAATACCCATCGTGCAATAGAACAAGGCGAAGGCCAGACCTGAGAGCAACCCGAGCTGCTGGTCGCTCAGCGACAGATCGACCTTGATCGACTGGAGCAGGATCGCCAGCCCCATCCGGTCCATATAGCCAACCATGTTGATCAGGCAGAGCACGCCCAGCACGTACCAGGCAGTTGCCGAGACCGGGGCCGCCTTCCCCTGCTCCGCCGCTTCTCTCCTGAGTGGCGGTGCAGCGTCGATGGGCATATCAATCAGAGATTGCTGACCTGACATTATTGATCCTTCTGGTCATCTTCGCCTCACTCTCACTCAAACCTTGGGATTCAACCACTGGACGATTTTCTCACGAGCCGAACCGCACGCGAACGCGGACCCCATACATGGGCGGCTCGCCGGTCACGCTGCTGACGAAGCCCAGCGAGTCATACAGGTCAGTGACGTAGGTATAGTACTTCTGATTGGTGATGTTGGTGCCAAACACTGAAATGTCGACCGGCTTGCCGCCGACATCCGTCCAGCTCAGATTGGCATTCAGTGTGCCGAAATGCTTGATCTGGCTGCGCGCCGTCAGACCGGCAACGTAATCCCCGGTGTATGAATAGGTCAGGCCGCCAGTGATCTTGCCGGCGCCTTCGGGAATGAACGGCAATCTATAGCTCGCCGTAACGCTCCATTTGTTCCTGGGCGACAAGATCAGGGGCTGGCCGACGCCAACCACGGCACGAATGACGAAGCCCGGAGGCGGAACCGGGTTCACGATCCCCGTCAGTTCCGTGCGCAGATATGTATAGCCGCCGGAAATATCGAAGCCTTCAAACGGAGAGACCTTTCCGTCGAGTTCGAAGCCATAGATTTTGGACGTTCCACAGGAACAGACCGCTGCCGAGGAGGTATTTCCGGAAATGAAGGAGATGGAAAGCTGCTGATTGCGGAAATCGTTGTAGAACGCCGCCAGGTTCACATTGCCCGGTATCGCCCCCCGCCAGCTCGCTTTCAGACCCGCTTCATAGGTATCGAGCTTTTCTGCGCCAAAGACATTGTTGGGTGACAGCGCCTGGGCATTTGCAAGCCCCTGCCGGTAGCCACGGGAATATTTGGCGTAGATCATCATGTTCTCGACCGGATGATAATCCAGGTCGAACACCCAGGTTGGCGCGTGGGTCGTCTGACTGGCGACGGTGATGCAGTCGGGCAGCACGGCGATCAGCGAATTTGTGCACTGAACCGCGGTCAGAGCGCCGGTATTCGAGAAACGATAGGATCTGATCTGGGCAAGAACATTGGAATCGTCATGGGTGTAGCGCACCCCCGCGGTGAACTTCAGCTTGTCAGTCAGGCTAAACGTGCCTTGCGCATATACGCCCCAATCCTTGTATGAAACGCGCGCCAGGTTCGACGAAAGCCGCCCGACCGCACCGTAAGGCCCGACACAATTGCCAGCGGCCGGAGCATAATTTGTGCACGAGATAACGCTGGGTCCGCCCGTTCCCACCCGCTCATCCAGCGGATTGGACGTCTCGTAATAAATTCCGGCCTGCCATTGCAGGCGATTGTCAAAGGCATGGCCCTGAAGCTGGAATTCTTCGGTCAGCCCGTTCTGATGATTTGCCGAATACCCAACCGCGTCGGCAATGACCGAGAATGTCAGGGGAACGCCAACATATTGCGGCAAAGTCAGCGTTGCTCCGGGGATCGCGCTTTGCTCGGCAATGGTCGGTATCGTCCAGTAGGTGCCAAAAGCATCCTGCGCGATATTGTCCTTCAATTCGCCGTAGCTGAAGATGTTCTTGACTGTGAGGTTATCCGAAACGGTCCAGGTGGTGGTATTGATAATTTGCCAGGACCGAATGCCTGCCAGAGGATTCGGCACGATGCCCGAGATCGTATAAAAGTCATTGTTCGCGGCCTCGCGAACCATCTGCGCGCAGCTCATGAAACCTTGCGGGACACCGCCGACGACCTTCGTCGGGTTGCAGTCCGTGACCTTGTTGGTGTGGCCATTGCCGTCGGACTTGAGATAGGAAAAGATCGTGTAATTCTCGATGTCGGGAGTCATATCGACCACCAGGCTGGCACGCAGCGCGAGATATTTGATGTCGGACATATTGGGTCCGAGGCCAATGTTCTTCTGGTATCCGTCCCGCTGCATCCGATCGACGCCGAGGCGCAGTCGCACTGTCGGACTCAGCGGCGCATTGACCACCGCCTGCACCCGGTTCATCGCGTAATTGCCCAGGGAACCTTCGATATAGCCTTCGAATTCCGACGTCGGCTTGTTTGGCGTCAGCAAAACCGCGCCGCCGGTGGTGTTGCGGCCGAACAGCGTTCCCTGTGGTCCCTTGACGACCTGGACGTTCTGGAGATCGAACAGCGAGCCCGGACCAGCGCCATCGCCTGTCTGGAACGTACTGCCGCCGCGAAGCGCGCCGACGCCGGCAAAATAGATGCCGACGGAAGGAACGGTTGAGCCTTCTTGCGTAAAGCCGCGGATCGAAAAGGTCGTATTCTGCGAGCCGAAGCGCTGGTTGCCGAAGAGCGAAGGCGTCGTTTCCGCCAACTGACCAAGATCGGTGACGTTGCGCTGAGCAATCTGTTCCTGGTTGAACACCGCGATCGAGATCGGGACGTCACTCAACCGCTCATCGATGCGCCTCGCAGTGACGATGATGTCACCCGGCTGTTCAGCCTCATCGGCAGCCTGCGCCTGGACGGGCGCCGCATCGAGCGCGAACAGAACAAGCGCGGAAGTCGCGAATAGAAAGTGCTTACGCCCCACAGCAATTCTCCTCCTCATTTATTCATATTTATTATTTCTGAGCATCAAATATTCGAAATCTTATTGGCCATTTTTCAAAAAATATCTCAATTTTCCGGTTGCGGCAATTTCCCGCACAACTTCGCGGCTCGCATTCCTGCAGACGAACCGGATACGTCGGGAGCCCGCCAAGACGATGACATCAACCCACCCGCGACCGAGCCCGTCGTTCTGATTTCGTGGCCCAAACAGGCACCCCAATTTTGGGCTTACAATCCAAATTGGGAACCAACTCCCATAATTCGTACACCTGAAACAATTCGTGTCAACGACTTATTACGTTTGCTAGATTGCATTTTGCGTTGAGTGCTAGGGATTAGTCCCACCGCGCTGGATCGAGCTGCGGCACCTTGTTCTGGATGCGCGCGGCGAAAGCGATTGGCAGCCCGCTGTCTGGTCGGCGCACTCGCGCGGACACAAGGCGCGGGACTTGACTCCCAAACGGGGTCTGACTACCAATCATTTCCCCAAGATTGTTCGGACATTGCCGTGCCGACGCTGATATTCAACAGGAAAAACAAGCCTATAGCAGCCTTGCGAGAGCGCAAGAAGGTTGATTTGCGTCTGGCTATCCAGGACGCCGCACTTTCTCTGTTTGCCGAGCAAGGCTACGATGTTACCACCATCGAGCACATCGTCGAACGGGCGGGCACATCGACGAGTTCCTTCTTTCGCTATTTCCGCGGCAAGGCCGAGATTCTTCTCGATCGGCAAGGCGCGCACCTGCCGGCGCTGCGGCAGCGCATCATAGACCGGCCCAATGGCGAAAACGGCCTGGTTGCCGTTGCACGAGCGATACGCGATTCAGTGCCCACAGAGATCGATCCGGTCCGCACTGCCCGGGTCACTAAAGCAATTGCTTCATCACCCTTGTTGCGGGGGATTTTCGGCGAAGTAAGCCCGAACTGGATTGTGGCAATCAGCGAGGGTTTGGCGGGGCGTCATGGCCCGGACAAGGATCCTCGTGAGTTTCGACTGGCGGCGAGGCTCATTCTCGCCACTTTTGGCGAGACTGTCGATGCATGGATAGCCGATGGCTGCCAGACTGACCTGGGCGAAGCGATCGAAGCGGCATTTGCAGACATGCAGCAGCTTTGTGCCGAGTGGGGCGAGCACTGACTTTCGCGGGGCTGCGGCGTTCTGGGTGATGGTGCGCTTAGGGGACTCACAAAGTCAGTCTATATAATTGATATAATGATATTATTCTGGCACAAAATTCTCTCAGGCCCCCAAATCAGCCCCCTACTGGTATCTATAGCCCCGAAAATTGCGGCGCTCAGTTGTGCAGAAACACCATCTGACTGATCGCAAAGGGACGGAGCGGCTGGATCAGGTTCAACGCTTCGTTGAAGCCCAACTGGACAAGGCCCTTGTCGCTATCGCATGCCCAAAAGACATTGCGGTATTCGCGGTGCTGCACCTGAATCTTGAGGCGGTTCTTGTCGCTGTGAAGTCGGCCATCCTCGCCATCGTCCTTGATTTCCACCAGGGCTATTCCGTCGCGCGTCGTTCTGCCTTTTATCCCAACTGCGAAGTCAGGAAAGAATCGCCTGCCGGTTGGCAGCATCATGCGCGTTGCCCAGAGTTCGTTTTCCGGATTCCGCAGCCACCATTGCACGGTGCCCGAAGTGTCAGCATCCAGCATTTCGGCGAAGGCCCGCTCTGGCTTGTTCATCCTGCTAGGAAACACGCCATGGGATGCCTTCCTAGCAACCGCCAGATCAGCGTAGTCGAAAATCATTTCGGGAATGGCGACTGTGTCGTCCAGCCGCGCACGCTTGCCCTGTTCAACCTTGATCGCCGCCATCAGCGCATCGGGTTCACGCATTACGGCCAGCTGGATCGTGCGGCGCAAGTCCTGATCGGTGAATGAATAGCCGCCTTCTTCCGCGCGAGCGCGCAGCGCGGCGACAAGCGCGCGCTCCAGATGGCGCGGATCAATCGAATCATTCAACTGGAATGCGGCTTGGGCGCGTTCGGCAACGCGCGCGTTCGAAATTCTTAGGCTGAGTGAGACTTCCCGATCTTCCCCCTCGATGAACAGGTCGCGCAGGCTCATGGAAGCCCGGCTCAGTGTTTGCCCCAGCTTGCCGACAAGTGCCGATTGGTCGCAAAAGGCATCGGCAACATCGCTAAGGAAGACCGGGTCGCTCAGTTCCGTGTAGTCCAGCGGGTGTTCCTGCCAGAGCGCGCCGGGCAATCCCAGATCGCGGTTCAGCCGATAGGCAGTCTGCTTGGTCGGCTTGGGCGGCGCGCTGGGTCCGGCATGTTCTGGCAAGTTGCCGAACAGGGGGGTCTGGCTGGCCAGCCGCGCCGTTTCACCGGCAACGATGGCGCGGTCCACCACGTCCGGGGCCATGTCGCGGATTTGAGCGTCGATCACGCCTTCGCCAATCAGCAGGTCCAGACGGCTCTGCCGCTCTACTTCATCGGCTGGCGGCGGCGGGGCATAAGCGGTCGACCGGTGCGCGTCCGACAGCAGCAAGGGCTGCGTCGGTGCAATCGCTCCATATTCCACAACATCGAGCTGATCGGAAAGAACGGTCAGGCTTTGGCGAACCGCCTTCAATTCATCGACGGCAGAGCTAAGCCCCGCCTGCATGTCCGGGTCGGTCAGGAAGACATAGCCACGGTCCAGCAATGTATCCTGCCCATGCAGTGGGCGCACCAGCGGGTGCACGCGCATGATCCGCCCGACAATCTGCAAGCCAAAGCCGGTGCCGCGATTGGGGCGGACGGAAACCAGCGTCCAGGCGCGCGGCGCGTCAAACCCGGTCGCCACCGCCACCTTGAAAATCAGGATTTGTTTGGAATGGTCATAGGCCATCATATGGAAATCGGCGTCCGGCTGGCCAGACGTATGGACGGCAATCAGGTCTTCCCGCACTCCTTGGATTTCCAGCAACTTGGCCTTCACACGGGCAACCGGGTCTTCCCCGCCGGTTGTCTGATCTTCCACCTGCACCAGCATCAAGGGAACGACGCCAATGTCCTTGTCTTCCAGCCGCGCGGAAATCTGGCGGTGCTGGGTCCAGCCAGCGGTAAGCGTGGCCTGTTCGAAATCGATCAGGGCTTCGTCGCCGGGATTCATTCGCAAGTAGCCCAGCATCAGGCCCCATTTGTTCAGGCCCGCCCGAACGACGCGGTCACGGTCGATCACAACGCGGCTTTGCACTTCCACTCCCGCCGCCTTTTCGAAAGCCACCAGCTTCTCGTCATTCGGCGTGGCCGTGGCCAGAAGGGTGAAATCGGGTTGCAGCACGTCGAGATAAAATGATGCTGCCGCCCCGGCAGAGACTCCGAAGTTTAGGTGCGCTTCATCGATCACTACGCCGATTGCCACGCCTTCTACGCGCAAAATTGCCAGCATGTCATCGAGCGAAAGGGCATCCTCGCGCGTCCGGCGCACGCGCTTGGCCTCCTTGTTACTGGCGGCAACAGCGCCCCATGTCTGCACAAAAACGTCGCCATCATGCACACCCTGCACCGAACGGTCGGTGGCCAGATCGCGCAGGCGAATGCCGGGGCATTGCTCCGCCAGACTGTCCAGCGTCTGGGTGACAAGCCCGGAATAGGGGGCGAACCAGAACCAAATACATTTCATCGGCAGCTTACCGTTCAAGCCTTCGATAGTGCGCCCCAGCATCAGCGTCTTGCCAGAGCCGGTGGGCGCTTGCAGCAGCATCGCGCCGCTTTTCAGGGCGATTTCGCGGCGATGGTCAGCGCGCGATTCAATGTGTTCGGCCACGCGCAGAATCGTTGCGCCAAGGGCATTGACGGCTTCGTCCTGAAAATCCGCCAGACTGTGCAGGGTAAGCGCGCCGGTCATTGTTGAAACCGCTTCATCAGCGTTTCGCGCACCGGGCGGATTTCGAAATCGACCGGCCCAAGCGCGGTTTTCAACTGGCCCGGCGTCCAGCTATAGACAAAGGCGTTCGCCCGCGCCCTAGCGAGTTCGCGCAGTCGGTTGATCAGGGCATCGTCGGTCCGGTCGGCAAGTATCAGGCACACACTCTCGTCGCTATGTTCGTTCCAAGCGCGGCTGGCATCGTAGCGGGTAAGCGGCAGGCCATGTAAGGCTACTAGGGCGGTCCACGCCTCCGCCGGGTCCAGTTCGGCGTTCAGCGCGTCGAAATCGATTTCACGTGTGCGCAAATAGGCAAATTCTGCGAAGAGGTCGGCATACTTCTCACTATCCGACGCATTCAAGATTCTGATCCGTTCCGCAGTTAGGTCTCGGCATATATTCGTGTCGGGATTTTCAGCCGTGGCTTCGCTAGAAGAAGCCAAGATAAACCGCCTTGATAGACCTTGCTCTGCATCAAGCTCCATGACAGCTTGAGCCGTAGTTCCTGAACCGGCAAAAAAGTCTAACACAGTATCACCATCACCAGTGGCCTGTCTAACCAGTTCTTTTATTAGTGATACTGGCTTCGCATATCCAAATGCTTTGCGTTTAAAAATTTCCTGAATCTCAGTTGTGCCTGTTTGAGTTGTTCCACTTAGCAATTGTGTGTTTTCAGCGGATTCCTGTTCGAGAGTTGAGTTCTCGAAAAATGGCGTAATCCATGATGAGATCGGTTGGTTAGCATTTTTCAAGTCAGATTTGTATCTAACCCAAGCGGGCACGCCGAAACCCACCTGCCTGCCGACCCAAAATTCAAGATTTGGCATGTCTTTCCAAATCTTAGGTGTCGTTTTGGCAGTTGGGACGTCATTGCGTTCTATTGCGTCGATCAGCTCGTCCATCGTGTTCCACACGACAATTCGTTCTTCCGTAGGGAAAATGATTCGTCCTTGTTTCACCCATGATGCAATTTGATCTTTATAGGGAAACTCCTTTGCCCTCTCTTTAGGAAGAGGGAAGATCGCGAAATCCGAACCCCAGTAATTTGCAGCCTCATATTTCGGCTTCCCTTTGGGTGTCTTCTTCGGGGTGGGCGATGGCCAAACTCGCTGCGGGTTCGGCGGATAGTAAACATCTCGAACTGAGTCATGCATGGCGTAAAACCCATTGCGACGTTCAGTCCAATCCTTGGGCTGGCTGATGTCGCTCAAACGATATGCTTCCCCCCGGACCGCATCCCACTCCTTGTACATCTCATACGTTTTGCCGGTACCGCCAAAACGGAAATCCTTGCCACCAGCTACTAGGACATGTTCGTGGTTATCAGAAAGGAAGGCTCCCTTGGTATCGTTGCCGCCAGTGCGGGTGCGCCATACGAAGGAGCCAATGCGCATTCCCGGCAACGCCTCGTCCATCAACAATTCCAATTTCGCGCGATTCTCGTCGTTGATCGACACAAGGATCACGCCGTCATTGCTGATCAGGTCACGCGCGAGCGTCAGACGGCGATAGAGAAACTCCAGCCAGGTGGAATGGCGATAGCGGTCATTCGGATCGATATAGTGGTCGTTATAGACCCAATCCTTGTTGCCCGTGTTGTAGGGCGGATCAATGTAGATGCACTTTACGCGGTGAGCATAGGCCATGCGCAGCCAGCGCAGCGCGTCGAAATTGTCGCCCTCGATGACGAGGTTGCGCCACGGCTCCGCCCCGTCCGAAAGCGCGGGATCGATGGTGCAGGCAATGAAGTTGGCATCGATGGCGGTGTCCGCCTCGATCTCGTCTCGCTCCCAGACAAGGCCCAGCTTCTTCTCGGCGTCTTTCTTGCGCAGCAGGCTTACCAGTTGGGCTTGAGACAGACTTTCGTAATGATCGGCCAAATGCCATACCCCCGGTGAAACTGCACAAGGCCATGTCTAGCGGCCTACCGCGCTATCAGGCAAGATGCGGCTGGAAAGCAAAGTGTTAGCCCAGCCCGTCACCGGGCAAATTCTGCATCGCCGCCAGCACTTGCGCCACCAGCGCCGGATCGACCGTGGCCGCCAGCCCGCCAGCCGCGCGCTTTGCCGCCGCCATGCCCCGGATTAATTCCGCCTGCCGATGTGGGGCAACCGTGCCGTAGCTGGTCAGCGTGGTCATCACCCGCTCATGCCCCAGGTTCTGCGACCACGCCTTGAACTGTTCGGGCGTGGTGCAGACCTGTTCGCCAAGCTGAACCAACGTGTCGCGGAAGGAATGTGGGTTGAAATAGGGCAGGCCAGCCGCCGCGAAGGCGTTCTGGAATATGGTGCGGATCGGCCCTGCACCCTGCCAGCACTCCCCCCGGCGCAAACCACTCGGGACAAAGCCACCGTTCTCGCCAAGGCCGACTTGCGTAGGGGGAAACAGTGGATCGTCATCGCCCCACAGCAGGCTTTCGCGCAGATAGCGGCACCAGTCCTGCACGATTGGCAGGGCCTCGCCGCCCACCGGGAAAAACCACGTAGGAAAGGTCTTGCTGGCCTTGGTCTTCACGTCGCGCGCGTCTTGATCGACGCGGTCTTGCGCCAGATCGACGTGCTTCAGCCGCAACGAGGCCAGCGCCCCGTCGCGCGCGCCGGTCAGCAGGGCAAAGGCGATCAGGGCGCGGTTGCGCAGTTCGATGGCGTTGCCGGTGGGCATGGCGGCAATGACGTAGTGGACCTGCTCCAGCGACGGGAACGGCTTGTGCCGCGCCGCCTTGGCAATCCGCACGTCCTTTTCGGCCAGGTTGAAATAGTCGGCATCGCCATAGGAGAGGCGCGACTTGTAACCCGGCTGCGCAGCCAGCCAGACGAAAAACGCGCGCAGCGCGGCCAGCGTGGAATTGACCGTGGCCCGGCTCAGCGGCTTGCCGGTGCGCACAGCAAGCTGCTTGTCCAGCTTGTGCTTGAAGACCACGGCCTGCGCCCGGTGAAAGGCCTTGAAGTCCTTGTGACCGTTAGCCTCTTCGAAGCGCGCCAGCGCCTTGGCCACTGCATCGATCGATGCTTCGTCGCGTCGCTGCGCTTCCTTCAGCCAGATGAAATATTCGCGCTTGATTCGCGCGTTGGCAGCATTGTGTTTTGCCATGGCCTTTCAGTCCTTTCGATTGTCACAATTCAGGGAAGGTGCGGTGCGCCCAGATATGCGCGGGCCTGCCTCCCTGATTTGGACGGCCAGACCGGGCACGATCGCCGGAATCGTGGCCAGTGTGGCGCGGCGATGCATCATGGTGCCGCATGCCTCGCAAAACGCGCGCAGGTTGGCGCAAGTCGCGTTCTGGCGCGTGGCTTCGATCATGCCCAAGGCAGGTGGGCGCGGCTGGCGGCACTTGAAGCAATAAAGCATGCCGGGCGGGCATGGGCGCTTGTTCGCCTTGCGCCGCCGCTCCAGCCAGCTGCGCAATTCATGGCCCAGAATTAGCACTGGGCGCGAGCAGTCCACAACCGGTAGGCCACTCTTGATCCAACCGCGAACGGTGTTGCGGTGCGCCCCAAGCGCATGGGCGGCCTCTTCGACACTGTAGGGACGGTGAATCCGGATCAGGCGGGGATTGATGCGACGGGCGGGCATCGCATTAGCCCTCGTCCGAGATCAGCCGCTTGATCGATTCCGCCCTGATCAGCGTGCGACGGCCCAGCTTGAAGGCTTCCAGCCGCCCGTCGGCGATCATGGCGTAAATCGACGTGCGCCCAAGGCTGAGCGTACGGGCGGTTTCATTGATCGAGTAGGCAAGGCGTTCCATTGCAATTGCTCCCATGCGGCTGGCGGGTGCCAGCGGGTGCATTGGAACATCGGCGGTTTGTCAGGCCAAAGCTGCCGCCGCCTGCCGCCACCTGCCGGTTTCAGTTATCGGCAGCTCTGAGGCGATCAAGAACCGCCTGGACAACGGGCTGCACTGTAGTTCGGCTAAGCGTCTCGATTCCGCGATTCGCTAAGGCGTCAGCCACAGCCTTGATCAGATCGCCCTGGCCTTGCGAGCCGATTCCTTCGGGAATGCCACGATTATGGATATGGTGAATCAATTCAGCGATCCAGACATGCCAAGCATTGCTTAGCCGCTTGAGTTCTTGCCCGGTCACTTGCGGCTCCACAGTTTCATCTAGCGCCTGCGGTTTTGCGGTCGCAACATAGCCTCCAAGGCAGCGGATAAGATCGTCGCGATCAAATTGCATGCCCACGACGACGAAGTGATGGCCGCGCCCATCTGTTTGGCGGGAGGGAACTTGAACTTCAAAGCTGCCCGTTAGCAGGTCATAGTGATCGAATGCTGCGGTGCCCACGCCCAAATTGGCAACCCGCCTGTAAACCAGGTCTATAAGACGGCGCTTCCAGATTTCCTGTTCTTCGTGGCAATCGTCAGCAAAGATTGATTGGCGCTGGCCATATGAAACAACCCGTTCCCATCGCTGGCCGGTTACCGCAATTTCGCCTTGCAATGCATGCCACAATAACGAGGGCAGCACCGCCCGCCTTTGCGATTCGGCAACCCCCGCCCACATCAATTCCTCAGCGATTCCCTGCGCCTCTCGGAAATTGACCCAGTTGCTTGTAGCCAATGCCGCCCTCCGTCGCGGCTCCGAATGAAAACGGGGGCAACACGTCGGAGCTCGCGCGTTCGGATGGCCTTCCTAGCCCCCAACCCTGCAAGCTAGAAAAAGCATTGGTTTGATCAAGGCCGCAAGGGCATTTATCCCCTTAGGCGGATTATCTCCGCACCGTTGCGCAGCGTATCCAGATAGTCCGCCCACCATTGCGCCATTTCCACCCGCTCAAGCCAGTGCGCCCCGCGATGGTAGGCGGCGCGCACGCTGTCTTTGTCCTTGTGTGCAAGGGCGCGTTCGATGGCGTCGGCGGACCATTTGCCCGATTCATTCAACAAGGTGCTGGCCATCGCCCGAAAGCCATGCGCCGTCATTTCGGCGCCGGTAAAGCCCAGTCGCCGCAAGGCGGCATTGACGGTGTTCTCTGACATGGGGTTGGCGGGCGAGCGGATCGACGGGAACACGTATTTGCCGTCGCCGGTCAGGCCCATGGTTTGCTCCAGCAGGGCAATCACCTGCGGCGACAGTGGGACGGCATGCTCCACCCGGCCTTTCATCTTGCTGGCGGGGATGCGCCAGACAGCCGCTTCCAGATCGATTTCGCGCCATTCCGCCCGGCGCAGTTCGCCCGGTCGCACGAACACATAGGGCGACAGTTGCAGGGCCAGCAACGTCAGCGGCTGGCCCTGGTAGCCGTCAATCGCGCGCAAGAGTTCGCCCACCTGTTTCGGATCGAGAATGGCGGCAAGATGCTTGGGCTTGCGGCTGGCCAGTGCGCCGCGCAGATCGCGCGTCGGATCGGACGCGGCCATTTGATTGGCGACGGCATAGCGGAACACCTGCCCGATGAATTGCAGGGTGCGGTGCGCCTTCTCGTCATTCTTCGCCGCTTCGAATGGCCGCACCGCTTCCAGAATTTCGAACGGCTCGATTTCGGCAATGGGCCGATTGCCCAGTGCCCGTTCGACGAGGCGAAGGAACCATCGCCGCTTTTCGACCGTCGCCTGCGCCAGCCCGTCGCGGGTGTTCTTGGCGATTGCGGCCTTGGCAACTGCGCTGAAGGTGTTTTCCGCGCCAACCTTGGCGGCATGCTTGTCGCGGCGCTTCTTGTCGGCGGGATCGATGCCCTTGGCGCGCAGGCTGCGCGCCTGATCGCGCAGGTCGCGCGCATCCTTCAGGCTGATTTCGGGAAAGCTGCCCAGAGACAGCTTCTTCTCGATACCAGCCGCATTGCGAAACTTCAGCTTCCACAGGCGGCCACCGGCGGCACTGACCAGCAGGTAGAGGCCTTTCTCGTCGGCAACCTTGAAGGATTTGTCGCGGGGCTTAATGGCCCGGATTGCGGAGTCTGTCAGCGCCATTTGGGGGCCTTTCGTTTTGGCCGTTGCAAACAGGCCCCCACATTAGGCCCCCAAAGTTGCCCGGCTATGGGCGAACAATGGCGGCCACTGGCGGTCAGGCCAGTGCTATTTTTGGCAGATTTTGGCGGGTTTTGCAACTATTCGCGGGCTTTGGCGAACAGGGTAATGGTGCCGCTTAGGTGACTCGAACACCTGACCCCATCATTACGAATGATGTGCTCTACCGGCTGAGCTAAAGCGGCTTGACCAGCGGGCGCTTGCGCCCCGGACAGGGCGGGCCTGTAGCCGGGGTGCGCGCGCTGCGCAAGAGGCTGTTGGCACTTCTCGCAAACCGGCGGTGCGGACTTGCACAGGGCTGTGCGCAACCCTGCGATTGCCGCTTTCGCGCGCGCGGGCGCTGTGGCATGGAACAAAGCATGATCGCGCACCTCACTGGCACATTCGCGGATTTCGGCCCCGACTGGGCAGTAATCGACGTCGGCGGCGTGGGCTATCTGGTCCATTGCTCTGCCAAGACACTGGACGGACTGGGCACGCGCGGCGACCTGGTGACCCTGCATACCGAGCTGCAAGTCAGCGAAAACGACATGCGCCTGATCGGTTTTTCCAGCGCGGGCGAACGCGAGTGGTTTCGCCTGCTCACCGGCGTGCAGGGCGTGGGCAGCAAGATGGCGCTGGCTGTGCTCTCCGCGCTCAGCAGCGAAGAATTGCAGCGTGCCTGCGCTGGAGGCGACGCGGCGATGGTCGCCCGCGCGCAAGGCGTCGGGCCCAAGCTGGCGGGGCGCATTGTCAATGAATTGAAGGACAAGGCGGGCGGCCTGCCTGCGGTTTCGGGCGGCGCGGTACTGGCAATGGCACCGGCGGGTTCGGCCAGCGCGGACGCGGTTTCGGCGCTGCAGAACCTCGGCTTCAAGCCCCAGGTGGCAAGCGGCTCGGTGGCGCGGGCGCTGGAGGAACTGGGCGATGATGCCGGGCTGAATGAGTTGGTTCGCGTAGCGCTCAGGAAGGCGGCGGGTTAGGCCAGTGACCGATAACCCCCACCTCACCCCCCTCAGGCAGCCCGAAGATGCCGATGCCGCGCTCAGGCCCAAGAGCCTTGCCGATTTCGTCGGGCAGGAGGCGGCGAAGGACAATCTATCGGTGTTCATCCAGAGCGCGCGCAGCCGGCGCGAGGCGATGGATCATGTGCTGTTCTTTGGCCCTCCCGGGCTGGGCAAGACGACCCTGGCGCAGATCGTCGCGGCGGAGCTGGGCGTGGGCTTTCGCGCCACGTCAGGCCCGGTGATTGCCAAGTCGGGCGATCTGGCTGCGCTGCTCACCAATCTAGAGCCCGGCGATGTGCTGTTTATCGATGAGATTCATCGGCTTAATCCGGTGGTGGAAGAAGTTCTCTATCCCGCAATGGAAGACCGCGCGCTTGATCTGATCATCGGCGAAGGCCCCTCGGCGCGCTCGGTAAGGATCGATCTGCCGCCGTTTACGCTGATCGGCGCAACGACGCGGCAGGGGCTGCTGACAACACCCCTGCGCGACCGTTTCGGTATTCCCGTGCGGCTCAATTTCTACACCGTGGACGAGCTCGAATCCGTGGTCAGGCGCGGAGCGAGCCTGCTGGGCATCGGCATGGATGCCGGCGGCGCGCAGGAAATCGCGCGGCGCGCGCGCGGCACACCGCGGGTGGCCGGACGCCTGCTGCGCCGCGTGCGCGATTTTGCCCATGTTGCCGGGGAAAGCACAGTCACGCGCGCCCTCGCCGATGCTTCGCTCACCCGGCTGGAGGTCGACCGGCTGGGGCTCGACGCGATGGACCGGCGCTATCTCGCCATGATCGCCGACATCTACAAGGGCGGCCCGGTGGGCGTAGAAACGCTCGCGGCCGGCCTTGCCGAGCCGCGCGACACGATCGAGGATGTGGTCGAGCCTTACCTCATCCAGCTGGGATTGGTGGCCCGCACTGCGCGCGGGCGCTGCCTCAACGATGCGGCCTGGCGCCACCTCGATCGGACGCCTCCGGTGGGCGGACAAGTGGGCCTGTTCGATTCTCCTGAAGATTCCGGCAAATAGCGCACGCCAGCCGCTTCACGGGCAGTTCGCATTTCCTATTGCCGGGCTTTCAGTTTCATTCCGGGACAGTTCGCGACGCAAGGCCTGCAAACTGCGAAAAATCCCGATTTGGAGCGTCCGAAACACGGTTAACAGGATTGCTGCATTAATAACTCTCTGCGTTTCTGATGGCATTGAAGCACGCCATTCCGGGAAGGTTCCTGGAACCGGGCATGGTTCACAGGGAACGAGAAGAGAGCAAAGATATGGCGGTACGTATGGCCCTCGCAAAGCTATCTGCCTGTGCGGCAGGTGGTGCACTGATTGGCGGCGGCGCCGTCCATGTGGCGGAGACACCCGCTCGTCAGGTGCAATACGTCAAGCACGTGAAGGCCGCGCCCCGCGTGGTCCAGAAGCGCCGGGTCATTGCCCACCGCGCCGTGGCCGCGCCGCGCCAGATCCGCCGCGCCCGCCGAATAGTCACCCGCACGATGAGTTGCGCTCCGGCCCAGCCGATGGCCATGGCCCCCATGCCCGCACCTTACATGCCGCCCTTGCCGCCGATGCCAGTGAGCTCGTCGGGTGGTGGCGGCGCGGTCGTTGTTGGCGGCGGCGGCTTCGGGGGCGGCTTTGGCGGCGGCTTCTTCGGCGGTTTCTTCGGCGGCAGCAGCAGCGGCGGCGGCAGTGTTGTCGTCTCGTCCACTTCCACCGGTTCGTCCTCGACCTCTGGCGGATCGACCTCGACATCGGGCGGCTCGACTTCGACTGGCGGCAGTTCCACCAGCTCGGGCAACATCAGCACTTCGACTTCGACAAGCTCCGGCAACGTCTCGACCAGCTCTGGTAATGTCTCGACCAGCTCGGGCAATGTCTCGACCAGCTCTGGTAATGTCTCGACCAGCTCGGGCAATGTCTCGACCAGCACTGGCGGCAGCTCAAGTTCCTCTTCGTCGAGCTCGTCGAGCTCGTCCTCTTCCAGCTCCTCTTCGTCGTCGAGCTCGTCGGGTGGCAGCGGCTCTACGGGCGGCAAGGATGACCATCACGGGCATCATGGCGGCTCGTCGGGTTCCAGTGGCTCGTCGGGTTCGAGTGGCTCTTCCGGATCCAGCGGATCGTCGGGTTCCTCGGGCTCTTCAGGATCGTCGTCGAGCAGCAGTTCGAGCTCGTCATCATCGTCTTCGTCGAGCTCGACATCGAGCGGATCTTCGGGCTCGACCGGTTCGTCCGGCTCGACTGGATCGTCGGGTTCCACCGGCTCATCGGGCAGCTCGAGCACGAGCGGTTCCAGCTCGACCAGCTCCAGTTCTTCAACCTCGTCGGGCTCTTCAGGTTCGACCAGCACCAGTTCGACGGGCGGAACGCCAGTTCCTGCCCCGCCGATGCTCCTGCTCTTCGGCGCGGCCGCCGCAACCCTGGTGGGTCGCCGTCGCAAGAAGCAGGCAGCCTGATTGCCTACTCCCTGAAAAAAGTGGCAACAGTCTAAGGGCGGTCCGCAAGGGCCGCCCTTTCTCTGTTGGAGAAAAGTTTGTTCCACTAACGTGGAAGCGGCACCGGCCCACTCCCCCACCCGGCCACCCACGGCACGGTATTCTATGGGTGGCCGGGTGGGGAAGTGGGCCCGTGCCGTACCTGTTTCAGTGAAACTGAAACAGAGTTTAGTCGACTCGCCAGCGGGCGATGAAAAAGCCGTCCAGCCCGCCCACGCCGGCCAGCATGGCGGGATCGGTGCGCAGCCAGCCATCCTCGCCGGGAGCAATGCCTGCAGGCAGCTCTGCCGCAGTGATCGGATCGGGTGTGAGCGGCACGGCTGCAACCTGCCCTTCGCCTTCCGCGCGCTCCAGCGAACAGACTGCATAGACCAGCCGCCCGCCCGGCTTAACCCATCGCACAGCCCTTGCCAGCAACCGCGCCTGCAGTTCAGCCATTTCGCCGATGTGTCGGGCGGAGATGCGATGCAGCACATCGGGATGGCGGCGGCAGGTGCCTGTCGCAGTGCACGGCGCATCCAGCAGCACGGCATCGAACTGGCGGCCCGGCTCCCAGTCCATCGCATCGGCCTGAACCAGATCGGCCGCCAATTGCGTGCGCTCCAGATTCTGGCGCATGCGGTCAAGCCGCTTGGCACTGGCATCGAGCGCAGTCACCTGCCAGCCCATGGCGGCCAGTTGCATCGTCTTGCCCCCCGGCGCGGCGCAGAGGTCTAGCGCGGTCCTGCCCTCGCCGGCACCCAGCAGACGTGCAGGCAGACTGGCGGCAATATCCTGCACCCACCAGGCCCCATCCTTGAAACCGTCAAGCCGCTCGACCGCCTGCCCGCGCGGAAGGCGCACATGGCCCGGCATCAGCGACATTCCGCCAAGACGCTCGGCCCAGAGCGCCGTTTCGCCCGCATTTTTCAGCACGAGGTCGAGCGGCGGCGGCAGCGCCAATGCGGCTGCAATCGCGCCCGATCGCGCACCCCAGCGCGCGGCAACGCCCTCAGGCAGGCTGGGCGCGGCCGGCAGGCTCACCTCCCGCTTGACCAGCGTGGAGAACACCCCGTGCGCCAGCCGGCGCGGCCCGCCCGCCAGCAGCGGCAGGCCGGTTGCGATCACCGCATGCGGCGGAGTTTCCAGCCGCAGCCAGCCCGCCAGCATCAGCCGCAGCACGCCGCGCGCCTTGGCATCTTCGGGCAGCGCAGTGTGCGTTGCGCTGTCGATCAGCGCATCAAGATCGCCCATCCAGCGCAGAGCCTCTCCCGCCAGCGCGCGCGCGAGCGCCCGGTCGGCATCGCCGCGAATGCCTTGCAGCGCATTGGGGCCAGCTGCCTCCAACGTCTCGCCCCGGCGCAGCACGGCATCGAGCAGTCGCAAGGCAGCCTTGCGGGCGGGTAGTCCGGGAATGTCCATTTGGGCGCCCTATCCGCGATTGCAATGGAGCGCCAGCGCGCCCATTTAGTCTGCATGACCAAGCGCGCCACCACACGTCCCGCCCAATTCACCAAGCCCGCGCACTGGAGCAACGAACCCGCGCCCAAGCCTGCTGCGCCCAAGGCGGAGGAAGAAGAGCTATCACCCACGCGCTATGGCGACTGGGTGCATAAGGGCATTGCCGTCGATTTCTGACGTCGTCGCGGGCTTGACCCGGGACCAGTGGCATTTTTTACGCAAGGCCGCAGTCATTCCGTCAGCGGTCCCGGATCAAGTCCGGGACGACGTCTAGGGCAGAATATCGATCACCGCCCCATCCGGCACGGCTTCCCACAGTGCCGCAATCTCCTCGTTCGATACGGCAATGCAGCCATCGGTCCAGTCGCCAGGCACTCTGCCGGCAAGCCAGTCGTTCGGCTGGCCGTGAATGAAAATCAACCCACCCGGACTGCGCCCCCGCGCCGCCGCATAGGCGCGGTCTTGCGCGTTGGGATAGGAAATGTGCAGCGAAAGCGTATAGCTCGAATTCGGGTTGCCGTAGTCGATCCAATAGCGTCCCTCGGGCGTGCGCTCATCGCCCTGAAAACGCTTGTGGCCTTCGGGCGCATCGCCCAGCTGAATATGCTGAATGGTGTGGACCAGCTGTCCGGCCGAATAGAGCTGCATCGCCCGCGCCGACTTCTCGACGCGGATATAGTCGATTTCAGGCAGTTTCAGCGGCACCTCTGCCGCCGCCGCGCCGGTCATCAATGTCAGGACAAGCGGGGCGAGGCGAGTGAGCTGCATGGTCAGTCCACGAAAGGATCGGTCACCAGGATGGTATCCTCACGTTCGGGGCTGGTCGAGACCAAAGCGACCGGGGTCTGGATCAGTTCCTGCACCCGCTGGATGTATTTGACAGCCTGCGCGGGCAGATCCGCCCATGAGCGCGCGCCCGCCGTGGTGCCGCTCCAGCCGTCCATTTCCTCGTAGACCGGCTCCACCGCGGCTTGATCGGCGGCGTGGCTCGGCAAGTGGTCGATCAGCTTGCCGTTAAGTCTGTAGCCGGTGCAAATCTTCACGGTTTCCAGGCCGTCAAGCACGTCGATCTTAGTCAGGGCGATGCCAGTGACGCCGGAAATCGCGCAAGACTGGCGCACAAGCACGGCATCGAACCAGCCGCAGCGGCGCTTGCGGCCTGTGACGGTGCCGAATTCATGGCCGCGCTCGCCCAGCCGCTGGCCGGTCTCGTCTTCCAGTTCGGTCGGGAAAGGGCCCAATCCCACGCGGGTGGTATAGGCCTTGACGATGCCGAGTACGAAGCCGGTGGCATTGGGGCCAAGGCCCGAGCCAGAAGCTGCCGTGCCCGAAACGGTGTTCGAGCTGGTGACGAAAGGATAGGTGCCGTGATCGACATCGAGCAGCACGCCCTGCGCGCCTTCGAACAGGATGCGGCTGCCTTTCTTGCGCACTTCGTTGAGCCGCTTCCACACCGGCTCGACATATTGCAGCACGAAAGGCGCGATCTCGCGCAGCTGGCCGAGCAGTTCGGCGCGGTCCACTGGCGGCTGGCCGAAGCCGGCACGCAATGCGTCGTGATGGGCGCAGAGCCGGTCAAGCTGCGGCTCTAGGTGATCAAGATGCGCCAGATCGCAGACCCGGATCGCGCGGCGGCCGACCTTGTCCTCATAGGCCGGGCCGATCCCGCGCCCGGTGGTGCCGATCTTGCCGGCACCCGCTGCAGCCTCCCGCAGCCCGTCCAGCTCGCGGTGGATCGGCAGGATCAGAGGGCAATTGTCGGCAATCGCGAAGTTCTCGGTAGTGATCGAGACACCTTGTGCTTCCAGCTTGGCGATCTCTTCCTTGAGGTGCCACGGATCGAGCACCACGCCATTGCCGATCACTGACAATGTGCCGCGCACGATGCCTGAAGGCAAAAGACTGAGCTTGTAGGTTTGGTCGCCCACCACGAGGGTATGCCCGGCATTGTGCCCACCCTGAAAACGCACCACCGCGTCCGCCCGGCTGGCCAGCCAGTCGACGATCTTGCCCTTGCCCTCATCGCCCCACTGGGCGCCGATGACAGTTACGTTGGCCATGGGTACGCGTCTCCACCTGCCAGGTGGATCCACAAACGCCCTTCGACAGGACTCGGCGTGAGGGATGGGCCAGTGGGCCGATTCGGCCCGATGCGCGCTGCGCGCCGTAGGCTATGCCGGGGGAGAGGGCAAGCGCGTCAATCGCGGCGGTGTGCCTCCAGCTGGCGACGGGCGCGGTCGCGGGCGGCGAGGCGCGCCAGCCCTTCGCGCATTTCGCCGCTGCGCGGTTCAAGCTGCTGGAGGCGATCGTATCGTTCGCCCGCCAGGCGGTCCTGCCCTGCGGCTTCGGCGCACAGCGCAGTGTTGAACAGGCTGGGCGCATGGCCCGGATTGGCAGCGGTAATCGCATCCCATTCACGGCAGGCCGCCGCCGTATCGCTTTTGGTCAGGCGCACGGCCTGCTTGAAACGTTCGGCATCGCCGCCCGACAGGCCTCTGCGGCTTTCGTTGACCCGGATTGCCTCGCTGCGAAAAACCGGAGCGAATGCGAAGCGCAGGCGGGAGGCAATGCGGGTGGACAGCTCACGCACAATGTCGGCGCGCGATCGCGGCGCGGTGTCATCACCCTGGCACGAGCTTGTCTCCAGGCTTTCCGGCGCATTGTCGGCGTGAAGCAGTTCGCCGCTTGCCGCAACCAGGCGCAAACCAATCAGCAGTTCAACCTTGCGCCGCGTGCACGGCACCTGAACCTTGCGCCTTTCGGTACATTTCCCGCCAGCATCCTTCGTGGCGCACTCCTCGCGCTCCTGCGTGTAGCGGTTGAACGTGACTTCGCTGTCCGCCGTGCCTCGCAGAACCGCATCGGTGCGGTGAGTTTCGCTGCGCGGCAGGATGCGAAAATAGGGGCGCCCCTCAAGCGATACCTCGCGCAAGGCATCCTCGATGCGGATGCCAAGGCCCGGGCCATCGATACCGCCGATGGTCTCAACCATGATCGTGCGCAGCGCCGCCGCCTGATCACTGGCGGCAGGATAGATGCCATCGACTCGCAAGACCTCGGCCAGCGCCACACTGGGCATCGCCAAACAGGGCAATGCCAGCCCTCCCGCCATCATGGCCAATCCCGCCAAGCGCAGAGGCTTCATCAGCAATCCCCCCATAGCAAGGCGGGAATAGTGCGCGATGCGGTGCGAGCGGTCAATCGTCAGCCCTTCGGCTGTTCCACCACGCGCAAGTGCAGCTCCCTCAACTGCTTCGGCTCCGCCGGGCTCGGCGCGCCCATCAGCAGGTCTTCGGCGCGCTGGTTCATCGGGAACAGGGTGATCTCGCGCAGGTTCTGCACGCCGCACAGCAGCATGACCATGCGGTCGACACCGGCCGCCATGCCCCCGTGCGGCGGGGCGCCATAGTGGAACGCGCGGTACATGCCGCCGAAGCGCGCCTCGACATCCGCCTGGCTCAGCCCGGTCAGCTCGAAGGCCTTGACCATCAGATCGGGGTGCTGGTTGCGGATCGAGCCGGAGGCCAGTTCATAGCCATTGCAGACCATGTCGTATTGATAGGCCTTGATAGTCAGCGGATCCTGCGTCTCCAATGCTTCCAGCCCGCCTTGCGGCATCGAGAAGGGATTGTGCGCGAAATCGAGCTTCTTTTCGTCCGCATCCCATTCGTAGAACGGGAAATCGATGATCCAGCAGAAGCGGAAGGCGTCCTTTTCGATCAGGTCCAGCGTTTCGCCGACGCGAGTGCGCGCCGCGCCGGCCAGCTTGGCGGCCTGTTCTTCCTTGCCGGCGGCGAAGAAGCAGCCATCGTCGGGGCCAAGGCCGATTGCTTCGTAAAGCGCCAGCATGCCTGCCTCGCCGTGGTTCTTGGCAATCGGCCCGCCGAATTCACCGGCCTTGCGGGTGACATAGCCGAGGCCAGCATGGCCTTCGCTGCGCGCCCATTCGTTCATGTCGTCAAAGAACTTGCGGCTGAGCCCGGCCGTGCCGGGCGCGGGAATCGCGCGCACCACGCCGCCTGAGCCGACGATCTTTTCAAACAGGCCAAAGCCCGATGCGCGGAAGTGATCGGAGACATCGCGGATCACCAGCGGATTGCGCAAGTCCGGCTTGTCAGTGCCATAGTCCAGCATGGCCTGGGCATAGGGAATGCGCGGAAAAGTGCCCGAGGGCGTCACCTTGCGGCCTTCGGCGAATGTCTCGAACACGCCGGCCATCACCGGCTCCATCGTCTCCCAGACTTCCTCCTGGGTGACGAAGCTCATTTCGAGATCGAGCTGATAGAATTCGCCCGGCAGCCGGTCGGCACGCGGGTCCTCATCGCGGAAGCAGGGAGCGATCTGGAAGTAGCGGTCGAAACCGGCGACCATCAGCAGTTGCTTATATTGCTGCGGCGCCTGCGGCAGCGCGAAGAAAGTGCCGGGGTGGATGCGGCTGGGAACCAGGAAGTCGCGCGCGCCCTCGGGGCTGGAAGCCGTGAGGATCGGGGTGGAGTATTCGGTGAAGCCGATGTCTTCCATGCGGCGGCGGGTTTCGCGCACGATCTGGGTGCGCTTGACGATATTGGCATGCAGCGTCTCGCGGCGCAGATCGATGAAGCGATACTTGAGGCGGGTTTCCTCAGGGTATTCCTGCTCGCCCGCCACTGGCAGCGGCAGCTCGTCGGCACGGGAAAGCACCGTGACGCCGCGCGCGAAAACCTCGATCTCGCCAGTGAAAAGGTTTGGGTTCACCGTCCCCGCCCCGCGCGCCTTGACTTCGCCGTCGATGGTCACCACCGATTCGACCCTCAGCCCTTCGAGCACCGGCAGCGCCGGACTGTCGGCATCGGCGACGATCTGGGTCATGCCATAGTGATCGCGAAGATCGACGAACAGCACCCCGCCGTGGTCGCGCTTGCGGTGGACCCAGCCGGAAAGGCGGACGGTCTGGCCAACATCGGCGGCAGTCAGGGCACCGCATGTGTGCGAGCGATAGGCGTGCATCGAAACTCTTTCCATTCGTGCTGCAATAAGGCAGGGGGAAGTCGCGGCTAACAGGCGATGGCCGCCATTTTGTCAAGCCGAGGGCTCGCAGGGGCCCGACCTGATACGAAAAGTCGCAATGAAAATTCACCCACTGATTGCTGACAGCGAAAGCCTGGCCACTCTCTGCGCCCGTCTTGCCAAGTCCGACTTCATCACAGTCGACACCGAATTCATGCGCGAGAACACCTATTGGCCCGAGCTGTGCCTGATACAGATCGCCAATACCGAGGAAGCCGCCGCTATCGATCCTCTGGCCCACGGCATCGATCTATCGCCGCTGCTGGACTTGCTGACCGACAACGAAGACGTGCTGAAAGTCTTCCACGCCGGCGGGCAGGATGTGGAAATCGTCTACAATTTCACCGGCCGCACCCCGCACCCCATTTTCGACACCCAGATTGCTACCATGGCGATCAGCCAGTCCGAACAGATCGGCTATTCCAACCTCGTCGAAAGCTGGCTGGGCATTTCGGTCGACAAAGGCGCGCGTTTTACCGACTGGTCGCGGCGTCCGCTGACCGAGCGGCAGATCGAATATGCCATCGGCGACGTGACCCATCTGGCGAAGATCTTCCCGAAGATCCTGAACCGCTTGATCAAGACCGGGCGCGGCGAATGGCTCGATGCGGAGATGGAAAAACTAGCCGATCCGGAAAACTACCGTAACGACCCGACCACGGTCTGGCGGCGGATCAAGGCGGCGGGCCGCAATCCGGCCGTGCTCGGGCGGCTGAAGGCACTGGCCCAGTGGCGCGAGCTGGAAGCGCAGGACAAGAATATTCCGCGCGGCCGCATTGCCCGCGATGAAACGCTGGCCGATCTCGCCAGCCACCCGCCCAAGACGCAAGCCGATCTTGCCAAAGTGCGCGGGCTGTCCGGCGGCTGGAAAGACAACGAGATCGGGCGGCGGCTGATGGCCGCGCTGGCCGATAGCGGTCCCCTGCCCGACGACGAACTGCCCGCCCGCGCGCCGCGCGGCGCGCCGCTGGGCAAGGAAGGCTCGTTGGTGGCTGACCTGCTCAAACTGCTGCTGAAAATCCGCAGCCGCGAGATTGATGTGGCGTCAAGGCTGCTCGCCCGCAGCG
>Ga0075366_10000076_pt1 | contig 38500 bp, 36 predicted proteins | sample EndMethybrTD3031_FD_72351 | JGI IMG/M metagenome (GOLD analysis project Ga0075366, IMG submission 72351) | Populus endosphere microbial communities from Tennessee, USA - Endosphere MetaG P. TD hybrid TD303-1 | ecosystem: Host-associated > Plants > Roots > Endosphere | place: USA: Tennessee...
ATACAGGAAGAAAATGTGGGTGACGCAGTCTATCGCCACGCTGTACAACCTGGTAAAATGATAATTCCTGCTAAATTAACGATGGGAAAGTCCCAGGAAATAACCTTTGGAAAGATACCGGATGTTAAATTGGGTACGAAAGAACTGGCTTTGCATGCCTTCTCAAATTCGGGATTGCCGGTAGGGTATTATATCAGTTCGGGGCCGGCATATGTGGAAAACGGCATGATTAAATTTACACCCGTTCCCATTAAAAGTAAGTACCCTATAAAAGTAAATGTTGTGGCTTACCAATGGGGGAGGGTAGCAGGCGCTTTATACCAGTCTGCAGTGCCAGTCGAACAAATATTTTATATATACAGGTAACGTTATATCGCCCAAAATCAGGACATAAGCTTTTTGAATATTAAAAACCACAAAGGAATTTAGCTATCATAAAAACACGATGAATTATATCAAAGTACCATGTTTACTGTTATGCGTTTTTTTATCAGTATGCTTATCCGGGCAGTTACAGGCGCAATCATTCATCCATCCGGGGTTGCTGCAAAATGCGCAGGATATAGCGCGGATGAAGGCGGCCATACTGGCTAAGCAAGAACCGGTATATAGCGGCTTCCTGGTTTTTCAGGCCAATGCGCAATCACAAGATAGCTATCATATGCAGGGCCCTATGGCGATGGTTGGCAGGAACCCCACAGTTGGGCAAGGCGCGTATGATGCGGATGCCAATGCCGCTTATCAGAATGCCTTAATGTGGGCGCTTACAGGTCAGCAATCATATGCCCATAAAGCCATCGAAATAGTTAACGCATGGTCATCAACACTAAAATCAATAACCGGCCGTGATGCTGTGTTAATGGCCGGCCTTGGCCCTTTTAAAATGGTAAACGCGGCCGAGATCCTGCGGTATACCCATTCGGGCTGGTCGGCAGTGGATATTGAAAGAACGGAAAACCATTTCAGGGAAGTGATTTACCCGGTTATCAAGGATTTTGCACCATTTGCCAATGGCAACTGGGATTCGGCTGCCATGAAAACCATGATGGCGATTGGAATTTTTTGCAATGACCGCCCCATATTTGAGCGGGCTTTACGCTATTATATCAATGGCGCAGGCGATGGCAGCCTGGTTAATTATATCATTAACGAAACCGGGCAGTGCCAGGAAAGCGGGCGCGACCAAAGCCACACCCAACTGGGTATTGCACATTTGGGAGATTGTGCCGAAATGGCATGGCACCAGGGACTAAACCTGTACGCGTATGCCGATAACCGGTTGCTTAAGGGTTTTGAATATACAGCCAAATTTAACCTGGGCCAGGATGTGCCTTATATGCCCGCAATGGACATGACCGGTAAATATTTGCATGAGCGAATTTCGGCAGAAGGCAGAGGGAGACTGAGAGCTGTATATGAGCAAATTTATAACCATTACGTTAAGCGCATGGGCTTAGCCGCGCCTTATACACAGGCGGCCGCCGAGAAAGTCAGGCCTGAACAGCAGGGGCTTCCGGGTGCCGATCATATAGGGTTTGGAACATTGCTTTACTCCAGGGCGGCAGGTAGCGATGATATAAATACCATTCCCGCCCCGGCAGGGTTATTGGCCCAAACATCATCAATAAATGGTAATACAATTAGTTGGGTGGCCTGTAGGGGGGCAAATTATTATACCTTAAAAAGATCACAACAGAAAAATGGGCCTTACACGGTTTTGGCCGGCAATATCACCAGTTTGTTATACCAGGATTCAAAGGCGCTGCAGGGACGAACTTATTATTATACCGTGTCTGCTTCTAACAAATCGGGCGGGAGTGCGAACGCGTACCCGGTTAGTATTACAACTGGTTTCCCAATCAAATGGAAAGCGGCAGATATTGGAAGTAATAGCGAACCGAAAGGTTCGGTGGCATTTGATGGCCGGCAATTTACTATAACATCCGGAGGAAAGGGTATTGATAGCGGGCGAAACCAGTTTAAGTTTATATATACAAAGTTAAAGGCAAACGGAACTATCACCGCCCGGTACGTTCCGCAGGTTAGTTCACAATTTTCCGGTTTTGGCCTGGCCATTCGCGACGGATTGGAAGATAACGCGGCACAGGCGACTTTAATAGTAAAGCCGGAGCTATCCGGCCAGCCGGAATCACCGGGCTGGCATACAAAACTTTTTTTTCGCGACGCTACTAATAATAAACTAAATGAACTTGCATCGGGCCCCGTATTGTCAGAACCGGTTGTTACTTTCAGCCGCCTTACCGGTTATTACTGGCTCCGGCTACAGCGAAAAGGAGCAATAATTTCTGCCTATTCGTCGGTCGATGGAAAAAACTGGGTAAAAACCGGCTCAGTAAACAGGCAGATAAAAAAGAATGCGCTGGTTGGCTTAGTAGTTGCGTCAGGCTTACCATCTATCGCTACTGTTATCAAATTCGACCAGGTTACGGTTTATTAAAGGCTGATATCAACTTCCCTGAGTATCCCGGGTAGCTGATCTCGTCGCAATAAAATAATAGGATTTAAATGGTTGAAGGTATGTATCGCTATTTTTAAATAGGAAGATATAGCTAAACATGCAAAACCTCCCCTTTATTTGACCTAATAACCGCCTGCGTCCCGATTTTTTTCAGGCGATTTTTATAAAATCTTTAACCAATTATTACAAGCTATTGTTTAGCACGCCCGATGGCAAGGATGGGCAGCAAGCAAGAATAAAAAAGGGTTGGAATTGAAGATCTGTGCTGACGGCAGAGTGCTCAGCAAATCTTAACTATTTATATTTCATGAAAAAAAGGACTATTAAACTGTTTTTATTGTTTTTATGTATTGGTAACTATGTAAATGCCCAGCTCGTTGCGTGGGAAGCACCCCAGGGCGCGGCCTTAAATGCCGATTTTACGGTTAAAGTGCGGCAAAAAGGCGGCGACTGGAAACCCTTGCCAACCTATAAAGCTACCATTGCCAACGTGGTAAATACCAAAAGCCAATACCAGGCTACTTCTTTTTCGTATTTTGATTTTTCGGGGATGGTTGAAGTTGCGGTTACTTATAACAAAGGCATTGTTAAAAGTGCAAGGATCAGGCCATTAAGTTTGGGGATAGTTCCGGGCATCTCGTCAAATGCCATCACGTTTTTTCTTGATAAACCTAAAAAGCTTTCTATTGAAGTTAACGGCGATATATTGCATAATCTCCAACTGTTTGCAAACCCGATAGAAACTTCGCGCCCATTACCAGCCGATACTAATGTAACCTATTTTGGCCCCGGAATACACCAGGTAGGAGTGTTGAAAGCGAAGTCGAATCAGGTTATATACCTGGCCGGCGGTGCTATTGTACAGGGTCAGATAATTGTGGATAAAGTAGAGAATGTACGTATTCTCGGCCGGGGGATTTTAACTCAGTTGCCATTTTTACAACAGCCAAAAGTTAAAACGCCTACACCGGTTTTACCGACTTCGCGGAATGACCAGTTGACTATCTCGTTTTCAAAAAATGTAGAAGTGAGCGGAATAACTGTTTTGCCGCATAAATACAGTGTGCTTATTGGCCAGTCGGCAGGAGTAAAGATCAGTAATTTTAAATCATTCAGCTTTGAAGGCAATGCCGATGGTATTGACGTGTTTTGCAGTTCGGATGTGGCCATCACCGATATTTTTATGCGAAACTCGGATGATTGTATTGCTATTTACGGTCATCGGTGGAATTACTACGGCAATACAAAAAATGTCTCGGTAAATGATGCTATACTTTGGGCAGACGTAGCCCACCCTATACTTATTGGTACCCACGGTGACACAGACCAGCCCGATACTCTTGGAAACATGACTTTTAAAAATATTGATATTTTGGAGCAACACGAGCATCAAATTGATTATCAGGGCTGTATTGCCATTGATGCCGGCGACAGCAACCTGGTAGACCAGCTTCAATTTGAAAATATAAGAGTTGAAGACTTCCGGGAAGGGCAGCTTTTTAACATCAGGGTAATGTTTAATCACTATTATAATACTTCGGCAGGCAGGGGCATACAAAATATTTATTTCAAAAATGTGGATTTCAATGGCCGGCATTCGAATATTTCTATCATATCGGGCTACGATAATGACCGGAAAATAAAAAACATCGTATTCGAAAACTTAAAAATTAATGGTGTAAGCATAGCCGATAATATGCCCGGAAAACCCGGTTATTACAAAACCGGGGACATGGCTAATGTGTTAATCGGCGAGCATGTTGACGGGGTTAGTTTTATTTCTTCGAAGGATAAATAAGCGGATTGAGGCATAGATTGGTTAGGGCTATGGTTCAATCTCAATAAACCAGATTTACAAAGGACGAAAGTAAAAGCCTGCACGTATTTTATTGGCAGGCTTTAATACAACTTACCTCTGTTTAAACAAACCTCTTGTCGTTTATCAATTGGACCACGTATCTTGAAATATCCTTTAATGGTAAAATCTTGTCTGCTGCATTTAGCAGAATGGCCTCTTTAGGCATCCCAAAAACAACAGATGAGTTTTCATCCTGTGCTATGGTCCTGCCGCCGGCTTGCTTTATTTCCAGCAGGCCCCTTGCGCCGTCATCTCCCATACCTGTTAAAATTATCCCGATGCCATTTTGGCCGGCATAAATAGCTGTAGAGCGGAACAACACGTCCACAGCCGGGCGATGCCGGTTTACCAGCGGACTATCGCTCAGCTCAACATAATACTGCGACCCTCTCCGTTTAAGCAAAAGATGGCGGTTGCCGGGGGCTATCAATGCTGTGCCGGGCTTAACCAAATCGCCGTCTTCGGCTTCTTTAACGGCAATTTTGCACAGGCTATTCAGGCGTTCGGCAAACAGGCGGGTAAAATTTTCGGGCATGTGCTGCACTATTACGATCCCCGGAATATCAACAGGGAGCGGCTCCAAAAATGTCCTTATTGCTTCGGTACCGCCGGTTGATGCGCCTACAGCAATTACTTTATCGCTAATGAAACTTTGATTTTTAGGTTTAACAAACTGCAGTACGGCATCGGCCGATAGTTTGGGTACTACGGATGGTTTTTCGGTTATGGATTTCCTGGCAAGTTTGGTTAACGCCGCCGATTTAACAATTTCGCAAATTCTGTCCCTGGCCTCGGCGGTAAATGCCTGCTCATCAAATATATCTTTTGAAAGTACCTCAACGGCGCCGTGTTCCAATGCCTTAAGCGTTACTTCCATATCCCTGCCGGTGTGCCCTGTTATAATAATGACCGGGATAGGGTGCTGAGACATGATTTTTTTAAGAAAGGTAATGCCATTCATGCGGGGCATTTCCAAATCAAGGGTAATAACATCCGGCACCTGCATGGTCATTTTGCTTGCGGCAATATATGGGTCGGCAGCTGTAGCCATCACTTCAATTGCAGGGTCGGCACTTAAAGTTTTGCTCAGCAATTGCCGGAATATGGCAGAGTCGTCAACAATAAGAACTTTTACTTTATTCGTCATACTGGTGAGGTATTATCCCTTGGTATCTATCTGTTGATCTGGAAAGCTTTGTTTAATATATTTGATCATTACCTTACCACTTTCTGAGTAAAATAAAACCTTCCGCCCCCGGTACCCTCCAACGTTGTGGCTCAAAACCGGTATTTGTTCCTTTTTTAATAGCTCAATAGCCAGCTCGATATTTCGTTCGCCAATATGAAATACGCCGTTAGGCGCACCTGTTTCGCAGCCCCCGAATACCTTGGCCTTTAAATTACTTTTATTGCTGCCCATGGCCAGCATTTTATTAATAATGGCAGGTATGGCAACGTCGCCGTATTTGTTTGATGGTGTGCCTTCACCATTCCAATGCGGCAGCATATAATGGTTAATACTCCCAAACTCCAACACCGGGTCCCAAAGGGCCACTGCTACGCATGAGCCTAAAATAGTATCGACGATGTGAGGCGTCCTGCTTGCAAAAATCGATCCTGGGTATAAATAATATCTATCCATTATAAAATGATAGTGGCTGTTTATTTTCTTTTAAAAATATTGGGCCGAATTTGCGTTAATGGTAAATTCATATTTGATACTGACTCCGAATGGCCCAGGAACAGATACCCTCCCGGCTCCAATTTCGAACATAGCTTCAGGATCACTTTTTCCTGTGTTGGCCTGTCAAAATAAATCAAAACATTGCGGCAGAAAATGACATTGAAATTTGCTATAGGGCCAAAATCTTCGTCAATAAAATTTAAACGGCCAAACTTTACTTTCTCGCGCAGCTGGGGTACAATGCGCACCGTTTTGTTATGCACATCCTTGCTTTTAAGCAGGAACTGGCGTTTCAAAGCAATTGGTACAGGGGCCACTTTATCTTCGGTATATACCGCCAATGCCGCAGCCTGCAAAACCCTGCTCGAGATATCGGTACCCCAGATATTAAAGCTAAAGCCCATATGTGTTTCGGCAAACAGGCTTAAAACCATGGCCAACGTATAAGGCTCTTCGCCGGTTGAGCAGCCTGCGCTCCATACCTTAAAAGGTTTTGCGGAGGAATAATCGCGAAAAACTTCGGGCAATATGTTGTTTGATAAATAATCAAAATGAACAGATTCTCTGAAAAAGTCGGTTTTATTGGTAGTCACCACATCAATCATGTGAATAAGTTCAGAACGCTGTCCCTCGTTGCTGAATATAAACTCGCAATATTTTTTATATGATGGTATATTTAAGGTGCGCAACCGCTTAAGCAAACGCCCCTCCAGCATTATTTTTTTTGACGGCGGCAGCTTAATCCCATAATTGGTATATATAAATGTACTTAACCTGTTAAAGTCCAGGTCGGTCATTTTGGAATTATCAAAACTATCAATATTAAAATATGCCATAAAGAGATAGCTCAGGATTGCCTCTTAAAACTTTTCATAATCTGCGTCAAGGCTATCCATGTTCAAACTAACCCCGTTTGAGGCCGATTTGTATCTTGGAAGATGGCTTATTTTTGCTGTATTCCTAGCAGGCCTTGTTAGCGGGCCAGACTGCACAATTGATGCCTTGTATTTTGAGCCGCTCTCGAACCTGAAAAATGAAATAATTTCCTTTAGCTGGTCGGCTTGCGACGAAAGCTCTTCGGCGCTGGCGGCCATCTCTTCGGAGGTTGCGGCATTTTGCTGGGTAACCTGGTTAAGTTGCTGCAAGGCGCTGTTTATTTGCCCGGCACCCAGGTTTTGCTCAGAACTTGATGCATTAATTTCTTCTACCAGTTTGGCAGTATGCTGAATATTTGGTACAATTTCGCCCAGGAGCCTGCCCGATTTTTCGGCTATGGTCACGCTCGACTTGGAAAGCTCATTGATCTCTGTAGCGGCAACCTGCGATTTTTCGGCCAGTTTCCGTACTTCGGCGGCCACGACGGCAAAGCCCCGCCCCTGGTCGCCGGCCCGCGCGGCCTCAACAGCAGCGTTAAGCGCAAGTATGTTTGTTTGCCGGGCTATATCGCTAATAATGGTAATTTTCTCGGCAATCAGTTTCATCGAGCTTACGGCTTCATTAACAGCGACGCTACCATCCTTGGCATCGGCCGAGGCCTTGATGGCAATTTTTTCTGTTTGGTGCGCGTTGTTGGTATTTTGTTGTACGCTTGCCACCATCTCTTCCATCGACGAGGAAACCTGCTCGGTAGCAGCGGCCTGTTCGGTAGCGCCTTCAGACATTTGTTGCGATGACGAACTTAACTCCTGGCTTGCCGCCACGATGTTATCTGAGGCCGAACTTACATATGAAATAACATTTTTAAACTTATTGATCATTCCTTTTAAATCATCCAGCAAAAAGCCTATCTCATCCTTGCTAACCACATTAATATCAACGGTTAAATCGCCCTCGGCAAGTTTCGATACTACCGTGGTGGCATTTAATATGGCCCTTTTAATACTGTATACAATAAGTAACGATATGGATAGCGAAATGGCGATGCCAAATAACATTATAACATAAGAGTGAACTTTTGCATCTGAATATATCTGCTGGCCTTTGTCATACTCCTCTTTAGATATAGCAACCTGCGTATCAATCAGCGCATTTAGGTTATTTACAATGGGATCTATTTTTTGATATAGCTCATTTACGGCGAAAGTAGCCAATGCAGCTTTGTCCTCTTTGTCAATGATAGACTGAAGCGCCTCCAACGATTCGTCGGCGTTACGCATAGCCTCCTCGGCTTGTACAGACAGTTTTTTTTCTTCGGGGGTGATATAAGTAGTTAAATAGGCTTTCCAGTTGTTATTGATCTCTTCCTGGGCCTTCATGATTTTCCTTTTCCCTGTTTTGAAATCAATATTGCCATCTTTCATTTTCTCGGTAACACCTTCGATGTTGATGGTGTACATATCGGCCACTACTGTTAACTGCTTAAGGCATATTACACGGTCTTTAAACACGGTTTCCAACGATCCGTTAACGTTGCTTAAATTACTCAATCCATATAAACCTATGGCCACCAGGGTAAACGAAGTGAGGAAAACCATGACAAATAGCTTTGTCGAAATTTTAATATTGTTCATAACATTTGATCGTTTAAGTTCGGTTTAATATTTTTCGTATTTTTCATCTATTGGGTCTTTTCCGTTCATATCTATGTTGATGCCCTTAGGAAAACGGTCGGTAACAGTTCTCTTCTTTGCCTGATAATTGGTGGCGGCAAATGTTTTGTGATATGGTTTATTAACCGGCGCACGCCGTACTTCTACACGCAATTTAACATCGTTTCCGATATCAAAATTTACGATATCTTTCAACTGATCTGCCTGGCCCGAAAGTTCTTCGGAGCTTGCGGCCATTTCTTCGGATATAGCGGCATTTTGTTGTATAACCTGGTTTAGCTGCTGTAGCGCGTTATTAATTTCATTGGCGCCGGTATTTTGCTCCATACTCGAAATACTTATCTCCTGTACCAGCTTGCAGGTTTTTTGTACTTCGGGCACAATCATATCCAATAGTTTTCCTGATCGTTCGGCTATTGTTACGCCGGATTTAGAAAGGTTATTAATTTCAAGTGCGGCTGTCTGGCAACGCTCGGCAAGCTTCCTCACCTCTGCAGCTACAACGGCAAACCCGCGCCCGTTGTCGCCGGCCCTTGCGGCCTCAACTGCAGCGTTTAATGCTAAAAGATTGGTTTGCCGGGCAATATCACCAATAATTGAAATCCGCTCCGCAATCTCTTTCATCGATTGTACGGTAATATTAACCGCCTTGTTGCCTTCAACAATGTCTTCAACAACTTTTAATGCTATTTTCTCGGTTTGTAATGCGTTTTCGGTGTTTTGTTGTATGCTGGATACAATTTCTTCCATTGATGACGAAACCTCCTCGGCCGATGCCGCCTGTTCCGTTGCGCCTTCAGACATTTGCTGCGCCGATGAACTCATTTGCGAACTGGCCGATGAAATATTTTCTGACGCTACCTGGGCGTATGAAACCAGGTCTTTAAGCTTTGCAACAATGCTGTTGATGTTTTTTATGATAAAGAAGGCCAATAACAACGGAATGGATATGCCCGAAAATATTACCGTATAAGCATGGGTTTTAGCTGTTGAATACACCTGCTGGCCATTTATATATTCGTCATTGGCTACCGAAACCTGGATATCAACAAGTGCATTAAGGTTATTGTGGATAGAATCAATTTTGGGGTTGATATCGCTGAAGGCGAGGGATGCGAATGCGGGCTTATCCTCTTTGTCCATCAGAACTTTAAGGGTTTCTAATGATTCATCGGTGTTGCCCATCAGCTCTGTAGTTTGTGCCGATAGTGTTTTTTCTTCGGGAATAGCGCCGGTAGCAACATAGGCCGCCCAATGGGTTTTAATTTCTTTTTGCGCCTTAGATATTCTTTTTTTGCCGGCTTTAAAACTAATGCTGCCATCATTTATTTGCTGGCTTACACCTTTGATATTGATAAGGTACATATCCGAAACAACTTTTAATTGTTTAAGGCACACTATCCTATCTTCAAACACGGTTTGGAGCGATGCATTAACTTCCTTTAAATTAAGCTGCCCGGTAATGCCAATTGCCCCAATGGTGAGGAACAGGACGCCGACCAGGATGTAAAGTTTGGCTGAAACTTTTATGTTCTGTAAAATCATTTTATGTTTAAATATTAACTTTCAGTAATGGCATACACATCGTCGGCCGAGAAAACTTTGTCGATATTTAATATCATTACAAAATTGTCCTCCACTTTTCCAATGCCGGTTATAAAATCTTCGCGGTACATGGCGCCCATACTTGCCGAAACCTGGATATCTTCATCGGGGATATCAATTACTTTTTGCACCGAATCGACAATGGCACCTACCAGCAATGGTTCTTTTCCGCTGTCAATATTCAATACCACAATACAGGTATCAATGGTAAATTCGGCATCGGGCATGGCAAACTTGTTGCGGGCATCCATTACGGGTAAAATATTGCCGCGTAAATTAATTACCCCCCTCATAAATGCCGGCGATTTGGGCACTTTTGTAATGGGGCTCATTTCTAAAATTTCTAATACATCGCCCACGTTTATAGCAAAAAGCTCGTTCTGAAGCTTAAACGTTAAGTAAGATTGTGTTTGCAGTTTTATTGACATATTGCAAGGCGTTTTTGGTGTAAGTATTCTTCAACAACTTTGTTGGTATCTAAAACAAGGGCTATTTTACCATCTCCAAGTATAGTTGCCCCAGAAATGTGGTCCATATTTTGGAAATATCTTCCAAGAGGTTTTAGCACAGCCTGGAATTTCCCTACGATATTATCTACAATTAGCGCCACCCTTTTTTCATCGTAGTACACCAGTATAATTTCCTGGGAACCCGACAGGTTTTCTTTGCCATCAAACTCTTCGCTTAAGCTGATGAAAGGGATTTGTTCGCCATCGAGAATGATGAGGTTGTTGAAACGGTTAAGCTGCTGCACGGCAGGCGCCTCAAAACAACGATCGACAGCGGCCAGCGGAATAACAAATGATACATCATTAATTTTTACCAGCAGGCCATCAATTATAGATACCGTTATTGGTAATTTTATAGTAATGGTTGTGCCGATATTTGGCTGGGAACTGATTTTGATCTGCCCCCTGATATCTTCAATTCTGCGCTTAACAACGTCCATCCCAACTCCCCGGCCCGAAATTTCGCTTACCTGTTCGGCCGTTGAAAATCCGGGGAGGAAAATGAGGTTGAAAATTTCTTTTTCGCTCAGTACTTCATCCTTGCCAATAATGCCTTTTTGGATGGCCTTATCCCGTATTTTTTGCGGATCGATGCCTTTTCCGTCATCCTGAATTTCGATGTAAACATTAACGCCGGCGCAAAATGCTTTAAACAAAATTTTGCCATGCTTTTTCTTACCTGCCTTAATCCTAGCATCAGGGTACTCGATGCCATGATCGATACTGTTCCGGAGCAGGTGCATTATTGGATCGGCCAGGCCTTCCATAATGTTTTTATCCAGTTCGGTATCAGTGCCTTCGGTAATAAAATCTATTTCTTTATTCAGCTCATTGGCCAGGTCCCTCACCAGGCGATTAAACGGATTGAGCATGTTTTTAATAGGCACAAGACACATGCTGAACGCGTTGTCCCTAAGCCTGGTCGATATTTTTTCGAGGTGTTCAGTAACCGCCAATAACTCCGATTGCGGGTTTTGATCGGTAAGTGTGCCAAGCTTGGCCTGCAAAGTCATCAGTTCGCTTACCAGGCTCATCAGGTTGTCCAACCTTTCTGATGGCACCCTGATACTTGAAATCACATTTTTTTTGACTACTTCTGTAGCTACTGTCTTTGCCACCTCGGGTAAAACATCTTTAACAGTTTCATCAGCATAATCCGTGCTTTCATTTTGGGGCAGCATCGGCGTGGGAGTATTGGATATTAAATTTATTTCCAGTTTGCAGCGGCCTTCAACAAAAACAAACACCTCCCTGATGGTATTTATATCAACGCTTGTGACCAGGTAAATATCCCAGGATGTATAACAAAAGGTAGGTTCAAGATCCTGTAACGGAGGGATATCATCAACATTTGGAATTATGGTGCAATTGCCAAGTGTTTGCAATTCCTCTAACAAGTAAACGGGGTTGGTGCCGTTATAAAAAATGTCTTTATCAGGCGCAAAAATGATGTGATAATTTTTTTCAGCGTCATTTTCACATGCCGGTGTTGGAGCAATTGAGGCAAGCGGGCTACTTTCGGCAGTTGTCCCCGCCAAAATATCCTTTAAAATTTTTACTACCCTTGCCGTAAGCACATCATGTGTTTTTTGATGCTGAACATCTAATTCGCCTTCGTTTTTGGCCAGGTATGTTAAATGATCAAGCGAATCGAGGGTGGTATCAATAATTTCTTTGGTGATTTTTTTCTGTCCGCTGCGTATGTGCTCATATATCGATTCAAGGTGATGGGTAAATTCTGTAATTACCTTAAAACCAAACATCGAGCTATTTCCTTTCAACGTGTGCATGGCCCTAAAAACCTGCTGTATCAACGCGGGATCATCGGGACTGGTTTCCATTAAAAGCAGGCTTTTTTCCATGTCGGCTATCACTTCCATGGCATCATCGCTAAAGTTTTGTTGGTATTGGTCCATTATCCTATCATTTTTTTAACCGTGGGAACCAATTTTTCTTTAATAGCATCCTTACTTAGTAACACGGTTGCGCCAGAGGTTTTGATGTAATCCCGGATGCTGATGGTACTATCCGAAACAAATAGCACAATAGGCAAAAACCTGTAGTATTGCATGTTCCTTATTTCGCTAATCAATTGCAGTCCGTCTTTATTGGGCATGTTAAGGTCTGTTATAACCAGGTCGATATTTTTTTTATCAAATTGGGTTAAAGCATCTTCGCCATCGCAACCAGTTAAAACCTGGTAGCCTGCTTTTTTAAGCATGGTGCTTATCAGCCTTAACACCATTTCAGAGTCGTCAACCAGTAATACTGTTTTACTTGCAGCGTTCATTAAACAGATATGAATTTATTAAACCCCGAATTATTTAACACTTCGCTGATGTATGCCGTTGGCTCAAAAACGCAGCTCACTTTTTTGCCCGAATCTGATGCACTTTGCGATAAGGCCATTAACAGCTGCAATGCTGTGAGGTCTATTTTTTCGATATTTTTAAACTGTAATTCAACGTGGTCATGATTGGCGATAAGCAGTAAAAGCTCATTTTTTATCCCGGCAGCATCCCTGATTTCCAGGCTGCCACTAACCAGTACCTGTATACCAGTATCGCCTATTAAAGTATTTTCGAAAGAAACATTTTCCATGTATAAGCCAATCAATTAGGGGTGCTTATTTTAACTTATTGGTGTTTAACGCATAATGCGCGGCCAAGGTTATGTTTTAAGCAAAACAGGCTTTAAATTGAAAAGACAGGGGTAGGCACGTCAATAATTGGGACTGGGAAAAAGCCACTCCGTTAGGAGTGAAATGTCGGTAGAATAATTAAAGTACCCCCTTTTTTCGTGCCGTAGGTACGAAATTAACTACCAGATTGGCCATTCATCAAGCTCATTTGATCCGAAAGTTTCACAGGGACGTACCTATGGCACGTAAAACCATTTTTGATCTTTTTCTACCGACATTAAACCCCTCTGGGGTTTTCCTAAAATATGCGTACACACAGTAGCCCCCGGAAGGGGAGATTTTAGCTTCGATACCGGTAAAGTCAGAAATCGGCCCCGATTAAAATACAGAAGTCATGTCCGCACATTAACTTAGCGGCTACAGAAGTAAAAACGGGGATGAAAGAAGATAATCAGGGATAATACTCAAAGTCGGTTCATTCCCGCCAGGAATTATTAATCATTTAATCCTTTGCCATTAAGGATTTGGGGTATCCATTTTTCAACCCTTTCCTGGCGGGTTTTGGTTTGTTTGGGTGCCGAAAAATGCAGCATGTATGCCCGTTGCCGTCCCGGCGTTAAAGCATCAAAAGCGGTTTTCAGGGCAGGCATCTGATCTAATTTATTTTGAAACTCATCACCCATTACGAATTCTGATGTCTTTTTAAGTTCTACTTTCAAACCGGCTTTTTCTACTTCAATGGCTTCATAAATATAGGCTTTCAGCGTGGCTGCTATCTCTATTATTTGTGCAACGCCGGTAAACCTCACCTGCCGCGCGGCCTGTACATTTTCTGTTTGTTGAATTAAAATACCGTCGGCATTATTTAACAACGCGCCTTTAAAAAACAACACTGCGCAGTACTCTTTAAATACATGTATTAAAACGATATTGCTTTTTTGAAAAGTATAACAAGGAACGCCCCACTTCAATTCTTCGGTGAGGCCACAATCCAAAATGATCATTCTTAACTGTTCCAGTTCTTGCTGCCACTGTTGTGCTTTGCTAAAATAAAAATCAACTTTAGGGTTCATCATATTAAAACTTTTAAGATAACTCCGGCAAGCCCCCTCTTAATCTCCCCCGGAAGGGGAGCCTTTGGCTTCGATGCCGGTAAATCAGGAATCGGCACATTCATCATATCCTGATTTTAATATTTAACCAACTGCGTAAATTTACACCTTTAGCCAGCCCCGGAAGCCCCTTGCGGCATAGTAGGATTCGGCGCCGTTGTGATATAGAAATACGGTATCGTAACGGCGGTCGCAAAAGATGGCGCCGCCAAGTTTCCTGATATTAGCGGGAGTTTTTACCCAGCTGGATGTTTTTAAATCAAATTTTCCAAGCTTCTGTAGTTCGCGGTATTGCTCTTCTGTCAAAAGCTCAATACCCATGGCGGCGGCCATATCAATAGCGTTGTTTTGGGGCTTAAATTCTTTTCTTGCCTCAAGCGCTTCACGGTCATAACAAAGACTTCTGCGGCCTTTAGGGCTTTCGGCCGAGCAATCGAAAAAAATGTACTCGTCTGTCTTTTCATCATAAGCAGCAACATCTGGTTCTCCCCCGGTTTTTTCCATTTCGTTAAGCGACCACAATTTTTCAATATCAGCGTTCAGCTTTGCTTGTACCTTAGTCCATTCAACACTACTATGGCGGTTCATGTTTTTTTCAAAGCGAGCTTTTAATATTTTGAGCAAGTCTTCACCTTGTTCTGGCGACAATTCTGAATTCATATTATTCATTTTTAGGGATTAACGGAAACTAACTTTCTGTCTGAAGGCCTGAAATACCACGATACCACAGTTAATACCAACAATAACAACGATGGAAATATTTCACTCACCGGGTGCCCCGATGCCATATGCGAAAAAGCAGCCCCTGTTGTTACAAAGAAAAAGCCGGCGTACGCCCATTCCTTTACCAAAGTAAATTTAGGTATAAGCACTGCTACAACCCCTAAAAATTTCCAAACAGCTATTATGGTTAACAGGTAAACAGGATAACCCAGCTGTGTAATGCTATCTACCCCGCCTTGTCCCTCTTTCATTTTAAGCAATTGTACCGCCGCGGTTGATACCATGCCCAATGCTAGCCAAATAGTAGCAACCCAATAAATAATTTTATTTCTCTTTGTCATGATATGTTATTTTAATTTGCTTACTACATCCTGCAACCGGTTATGCGCCATGTTAAGGCCCTGGGCAAAAGGCAGCTTCAGCATTTGGTTTCTGTCTTCAATTGATTTATATACAATGCGGATGTTTAACTTACTGGTAACATCGGTAAGCCGCTCAAATTCCAAAAACTCCAACTGGACAGGATATGGCGTATTCTCCATTTCAAACGTGCGGGTGATTTTTTGGTCGGGAACAAACTCGTGAATAACACCATTGGCCCTGAACACTACATTTCCCTTAGCATCAGATGTTTCAAATTGCCAGCTGCCGTGCTTTTTAGCTTCAAGTTTCAATACTTTGGTCCCCATCCATTGCGCTACAATTTCGGGTTCTACATGGGCTTTAAATAATAACTCCACCGGCAAATCAAATTCCCTGGTAATCACCAGGTATTGTTCGCCTTCCCCGGCGTCAATCTTTGTTTTTAGTTCCATATTTGCTATTTTTTTGATTGGTAGTTTTTCATGATATCTTCCAGTTTGTTAAACCGGTCGTCCCACATTTTACGGAATGGCTCAATAAAGTCGGCTACTTTTTTCATGTTTTTGGCATTAATGTAATAGTATATCTCCCTGCCGGTTTGTTTTTGCTCCAGCAATTCACACTCGGTAAGTATTTGAAGGTGTTTTGAAACTGTTGGCCTCGCGGTGTCAAAGTTTGAGGCTATTGCCCCTGCCGTCATAGATTGTGAGGCAACCAACAGCAGTATAGCCCTCCTGGTTGGGTCGGCTATGGCTTGAAACACGTCTCGTCTTAAATTCATTACGTAGCTATTTGACTACAAATATAAGCGTAGTCATTTAACTACGCAAATTTTTCTTGAATTTTCTGGCGATATTTTGAACATGTTATATGTCAGCTACTGATTATCTGGTTTTGCGGGTAGGCAATCCTGAAAATATTACCGGATTACTCGGCTTTTTTAATTAGGATGGATGTATTCTAAAATTTCTTGAAACTGTCTAAAGGACTTTTCTTGTTTTCTTTCATGTCTTTATATATAGTTTATTTGAAGTTAGCCATATGGTCGATGTTATCACTATGCCATTAAATGAAAAACGCTGTTTCAAAATGAAACAGCCTTATAAAATTCATTATTTATTTTATACACTACGCGTTTTATCAGGATGGCTATTGTCGCCTGTTTACCATTCGAGCAACTGGTTGGAAAGCAAAGCCAATCCGACCCAGGTAAAAGCGTCACCTAACAGGCTGATGGATTCCGCAAAAATATAGCCCCGCAAATACCCGGTTTTTCAGCGCTGCGAAAGACTCCGTTAATGCGGATAGTTTATTATTCATCCTCCCCGGTATTCTTCATTTTCATTAGCAGGCTATAAGCTCCTTTGGTCACAAAGGCCTGGCTACGCAATTCCGCACTGGTTGCGGTCAATTCTACATAGCCATCTTTCGTGATCCCTGTTTTTACTTCCATCATTTCAAAACTGTTTTTACCCTTTACCTTAAAAGCGTAGCTTTTGTTTCATAGTTCACAATCGCTTCTTCCGGCAGGGTTAGCGCATCATTCGCAGTTACCTCGATCTCGGCATTCATAAAAGTACCGGGCAACAGGTTCTTATCATACTGCTCAAAATGGCAATGTACCCCGGTCTTACGTTGATCTGTCAGGTCTTTACCGATGAGCACGATCTAGCAGATATACTTTTTATCAGGATGATAAACAGGCCGACGATAAGTTTATTCCTTACGAAAAACTCGATGATTTTATTTAACATGAAGAAAAAGCTAAAAGTTAACGTTCAGTGAGGGCCAAGGCTTGGCCGGTGCTGTTTAAACAGCAGTGTTAACTGAAGAAGGAGGGCCGCGGAGAATGGTTTTGTCAGTGGCCCAACCCGCCGGCTAGGGTTCTTCAGGCATGATAACCGGCTGGACATGGAGTGACAGCGGAAGCAAGCGGGGGACGAAATACAGCTTATAGTTTGATAGCTTAAACATCTATTAACGATAAATAAAAAATTATGAGTTATTAATATTTTTTTCTGTATTAACTATTTGCCACTGATTTGTAACTCAAACTTGCTGACAATCAATTCAATTCCGGTTACCCGTTTTGGCCTCGCGGGCCACGGCGTTACCTTTAAACTTATAAACCAGGCTCAGTCGGTAGCGTGCGCCGTTGAAGCGGCTCATGGTAGAAAAAACATAACCGGGCCCGGTGGTTGTAGTGCGGTACCGGCGGGAGTCGAAAATATTGGTAACATCTGCTACCACAGCGAGCCTGTCGGCAAGCAAGCTTTTACTGATGCCAAAATCGGCCCAGTGTATAGCCCGATTTCGGCTCTGTGCAGTTGCTGAAGGACCGTTGTAATAATAACGTCCCTGTACGCTCAGGGCTTTAGCCAGCTTCCATTGCGCGCTGAGCCTGCCGGAAGAAGAGCCGCCGGAAAAGCCAAAATCAAAACCATTATAGGCTCCTGACTGCCGGAAACGATACAGGTTAACGTCGGCGTTGAGTTGTAGCGCGTTCAGCGGGTTAAACATTACATTCAGTTCGAAGCCTTGCCGTGTTTCCCTATTGATATTGACAGGAAGCGTGATAAAGGTCCCGTCGGGATTACGGGAGATATAATCTGTTATAGGCGCACCGGTATCCTGAACATACAACGAGGGATTGATCGTCAGCGTGTTGCTCCGGTACAGGAAGCCCAGCTCATACAGATTAGAATAAGCGGGGTTCAGATCCGGGTTACCGGTGTTCTGCGCGTTCAGGTCGGTCAGTTCCAGGTAAGGCGAGAGCTGGTAAAGTGATGGACGGCTGATGCGACGGCTGTAATGTGCCTGCACGGTGGAAGCAGCAGAAAGCGCATAATCCAGGTGCAGCGTCGGGAACAGGCGTATATAGTCCTTATCGTTTTTATAAACCCCATCCTTCCCGGATGTCCGAATGCCGGTAACTTCCAGGCGCAACCCGCCAAGATAACTAAGCTTACCCAATTTGCTGCCCAGCTGCACATAAGCGCCCTGAATGCGTTCGCTGTAGTCCAGTCCATTATCCGTGCCTTTATAGGTTACATAAGCGTCGCCTGCCTGCTGCCGGGCCAGGAAATCGTATTGCACATGGCGGTTCTCGTTTTTGATACCCAGTTCCAGCAATGTTTCCTTGCCGATGGGTTGCGCCCAGTCTGATTGCATAAGCAAGTCGCGATTGGTATTGCGGGCGTTGGTGCGGAGATCCGGGTAATCGATAGTTGCAGGATACAGCTTACGGGTAGCCAATTGCCAGTCTTTGTTGCTGTCCCACCAGTCGTATTGCACATCAACCGTCCATTTTTGCCTGGCGCGCGAAAACAGCTGCGTATAGTTGTATTCCAACTGATGGTAGTTCCGCTGCTCCCATGATTCGCCATTCCGCTGCAGGGTGCTATCAAGCCCCGTGCTCCGATAATTATAGTTCAATTTTGTTTTATCATGGTCATGTGTCCCGTTCCAGAGATAGGCGGCGGTCATGGTGCGCTTATCGCTGATAAAGTAATCCGCCCCAAGGTAAAGCATCTTCCCGTCATCGTGCCGGTTCTCGTTCTGCAGCATTTTCATACTACCTGCGCCGGTTACCTGGTCGGTAGTATAAATCCCTTTATAGTCTGATTTACGCATACCAAACGTGGAAAAGAAGTTGAACTTGTCCGACTTATAATTTACGCTGGGATTAATGCGGGTATCATTTGGTACACCTGCTACCACCTTTACCTGCCCGTTAAAGCCCGCCTTTTTATTTTTCTTCAGTATGATATTGATTATGCCTGCGCTACCCGAGGCATCATAACGTGCAGAGGGGCTGGTAATAACCTCTATACGCTCCACCTGGTCGGCCTGCAATTGCTCTAAAGCGCTGCCTTGCGTAAGGCCCGAGCGCCGCCCATTCACCAATACCGTAACACCGGCATTCCCGCGTAAGCTAACCTCGCCCTGCGGGCTTACGGCGACAGACGGGATACCGTTCAGCGCGTCGCTAATTGAACCGTTTTGGGATAAAACGTCCTTTCCTACTTCAAACACCTTTTTATCCGGTAACAAGCGCAGGGCAGATTGCTGGGCGGAGACGGTTACTTCACTTAACTGGGGCGCGTCGGGTAGTAGCGGCAAGATACCCACATCGGTTTTACCACCGGCAAGTGTTACGCTTCGTTTCAGGGTTTGATAGCCTACAAAGCTGCAATTCAGTGTGACTCCCCCCTGTTTGGTGTATTTGAGCAGAAACCCACCCTTTTCATCTGTCATAGTGCCGGCAACCGGCTTGCCCAACGTATCCAATAGGCTCACCGTGCCATAGGCAACGGGTTTATGGGTATCCCCGTCGGTTAATGTTCCGGTGAGGGTTTGGGCTGTAGCAGCGGTGCAACCCAGGCAAAGGATTAGGATTAGTATCGTTCTCATGCTGCAAGATTAGGAACGGGCAAAAAGTTTAACCCAAAAAAACATGCGAGTGGCACTCTGGGCTTCTCTGCTGCACTAAAAGCAACGCGGGTTTATCTATATTTACCTTATGCAAAAATGCCGCATCTTCCTGCTCTTGTTACTCACTGTCCTTGCCTCCTGCCGGCCCGACCCTGATATCCGGTACGAGATGGCTGATGCTATCCTTAGCCGGCCGGGTACCACGTTTACCGCCCGTGTAAATATCGATGTGCTTGAAAAAAGATTCAGTTCGCCCATGGGTATACAAGTACACGGTTTCGGCGCCTTCGTGGTTTATTGGGATGGGGTAAAGGTAGGGCAGAACGGAGTACCGGCCAGTGCCGGCCAACCTGAAGTGCCCGGCACTGAAACAAGTTATTACCAGGTCCCCGACAAACTGGCCGGGCTGGGTAAACATGTGGTGATCATTAGCGGGACACAAAGCTATTTGCTGGAAACTACCGAACGAAGTATAATGGCAAAACCCGACAGCTACCTAAAGCTGTTACGCCAGCCGCTTATCGAACTCTCACTGGTCAACCTCATGGCGGGGGCTTTCCTCATCGCGGCAATCTATTACCTGTTTTTATATGCTAACAGTAAATACAAACAGCGCACAACGCTGCTGTTCGCGGTGATCTGCTTTTTATTTTTTGCCCTGCTGGTGATGGAATACCTCAAATTTTATATCGATATCCCTTATACGCAATTCTATACCCGGCTCACCATCGTAGGCTGGCTTACTTTTGCCAACGCCGTCCTGATCCCGCTGTATTTTACTATTCACTTTAATTTGCCCTACAAACTGCTGTTCATGGCGGCGCTGCTTGCCGCTTTGCTATGCATTTATGTTCTTAATTATGAGCATTATGACCTGACTGCCCATTTGTACAGCCTAACACTGTGGATTGCGTCTGTGTTGATATTGTTGTACGTTTTGATAAAAAAGCAACCGGGAAGCCTGTTAGTTCTTATGGGTTTTGTTGTTTCGATGGTGATCAACCAGTACATGTTTTATGATTTTGGTTTGTACGTTTCTTTTACCATTATTTTACTTTGTATCCTTTACCTGCAAACCCTCGGCGCCAAGCAATTGGAAGTAGCGCACCAGGCCTCACTGTTATTATCGTCTCGCCTGCAACTGGAACTTATAAAAAAGAATATCCAGCCGCACTTTTTACGCAATACGTTGACCTCCCTTATAGATTGGGTGGAAGAATCGCCCGCGCAAGGGGTTCAATTCATCCAGGCATTATCGCATGAGTTTGACCTGATGAACGAGATAGCCGAGCATGTGCTTATCCCCATCCGGCAGGAAATAGACCTTTGCAGGCACCACCTGGAAGTAATGCAGTTCCGCAAAGAGATCAACTATGTATGGAAAGACTCGGGGATACAGGATGATGAACTGATCCCCCCGGCAATTATTCACACCCTGCTGGAAAACGGCATCACACATAGCATTCCGTCAGGTGAGAATAAAATTGAGTTTGCGCTTAGCTTTTCGCACACTGGCACCGCTAAGCAATATACCTTCGAAGTTTTTGCAGAGAACAGGTTAAAAAGCGAGCGCCGGGGTGGCAACGGTTTTCGTTATATTGAAGCACGCTTAAAGGAAAGCTACGACGATGGTTGGAATTTTAGTTCGGAACCTTTTACCGGAGGCTGGAGAAGCATCATCCGTATGGACTTATGAGGATATTGATCATTGAAGACGAGGCGCGGATAGCCAAGCGGCTGGCCCGTATGACAAGGGCTCACTTCGAGCAGCAGTTAAGCCTTACCGTATGCGACACGCTTGCCAAGGGTCTTGCCCATATTGAGCAGTCGCCGGTTGATTTGCTGTTGCTGGATCTGAACCTGAACGGCGAGAACGGGTTTGCAGTGCTTGAAGCGATGGTGGCCCGGCCTTTCCATACCATCATCGTTTCGGCCTATACTGATAAGGCAATTACAGCCTTTGCCTACGGCGTGCTGGACTTTGTACCCAAACCATTCGACGAAAGCCGCTTGTTCCAGGCTTTTGGACGGCTAATCAACAAAAATGATACGCCGAAAAGTTCACTCAAATACTTAGCGGTCAGGAAAGGCGGCATGATCAAAATGATAGAGTCCGCACAGGTCAGCTATATAAAAGGCGCGGGTATTTACAGCGAACTGCACCTGCAGGATGGAAGGCAGGAATTACATGACAAAAGCCTGGATACGCTGGAACAACTGCTGCCGCCAGCTGAGTTTGCCCGTATCCACCGCTCATATATTGTTAGCCTGCAACAAACGGCCAAACTGCTGATCGAACCAGGCGGTAAATACTCTGTTAAGTTAATCAGCGGCGAATTGCTGCCGGTAGGTCGTTCAAGATACAAGGAGCTGCGGGGCAAAATGATTTAACTTTCCGACAGCAATTACATAAAAATGGGCCGGGAACTGCTATACGACCTGTTACGGTTTCGCGGCTTATTGGTTCGCAAGGAAAAAGCGAATGGTAAAAACGATGGAATTATATTACTGGAACAGTTTTGAATTGTTTACATAAACTTTTGAGATTTAGCCGATACATAGAAATGTCCGCTTTCTGTCACCTCAAGGCTATTGAGGGAATTGCATTCATCCATTTAAAAGGCTTTTTTGGTTGAAATGGGTACTGACAACGGCATCATTGGCAGAGCGTAGTAGCCTACTTATAAGATTGATCAGCCGAATAACCCGGATGATCAATCTCATATACTCAAGAGCCCTGGGGCTACGCAGCTTTACAGTTTAAAAGTAACTGTGGCACTAAACCTCCGCGGCATCATCTGATTGACATAGCTGCCCCAATAAACCTCGTTGGTTAAATTATCCAACTTAAGGCTCAAACGAAAAAATCTGTTCTCATAACTGGTTACAGTGTTTAAAACAGTATAGGATGGTATATAAAATTCTCCGGTGCTACGAGACTGACTAATGTATGCCTTGCTATTGTAGTTACCGCCAATGCCAAGTGACAGCCCCTTTAAATTTTTTCCCTGGAAGGCATAATTAAACCATAAATTAGCTGTTTCGGCAGGGCCAGTCCACTGCCTTAGTCCATCAATATCCGGATATGTATTGATGGTATATGCTTTATTATGCGAATAACCGGCAACTACGTTGAACCCTTTAGCAAAGTTAGCAATCAGCTCGCCTTCAAATCCTTTACTGACTTGTCCGCCATCCTGAATGCTAAATCCAACCCGGTTAGGATCAAGGCGAATCACATCTTTAACTTTTATATCATAATAACTAAATGTCGAATTCAACATACCATCAAGCAGGTCAATTTTAAAACCCAGTTCCCATTGATTTGCGTTGCTGGGTTTAAAAGTACTTCTCTCACCATTGGGTTGTACTACAGGCCCATTGTTTGTGAAGCCATTCATGTAATTTCCAAATAAAGAAACCTTTTTAGGGATAACCTGGTAAACAAGCCCTAATTTGGGAGATAAATTGGTTTGATTGTATTTTCCTGTAGTTGTATCAGCCGTAACATTGTATGATCCACCTGAACTGAAATTATCAAACCGAAGGCTCGCCATAGCTATAAAATCAGACGTAATATTGAACACATCAGAAAAATAAGCGCTATATGTACTTTGCGAAGATATATTTCTGATTGGGCTTAATTTAGCAAGAGCGGCATCAACAGTCTGTTTACTGATGTTGGTATACTCAGGATCTTTTCCAATCAGTTTTACCTTATCAAATGGATAGGCAATTAAAAAATTCTCATTGGAGCGGGTTGTAAAATAATCGAGCCCGATAACCAATCTATTTCTATGATTGCCAATTTTGAAATCACCCGTAAAGTTTTGTTGGGCTTCAATGGTATTATAACTTGAATTACTGTACCGGATATTTCTATTCACCGAATCTCCATGAATTTCATTCCATACCCGGTAGCCATCACTTGAATGTTTGGTTTGAGATAGAATAGTCCGTGATTTCCACCTATCTGATAGTTTATAATTCACTTCGGCAATCAAACTTACCGAAGGTTTCGATTCGGTAAGATCATTGCCTTGATAATATCGCTTCCAGTTCAAGTCCAAACTTTTTGTATTTGTTTGGGTAAATGAGTTTTCAGGAAACAAGCGATGAAAGTCATTTGACTTTTGCTGGTAAATTTCTGCATCTAATAAGATTGATAAACGATCATTTACCTGGTAAAGTAAGGACGGCGCTATAAATAATCTCCGGGTAAAACCAGCATCCATGTAGTTGCCCTCATCATTGTAAGCGATATTGGTACGCAGTAATAAACCTTTTTCTTTATTTAACGGAGTATTGATATCAGCGGTAAGCCTGCTTAAATCGTAACCGCCTATTGTATAAGTAACCTCTCCTTTAAATGTGTCGAACGGTTTCTTTGTAACCCGGTTAATCAAACCACCAAATGAAGTTAAACTATTGCCAAATAACGTTGCCGAAGGTCCTTTTAATACCTCAATACGTTCGATATTGGCTACCTCCAAGCTATTGTCCTTGTTATCCTGAACGCCGTTTCTAAGTAAACTCTGGTTCGAAAAGCCCCTCATGTAAAATGAATTGCTCCCATTAACTAAGCCTTGACTTACGCCGGTTACGTTTTTTAATACGTCATTATAGCTAATGATCACCTGGTCTTGCAACAGATCTTTGGGTACCACATTATAAACCTGCGGATTTTCCAGATTTTTGAGCGGCAGTTTTGCCACACCATCGGTCTCTTTTTTAGCGAATTTATTATAGCCCGAAGTGATCACCACTTCTTTTAAAGTCTCATTGTCTTCATACAGCACAAAATCGGCTGTAACCGTTTCGTTGGCTTTAACGCTGATTTGCCTGTTTTGCGGAACAAGGCCAATGTGCTTTGCCGTTAAGGTATAAGTACCTGCCGGGATGTTGGTCAATATATAATTGCCACGCTCGTCTGTTTTGGTTGCTTTAACCCCCGTTAACGTAATGCTTACTAATGGTATTGTGTTGCCATTGGCAAGGGTGATTGTGCCTTTAACGGTACCGGTTTGTTGCTGCGCGAAAGCCACCAATGAAAAAGATAAGCAAAGCACTAACGCGGTCGCGGCTTTATAAACCGGATACGGTATGCTGAGGAACGTAAAATGTTTAAGCGTAAAAGCAGATCTGCATAGTAAAATAGATTTCATAGTTTTGTTGAAATGATTAATTGATTAAAAGGATTGGTTAACATTACCCGGTGTGAAGTTTGGCGACCAAGCACCGGGTTGTTTGTTTATTAGGAAATGATCAGGGCGGGGCTTTATACATGGGCTGTTCTTAATGCAAGTGGATGTGCCACAAAGGAAAGCCTTATTTAGAATAAATCCAAATAAGATATGGGATAACTTTTGCTTATAAGGTGTGTATTTGGATACAGAAGAGGCAACTTATATATGGCGTATCAAGAAGTTGGCCTAAGCATACAATTCGATAAGCCGTTCAAATTTTAATAAAAGGTCCTGGTTGCTAAAAATGAGTTCCCGCACTTTAATAAATACTTCTATAATTTTGATGCTCGTTAATATAGCCTCATTGCTTTTTAAAACGTTGGCCAACATTAAAATTCCATATTCACTAAATACATATAGAAGTGTCCACCTAGGTGCTTTCTGGATGGTATCGCATTTTGCGATACCATGTAATCACTTTCTTCTTCTGATAGTTGAAACATAAAATGAGTAGGAAATCTATCTATATTTCTTTTGACTTGTTCTTTTAAACGTATTGCTTTAACTCCATAGATTTCTGCCAAGTCACGATCCTGCATCACTTTAACATTTCTGATAAGGTATATCTTATCGAAGATATCTTCCTCGTTGATTATTAAGTTATTATCATATCAAACAGTTTGTTATTGCTCAAGAAGCTGACATTTTTTTCGTTAACAACATCATGCCCTGGCTAACTTTCATGTCTAATATTTTTGCATAATGTTGCGTGGTGGGAATGTTAGTATGGCCAAGCATTTTAGAAACACTTCCAATGGAAATACCATTTGCTAAGGTCACAGCAGTTGTAAAATATATTGACTTTCAGGATCTTATAAGTTTTCTGGTGGCCTGTTGCTTTTTGACCTCGACGGGTCACCCAGAGGTCACCAGAAGTATGCGATTATTTTGACTTTTGATATAAACAGAAAACGCCGCAAATAATTCATTTACAGCGTTTTTGTTGTTTTTTGAAATGTACTTAGCGGAGAGGGAGGGATTCGAACCCTCGATACCCTTTTGAAGTATACACACTTTCCAGGCGTGCTCTTTCGACCACTCAGACACCTCTCCGTATTTGCTAAATGGATTGCAAAGGTAAAATATTATTGCATTTACCGCTAATAAAAAAGCGGGCACCTTTTTACGGGCAACCGCTCTCACAAAACTGTAACTCAACTTATAAAAATTATGGCAATCACTAGTATTGACTGCTTACAGATCAGATAGTTTAATTTGAGTAAAAAATATTCCGCGTTAATGCAGATAAATAATTTTAGCTTATGTTTGCCTCGTATTGCCACAAGGCAGTTTTACACCATAAAAGCTTGTTTAGTTTAAATGCTGAGCATCAACGACATTAAGAAACCTATCGCTGCCGATATTGATGCGTTCGAAGAGAAGTTCAAGTCTTCTATGCAAAGCTCGGTGCCGTTACTGGATCGTATTACCCATTATATTGTTAAGCGTAAAGGCAAGCAAATAAGGCCCATGTTTGTTTTTTTTGCCGCCAAAATATCCGGCGGCATCAACGAATCTACCCACAGGGGCGCAGCTTTGGTCGAACTGCTACACACCGCTTCCCTGGTGCATGATGATGTGGTTGATAACTCCTACCAACGCCGTGGCTTTTTTTCGATAAATGCTTTATGGAAAAATAAAATAGCTGTTTTGGTAGGCGATTACCTCCTGTCAAAGGGTTTGCTGCTTTCTATAGAAAACAATGACTTTCAATTGCTTAAAATCGTTTCTGAAGCGGTTAGGCAAATGAGCGAGGGTGAACTGATGCAGATAGAAAAGGTGCGCCGCATGGATATTGGCGAGCCAGTTTATTACGAGGTGATCCGTCAAAAAACAGCTTCGCTTATTGCTTCCTGCTGCGCTTGCGGGGCCTCATCTGCAGGTGCCAGCGACGAGGTAGTCGAAAAAATGCGCTTTTTTGGCGAAAAAATTGGCATCGCTTTCCAGATTAAGGATGATATGTTTGATTTTGGCACAGACGATGTAGGCAAGCCTCTGGGCATCGATATCAAGGAAAAAAAAGTTACCCTGCCACTTATCTACTCACTGGCCAATGCTGCCCCGGCCGAAAAGAAAAGAATCATTAACCTGGTAAAAAACCATAATGACGATCCCGCCAAAATTGCCCAGATCATAAAATTTGTAAACGAAACAGGTGGTTTACAATATGCCGAAACCCAGATGAAAAAATACCAGGACGAGGCTTTTGAAATTCTGAACACCTTCCCGCCAAGCGATTCGCGTAGCGCGTTGGAGCAGTTGGTGCGATTTACTACCGAGCGGAATAAGTAAAGATTCCCGATTTAATTCCACATATTAAAGTGTTCTCTGCTATCTTTATTTTTAATTAATGGCATATTGAGATGACAGCTAATAAAATCCCTTCGCTTTTTGAATGGGCCGGTGGTATGCAGGCCTTTGAAACTTTGTTTGATATGTTTTATGATAAGGTTTTAGCCGACGAGCTGCTGCAGCCTGTATTTAAACACATGTCGGCACAACATCGCCTGCATGTAGCCCATTTTGTTGCCGAAGTTTTGGGTGGGCCCAAAACTTATAGCGAGGAGGAGGGCAGCCATTTTATTATGATAAGCAAACACCTGCAAAAATACCTAACCGAAGCGCACCGCAAACGCTGGATGGAACTATTACTGCAAACTGCCGATGAATTACAACTGCCGGATGACCCCGAATTCCGGTCGGCATTTTTGGCTTACCTGGAGTGGGGTACGCGCATAGCAGTGATAAATTCAAAAGAGAACGAAGCAACTGAGGCTGTCGATGCACCAATGCCGGCCTGGGGCTGGGGCGTGCCGGGTGGGCCATATATACCGGGCGATGAAATTAGTAAGCAAGAATAGAAGTGCAAATAATATCGAATAATGAATTTCGAATGTCCGACACCGAAGTTTCTGTTCGTTATTCGGCATTGGATATTCGGTGTTCGATATTTAACCCTTCTAACTGTCTTAACTTAGCGATTTTATATGCCGGGACACTTAATCTATCTGTTGCATGCCAATGTTTTATCAGCACTTTTTAACTGGCTGAAACTTGTTAACTTCGTAAATGCAATCCTTTTTAAGCAGCCTTAAAATTACGCCTTTTGCCATACTGGATATCCTGTTGCTGGCAGCCATTTTTTACCAGCTGTACACCCTGTTAAGGGGTACCATAGCCGCTAATATTTTTATTGGGCTGGCATTCATATACCTGCTTTACTTTATAGTCCCCGAAACCAAAATGCCGCTGTTGGCAGGCATTCTGAAAAAGGTGGTTGATGTGGGCATTATCATTGTAATTATCGTATTTCAGCAGGAGATCAGGAAGTTTTTGCTGCTGGTAGGTAAAAACGCATCATTACAGCGTAACAAGGCCTGGTGGCAGTATTTTTTCGGCAAAAAAGAGGTGGAGAAAAACAACTACGCCCGCATTAAACCTATTATTGATGCGTGTAAAAGCCTGAAGCAAACCAAAACCGGCGCGCTCATTGTATTTGCCAAATATTACGACGAACAGTTTTACCAAAACAGCTGCGAGGTTGTTGAAGCCAGAATATCCAAACGATTGCTGGAAAGTATTTTTCAAAAAACAAGCCCCCTGCATGATGGTGCCGTGGTTATTGCCGAAAATAAGATTAAATCGGCCAGCTGTATTTTGCCGCTGACCGAAAAAACAGACCTACCCGCACAGTTTGGCCTGCGCCACCGTGCCGGTATTGGCGTAACCGAAGCCAACGAAGCAACGGCCATCATTATATCCGAAGAAACCGGCGAGCTATCCTACGCCAAACAAGGCCGGGTAAAAATGAATATTAGTTTTGCCGAGCTGGAAAAATTATTGAATAAGGATTTTTAAGCATATAAATTGCCGTTTTTAAACGTTTAATAGAACAATGTTTAGAGGTTTCCACATAGACGATCTGGTCACGGTTTCGAACGTTTTACTTCGCCTGGCTGTGCGTTACCTGCTGTTTGCCGGTTCGTTTTACCTGGTATTTTACGTGTGGAAAAACAAAACCATCTGGCGCGCCAAAATACAGCAGCGGTACCCCGAAAATAAGCACGTGATCCGCGAGATTGTGAACTCGTTTATTACTATCATCATTTTTGGGCTGGTTATTATGAGCGTTATCTACGCCAGCAAGGCCGGTTTAACCCGTATTTATCCAAATATCAGCGATAAAGGATGGGGGTATTACATCTTCAGTATTTTGCTGATGATAGTGACGCACGATACCTATTTTTATTGGACTCACCGCGCCATGCACTGGAAGCCCTTATTTAAGGCGGTACATAAAACACATCACCTATCTACTAACCCAACACCATTCGCGGCATATGCTTTTCACCCGCTGGAAGCGGTTATCGAGATAGGCATTGTGCCCCTGATAGCTTTTACCATCCCATATCACGGTACAGCTTTAACTCTGTTTTCTTTATATTCCTTGTTGCTCAATGTAACCGGGCACCTCGGGTTCGAGCTTTTTCCCAAAGGCTTTGCCAGTAATAAGTTATTTAAATGGCACAATACATCCACCCATCATAACATGCACCACCGCCTGGTAAAATGCAACTACGGCCTGTATTTTAATATATGGGACAGGCTGATGGGTACCAATCATCCCGATTACGAGAAAAATTTTGAGGAAGTGGTAGAAAAGCGGCGAGCGGCTGTTGTGATTAAAACTAACGACGGTGTATTGGTGGCTGAGGAACAGGTGAGGTAAAGCGGTTTGTATGGCGGCGAAGACTCACACGATGAGACTGCGCCCGTCTCTCTTCTGCTGCGCAGGAAAGAGGGGTTTGAAAATTCATTAATTATTTACTGTAACGATCGCCCCATTGTTCCAAACCCTCTTTCCAACGCAGTTGAAGAGAGGGTGGCCCAGCGCAGCGTTGGCCGGGTGAGTCTTAACCAGCGTTCGGCCGATGTTTTCAAAATAACAATCGTCAATCACGGCGTCGAATTTGCCAAACTATCCAATTTAGCCGATCCATATCCTTTTATCAGCATGGTATAATGCATACCTGGTTCATCGGTTTTTACTATCGGCATCCTGTCGGTATTGGATAGTTTGGCAACCGGCATTAAATAGCGCATAGGTTGGGTATCCGGCATTTGCGGTACGCTGCCTGATAAAAAATCTTTTAACTGCGGCGTTACTGGTTTTGTCGCGAAAAAAGTGGTAACTGTTTTTTGCTTTAAGGCAGGGCTCCAGGCAATTTTATTACTAAAAAATGGGGTAAGGGATATTTGCGCTTTTACCTGGCCCGTACATGTGGTCAAAATGACGACTAAGAGTATTTTTTTCATAGCTGCAATAGGTTTAAACTAAGATAAATACAAATGAGCATTATAAATGTTAAAAAAAGTTATTTAACATTTGTGGCAAAAAACATAGTTGCAAAATTTACGTTAGTTGGCAAACCATGGCGGAGGCCAAATGATAAAACAGATGGCCTGCGGTTAAATGGTAGATTTTATTATTTTTGTGAAAAATTTAAACCGATGAGCGAACTCATTAAAAAACAAGTTACTGATGCAAAGGCATCCATGGATAGGGCCATTGAGCATGCCGATAACGAATTAAATAAAATACGTGCCGGTAAAGCAAGCCCATCAATGCTGGATGATGTTACGGTTGATTACTATGGCTCGCAAACCCCGTTAAGCCAGGTTGGCAGCGTAAACACCCCCGATGCCCGCACAATTATTATACAACCCTGGGAAAAATCATTGCTTGCCCCTATAGAAAAAGCAATTATAGCGGCCAACCTTGGTGTTAACCCGCAAAACGATGGTATCATCATCCGTATTAACGTACCGCCATTGACCGAAGAGCGCCGCCGCGACTTGGTTAAAAAAGCAAAAGGCGAAGCTGAAACGGGTAAAATTGCTATTCGTAACATCCGTAAAGATGCCAACGAAAAGATTAAAAAATTAAAATCGGAAGGTGTATCTGAAGATGAAATAAAAGTAGGCGAAGCCGAAATTCAAAAGCTGACCGATGCTTATATCATCAAAGTAGACCAGCTTTCTGATGCCAAGGAAAAAGATATCATGACGGTTTAATATTAACCTTATGTCAAATTAAAAGGGAATGAGCTACTTAGCCATTCCCTTTTTTTATTTTTACTGTCGAAACATGAATATATTAATTTCTTACCTGAAAAAGCACCGCTGGATAGTGGTGATGGCGCTGTTTCTGGCTGCCATGAATATAGGCTTTTCGCTGCTTGACCCCTGGATAACAGGACGAATTGTAGACCGCGTTATTGAAAAACGCGGCACCCTTCATTACGAAGAGTACCTGCGGCAGGTGTTAATGCTGGTTGGTGCAGCCATAGGTGTGGCCATGGTATCGCGGATAGCAAAAAATTTCCAGGATTATTTTACCAATATTATTACCCAGAAGGTTGGCGCCGAAATGTATGCCGACGGCTTGAAACATTCTTTAGAATTGCCTTACCAGGTTTTTGAAGATCAGCGCAGTGGCGAAACCCTTGGCATTTTGCAAAAAGTACGGTTAGATTGCGAGAAGTTTATCACCTCCTTCATCGGTATATTATTTGTATCCCTTATCGGGATGGTGTTTGTAATTGTATATTCGGTAAGTGTAAATTACCAGGTAACATTGGTATATTTTGCGGCTATTCCCATCATCACCTTTGTGAGTATGGCCATGAGCCGTAAGATAAAGACAATTCAAAAGAAGATAGTATCTGAAACCACCGCGCTGGCTGGTTCCACTACCGAATCATTAAGAAACATTGAGCTGGTAAAAAGCCTTGGTTTGGCCAAGCAGGAAATAGAAAGGCTGAATAACACCACTTATAAGATACTGGACCTGGAACTGAAAAAAGTAAAATATGTACGCAGCATGAGCTTTGTACAGGGCACTACCGTGAATTTTGTGCGAAGTGTGATGGTGGTTGTACTATTGATGCTGATATTTAAAGGTTCGTTATCGCCAGGTCAATATTTCAGCTTCTTGTTTTACTCGTTCTTTTTGTTTAACCCGCTGCAGGAGCTTGGCAACGTAATATTGTCATGGCGCGAGGCCGAGGTTTCCTTAGGGAATTTCAAAGGCATTTTGAGCACTCCGATTGACAAAAAACCCGAAAAACCGGTAATGGTAGAGAAAGTAAACACCCTAACCTTTAGCAACGTTACTTTTAAACACTTAACTGCCAATCGCAACGCGCTTAACCACATCAGCTTTGAGACTAATACAGGCGAAACCATTGCTTTTGTAGGCCCCTCCGGCTCGGGTAAAACTACACTGGTAAAACTGTTGGTTGGCTTGTACCAGCCTTTGGAGGGCGATGTTTTATACAACAACATTTTAAGCAAGGAGATTGATCTTGATCAGCTGCGCGAAAAAATTGGTTTTGTAACCCAGGATACACAACTATTCTCGGGCACCATCCGTGAAAACCTGCTGTTTGTACGCCCGGATGCTACAGACGAAGAATGTATGAACGTATTGCAGCGCGCTGCCTGCCAAACCTTGCTTGCAAGGGCAGATAAAGGCCTCAGTACGGTTATTGGCGAGGGTGGTGTAAAAGTATCCGGTGGAGAGAAACAACGGCTCTCGATAGCCCGCGCTTTGTTACGCAGGCCCGACATCCTGGTATTTGATGAGGCTACCTCATCATTAGATTCGATAACCGAGGAGGAGATTACCGAAACCATCCGCAACGTATCCGAACAGGAAAACCATATTACTATTCTGATAGCCCATCGCCTATCAACCATTATGCATGCCGACTGCATTTATGTGCTGGAAAAAGGCCGCATCATTGAATCGGGCCGCCACCTTGATCTGATAGCCCAGAAAGGGTTATACTATGCCATGTGGAGGCAACAAATAGGCGAGAAGATAACCGTAGAAGTAGAGTAGGGTTAGATGTGCAGATTTTAGATTCCAGATGTGCAGATGTTTTTGATTCGGGGTATTACAGATAAAACTATGTTGTTACGAGACCCGAAGCGTTTGCGAATAATGCAAATCCGTTGTTATGCGACGAGATTGCGACGCCATCGCTACTGACATAACATATCCAACTTTCCTGTTATCCTGAGTGGTAAAATTTCGCGAAACTCTGAAGAGGGGAAATGACATACAATAAGAGAACTGTCATCCTGATTACTATGATATATGCAAATGTTTATTCCAGGATATTTTGTTTTTAATGAAAATTTTTTCGTCAAATAGGACATCAGAATGAATTAGTTTAAAAACGAGTTGAGTAATACATTTTTGATCGAGCTCAGGATATATAAATGATGTTTGTTGGATTTAATCATAGCTTGATAATATTCATAAAAGAGTTGTCCAGGCCTTGTACATACACTGACGATACCTTGATTGAGATCGACCTTTAAAGGTTTGTAAGCTTTTTTGGAAACCCTATCCTTATGCTTTACAGAAGAACCAGATTTTTTAGGATATGGTGCACAGCCAATGAAAGCAGCCAATGTTTTTGCGCTGTCAAACTTCTCAAAGCAATCGGTGATAAAAAGTAAATGCCATGCGGTAATAGGGCCTATGCAAGGAATTGAGATTAATATCTTATACATTCTTTTAATGGTTTTATCCTGGGCAATAAGTTGATGAATAGCCTTTTCAATTGTTTGGATGTAGCCGTCGATCACTTTAATGAGTTGTTTTTCTATTTCTAAAGCCAAAACATGGGTTTCTGACCTTTGCTGAAGGTCTTTGATCCGGCAGGTATAAGCAGACCTGGTATCCGTCAGGTTTTTCCTGCAGGTAAAAAGATCTCTTAAGTGTCGTGATGTTTGCGATGGCAGGTGATAGGAGACTGCCTTATTACGGTTCGTCATTCCATAGCTGAGCAACTTATGCGCATCAGCCTTATCCGTTTTAAAGCGGTTAAGTTCCATGCTACGAACGTGGGATTAAATTACTATTGAGCCTGGGTTAAATAGAAAAAGATAGCTGAGATATTTATATGCAAGTCTAATGGAACGTAGTGAAAGGATCTATTCGCGGACTTTTCCGTCGGTTATGCATGTCGGTTAACAGATTTTTCACTTCGTTCAAGAGGTAGTTCTTCACTCCGTTCAGAATGGCAAAAGGATATTTATTCAACATGTCATGGGTAGGAACGAAGGATCTGTCAGCTGTGCATAACCGATAGAAAAGTTCGCGAATTAGATCCTTCGTTCCTCAGGATGACAGAAAAATTGGGGGTAACTTGCCCCTGGATCCCACACAACAGCAGTCCACCTGGTATGTACTTAGCACGTCCGTGACTGACTTTTCATTTTGCAGCAAGCCTTTCTTCGGCCACTTTCGGTGATTGTATCTGGCTTAATGATAGTGGCACAAGCCTTTTGGTTTTCAGATAGGTTACCCCAACAATAAGCATCGTCATGCTGCCACCAAACAGAACCGACGGTACAGTACCCAACAAAGAGGCTGCCGTTCCCGATTCAAAAGCACCAATTTCATTGGAGGAGCCGATGAACATCTGGTTAACAGCCGATACCCGGCCGCGCATATGATCGGGTGTTAACAGTTGCATAATGGTACCCCTGATGATTACGCTGACGCTATCAAATGCCCCTTCGGTGAATAGAAATACCAACGACAGGTAAAAATTTTTAGATAAGCCAAAGCAAATTATAGAAATACCAAAACCTGTTACCGCAATAAGCAAATTACGCCAAGGCTTATTCATGGGCGAAAACCTGGTCATAACCAACATGGTTAACACCGCCCCAATTGATGCCATAATCCGCATGATGCCAAGTTTATCGGGGCCAACTTTTAGCACTTCGTCAGCAAAAACTGGCAATAACGATACCGCACCGCCAAAAAACACCGAGAAAAGATCAAGGCTCATGGCGCCTATCATCATCTTATTATTAAATACAAATTGCATCCCCTCTCGCAGGCTTGTCCAGATGTTTTCTTTAGGTATAAACACCGGCGGATACTTTCGCAAACCCGCAACCAGCATCAGCGAAATTAACATCAATACAATAATAAGCCCGAAGGTAGCTGTAACACCATCCAATCCATGAAGAATCTTTTCGGGGTAAGCTATGATCAACCCAGCCACAGCCGGCCCTAATATAGCGGCAACCTGCCAACTCGAACTGCTCCAGGTGCTTCCATTGGGGTAAAGCTCTTTAGGAATACTATGGGCATATATGGTAAAGGTGGCCGGGCCATAAAAGGCACGCGCAATACCATTGCAAAAAACCATTAAATATACAATGGGCACTATCCATTCGGTTTTAATAATACCATGCATGCTTTTAAGGGTAACGGCAAATATTACAGATGCTGTAATGAGTACACCGCCAAAAATCAGCAGCAGCATTTTCCGCTTTTCAGATTTATCAGCAATATAGCCGCCATATAGCGCTATGCAAACGGCAGGGATAGCCTCGCAAAGCCCTATGCCGCCAAGCGCAATTTTACTGTTGGTAATATGCCATATGTAATAGCCTAATACAAAGGCCTGCATAGAATAGGCAAAGGTGAAACAAAAACGCATCCCAATATAAGACCGGAAATCTTTATATCGCAATGCTGCAAAGGAATCAATTTTCTGGGGTTTACTATCTGCTTCTTCGGTCACAGTGTTGTTTTAAGATGATGCCCTGCAAATTTACGACACGATTTTCAGGATTTGACAAGATTGACAGGATTTTTTTGATGCCAATTTCAAATTCAGATGTGCTGATTTTAGCTGCAAAAAAACCGCCTGTGGGAGTGTTTGTGCTAATTTGGATCTTTTCAAATTCAGATTAGGGCATTACCCTCGTTCCTCGGGTCAGGCTATGCGCTTATACTGCACGGGCCTTAGCCGCATTTGGCCGGTATCCGCTCCTATCCTTAATGCAAGAAGCCGCCTGCAAGACACAGGCGGCGGAAAATCATAAATCAAACCCTCTTCTGCACATCTGAAATCTGCATATCTGCACATCAGAATCCATGCTGATCTATCAGGTAAATCAGCGCTGCTATGCCCGCGCCGCCCAGTTCAAGCTCACGCTTGTTTACGTTTTCAAAAACGTCATTGGAGGTGTGGTGGATATCGAAATACCGTTGAGAATCAGGGCGAAAGCCTATCAGGATAACCCCTGGCAGCTTTTCTTTCATTGGCTCAATGTCTGTTCCCGACCCGCCTATGGTCAGGTGGTCAACTTCGTATGGCTCTAATATTGATTTCCAGTTAGCATTCACTTTCTGAATAAACTCTTTGGATACATCCGAAAAACTGAAACCACGCGGAGTAAAGCCGCCTTCATCTGTTTCAATAGCGGCAATGTGCTCTTCCTTGTTTTGAGCGGCAAGCTCGGCATATTTGGTACCGCCTTTATGGCCGTTTTCCTCGTTCATAAAAAACACCGCGCGTACCGAATTTCTAGGGCGGTAACCTACTGCTTTAAAGATCCTTAACACCTCGGCCGATTGCATTACGCCCGTACCGTCGTCATGGGCGCCTTCGGCAAGGTCCCATGAATCAAGGTGGCCGCCTACGGTGATGAACTTGTTAGGATGCTCGGTACCGGTAAGTTCGCCAATTACGTTGTAGGATAGCACATCGGGCAGCAGCTGGCAGCTTTGTTTAAAGTAGAATTTTGCCGCCGGGAATTTGCGCAGCTTTAACATGGCGCTCAGCTTGTTAGCCGCTTTGGTGGAGATTGCAGCAGCCGGGATATTTTTGCTGTCCTTATCGGCAAGGGTAGCACCGGTGTGGGGGTAATCATCCAACGACTCTGTTAGCGAACGAACGATGACGCCTACCGCGCCGTATTTGGCAGCAACTGCCGGGCCCATAAAGCGCTGATCTCCAGCTGTTCCGTAAGCCTGCCCGGTTTCGATGAAGCGTGGATCAAAGGCCCGGTTAAAGAAAACGATTTTACCTTTAATAGCAGCTTCACCAAGGGTGGCCAATTCCTTAAGGCTTTGAACCTCAATTACATTGGCAGTAATACCTTCTTTAGGGGTGGCAACCGTCATGCCCAGGGCAGCGATGGGTACCGGGATACGGGTTTTGCCATCAATTATAAAGGCCGTTTCTTTGGCGCCACGTACCCAGTGCGGCACCATAACTTCCTGTAAATAAACCTTATCAAAGCCGTAGCTTTCCATTAGTTTCTTGCTGTATTCAACCGCTTTTTGGGCATTGGCCGAGCCGCTTATACGCTGGCCTATGTTTTTGCACAGGTAGCGCAAACTTTCATAGCTTTTGCCGTTTACCAGGGCTTCGTCATAAATTTTCCGGATCATCAGGGAGTCCTGCTGGGCATGGACAAGGGTGGCCGACAGCATGGCGGCGCACAATAAGGTAAATGTTTTTTTCATCTAAAAATATTCAAAAAAATGGTCAAATAATGTACAATAAACTTCAGGTTTTACTCAAAAAGTTTCAACTTTTGTCAAGTTTATTTTACAAAAAGTCAGTCGGAAACAAATTTAATCTTTTGCGGCAATAATGAAAGCCTCAGGAAATTTTATCCCAGCTTAAACCGGCATTTTTTGTTTCGAAGGCATGGTGCAGCACCTGGTTTTCGGGCAAGGCCAATTGGGGGTCTTTGGCAAAAATCTGCTCCACCGTTTTGCGGGCCTTAAACAACAGTTCCTGGTCGGTGGCCAGGTTGGCAACCTTGAGGTCGAGCACGCCGCTTTGCTGGGTACCGTCCAGGTTGCCGGGGCCGCGCAGTTGCAGGTCAATCTCCGAGATCTCGAAACCGTTATTGGTTTTTACCATGGTATCCAGGCGGATCCTGCCATCGTGGCTCAGCTTGTGGCTGCTCATCAAAATGCAATATGATTGCTCGGCCCCGCGCCCTACCCTACCCCGCAACTGGTGCAGTTGCGACAGCCCGAACCGCTCGGCATTTTCAATGATCATCACCGATGCGTTGGGCACGTTCACCCCAACCTCAATCACGGTAGTGGCCACCATAATTTGGGTTTGGCCTTTAATGAAGCGCTGCATTTCAAATTCCTTATCGGCAGGTTTTAATTTGCCATGCACAATACTGATCTTATACTCGGGCAACGGGAACTCGCGCGACATGATAGCTATCCCTTCCTCCAAATTTTTAAGGTCAAGCTTTTCGCTTTCCTTAATCAGTGGGTACACAATATAAATTTGCCGGCCCAAGGCAATTTCCTTTTTCATAAAGCCGAACACCCGCAAGCGCTGGTTATCATAAAAGTGCAGGGTTTGGATAGGTTTACGACCGGCGGGCAACTCGTCAATTACAGATACATCCAGGTCGCCGTACAACGTCATGGCCAGGG
>Ga0075366_10000079_pt1 | contig 37958 bp, 46 predicted proteins | sample EndMethybrTD3031_FD_72351 | JGI IMG/M metagenome (GOLD analysis project Ga0075366, IMG submission 72351) | Populus endosphere microbial communities from Tennessee, USA - Endosphere MetaG P. TD hybrid TD303-1 | ecosystem: Host-associated > Plants > Roots > Endosphere | place: USA: Tennessee...
GACACCGAAGAGTTCCCGGCTTGATCCATACAGGCGGCAGCAATGTCGCTCGCCCCAATGCTGCCGCAATAATCGGCTTATGGCACCTGCCCGGCTGGCCTGCTATGGTCGTGCTTCGCATACAGGATCAGGAATAGTGTCCCAGGCAAACGTCGATGAGGCCAAGCTGCCTTTCTGGAAACGGTCGCACTATCTCGACCGGATGACTTTCGGGCAGCTCGTATCAGCCTATTTCCAGCATTACACGATTGTCGCTTACCTCGCGGTGGCAGCGGCCAGCATCGCGCTATATTTCTATCTTCCCGCGCCCCTGCTGCCCACGCTGGGAGCGATTGCGGCGGCGCTGATCGTCTATCCGCTGGTCTGGCACTTGCTGCACCAATATGTGCTGCACGGGCGCTGGATGTGGCGCCACAAGCGGCTCGCTTCGACCTGGAAGCGTATCCACTATGATCACCATCAGGATCCCAACCACCTCGAAGTGCTGTTCGGCGCGCTGCACACCACGCTGCCGACGATTGCCCTGGCGACGATCCCGGTGGGCTGGCTGATTGGCGGACCCAATGGACATCTGGGCGGCGCTGCGGCAGCTTTCGCCACGGGCATCCTGACGACCTGCTATTACGAATTCATGCACTGCATCCAGCACCTCTCGTTCAAGCCGAAGTGGAAGTGGGTACAGTTCCAGAAGGCCCGCCACAACGAGCATCACTATTTCGATGAAGACGGCAATTTCGGCATCACTAATTATGCCTTCGACCGTATTCTGGGCACCTATTACGAGAAGAAGGACCGCCCGAACCGGTCACCGACGGTTTTTAACCTTGGCTATGATGAGGATGTCGCCAAGCGCTTCCCCTGGGTGAAGGAACTCTCTGGCGGTATTGCCAGCGGCCATCCCCGCCGCCGCTCGATGAGCGAGAACAGCTGACCTCTCCGGGAGCCATAATCCAATGAGCAATGTAACGATTACGGCTGTGACCGACGATGCCGGGCGCGCTGAATGGGTCGATTTTGGCTTTGCCAGCAATGCCGCCGATCCCAACTATGCGCCCAATCTGCGCTCTGAAGAGATCGGCAAGGTTACACCCGGCAAGAACCCGTTTTTCGAGCATGCCCGCGTGCAGATGTTCCTCGCGCGCCGTGATGGCAAAGTGGTGGGGCGGATTTCGGCGCACTTCGACGAACTGGCGCTGGCCCAACCAGTCGAGCAGGGCATGGGTCCGGGCACGGGCAACTGGGGGGGGCTGGAAACCGAATATCCGCAAGTGGCCACGCTGCTGATTGAGCGGGCGGAACAGTGGCTGCGTGAGCAGGGCATGACCCGGGTGATTGCGCCGCTCAATCTTTCGGTGTGGGAAGAGCCCGGACTGCTGGTCAAAGGCCATGACCATCCGCCGATGTACATGATGGGGCATCAGTCGCCGCGCTATCAGCCGTGGATCGAGGGTGCTGGTTACAAGCTCGCCAAGCGCTTGTTCACTTATGATCTGACGATCGACCGGGATTTTCCCGAACTGATCCAGCGCATCGTCGCCTCGGGTGAGAAGAATGCACGGATCCGGATTCGCAATGTCAGCCTCAAGCATTTCGACCGCGATGTCGGCATCATCTGTCATATCCTCAACGATGCCTGGTCCGACAACTGGGGCTTCGTGCCGTTCACTGAAAGCGAAATCGCCTATACCGCGAAGTCGCTGAAGCCGCTGGTCAAGGAAGACCTGATCCGCATCGCCGAATACGACGGCGAGCCCGTGGCATTCATGATGACCATCCCTGATTTCAACCGGGCGCTGATGAAGTTCAACCGGCGCAGCGGCAAGCCGACGCTGCTCGGCTGGGTCAGGATCGCGCTTTGGCTGCGCAAGCCCAGGCCGGCAGACATGCGGGTGCCGCTGATGGGCGTGCTCAAGCGTCTGCAAAGCTCGCGCATGGCAAGCCAGTTGGCTTTCATGATGATTGAATACATCCGTCGTTCTGCCATCTCGGAATACGAGGGCAAGCGCGCCGAAATTGGCTGGATCCTTGAAGACAATCAGGGAATGGTGGCGATTGCCGATGCGATCGGCAGCAAGATTAACAAGCAATACAACGTCTACGAGAAGACGCTCTGATAGGTGCGGCAAGCACCTGCGTGCCTGTCGTTTCCGGACGTCAGTCCGGACTGGAATGATCTATCGTTGCCGTCACCGCAACGTCCATTGTCACATTGCCCACCGTGCGCATCACGTCGGGCAGCATTTCGACTGCCACCAACAGCGCCAGCGGCTCGATGGGAACGCCCATCGCCAAAGCGATCGGCCCGGCGCTGGACACGAAGGTCAGCGCGTTGGGCAGTGAAACTGTCGAATAAGTGATGATCGCCGCGACTGCGGCCCCGGTTGCGAGCGCGCCTGGCGTAAGGCTCACGCCCGTCATCCCGGCAACATAGATTACGACAGCCATGTTCATCGCCGGACCCGTGGCACGAAACAGGGCAACCGCCAGTGGCAGGACAAGTTCGCCGCTCTCCTCGCGCAGGCCCAGTGCGCGGCAGGCCGCCAGCATGGCTGGCAGGCTGGCAAGCGAAGACTGCGTCGAGACCGCCACGGCCTGCGCGCCCAGCATGGCCTTGCCGAAGCGTAGCGGCGCAATCCCGGCACCGGCGAAAGCCAGGACATAAGCCGCAACCAAAACGATAAGGCCCAGCAGGGAGACCAAAATGATATAGTGCGCCAGCGCGCCGAACACGGCTGCACCGCTGGTTGCCGCCAGCCCCATTGCCAGCACGAAGACGCCCACCGGCGCGAGCGCGAGCACCCAGCCGATCATCACCAGCATGGCCCCTGCTATGGCCTGGAAAAACTGGGTGAGCAGGCGCTCGGCACTGTCCGGCAGGCGTGTGGTGGCAAGCGCGAACAGCGCCATGAACACCAGGGGCAGCATGGCGCCGCGCGCCGCAGCATCGATGATGTTTTGTGCCAACAGCGAATCGACGAATTCTGCAAAGCCCGGCACTTGCGCCGGGACCGGCGGCGCGCTGGCAATCAGCCCGGCTTGGGCACCGTGCGGTATCGGCCACAGGCCGAGCAGCAGGGGCGTGACAATCGCGCCAAGCAAGGCGCTTGCGGTCAGGATGGTGACAATCATGGCCATGGCCCGGGCTGCCGTTCCCGCGGCCCTTGCCGCCGCCACTGCCTGCACGATGCCGACGAACAGCAGTGCTGCCACCAGCGGAACAATGGCCATTTGCAGTCCGCGCAGCCACAGGCCGCCCAGCGGCGAAATATAGGGCAAGCTCAGCCGCAGCACTTCGGTATCCCTCAGCGACGCGCCCAGCACGAGACCCAAGGTCAGCCCAGCGAAAGTCCACGCAGCGGGTACGCGAATGTCTGGCAAGCCGCTCTCGCGCCGGTCCCCCGCCATGCGTCCTCCCTGCCGATTGCCGCGAATAGGGGTGACATTAGCGGCGCTTGGCGACATATCAATCGCCGGCCAGGGCAATCGCGGGACAGGCCTGTCGCAAAGAGGGTGCATGACACGCAATTATTTCGGAACTGACGGCATTCGCGGACGCACAAATGCCGGCGTGATGACTGCTGAAGTGGCGATGAAAGTGGGGCAGGCGGCCGGCAAGCGGTTCCTGCGCGGCAGCCACCGCCACCGCGTCGTGATTGGCAAGGACACGCGCCTCTCGGGCTATATGCTGGAGAACGCGTTGGTCGCAGGCTTCACCAGCGTGGGCATGGATGTGGTGCTTCTGGGGCCGATGCCGACACCGGCAGTCGCGCTGTTGACGCGCGAGCTGCGCGCCGATGTCGGCGTGATGATCTCGGCCAGCCACAATCCGTTCGAGGATAATGGCATCAAGCTTTTCGGGCCCGATGGCTTCAAGCTTTCGGACGAGGACGAGATGGCGATCGAGGCCATGCTTGGCACAACCCAGCAACTCGCGCCTGCGCCGGACATTGGCCGTGCGCGGCGCATCGACGATGCGCGCGGGCGCTATATCCACGCGGTCAAAGCCTCGCTTCCTGATGATGTGCGGCTCGACGGGCTGAAAATCGTGGTCGATTGCGCGCATGGCGCGGCCTATCAGGTCGCCCCTTCGGCGATCTGGGAACTGGGCGCCGAAGTGATTGCCATAGGCGTCGGCCCCAATGGCAAGAATATCAACGACGGCTTTGGCTCGACTTCGCTGGGCGCAGTCAAGCAGGCCGTCGCGGCTGAAGGCGCGGACATTGGCATCGCGCTCGATGGCGATGCTGACCGGCTGATCGTGGTCGACGAAAAAGGCCAGACAGTCGACGGCGACCAACTCATGGCGCTGATTGGCACTCGGCTGGCCGAGCAGGGCACGCTGAGGGGCGGCGGAGTGGTTGCCACGGTCATGTCCAACCTGGGGCTCGAGCGATACCTGGCGGGGCTGGGGCTAGATCTCGTTCGCGCCAAAGTGGGTGACCGCTATGTGCTCGAGGCGATGAAGGCTGGGGGATACAATGTTGGCGGCGAGCAATCGGGCCACATGATCCTGCTTGACCATGCGACTACCGGCGATGGCACGATTGCCGCGCTGCAAGTGCTCGGCGCGCTCGTGCAATCGGGCAAACGGGCGAGCGAACTGCTGCACTTGTTCGATCCCGTGCCGCAACTGCTGCGCAATGTTCGTTTTGCCGGGGGCAAACCGCTGGAGGCAGAGAGCGTCAAGGCGGCCATTGCCAATGCCGAAGCGCGGCTGGCGGGCCGTGGCCGTCTGGTGATCCGGCCTTCGGGCACTGAACCGGTGATCCGCGTCATGGCCGAGGGGGATGACGCCGCGGAAGTCGAGGAAGTCGTGGCCGAGATATGCCACGCGGTCGAAGCGGCGGCAGGCTGACATGGCGCTCGAAATGCGCCCGGACTGTGAACGTTGCGGCACGGATTTGCCCGCCGAAGCACCGGGCGCTTTCATTTGCAGTTTCGAATGCACTTTCTGCGCCGAATGCGCCGATGCACTCGACGATCAATGCCCCAATTGCGGGGGTGAACTGATGGACCGCCCGACGCGCGCCAAGGCCCTTCAAGCCGAGCATCCCGCATCGACCAAGCGCAGGTTCAGAATTTAGGTTCAAACCACTTCCGTTCGCATCGAGCAAAGTCGAGATGCCGCGCGGTGTTGTCTCGACTTCGCTCGACACGAACGGCTGTTGGGGACTAATAGCCAACATGCCCGCCCCGCCTCGCATCCTGATCATTGCCGGTTCCGATTCCTCAGGGGGTGCCGGGATCCAGGCGGACATCAAGACTGTCACCATGCTCGGCGGCTATGCCATGACTGCGATCACCGCAGTCACCGCGCAGGACACGACCGGCGTACACGCCGTTGACGTACTCAGCGCGGAGATGGTCGGCGCGCAGATCGATGCCTGCATCGGTGATATCGGAGTGGATGCCGTCAAGATTGGCATGCTGGGCTCGCCGCAGATCGCCGAACTTGTTGCCCGGCGCCTTGAAGCGCTGGAGGCCCCCGTTGTTTTCGATCCCGTGATGGTGGCGACCAGCGGCGGCGTGCTGGCCGATGCGGCGACCGCTTCGTCATTCGAGCAGCTTATGCAAATTGCCGCGCTGACGACGCCCAACGTGCCCGAACTTGCCGCGCTTGGCGGGAGCGAGGGCATGGCGCGGCGCGCTATTGCCTATCTGGCCAAAGGCGGCGACGCGGAAGGCGACATATTGGAAGACCGGCTCGTCCGACCCGGCCTGCCTGACAAAGTCTGGCATGATGCCCGCATTGCCACGCGCCACACCCACGGCACGGGCTGCACGCTGGCCAGCGCGATTGCCACGGGGCTGGGTCAGGGAATGGACGTTATCGCGGCAATTGAGCGGGGCCGCGATTTCGTTCGCCGCGCCTTGCTGGCAGCGCCTGGCTTTGGCCGGGGGCATGGCCCGCTGGGCCACGCCACGGCAGGCGACGCGCGCTAGAGTTTGTTCCACTTATGTGGAAGCGGCACCAGCCCACTCCCCCACCCGGCCACCCAAAGAATACCGTGCCGTGGGTGGCCGGGTGGGGGAGTGGGCTGGTGCCGCGCCTGTTTCAGTATAACTGAAACAGAGTCTAATAGCCCGCGCCGCCTGAGCCTGATTACATTCCGTCCACTGCCTTGCTGACCAGAATATTCACGGAAACCCGCCGGTTCTGCGCGCGGCCTTCCGCTGTGTCATTGCTGGCGAGCGGGTCGGATTCGGCCATGCCTGTGGGCATCAGCATGCGATAGGGCTTCCAGCGGCATGTCTGCTGGAGATAGTTGATCACGCTGCTGGCCCGGCGGTCGCTCAGCGTCTGGTTGTATTCGTCGCTGCCCGTGGAATCAGTGTAGCCGACGACGAGAAGGAGTGCATTTTCCGTCGCCTCGGCAGAAGTTGCCGCGGCACAAAGGTCAGCCTTGGCATTGGGCGAGAGCACGGATTTGCCGACGTCGAAATAGACGTTGGTGGTCGAGCGGATATTGTACTTGTCGATATCGCCCATGCGGCCGCGCAGCGCTTCAGTCGCGGCGGCCTGTTCTTCGAAACGCTGGTTGGTGCCATTGCGGATCATCGTCGCAGTGCGCAAGTCGCTCGACTTGAAGCTGATCTGGCTTGCCAGAAGCACCGCGCCAGCCTGCATCGTCTTTACCGTGACCGGCATGCCGTTCAGCAGACCTTCGGTCCCCACTTTGCGGCCGCCGCCAAAAAAGCCGCCGCCGGACTTGATCCGGGTGGTTTCGTTGACATAGATCACGGTGTTGCTGCCATCCGCCGCCGTCACCCGAATCCTGTCATTGTTGCGCGCCGTGATAACGCCCTTGATCTCCGGTCCCAGAGTCATCGCGCTCATATCGGGGAGTGGCTCGCCGTTCACGACGATGCTGGGATTTGCTGGTGCTTGCGGTTGAGCCGACAGGACGGCGGATACCGGCGCTGTCAGCAGGGCGAGTCCGCAATACAGGCCTGCTTTTCGGGAAATAATGCGCATCGGGTTCCTCCTTCATGTGCCACGCGGTGGCAGTGCCTGTTCGGGTAAACCTTGCGGGCAGATGAACACAACCGGGAAGTCGGGGCGGTGCGGGTAATTGGAGCGCGGCGTGCGGCGAACCGAAATTTGCGGCGCCGTGGAGCACAAATTTATTGCGGATACGAAGTGCCGCACCTGCATGGCGCGCTCCGGGCGCCTCGCAGGGGCGGGCAGTCTGGCCGGCGGGATAGTTGGCCAGCCTGGAGGAAAGGTCAGTCGATCAGCGCCGCCTCGATGGCGATGCGAATGGCTTCGGAGGTGTGGTGTGCGCCCATCTTGGTGAGCATGTTGGCGCGGTGGATTTCGACCGTGCGCGGGCTGATCGAGAGCTTCTCGCCAATCAGCCGGTTCGACATGCCCTCGGCCACACCGGCCAGCACCTCGCGTTCGCGCCGGGTCAGTCTCTGCACCCGGCTGCGTGCCCGGGCTTCGCGCAGGCGCAAATTGCCAATGCGCGCAGCGTTGCTGTCCACCTCGGCCAAAGTGGCGGCAATGGTATCGGGCTTGGCGGGCCATTCGATGTAGTCAATCGCGCCGTCCATGATTGCGTGGACCACGCGCGAGGTTGTCGGCGCTTCACAGAAAGCGATGACGGGAAGCCAGCAGCCCGCTTCGGTCATGTGTTGAATCAGCGAGGTAATATTGCCATCGGCATCCTCAGCCAGGATCGTCCCCGAGCGCGGCCAGCGTTGCTTGAATTCGCCGGTATCCTCAAACGGTTCGACATGAATGCCACAGTTCGAAAGTTCGTGGCAGACGGCGGCCCGTCGGCGAATATCACTGTCTATCAACATCAGACTGTTGCTGCGATCCATGGAAACCCCCCTAGCGAAATTCGCCTAGGGATTTGACGCAGAGCGGCGGCTCTGGCGCGACGGGTTCGCTCCAAATTCGAGCAATAGCGGAGCGCAATTGCCGCCAATCCAGCGAAAACTGTGAGAGAAAAATCGCCCCGTTATCAATCTGTTTTCGCTGCCAGAAGGGCCGCGGATATCTCGCTCAGGCCCTCCCGGATCGTCTCGATCGCCGCTGCATCGAAATTCAGTGCGCTGTCGAGCAGGCTTTTGCGCACTGCGCCATAGAACTGGCGAAGCGCGTCGGGAACATCGCCAGCGCCGCTGACCCCCATTTGCAAGGCTGTCACTGCCGACAGCGCCCGGGTCAGGGCCTGGCTGCGGGTGCTCGGGTCGCCAGACCGATGCGCATGCAGCGACCGGGAAATGGCCGACGTCGCGGCTTCATAGCACAACCCGACGAGGTGGGCGGGATCTGCACCGGCGACGCGGGCATCGAAATCTATCCGGCGATAGGCTTCGTGCGGATTGCGGATTGCGAGCATGGTCATCAGTTGTTCGACCCGTTCCAGGCCGAGATCTGGTTCTTGAGGAATGTGAGCGTCGATTTGGACACGCCAATGCGGTTGTCTGCCACGGCGAATCGCTGGCTGAGCTGGGCGCGCAGGGTTTCCTGCTGTTCGGTCAGCTTCGTCTGGTCGGCAGTGGCCTTGGTTTTCTGCGTGGTATAGCGGCTGATCGACCCTGCCAGCGTGCCGGGATCGCCGGGCGTGGCGGCGCGGCGGGCTATGCTGTCAATCGTTGCAAAGACGCCGAACAGGCCATTGGTGAACATGGCCGCAGCCCCGGCAGAATCGGCTTTCAGCGTGGCGGCAAGCCGCTTGCCGTCGAGCATGAACGTGCCGTCGCGCTGGGTGGATAGCCCAAGGTCGGCGAGCGTGGCGGGCGCTCGGCTCGCTGCGGAGGGCATGATCACCTTGCCCGCCAGACCGGAGAGCGAACGCTTGAGCGCCAGTGCGCCGCTGTCTCGCGCCAGTTCGCCGCTCTGGGGGTCTGCTGCGGCATTGAGCGCGGCGGCAACCTCGTTGAGCGCGGCAGTCAGGTCTTGCATTGCCGTGGTGATCGCGGTGGCGGGATCGCTGAAAGTCAGCTGCGCGGGGGCCCCCACATTGGTGCCGGTCAGCGAGAGGGTGACGCCGGGAATGGCATCGACCACAGAGTTGCTGGCCGAATGCATGGCAAGGCCGTCGATCATGAATTCGGCGTCTGCGGCTGGCGAAAGCAGGCGCGTGGGCGCGGCGGGCGGCGTCCAGGCGAGCGTGGAGAGCCCCGGATCGCCCACTGTTTCGCTGGCTTCCAGCACGAAGCCATTGTCCACGCCGCTTGTGCCCTTCAGCACCAGCTGGGCCCCGTCATTGGTCTGGGCGACATAGGCAATGACGCCCGCGCCCGCAGCATTGATCGCGCTGGCGACGTCGCTGAGCGTTGCGCCGCTGGCAATCGTGATGTCCACAGTGGCGCGCGCTGCGTCGGCTGTGAAGCCGCTGGAGGTCGCCGTGCCGAAGCGCAGCGTCAGCGTGCCTGAGCCGACTGTGCTGGTCGCGCTGGTATAGGCGGGGCTCGACAGCGTCTGCGCTGAGGCGAGCGCCGTGACTTCGAGCGAAAAGCTCCCGCGGACGAGCGGCGAGCTGGAAAGCGAAGGCTTGGCCACTGCCGCGTTGGAGAGCTGCGGCTGGGGCGAAAGATCGCCCTGGCGCACGCGCTCGCCCAGCGAGGAGGCCAGCGCGGTCAGCATGTTCTTGAGGTCGCTCGCCGCTGAAATCTGCTTGTCGAGCGTCTCCAGCTTCGTCGTCAGCCGGTCGGTCCGCGCGGCAAATTGGGCGGCGGCAAGATTGGTTGCCAGCGCCTGCATGTCGATGCCGCTGCCGCCGCCGAGGGCGGTGACGATCGATTGGGTCGCGGAAGTGGCGGATGTGGTGGCCATGGATGCAAGAACGTCCGGACCCGGCGGCGGTTAAGCCGATTCGAGCCGTCCTTCGGCATCGAAACGCAGCGCGACCGGCACGTCGATCTGCGGCGCAGGCAGGCTCTCGCCGCGCTTCAGCGAGAAGACGAATGCCAGCACACTGGCAACAGCGGCGTACAGCTCCTCGCGGATAACCTGGCGCTCGCGCGTGGTGTAATAGACCGAGCGGGCGAGCGCGGGATATTCGAGACAGGGAACTCGAAGTTCCGCGGCAAGCTGGCGCATGGCCAGCGCCTTTTCGCCGCGCCCCTTGGCCAGCACGACAGGCGCAGAGGCCTTCAGCGGATCGTAGGACATGGCGACGGCGAAATGGGTGGGGTTGGTAATGACGAACTGTGCCTCGCGCATGGCATGGGCGACGCCGCCCATGGCCAGCTGCCTTTGCCGCTGGCGCTGAGCGGCGCGGCGCTCGGGCGATCCTTCGCTTTCCTTGTTCTCGTCGCGCAGTTCCTGCATGCTCATTTTGAGCCGGTTCAGGCGGCGCACCAGCTGGATGGGAAAATCCACCAGTGCGATGGCCACCAGCCCGAACGACAGCGTGAGCAACAGCGAAGTGATTGCCTGCCAGGCGCAGGCAAGCTGCACGCTCAATGCGCCGCCGCCCAGTGTCAGCAGGCTGGCGAGTTCGCCGCTCGCCCAGTGCCAGGCAATCGTGCCCAGCAGCGTCACTTTGGCCAGTGCCTTTGCCAGTTCGATCCAGCCGTGCGCACCGAACATGCGTTTCAGGCCCGCAGCGGGGTCGAGGCGCGAGGCCTTGGGGGTAAGATTGCCCGGCAGCCAGCGCCCCTCGCCAAAGCCAAGCTGGGAGGTGATGCTGGCAATCAGCACCAGCCCTCCGAGCAGCAGGACTGGCGGCAAGGCTGACAGCAGCATCGACGTCATCAGCTTGCCAGGGGCGAAGTCATCAATCGCCGCACGGTCCCAGATCAGGCCGCCGCGCAGCGTCGTCTTCATCAGGCCCAGCATCCACGGGCCGACGAACTTCAGCCACAGCGCGCCGACCAGCATGGCGACGGCAATGGCAAGATCCTGAGAGCGCAGGACATCACCGTTCCTGGCGGCGTCTGTCTTGCGCTTGTCGGTTGGGGCAAAAGTCTTTTCGCCCGCGGTTTCGCCTGCGCTCATCGCGCCACTACCGCGCGGGCATTGTCGATAGCGGCTGCAGAAATATCGGCCATGGTATCGCCCAGCATTGGCGCAGCGGCGAGCAGCGCGGCAAAGCCTGCCAGCACGCCAGCAGGCAGGCCCAGCGAAAACAGATTGAGCGAGGGGGCGGAGCGGCTGAGAACACCCGTGGCGACTTGCACCAGCAGCAGCACCAGCGTCACAGGCAGAGCCATGGCGACGGCGGCCGTGAACATCTGCCCGGCCATGGCAGCAATGGCGCTGGTGCCCTCGGCTCCCAGCCAGGTTTCGCCCGGAGGAAGCAGCCGGTAGCTGTCAACCAGCAGAGCAATCCATTGCAAGTGCGCGCCCGTGGCAAGGAATACCAGAGTCAGGACCACCGAGAAGTATTGCCCCAGGGCGGGCGACTGCGTGCCGCTGTTGGGGTCGACTGCGGTCGCCATGCCCATGCCCATGCCGCCGCTGATCAGTTCTGCAGCAATGATCGGGGCGGCGAAAGCCAGTTGCAGGACGAAGCCCAGAGAAACGCCGACCAGCACTTCGCCCGCCAGGATCAGCAGGCCGTTTGCTGAAAACAGCGCGGGCGGGGCGGCAAGCGGCGTCCAGGCGCAGACCAGCACGGCAATCGCGCCGCTGGCAATCACCCGCACTTGCATCGGCACGCCGCCTGCACCGAACAGCGGCGCTGCCACCATGGCCGCGCCGATCCGCGTCATGCAGAACAGCAGGCGCCAGAACTCGGCCTCCAGCGGACCGAACCCGAAATTGAGGGCAATCACGTCAGTTTTCTCATTGGGGACCTTTGGCAATGGCCTCAAAGATTTCCTGGGTGAAATCGCCAATCAGTCCGAGGATCGAGGCGCCGAACAGCACCAGCACCAGTGCAGTGATCGCCAGCTTGGGCACGAAAGTCAGCGTCTGTTCGTTGACCGATGTCGCCGCCTGGATGACGCCGATGACCAGACCGGCGGCCAACGTCGCCAGCAGCACTGGCGCGGCGGCGAGCGCTGTCACCCAGAGCATCTTTTCGGCGAGGGCAAGGAGCGGGTAGGCTTCGTTCATGGCGGGCTATCCAAAGCTCGCTGCAAGGCTGCCCATCAGCAACGCCCAGCCGTCGACCAGGACGAACAGCAGGATCTTGAATGGCAGCGAGACGATCATCGGCGACATCATCATCATGCCCAGCGACATCAGCACCGACGAGACGACCAGATCGATGACGAGGAACGGCAGGAACAGCATGAAGCCGATCTGGAATGCGGTCTTCAATTCGCTGGTGACAAAGGCCGGCAGCAGGATGGAGAAGGGCACATCTTCGGCGCGCGCGAACTTGGGGGATTTTGCCATGCCTGCAAACATTGCGAGATCGCGCTCGCGCGTCTGGCGAATCATGAAGGCGTGAAATTCCTTGCCGCTGGCAGCAATTGCCTGCTCGGCATTGATCGTGCCAGCCGCGTAAGGCGCAATCGCATCCGCGTTCACTTTCTCCAGCGTCGGCGCCATGACGAACAGCGAAAGGAACAGAGACAGGCCGATCAACACCTGATTGGGCGGCGATTGCTGGAGCCCGATGGCCTGCCGCAGGATCGACAGGACAATGAGGATGCGGGTGAAGCTAGTCATCATCAGGATCAGGCTGGGCAGGATCGTCAGCAGACCCATGATCATGAGCAGCTGCAACGACATGCTCATGCTTGTCCCACCGGTGCCGCCCATCGCCCCGAACGCACGGTCGAGAGCGCCGGGGATGGCGGTCTGGGCCTGGGCGAGAGTGGGGCTGAGTAGCATGACAAGCGCGGCCAAGATCCTCCCCGGCACGGGGAGGGGGACCAGCGAAGCTGGTGGAGGGGCAGGCGAGGCAAAGCGCTGCCCTGCAAGGTCGTGCGAGGTGGCCTGAGCCCCTCCACCATCCTGCGGATGGTCCCCCTCCCCGTGCCGGGGAGGATATGCTTGGCGCCCGGTCATTGGCCGGCCTCCCGTGCGGGTGCTTCGGCGAGGCGGGTGAGGCCCGCGCGGCTGGCCGCGACCAGGATTTCCCGTCCGCGAAATTCGATCACGGCGAGTTTCTGGGTGGGCGAAAGCATGACGGCTTCGATCACGCGCACGCTGCGCGAGCCGGGCGTGGCGGCGGCAATGCGGGCTTGCATCTTTTGCGCCAGCTTGAGGCTGCCCCAGGCGAGCAGGCCGATCAGCGGCAGCAGGACCAGCAGCTTGAGAATATACCAGAGCATCAGGCCTGGCCCTCCGCGCTTGGCGACGGCGGAGCAGCACCGATCAGTTCAACGATGCGCAGGCCGAAGCGCCCGCCCTCGGCGACGACTTCGCCCTTCGCAATCAGTTTGCCATTGACGTGGACGTCGAGCAGTTCGTCGGTCAGCCGGTCGAGCACGACAATGCTCTCCTCGCCCAGTGCGAGCACATCCTTCAGCGTCATTTCAGTGCGGCCCAGTTCGACCGACAGGCGGACCTCAACATCTTTCAGGAAATCGAAGCCGCGGGGATGGATGGTCATGAATATAGGTCCTTGCGAGGGTATTGGGATCAGAAAGCGTGGCTGATCTGCACGGCGACGTTTTCGTCGAGCGCGCCGATAGTTCCGTGAGCAATCGCGCGTCCGCCGACATGCAGCGGCACACTGCGCGCCACTGAAACCGGCAGGACTTGCCCCGGGGAAAGCGTGGAAATCGTGGATACCGGCATCGCCATGTCGACCAGCACCGCCCGGATCGTGAATGGCAGGCCGCCATAGGGATCTTCCGCGGGGTTCACGGCGCGGCGGGAATGCCGCTCAGCGCTTGCACTGTGCCCGCCGTCGCCAATCATTGCTGCTACTGCATCCAGTGGCAACGCCAGCGAGATCGGCCACCGCGCGCCTCCCGCCTCGGTGACCACGATGCGCTGTGCGGCAAGCCGCATGGCATCGGGAAAGGGCGCAAAATCGGGCTTGCCCACGCTGCGCTGGGCAACCGGCAACTGTCCGCCAAGCCCGAGCCCCCAGGCTTGGTCGATGGCGGCCATGGTCAGGCTTTCGAGACGGGCAATCATCAGCTGGGCAGACAGCGGCAGGGCTTCCGGCAATGGGTTGGGTGCAATGCCCTTCCCGCCAAAGGCACGGTCGACCATGCGCAGGATGGCCGGCCCATCGAGCGTGGCGAGCACGGGAACCTTGTCCTTGCCGGCCAGCATCAGGCTGCTCGCCGCGAGCGGTCCGGCATGTCCCGCCAGGTCTGCAGTGCCGCATTCGCTGGCCGGCTCGCACGCCAGATGCGGCGCGTCGTAGCCAAACAGCGGGGTCAGCGAGCGGCACAGCGCGGCAGCCATGACCTCTCCCGCGGCGTCGAGCCGCGCGAGCAGTTCGCCTGCCTCGGGCGCGGGTCGCACCAGTTCGGGGCAGTGCCTGGCAAGGGCGCGCTGGGCAACGAAGTCGCGTTCGGGCTTCACGGCAATGCCCTCACTGCACCAGGAAGCTTTTGTAGTAGACGGCATCGACGCCGCCAAAGCCTTCGGTTTCAGTCAGCACTTTATTGATCGCGGCGGTCAGGCGCTTTTGCAGCCGTTCCTTGCCTTCGACCGTATAGACATCCTCTTCAGGCGTTTCCGCCAGGACGGCCAGCATCTGCGAACGGATCGCCAGTTCGTGCTTCTTCATCCACAGCAAGACGCGCCCGTCGCGCCGGGTCGAGGCGGCAAGGCTCAGCTGGACGAGCGCCTGCGAATGGGAGAGGTTCGAGGTGAATTCCTCACCGAAAGTGTAATAGGCAGTACGGTATTCACTGCCGCCTTCGCCTTCCACATCGGGTCCGCCGCCTTCGCCTTCCTTTTCGCCTTCGGCCTTGGGCGCATAGGGATCTCCCTCGCCCTTCTTGATCAGCTTGGGATGGTTGTCTTCCTTTTTGGGCTCGGCATGGCCGCCCAGCATGCCGGCCTGCACCATGCCGAAAACGCCGCCGCCGCCCGCGCCGATCAGGCCCACGCCGAGCAGCAATTTCATCATCAAGCCTTTGCCCTTGCGGGGCTTGGCGTCCTTGTCTTTGTCGGTCTTGTCACTGCTCATGATCGGTCACTCACTGGTGGTGATGGAAAGAGATGCCGTTCAGGCAAAAATGCCGCCGCGCGGCGCGGAAGGCAGGGTTGAGGTCTCTTGCGGGGCCTTGTCGCGCAGGCCCGGGGCGGCAACGAAGCCTCGCTCGGGCGCCGCGCCGCGCTGCGACGAGGCCTGGCCCTGTGCCTGTCCGCCGCTCTGGCTTGCACCTTGGCCAAAGCTGTTTTGCCAATCCTGCCGCCCGCCATTTGCGGCGCTGTCTGATCCGCTGCCAGTTCCTGCGCTGCCCGCCGAAGCTGACGCGGCGACACTCTGCACCGCGCGAGCCAGGTCGGGATCGGGGTTGGCGAAAGTCACTGTCAGGCCATTGCTGTCCTGCTGGAAATTGAGCGAAACCCGGCCAAATTCGGCGTGATGCACGCTGGCCTCGACGGTCTGGATCGACAGTGTCGACTGGACTGCCTGACGCGCTTCCACCAGCCGGTCGACCAGTGCGGCGAAATCGTGCGGTTGCGCCGGTGATGACGGCGCCAGGCCGGCGGCAGTCAATGCCGGGGGCGTAGTGCTGTGCTGCGGCAGGGGCGGCTGCGCGATATCGGGGGCGGCCATGTCTGTCACTGTTTCAGTCAGCGCGGCGAGCTTGTCTGTCAGCCTCGTATCGGCCGCAGGTTCTGCCGCCTTGCGGGCGGGCGCTGCGCTGGCCAGGGCATTGGCGGCGGCATGGCATTCACCGAGCAACTGCAACGTGGGCAACTGCAACGTGGGCAACTGCAACGTTGGCAACTGCAGCGTAGGCATCTGCAGCGCGGCGGATTTCGATTGCGCGGCTGCGGGGCGAGACTCAGTTTCGGAACTGGCCAGGTTTTCCGCCCGCGATCCATTGACCTCGGCGAACGGCACGGAAAGGGCAACGGGTGCCTGACGAAGCGGCTTGCTCTCGGCCTCCGGGGTCGCTGGTGCGGCTACCTGCGCTGGCGTGTCGGGCGTTGTGTCGTGAAGTCGTGCGGCGGGCGCCGCTGGGGCGAGCGGCAAAGGGCTGGGCATCGCGCTCTTTTGCGCAGTTGCAATTTCGTTTGCTTCCGCATCTCCATCTTCTGCCGCTCGCCGCAGCAATCCAGCCGCCATTTGCAGCAACGCCTGGGCTGGCCCCGATGGCGTGGGTGTTGCCGCTGGCGCGGCTTCGGGCGCAGAGCCTTCACCCAAGCTTTCAACGTCATTCTGCTCGCCGCCACTGGCAGCCAATTCCAGGCCCGCAGCGATCATGTCTGCGGCGTCATCCGGCAACTTTTTGCAGTCGCCTTTGCCGGTTGCCTTGCCGCTTGCCGCCATGTCTTTGCTGCTGCGCGCCAAGCGAATGCCCGGATCGGGCATCTGTTGAGGCACCGGGCCGGCGGACTGGTCAGGCTCCAACTCGGCCAGAAGCGCGGCAAACTGCGCCTTTATGCCGCCATCCACGCCGGAATCGACTACGGCATCGGCAGCCATCAGCAGGCTTGCGGCATTGGGCAGGGCAGCGGACTGAACGGGGGACTGAATGGCAGGCATGGGCACCTCTGGCTAACTCTGCAGGAGTATATTCAAGAGCCGTGCCAAGTGGCCCGCGGCTTGTCAGTCGGTGCGGAATCGCTCCTGACGAGGCGCCGCGCCTGCGCTTCGGCGCGGTCTTCCGTGGCGGCGCGGCGGCGCTCGGCCTGGGCAAGTTCGGCCATTTTGGCGTCGGCGTCCTCGCGGGCGCGGGCGGCATCGCCTTCGGTGTTGCGGGTTATGCCGTTGAGGCCATCGGTGAAGATCAGCAACTGGCGCAGGCTGGCGCCGTCGCTGGCTTGACGGCGTACGCCATAGGACCCTGCCATGGCCCGAGTGCGCGCGGCCAGCAATTCCAGCTGTGCCAGCGCACCTTCTGCGGCAGCGGCCTCGGCAGCAGCGGCCTGCTTGGCAATGCCGCGCAGATGCTCGAGCCGGCGCAAGCGGACGAGCCGGCGCTGGTCGGCATTCATGGCGCGGCGGCCGGAGCGAGCAGGCCTTCAAGTTCCATGAAGCTGCTTTCAATGTCGACGTGGCTGCTGGCTGGCTGGGTGAGGAAGGCGCTCATGGGTTGGTGCATGGCAATCGCGCGGTCGAGCTGGGGATCGGCCCCGGCACGGTAGGCTCCCATCAGCACGAGATCGCGGTTGGCCTCATAACTGGCGGAAAGTGCGCGGAATTCGCGGGCCAGTGCCTGCAGATCGGGCGAGACGATGTCATTCATGACCCGGCTGAGCGATGCGGCAATGTCGATTGCGGGATACTGGCCGCGCTGGGCGAGCTCGCGGCTGAGCACGACGTGGCCGTCAAGAATCGAGCGGGCCGTGTCGACCACTGGATCGTCCTGATTGTCGCCATCAGCCAGCACAGTGTAAATCCCGGTGATCGAGCCGCCGCTGGCCGCCGAATTGCCCGCGCGTTCGACTAGCTTGGTGATTGTCGCGAGCGCCGAAGGTGGATAGCCGCGCGCCGCGCCGGGTTCGCCCAGCAGCAGGCCAATCTCGCGCGCCGCGTGGGCCACGCGGGTCAGGCTGTCCATGATCAGGAGCACGCGCTTGCCCTGGCTGCGGAAATATTCGGCCAGGCAGGTCGCCTGACAGGCGCCGCGCAGCCGCAAATTGGGGGCGTGATCGGCGGGAACCGCGACCACGGCAGTGCGCGATTTCTTGTCCTGATCCATATGTCGTTCGACGAAGTCCGAAACTTCGCGCGCGCGTTCGCCGATCAGCCCCACCACGACGACATCGGCCTCCGCGCCGTGGGCGATCATGTCGAGCAGGACCGATTTGCCGACGCCCGAGCCCGCCATGATGCCAATCCGCTGGCCGAGGCCAAAGGTGGTCAGCGCATTGAGTGCGCGCACGCCAGTGTCGAAGGCCTCGCGCACGCCGCTGCGATCTAGCGCGCCTGAACGAATGCCGCCCGATGGCCAGTGCGCATCGGCGTGGATCGGCCCGCAGCCATCGATCGGCCGGCCTTCGCCGTCGACGGCGCGGCCGAGGAATTCCTCACCGACCGCAAGCAGGCCGGGCCGGCCTTCGGGCCGCACCCGCGCACCCGGGCGCAGCATGACGGAATCGCCCAGCAGCATGGCCAGCGTCTTGCCATTGCGGAAGCCGATCACTTCGGCGGAAAGCGTCACATTGTTTCCGTGGACCACCCGGCACAGCGCGCCAACGGGCACGGAAAGCCCCGTGATTTCCAGCAGACCGCCATCGCAGGCCGCTACCAGGCCATAGCGGCGGGCCTTGAGCGAAAGCGGCGCGGCGGCGAGGTCAGTCAGGATGACAGTTGCATTGTTCAACACTGCTCGAATGCCTCGGCTATGGCCTGACGCCACTGGGCCGGGCCATCCTCGACCCCGCCGTTCGCGGCTTCCACCCGCAAGGCGCCGCGTTCGAGAGCCGGATCGGCGACAACTTGCCATTCCTTGGCAAGCCGCGGGGAGATGCATTTGAGATCGTCGGGATTAAGCCGGATGACGCGTTCGTCGTCAGCGCGAGCGAACAGCGCCACGGCCCGGTCAATCCGGCGCATCAGCGCATCCTCGTCAAGCGCCAGCGGAGCCAGCGCCTCTTCGCACAGCGCCGCGACAGTATCGCGCATGCGCTGGCGCAGCTGATCGGCGAGCTCGCGGGTCAGCCGCGTGAGCGATAGCGTCAGCGCCTCGCGCACGGCGGCTTCGGCTTCGGCATTGGTTGCAGCGGCCTCGCGCGCTTCCTCGGCCCCGGCGGCATAGCCTTCGGCAAAGGCGCGCGACAACGGATCCTCGTCCGGCGCGGATGCTGCGGCTGGCTCTGCCTGCGCTGAAGCGGAAAAGCGGGCGTCGCCGCGAAACACGCCGCCGGTCGCATAGAGCGGCAAGGGCTTGAGACCGCCTTGCGGCGCGGCAAGAGCGGCCAGGGGGTCAGACATATTCGCCTTCGTCCGACGACGAGCCGAACACGATCACGCCTTCGGCTGCCAGACGGCGTGCGGCAGCGACGATCTGGCGCTGGGCTTCGACCACATCGGCCAGCTTGATCCGCCCGCGCGAGGCGATCTCGTCCATCACCCCGTCGGCAGCGCGGCTGGACATGGCGCGGAAGAAGCACGTGCGCTCATCCTCGCTGATGCCTTTCAGTGCGTCGATCAGGGTATCGTTGTCCACTTCGCGCAGCAGATTGCCCATGGCTTGCGGATCGAGCACGAAGAGATGTTCGAACTTGAACATTTCGCCTTCGATCTGCTTGGCCAGTGCTTTGTCGAGCTTGGCAATCTCGGGCATGACGCGCTTTTCCACGGCCTTGCCCGAATTGTTGATGATGTCGGCCGCCTCGCGAATGCCGCCCAGAGTGAAGCTGGTCTGGCCCTGGCTTTCGGCCAGGCGCCGCGCCAGCATGTCTTCCAGCATGGCAATGGCCTCCGGCGATACCGGGCCAAGCGTGGCGATGCGGTGCACCACTTCGGGCTGAACTGGCAGCGGCAGGGCATGCAGCACTTCGGCGGCGACTTCCGGATCGAGCTGTACCAGCAGCACGGCTATGGCCTGCGGATGCTCACCTTCGATCAGCGGGATCAGCGCGGACGGGTTGAGCCAGCGAGCGATTTCCAGTGGCGATTGGCGGACATCTTCAGTGGCGATGCGCTCCATGATGTTGCCGGCTTTCACATCACCCACTGCGCGCGTCATCAGCGAGCGGACCTGACCAATCCGGTCATGCGCGACCATGCCCATGCTCTCGGTGCGCTCGACGAATTTGGCGATGGCATGGGCAATCACTTCGGGCTGGATTTCGCCCAGCGCGCACATCTTTTCGCCCAGCAGCCGCAGCTCGGCGGGATCGAGCTGCGAGAGGATCTGCGCTGCCTGATCGTCTTCCAGCAGCATGACCATCACGGCTGCGCGGTCAGCCTCGCCCAGTTGGAGGCCGGGGGCCGAAAGCGCGCTCATGCCGCACCTCCGGCATCGACCGGCCCCAGCATCTGGCGCAACGCGGCGACGGCGTTTTCAGGTTTTTCGGCCACAAGCTGCTGGGCGAGGCCAAGCTGTTGGCTGAGCCGCGCGGGATCGATCGGCCGCGAAATGTCGATATGCACCCCGCCGTTCGCATCGGTTGCCGCGGCGGCCTCGCTCCCCTCGTTCGAAGATGCGCCATTGTCCGTGGCTGGTCCCGCCCCGCCGCGCAGCGCCTTGATCAGCGGACGCACGCCCAGCATCAGCACCAAAAGCACGGCGATCAGCGCGACGGCATTGCGCACCAGGCTGGCGAACCAGCCACTCTCGTAAAACGGCAAGCCTTCATCCTCGGCCTTGCTGAAATCGCGGGCGACGACCGCGACCTGATCGCCGCGCTGGGCATTGAGGCCTACGGCAGCACTGACCAGCTGCTGAATCTGGGCGACATCGGTGTTCTTGCTCTTGAGCGCCTTGGCGCTGATCGCCACGGCAACCGAAAGCCGCTTGAGTTTGCCGGGCGACGAGTTCGCCACGGCAACTTCGCGGCCCAGCTCGTAAGTCCGGGTGGTGCTTGCCTCGCCATTCACGGGCGCAGAGCTTGCCGCGGTAGTTGGCGTACCTTGCGGCGGACCGGGCGATGCAATGGCGGCCGGCGGCGGCGTATTCGACAGCACGCCCGGCACGCCGGCAGCAGCCGCGCCTGCGGCGCTGCTCGAGCTTTGCTGGGACTCGCTGCGCACCACGCCGTCCTTGTCATAGCTTTCGCGCGCCGAAGTGACCTGATCCATGTCTAGATCGACCTGGATTTCACTGGTGAAATTGCCTTCACCGAGCATCGGGGTCAGCAGCTGGGCGACCTGGCGGCGCAGCTTTTCCTCCAGCCGCGATTGCAGTTCGAGCCGGTCGTCGTCCTTGTTCTGGCGGTCAGTCAGCAGCTTGCCGTGCTGATCGATCAGCCGCACCGCATCGGGCGACATGCCGGGGACTGAAGCGGCGACCAGATTGACGATCGCGCCAACCTGACTGTCGGACAGTTGCCGCGCTTGGGCCAGCTTGACCATCACTGAGGCGGAAGGCGGCGTGTCCTCGCGCACGAAGACTGACTTCTCAGCCTCGGCGAGATGGACGCGAACCGATTCCACGCCGTCGATTTCGGATATGGTGAGAACAAGGTCGCGTTCGCGTGCGGCGCGCAGGCGCTCGCCTTCCATCGTCCGGCTGGCGCCCATTGGCAGCTTGTCGAGCATTTCCGCGCCGGTCTCCGGCGTCGCCAATGCGCCATCGGAAGCCACCAGCATGCGCGCACGGTAGAAATCGCCTTCGGCCACGCTGAGCGCGCCGGTCTGGTTGTCGATCGAATATGTGACCCCCGCCTTGTCGAGCGCGGAGACCACATTGGAGCGTTCGTTGTCGCCGAGCTGCGAATATAGCGTGCGCTGCGGCGAGGGGGCGACTGCCGACCAGGTCAGCGCCGCGCCGCCAATTGCAGCCACGCCAAGGAACCACGGCACCACTTTGCGAATGGCAGGCTGGGCGCTGAAGCTGCGCAGCCGGGTGAGGGCGCTACCGCCCGCGGGATCAGTCAGCGGCGCGAGCAGCGATGGCGCTGCCATGGCGGCGGCGGGAAGAGAGTCGCTCATCTAGTTATACTCCCATCCGCATGATGTCCTGGTAGGCGGACAGCAGCCGGTTGCGCACTTGCAGGGTTGCCTCGAAAGCCACGCCGGCTTCCTGGCGGGCGAGCATCACTTTCGCGACATCAGTCACTTCGCCGCGCTGATAGGCTTCGCCCAGCGCGTCGGCCTGGGTCTGGCTCTGGTTCACCTGATCTAACGCCGACTTCAGTGCATCGGTGAAGCCGCCTGCCGGGCCATTTGCCTCGGCTGGAGCCTCTGCGCCGGGTTGCGGCGTGCGGACTTGCTGAAGCAGTTGCGAGCGGTCGATAATCTGCTGGCGCAGGGCAATGATCTGCTGGATGCCAGCAGCGCCCCCGGCCCCGCCTATTCCAGCCGGGCCGCTCATGCCCGGGCTCCGGCGCGCATCCGGCCGATCTCGATACCGGCCTCACGGAACGAGGCGAGCCGGTAGCGCAGCGTGCGCTCGGATATGCCGAGCTGGCGGGCGGCGGCAATGCGGCTCCCGCCGCAGGCCTCCAGCGTGTCCATGATGGCGCGCGCTTCGGACAGCTGCACGATATTGGAAAGGCGGCCGGTGCCTGTCTCGGGGCTTTCGGGCTCGCTGCTGACGAGCCGCGCGGGCTGGTCGAACACGATATGTGAGGTCGCAATCATGCCGGTGCCTTCGCTCAGCAGCAATGCGCGGCGCATGACGTTTTCCAGCTCGCGGACATTGCCCGGCCAACCATGCAGCTTGAGCATGGCAAGCGCGCTGTCGCTGATCCAGGGGACAGCGCGGCCCGATGGGGCATGGCGCAGGGCGAGAGCGAAAGCGAGCGGGGCAATGTCATCGGGCCGGTCGCGCAAGGGCCGCAGCGCGAGGGGGAATACATTCAGCCGGTAAAACAAGTCGGCCCGGAAGCGGCCTTCGGCAACTTCCACTGCCAAGTCTCGGTTGGCGCAGGCAATCACGCGCACGTCCACCTTGATCGGCTGGGTGGCGCCAATCGGCACGACTTCGCCTTCCTGCAGGGCGCGCAGAAGCTTGGCTTGCAGCGCGAGCGGCATTTCTGCCACTTCGTCGAGCAGCAGCGTGCCGCCGTCCGCCGCGCGAAAGAAACCTTCGTTGGCCTCGCTGGCACCCGTGAAAGCACCTTTCTTGTGGCCGAACAGCAGGGCTTCCAGCATGGCCTCGGGCATGGCGGCACAGTTCACCGCGATGAACGGGCCGCTCCGGCGCGGGCTGTGATCATGGATGAAGCGGCTGAGCACTTCCTTGCCAGTGCCAGTGGGGCCGTTGATCAGGACCGGGATTTCGCTGGCGGCAAGCCTTTCAGCCAGCGCGAGGATCGAGAGGCTCTCCGGATCGGCGGCAACGGGCGTGCCAGGCCGGGCCATGGCGGCGAGCAGGGCGGCGAGGCTGGTATCGCTGGCACTATCGCCATAGCGCAGCGTCAGCCGTTCAGCACTTTCGCGCAGGATCTGGCAGCTTGGTCCGCGTTCCAGGGTAATGGTGCGCATGCGCGGCGCGGGCGGCGAACGGTCAGTGCTGTCGCGAAGCGCCACTGCTCCGGCTTGCCCGAGCGAACCGGCAATCACGGCCGCGCGCTGGACCAGTGGAGCATGATGGCGCGCCACTCCTTCGCCGAATTCAAGTCCGTTCATTTTTGCTGCCCCACTGTTAACCAAGTCTCGTGAGGCTGTTTGCCGCGTAAACGTCAAACGGTCCGGTAATTTAAGTCCTAGTAAAAACGCGTAATTTTCGCCGATTTGCGCGCGCCCCACTTAAACCACAGCACTTTTCGCCGCTCTTTCCCCTGGCAGCCGTGCCGGATGAGCCGGTCGGTTCCCCCCATTTCGGGACAATTACGGGAGTCTATCATGGCGGTTATCAACACCAACATCGGCGCACTTCGCGCCGCGAATGCTTCGAACTCTGCTGACAAGATGCTCAGCACAGCGATGGAGCGCCTGTCGACCGGCAAGCGCATCAACAGTGCCAAGGACGACGCAGCCGGCCTGGCCATTGCCACCAGCATGACATCGTCGGTGCGCGGCATGAGCCAGGGCATCCGCAACGCCAATGACGGCATCAGCCTTGCCCAGACGGCCGAAGGCGCCCTGGGCGAAGTCACCAATATGCTCCAGCGTGTCCGTGAACTGGCGGTCCAGTCGGCTTCGGGCACTTATCAGGACGCCACTGACCGCGTTTACATGCAGGCGGAAGTCGATCAGCTGACGGCGCAGATCGATCAGGTGATCACCAACACCTCGTTCAATGGCGTCACCCTGTTTGACGGCAGCACGGCGACCGTGACAGTGCAAACCGGCGCCAGTTCCGCCGATACGGTCGACCTCGCCATGGCAGACCTCACCACTTTGGCCGCCAGCGGCGGTGCCGCGGGTTCCTATGACGTTTCGACGGCAACGGCGGCGAATGCGCTGCTTGACCCCGCCACCGGGATTGGTGCGGAGCTTGATGCAATCTCCAGCGCCCGTGCGACGCTGGGCGCAGGCCAGAACCGCCTGGAATCGGTGGTCAACAACCTGACCAGCAACGTCACCAACCTGTCGGACGCCCGCAGCCGGATCGAGGACGCCGACTATTCGTCCGAAACCACGGCGATGGCCAAGGCCCAGATCCTCAGCCAGGCCTCGACGGCGATGATCTCGCAGGCCAACCAGAGCCAGCAGAACGTGCTGTCGCTGCTGCGTTAAGCATCTCGCGGCACATGACCTGAGATTTTCTCAGGGCCTGAATTCCTCAGGCACAGGCCCGGCGGTTTCCCCCAAACCGCCGGGCCTCTTTTTGTGGGTGGGGGATATAACAAGCGCGCTGTCACAGTAACTATATCACCGAAATTACGCTCCATCGCGCCGTTCGATTGCGGCGCGCTTGTTGTCCGGAAGGCCAGCATACATTTCATCGATATGCTTGGGCTGCGAGATCATAGCGTCAGCAATAATATTGACGACGGCGAAGAGATTTTCTGCGGTCGCGACATCGTCTCGGAGGTCGATCTGTCCAGGGTGGACCGCTTCATTACCTATGACCCGGACAATGTCGAGAGAGCGTTGAATGCGAACGTCGAGACCGCCCTTTACGAAGGCCGCGATGTCCTCGTCGATGTTCTTGCCTTTGCCACCTAACTCCTTGCACAACTTCTGCATAGCTAGGCGCAGGAGGGCTGCCGCTCCTCTGGGCGACAGTCTCAAGATGCGCCCCGCTTCATCAAAGTCTAAGCGCACATCATCCGGCAAGTCTGGATTGGGGGTGGGAGCATTATTCTGAACCGGCCATGCCATAGTCGCGCCCGTCCATATCGCGATTTCGTTACAGTTGAAACACAAAGAGGCGTTGGCATTTAATATGTCAGTATAGGCTGACCCACCGTATTTCCGTTTCTGTATGACTGGTAATCCTCGGGCAACAATTCTGAGCTTTTCCTCTAAGAGCCAACGCTCTTTCTCGTCTTCGACTTTGGCGAAGACATTCTTATCCGTTAATGCAGCTTCGGAAATCCGAGAGGGTAGCTCATCTTTTCTGAGTTCGTCACCTTGAAGCGCGAACCACGTTTGCTTGGCCAATGCACCGCAATGCGGACAATTAAAAGCGGTATGGCTTATCGATGGTGAAACATACTTAACTTGGGGGCTTCGCATGACAACGACAATATTGCATTTTAGTCACTTTAGGAAGTCTCTGAAAACAGCGACCCAATGATAGTCAAATTGATTTGACGGCACCTCAATCGACGTCATCACCCCTCACCGCATCAGCAAAATCGAGATCCGCCGGTTCCTCGGATCGGCCGGATTTTCCGCGATCAGCGGCTCGCGCGCGGCGACGCCTTCGATGCGGGCGAAGCGGTCTTCGGGGATGCCCCGGTGCAACATTTCCTGCCGGGTGGCTTCGGCGCGGCCGACGGATAGCGACCAGTTGTTTTGTGGTTCGCCCGGCTTCCACGGCAGTGAGTCCGTGTGGCCGCGGATCGAGAGGGCGCCAGCTTCGGGAGCCACCACTTCGGCGATCGCGCGCAGCAGCTCGGCTGCGTCCGGCGTCAATATCGTGGTCCCCATGCGGAACATGGCGAAATTGGCATCGTCGACCAGATCGATGCGGATGCCTTCGGCGGTATCGACCATGCGCACCTGACGGGCGAGCTTGAGCAGTTGCTGGGTCGATTGCAGCTTTTGCTCCAGCTGCTGGCGCACATGGTTAACCTTGTTGATCTTGCCGCTGCCTTCCTTCGGGCCGCCCGTCGTGTCGCGCGGGATGGTCATGGCCTTGGTGCCGGTCTGCCCGGCGCGGTGCGGATAGTTGTCCACGTCAGTGAGCGAAGATCCGCCCAGCAGGCCGCCCGCCGAACCGGCGCTGTCCTGCCGGGTCTTGACCAGCGTGGGGGTGAAATAGTCGGCAATGCCCTTGCGCTGCTTTTCGGTCGTCGCGCCCAGCAGCCATAGCAGCAGGAAGAAGGCCATCATCGCGGTCACGAAGTCGGCGTAGGCCACTTTCCAAGCGCCGCCATGATGCCCGCCGGCAACGACAGTGATTTTCTTGACGATGACTGGCGGCGGAAGCTCGTTCTTGCCCTTCTTGGCGGCGGCCATTGGTCAGCGCCCGCGCAAGGAGTCGAGCAGTTCCGAAAGCCCCGGACGGAAGGCATGGCCCAGCCCCGAACGCGCGCTTTCCACCACCAGCGGCTGCGGCCAACCGTGGAGGCTGGCGATGATCACTTGCTTGACCGCGTAGAAGATCTGCTCGTCGGCCTCGATGATCTGCTTGAGCCTACCCGCCATCGGCGCGACGATGCCGTAGGCCAGCAGCACGCCCAGAAACGTGCCGACCAGCGCCGAGCCGATCATTCCGCCCAGCACGCTTGGCGGCTTGTCGATCGATCCCATGGTCTTGACGATGCCGAGCACAGCGGCGACGATTCCCAACGCTGGAAGGCCGTCCGCCAGCGTCGTCAGCGCGTGCTGGGGTTCGTGCATCTCGTGAAAGTGCGATTTCATCGCATTGTCCATCACTTCCTCGACCGCGTGCACTTCCAGCGTGCCCGAGGACACCACGATGAGGGTAAGCGTGTCGCAGATCAGCGCCGTCAACGCCTTGTTGGCAAGCAGGTGCGGAAATTCGGCGAAGATCGCGCTGTTGCCTGGATCCTGCACGTGGCTTTCCATCGCCACCGGCCCCTCTGAGCGCAAAAGCTTCATCAACCGGGTGGTCAGGATGATGGCGTCGATGTGATCCTGCCTGGTGTGTTTGGGGCCTTTGAACACTTTGGCGAAACCGCCGCCGATGGCCTTCAGTTCGTGCATTGAATTGCCAATCACGGTCGCACCCACGGCTGCGCCGCCGATAATCAACATTTCATGGGGCAGGGCGTGCATCACTGGCCCCAGCGCGCCGCCGGTAATGGCAAAGCCGCCGAAGACCATGACCAGCAGGACAACAAGGCCGATAGCTACAAACATGAGGCAGTTTCCTCTCGCGGGGGCGAGTTGCTTATGGGGTTCAGTTGATCAGGTCGAAGAGGCTGAGGCTGGCAAGCTTGACGAAGCTGGCCTGGCTGGCTTCGAGCACCACCATCACTTGCTGCAGCTGGGCAATGGTCGATGCCATGTCGGTCGTGCCGATTTCCGCCTCCTCGTTCGAATTGAGTTCGGACAGGGTCGTGCGCCGCTCGTTGGTCAGATCGATCCAGGCGAGCCGTGCGCCGATCTGGGTCTGACCGGTGGTGAGAGTGTCCAGCGCGGAATCAAAAGGAGTGAGGGCATCACGCGCGGCCTGTGCCGGATCGGCAACTGCGCCCTGCAAGGCCTCGCCCAGGCTCTTGACCATGGCCATCAAGTCAGTGGGTTTGCCGTTGACGCTGAAATTCAGGAATTCCGGCCCGGTTAGCCCGCGCTTCACGCTCTGCCCATCGCCCAGCGGCAGGTCCTCGCTCGTCGCGGTGCCGGCATAGATGGCATTGCCCGCACCATCGAGCGTATAGGCATTGCCCGCGGCCTGGCCGCCGAACAGGGCATGGCCGGTGGAATCGCGACTGTTGGCCAAGGCATAGAGGCTCGAATGGATCTGCAGCAGTTCGCCGCCGATGGAATTGCGCTGGCTCGCCATCAGTGTGCCGTTGGCCGCCTGAATGGTCAGTTCGCGGGCGCGCGTCACGTAATCGGCGAAAGTGGAAAGCGCCGTGTCGGCCAGCTTGAGGTCGGCGCTGGCGCGGTTGGCATTGGCCAGGTCGACGCTCGAAATCTCCGCGCCGCGCGAGAGCGTGCGCAGGCGTGAGGCGGCGACCGGGTTGTCCGATGAACGCGCCAGCCGCGAGCCACTGCTGAGCTGGCTCTGCAGCCCTTCGGCCTGCTTGCGCAGCGCGGCCAGGTCCATGGTCGAGCGTTCATAGAAGGCTGCGGTCGAAGTGGCGTTGATCGTCATGGCTGGATCACCTCAGAGCAATGAGCGTATCGAAGATGTTGGAAGCGACCTGGATCGCCTTGCCCGAAGCCTGGAAGGCCTGCTGGTAGCGGATCAGATTGGCGGCTTCCTGGTCGAGATTGACCCCGGCCTGCGCGGACAGCGCGATGCGGGCATTTCCGGCAATGGTGTCGAGCGCGTCGCGCGTCACCGTGCGGCCTGCAACCGTGCCGGAAATATCGAAAATCACTGCGTCCATCGCGCCTGCCGGATCGGCAGTGGCTAGTGAGTTGCGCAGCGCGGTGAGATTGGAAGCATCGCGGCTGTTGGCGCCGGCCCCGGCAGGCGCAGTCGTGATTTTGCGGCCATCTTCGAAGTTGAGCCCGATGGTGGCTGCATCGGTGCCGGAAAACAGCGAGGTTCCGGCAATGCCATCGAGGTCGACCCCGTTTGCCTGCGCGGTGTTCACTGTCGAAATCAGCCGGGCGGCGACCGTGTTGAGCCGGTTGCGCACATCGTCGAGCTTGATCAGGGCTTGCGCCTTGCCAGCCAGCTCGCCACCAGAAATTGCTGCGGATGTGACTCCGACTGCGAAACTAATCGTGCCGTTGGCGGCCGTCGTCATGTTGAGCGTGTCGGAGGTGCCGCCGGTCACGATCGCCGGACCGCTGGTGCCGCCGAGGCGCACTTCGACGGTGTGGTCAGCCGCGATGGTGGTCGAGACATCGGCATATTTGCTCATGCGCTCAAGCAGCATGTCGCGCTGATCGAGCAGGGCGGTCTGGTCGCTGCTGGCATCCGATGCGCGCGCGAGGCGCAAGTTGACCCGTGCCAGTTCGGCAGCGATCTGGTTGACTTGAGACACCCCGTCGGCCGCCTCGAAGCGCATGCCGGTGCCTGCCGCATCGAGGCTGGTGGACGCGATGTTCATCGTGCGCGTCACGGTGCGCGCCGCTTCGATCACCGATGAGCGCAGGCTCGGGTCGACCGGATCGGATGCGAGCTGCTGGAGCGCGGCTTCGAACTTGACGATCGAGGGATAGACATTCGATTGTTCGACTGCGGTCTGGATGTTTTCCAGACCCGCGACTTCGGCCTGCCCGCGCGCTGCGTCCGCGCCGGTGCGTCGCACTTCGGCCTGCCGGAACATGTCGGCATTGCGCACGACCGAGCCCAGCCGCACGCCGGAGAGCGAAACATCGCCGACCTGCCCGATCCCGCCCGAGGAGGCGAGCTCATCAAGACGAAGGCTACGCCGCACATAACCTTCGGACGAGGCATTGGCGATGTTCTGTGCGGTGACGTCAAGCGCCAACCGCGCCGCCTTGGCGCCGCTGGCGGCAATCGAGAGGAGGTCTGAGGCCATCAGCTATTCTCCTGTCCAACCTGCCGCGCCAGTTGCGCCTCGATCATTTTCGCAAGGCCAAACGAGCCGCGCTCTGCGGCGATATCGGCGAAGCGTTCGTCCTGCATCTGGCGGAATGTCTCGAGGCCTTTTCCGGCCAGCATGTCATCACCGCCGAAATCGGCCTTGCGCGCGGCGGCCAGCATCTGGCGCACGAAAATCGCCTCGAAGCCTTGCGCCGCCTTGGCGAGGTCTTCGCGCGAATTGGCCTTGGGAGTGGCAGTGAGGGGCGTGACCGGGTTCATATTACCACCATTTCGGCCTTGAGCGCGCCGGCCTGCTTGAGCGCCTCGAGGATCGCGACGAGGTCCGACGGGCTGACGCCCAGCAGGTTGAGAGCATCGACGATTTTCGACAGCGATGCGCCGCCCTTGAACAGCGCGACATGATCGCCCTGCTCGTCGGTGGAGATCGAGCTGCTTTCCTGCACGGCAGTCGTACCTCGGCTCAGCGGCGCGGGCTGGACGACTTGTGGCTTTTCCTCGATCCGCACGGTCAGCTTGCCGTGGCTGATCGCGGCGGGCGAGAGCCGCACTGCGCTATTGATCACCACCGTGCCCGTGCGGCTGTTGACGATCACTCGCGCCGGAGTTTCAGCGGGGCTGACTTCGATCATTTCGATTGCCGCCATCATGCTGGCGCGGGCATCGGCGCCCTGCGGCAGGCGCAGCGCGAGCGTGACGCCATCCTCCACGCTGGCAGTCCCTGCCATGCGCCGGTTGATCGCATCGCGGACCCGCGCGGCTGTAAGGAAATCGGCGTTGAACAGGTTGAAACGCACGACATCGCCGTTCTCGAAGCCGGTGGCCACCGCGCGCTCGACGCTGGCACCTTCCGCAATCCGGCCCACAGTCGGCACGTTCACGGTCAACTGCGATCCGTCCTTGGCGGAAATGCCGAGGCCGCCGACAGCGAGATTGCCCTGTGCCATGGCGTAGATCTGGCCGTCCGCGCCATAGAGCGGCGCCAGGATCAATGCCCCGCCGCGCAGGCTCTTGGCCTTGCCGATTGTCGAGACGGTCACATCGATGCGCTGGCCCGGCTTGGCAAATGCCGGCAGGTCGGCAGTGATCATCACGGCGGCGGCATTCTTGAGACCCGGCGAGACGCCCGGGGGGAGCGGATTGCCCATCCGCCCGGCAACCCCGCGCATGGCTTGTGTCAGGTATTCGAGGTTATCGTCGCCCGTGCCCGGCAGGCCGACGACCACGCCGTAGCCCGTGAGCTGGTTCGAGCGAACGCCCTGGAAGGCGCCAATATCGCGCAGCCGCTCGGCATGGGCGGGCGCGGCGAAGGCCAGCAGGGCGGTGATGAAAAGGAGGAGGCGGCGCAACATGTGTCGGGCTCCTCAGAACGGGCTGAGCATGTTGAAGAACCGGCTGAGCCAGCCTTCGCGGCCGGCGCGCTGCACTGCGCCGTTGCCCGAATATTCGAGCCGCGCGTCAGCCACGCGGGTCGAGAGGATGCGGTTGTCGGCATCGATGTCGGCCAGCCGGACGATCCCGGTGAACTGCACCCATTCCTGGCCCTGGCTCAGCATCATGCGCTTTTCCCCGCGTAACAGCGCGGTGCCACCGGCCCGCACTTCGGCAATCGTCACTGACAATTCCGAAGAGAAGGAACTGGTCTGCGTGGCATTGCCCTGACCATTGAACGACCCCTGGGCGCTGGCTTTAAGGCTTTCCGGGTTTAGCCAGGAAAACGGGAAGGCGGCGGGCGGCACGATTGCGCCTGCACCGCTGCGCTGGGTTTTCGAACCTGCCGTTTTTGAACTGGTGGTGTTTTCGACCAGCTGTATGGTGACGGGATCGCCGACCCTGCGCGCCCGCAGGCCCTCGTGCAGCGCGGCATAGCCGGCCGAGGCATTGAATATCGAGCCGTCGGCAACGCGCGGCGCAGGTGGCGGCGCGGGCAGCGCAGGGGCAAAGCCTTCGGGCGGGCGCCTGGCGAGCGCGGGGGCTGCCACGAGGCTCGTCATTGCGAGCGCAGCGAAGCAATCCAGGGCAGCGCGCGCGGCTCTGGATTGCCGCGGGGCCTTGCCCCTCGCAATGACGAAGGAGTAAGTCATCACAGCGTCTGGTTCGCGTTCTTGAGCATCTCGTCGACGGCCGAGATCATCTTGGAATTGATTTCGAAAGCGCGCTGGCATTCGATCATGTCGACCAGTTCCTCAACGACATTGACGTTCGAGCCTTCGAGCATGCCTTGCCGGATATGGCCGCGACCGCCTTCGCCCGCGACGCCAAGCTGCGCCGGGCCACTGGCTCCGGTTTCGAGCAGGAAGTTGTCGCCGGCCGCCTGCAGCCCTGCCGGATTGGCGAATGCGGCAAGCGTAAGCTGGCCGAGCTGCTGCGGCTCGGCATTGCCTGCCACTTGCGCCGAAACTGTCCCGTCAGGTGAGACTGTGATCGAACTCGCGCCTTCGGGGACGCTGATCGCGGGCAGCACCGGATAGCCTTGGGCCGTGACCAGCTGGCCTTCTGATGACCGGGTGAAATTGCCCGCGCGGGTGTAGCCCATCTGGCCGCCGGGCATCTGCACCTGGAAATAACCCGCGCCGTCGAGCGCGAGGTCGAGCGGGTTGTCGGTGGTGTTGAGCGCACCTTGCGTTTCGATCCGGGTGGTTGACTGGATGCCGACTCCGGTGCCGAGATTGAGGCCGGTGGCATAGGAGGTTTCCGTCGAGCTCTGCTGCCCGGCGACGCGTGCATCCTGATAGGCGAGCGTGGCAAAATTGGCGCGGTCGCGCTTGAAGCCGCTGGTGCCGACATTGGCGAGGTTGTTGGCAATGACGCGCATGCGCGCATCCTGCGCTTCAAGCCCGGTGCGGGCGACGTGGAGGGCGGACGACGGCATCTGGTTCTACTCCTTCAGCAATTTGGTCAGGACATGCGCATGAGCTGCGCGCCGCGCTCATCGAGCTCGCGGGCAGTGGCAATGAACTTGGTGCGCATGTCGTAGAGGCGCTGGGATTCGACCATCTGCACCAGCACTTCGGACGGATTGACGTTGGATTGTTCAAGAGCGCCCGGCATCAGCCGCGCATCCTCGTTGTTGGGGAGCACGCCATAGGCACCATCTGCGCCGGGCACGCGGAACAGGCCGGCGAGGTCCTTTTCGATCTGGCTGCCCCGCGCGCTCACCAGCTTGAGCCGGTCGACTTTGCCTGGCGGCGCATCGGGCGTTTCGGGATTGCTCGACATGATCGAGCCATCGGGCGCGATTGAAATGCGGCTGCCGAGCGGCAGGGTCATCGGGCCATTTTCGCCGATCACCGGCAGGCCCTCGCCGTTCTGCACAACGCCGCTGGCCGAAATCGAAAGATCGCCGCGCCGGGTATAGGCTTCGCCGCCATCGGGCGCCTGCACGGTAAGCATGGCATCGCCGGCCAGCGCAACGTCCAGCTCGCGCCCGGTCTGCACCAGCGAGCCCGCTTTCATCGATGCGCCTGTCACCGACCCGGCAGTCATCGAGCGCACGTCTGGCGCGCCGTTCGGATCGACCAGTGTCTGCGGCGTCGCCACCATGATCTCGGCGCGAAACCCGATGGTCTGCGCGTTGGCCATGTTGGAGGCAATCATCCGCTGGCGCGCCATTGCGGCATTCATGCCGGATACGGCCGTGTAGATCAGGCGGTCCATGGTTCAATCGCCCCCGATCATGTGCGCAAGTTGATGATGGTCTGCGAAAGCTGGGTTGCGGTGTCGATTGCCTTGGCATTGGCCTGGAAATTGCGTTGCGCGGTAATCAGGCCGACCAGTTCCTCGGCAATGTCGACGTTCGAACGCTCCAGTGCGCCCGACAGCAGTTTGCCGTATTGCCCGGTGCCGGGCTCACCGTAGGAGGCCGCGCCAGAGAGGCCATTGGCAGTCCAGTTCGAAGAGCCGACCTGACGCAGGCCCGTGGGCGCGACGAATGCTGCCAGCGCCACTTTGCCGACAAAGCTGTTGGTGCCATCGGCGTAGGTGGCGACGACATTGCCGTCGTCGCGCACTGTAAGCCCGGCGAAGTTGGAGCCCGCGCCATTGGTCAGCGGCACCTGGATGTCCTGCGGTGTGGTCGATGTGGCGACGCCGGTGGTGATGTCTACTGGGAAAACCTGCAACCGGTTGTTTTCGCCGTCGTGGATGAAGCCGTTCTCGTCCATCACGAAGCCGCCGTTGCGCGAATAATAGACCTGGCCCGTGAGCGCGGCTTTGGTGGTGAAAAAGCCGTCACCATTGATTGCGAGATCCAGCGCCGAACCGGTCTGCTCGATCGGGCCGAGCGCGAAGTTCTGGCCGATCGCCTGCACGGTCGCGCCGATGCCCTGGATCAGCTTGGGGTTCGAATAGGCCGAACCGGCAACGATGTCGGAAAACTCGACGCGGCTTTTCTTGAATCCGGTGGTTTCGACATTGGCGATGTTGTGGGCGATGACGCCAAGATCGGTCTGCGCGTTCTTGAGGCCGTTGAGCGAAGTGTAGAAGGACATGGGGCTTTCTCCCTTGGCGTGTTCAAGTGGTGGTCTGGGTTGTCGTCTGCGTGGCTGTCTGGGCAGCCGTGCGTGCGGCGAGCACGGCATCGAGCTTGTTCGCGACGCTTTTCAGCGTCTCGTTGACCTGGTTGATGCCTGACAGCGAGGAGAACTGGGCGAGCTGCGCCAGCATGTCCTTGTTGTCCATCGGGTTGGTCGGGTCCTGCTGTTGCAGCTGGGCGGTCATCATCTTGATGAAATCGGCCTGGCGGAGTGCGGCGAAGCCCGCTTTCTCGCCGGGCGCGAGGATTCGGGCCGTATTGGAAACCGAAGCGATCATTGTCTCAAACTCCCTATTTCATCCTGAGCGTGTCGAGCATCAGCTGCTTGGCGGTGGCAAGCGCCTCGACCATGTTCTGATACTGGCGCGAGGCTTCGAGCATCTCGACGGTCTCGGCGTTTTCATCGACCGGACTGGTCCAGATGTTGCCGTCTTTGTCGGCCAGCGGATGGTCGGGATCGTATTGCTTCACGGGCGCCGCATTTTCGCGGATCACCCCGGCCACGCGCACGCCCGACAGACCCGAGGCCTTGTCCAGCTGTTCGGCAAAGACGGTGCGGATCGGGCGGTAAGTTCCCTCGGCGCTGCCCGCGACCGTGCCGGCATTGGCAAGGTTCGACGCGGCGGCATTCATGCGTACCAGCTGGGCGGACATGGCCCCGCGGGCCAGATCGAAAAGGGATGTGGCTGCAGGCACGATCAGTCTCCCTTCAGCGCGCGAGTGATGTTTTCCACTCGGCCGCGAATGAACGAGAGCGTGGCTGAATAGCCCACGGCGTTTTCGGAAAAAGCGACCTGCTCGTTCGCCAGTTCAACCGTATTGCCATCGAGCGAGGGCATGCTGGGCTGGCGGTAGAGAACGACGGCATCGGCGGGACTTTTCTCGCCGCTTTGGCTTGCCTTCAGCGCGGCGGCGAAATCGATGTCGCGCGCCTTGTAGCCGGGGGTCGCGGCATTGGCGATGTTCGAGGCAATCAGCCCCATGCGCTGCGAGCGCAGTTCCAGCGCCGCCGCGTGAATTCCGAAAAGACTGCCTGACATGTCCGTGCTCCTGTCTTCGTGACTTGAGGAGATCAGCAAGCACCGTGCCAATTGACGAAATGGCCGGAATGCGCGGTTTGGGGGAGTGTCCGGGCGGCAAGGTCTTGCCGGAAGCGGCAAATTGCCGCCGCTGGCTGAATTGCCACGGGAATTGCCGTTCTTGGGCAGGCAATGAGGATTTCTGCCCGATGAATATTCCGGCCCTGTTCGATCCCGCTTCCGCCGCCATAGTCATCGGCGGCACGGCCCTGGCGACTTATTTGCGCTGCGGCACGCGCAATTGCCTGCTTGCGGCGCGCGCGCTGGTGCAACTCGGCTCACCGCGCTTCAATGCGCAGTCCGCCAAGGCCGGGCTGGCCGCGCAAGTGAATGAAATCAACCAGGAGGGCCTGCTGCGCGCCGAGCCCCACCATTTCGGCGACAGCGAATTCGATGAAGCGACTGATGCGCTGATCGGCGGCCGCTCGGTGGCCGCGCTGCTCTCTGCCCATGAGCGGCACAAGGCCGCGCGCACCCGAATGGCCTCGCGCGCGTCCAGCACTCTGGCACAGGCGGCCGAACTGGCACCTGTCTTCGGCCTTGCCGGAACCCTGATCTCGCTCAGCCAGTTGCCCGCTGACGGCATTGCCAGGGGGGCCTATACCAGTGCGATCGGCATGGCCGTGCTCACCACGCTCTATGGCCTGCTGCTGGCCAATCTCCTGCTCGCCCCGCTTGCCCGCGCGATTGACCGCGCGGCCAGCGCCGAAGAACAGCAGCGTCAGGATATAGTGGACTGGCTGGCCGCTCAGGTTGCCGGGGCCATACCCGGTCGGCGGGCTGCCGCGGCGCAGCACAGGTCGATGGACCACGCCGCATGATCGCGCGCGCGGGAACCGGCTGGCAGACATTGATGGCGGACCTTTCGATCATCCTGTTCATGGTCACGGCTTCGGCGCTTTCCCAAGCGGGCGATGGCTCGGCCACCCGGTTGCCTCAGCCCAGCCCGCGGGCCGAGCCGCTGGCGGTGTGGCGCTCCGAAGCCGACGCGCCGCCGATCGACAAATGGCTGGCCGGACAGTCGCTCGACAGTCGCCAGCAACTCTCCATCGTCGCGCACTATGCGCCTGAAAAGGGCGCGGCGGGCCAGCAGGCGGCGCTCGCCGAGGCGAGCCTGCTGCTCTCGAGCGCGGGCGCGGCGGGCCGTCAGGCGCGGCTGGTGGTAGAGCCGGGCCCGGGGGGTATTGTCGCCACGCTGGCCTACGATCATTCGGCGGGACTGGCACGCGGCTTGCTAGCCGAGGCATTGACACCGCAACCAAAGGCCGAACAGCCATGACGATTTCCCTGATTCTTGCCGCTGCCGCCGGTTTTGCCGATCTGAACGCACTCGATGCCGCGGTGGCCCGCTTTGCCGGCGCGCCCATTGGGGCAGAAGGCGGCGCGGTGACGCCGCTCGACCGGCGGCTGCGGCTCAATCCCTGCCGCTCGCCCGCAGCGCTGTCTTGGCGCGGTGAGCGGCGCGAGACGATTGTCGTCGAATGCCCGGACAACGGCGGCTGGCGGCTGTTCGTGCCAGTGCGCGCCCTCTCCGGCGGCGGCGGCATGGCCCAGCCTGCCGCGATCAATCGCGGCGATGGCTTGACGATTGCAGTCTCGGGCGATGGCTTCAGCGTGTCGCAGCCCGGCGAGGCGATGGACTCCGGGCCGGTTGGCGGATGGATCAGAGTGCGCGCTCTGGGCGAAAAGTCTCAGCCCATGCGGGCGCAAGTTATCCGGCCCGGGCTGGTTTCCGTTCCCGTGCCCTGAAAGGGTTTGCCGGGTGGGCGGCAAAATTTCGCCGCTGCACCCCTTAAAGTCCGTTTCCGATTGCCGTTCTTGGCTGTGAGTAGAAACCCAAGGAGCGGCACCATGCCACCGATCAATCTCGGACCAATGCTCCCTGTGAGCCAGGTCGATCCCAAGGCTTTGCGCACCGCCGCTGGCGGCGCAAAGCCGCAGCGCGCGGCCAGCGCGCCGCCTGAAATCACTGCCAGCGATGCGCTCGATGCCGGTGCGCCGCCGGTCGATGCAGATCGGGTGCAGTTGATCCGCAAGGCCGTGGAGAGCGGCACATACCCCATCGTTCCGGCGAAAGTGGCCGATGCCATCATCGCCAACGGCATGTTGTTGAGGACCAGCAAATGAGCGCGCTATTTGAGACCCAGACTGTTCGTGAGACTTTGGGGCAGATGCTTGCCGTCCTGCAGGCAGAGCGGCAGGCGCTTGCCGGGCTGGACCTTGATGCCATCGTCGGCGCGGCGGCGGAAAAGACCGCGCTGTGCGGCACGCTGGACAGAACGGGCGCGCTCGAGATCGACGATGAATGCAAGGGCATGCTCGATGCGGCGCGGCGCCTCAATGAGGTAAACCGCCAGATCCGCAACCTGATCGCTGCCAATGTTTCCTCGCGGCTCGATGCACTGACAGGCGCCCCCACGCTCTATCACGCGCCTGCCTACGCCTATGCCGGAGCGCGTTGAGGAAAACTGGCACGGCCCTTGCTGAAGCGTTCCCGGTAGCAACCACGCCGGGAACGGGACTTGAGCGAAGTACAGGCAATCGGGGGGGCGAATGTTCGTGCGGCGATCGCCCGCGCTGCATCGCGCAGTGGTGTCGATTTCGACTATCTGCTGGCGCAGGCCCGCATCGAATCGGGCCTCGATCCGCAGGCGCGCGCTGGTGCGTCGAGCGCGGCCGGACTTTACCAGTTCACCAATGGCACCTGGTTGCGCACGCTGGAAGCGCACGGCGCGGAGCATGGGCTCGATTGGGCCAGCACTGCCATCGAGGGCGGGCGAGTGCGCGATCCTGCCCTGCGCAGCGCGGTCATGGCCTTGCGCTTTGATCCCGATGCTTCTGCCGCAATGGCGGCCGAGCTGGCGCAAGACAATGCCGCCGCGCTCACTCCGCTATTGGGACGCGAGCCCGATCCGGCCGAACTCTATCTCGCGCATTTCCTCGGCAGTGGCGGGGCG
>Ga0075366_10000082_pt1 | contig 37102 bp, 33 predicted proteins | sample EndMethybrTD3031_FD_72351 | JGI IMG/M metagenome (GOLD analysis project Ga0075366, IMG submission 72351) | Populus endosphere microbial communities from Tennessee, USA - Endosphere MetaG P. TD hybrid TD303-1 | ecosystem: Host-associated > Plants > Roots > Endosphere | place: USA: Tennessee...
TCCCGGCACACACGAGGCAATCATCTCCCGCGAAACCTGGGACGCCGCACGCTCGCTTTCCGCGGAGCGAAAGAGGAAGCTGCCTCACAGCAAACAGACCGACCATTTTCTCCCCGGGCTACTTTGGGACAGCCTTGGCCGGCGCATGCTGCTGACCATCGAAAAGGATCGCCAACCGCTCCACCACGGTGATCGTCGGGTTGCGCGCGCCTCGCTCGAGATCGCTGACATAGGTCCGGTGGATCCCTGCGCGGTCGGCGAAATCTTCCTGGCTCCAGCCCCTTTCATTGCGAAGGCGGCGCAGATTGGAAGCGAGGCGTTGGCGGACATCCATTGCAAGGATGTGCCGCCCATGTCGCCTATCCGACTACAGACGATGAGTGACAATCGACTTGACTTCGCGAGTGCTCGAAGCGTCATACATGTCTCTCATAGTCGACATAATGGACTTCGAAATGCCAACCTATCTCAACAAGCCCCGGCTAAATCGTGACATCATTCTGGCGGCAACCCTGGGATCACTGCTCGCAACCAGTGCCGAGGCTGCCCCGAGCGTGTTTGTACCCGCGGCTGACGCCGCAGCCAAAGACAATTGGTATCAGCGAAAAATGGTGGCGAGAATCCTGGGACGGAGCGTCGGCAAAACCAGCCTTGAGCATATCAATGCCTACCTCAAAGACCATGTCCTCTATGATGCCTACACCGTGTGCACAGTCGAGCCGGTCGAAGCCGACACATATGTTGGTCTCGACAAGCCTACCAACCAATCTGGGCTGCATTTCTAAATGCCAAGCCTGATGACACTGACGCGCTCTTCTCATACTCCGGATGTCAGGAATGCAGCTCCAGCATCAATGTCTACTACGACGTCCGTCGAAAGAAGTTCTACCAGGAAGATGCAGGAGGCTGAGGGCGCTTGCCTGGCTTCTAGCGGACGGCTTCGGCCGTTCGTTTTCATTGGTTAAGCGCTTCGGCGAGTAGTCTGATTAGCGGAATGCACTGGCGAGTTCGCGAGGCATGGCATGCGACGCAGCTTAAATGCCAATCGTCACGGAAGCACATTTGCTATGGCGAACCCTTCCGAGAAAGTTCCAGCTATTAGTTATCCCCAATAGAGCTGCATGGGATTGTCGACCAACAGTTTGCGCTGAAGCTCCGCAGTCGGCGCAATTCTCGGGATCATTTCGACCAAGTGACCATCGTCGGGAACGGCGTCCTGCATGTTGGGGTGCGGCCAGTCGGTGCCCCAAAGCGCGCGATCAGGGTAGTCAGCGATTAGCGGCGCAACACTTCGCGCGAAATCCTTCCAGGGATCGCCGCTAGCATCAAGCCGGTCGGGACAGGTGGCCTTAAACCAGATGTCGTCGCGGCTGTTTAGGAGAGCGCGAAAGGCCTTCATATCCGGCCCGTCCGGGCCCTGGATCACGTCCGGCCGGCCCATGTGGTCGATCACCAGCGGGACCGGGATCGCATCCATGAACGGACGCAGTTCGTCGAGGTCGTCGGCCTCAAAATAGATCACTACATGCCAGCCTGCGGGAAGCCTACCCGCCACCTCGAGAAACTTGTCCTTGGGCGCATCGTCGACCAAGCGCTTGAGGAAGTTGAATCGGATTCCGCGAATTCCGCCGGCGTCGAGGGCAGCGAGCTCGGCATCGGAGATCGCCGGATCAACCACTGCTACCCCGCGTGCCTTGCCCTGCGACTTGGCGATGGCGTCGAGCGTCGCCGAATTATCGGTCCCATGGCAGCTCGCCTGGACGATCACATTGCGCGCGAAGCCAAGGTGGTCGCGCAGTGCGAACAGCATGTCGGTACCGGCATCCTCTGGCAGGTACTTGGCCTTGGCGCTGAAGGGGAACTGCGCCATCGGCCCGAACACATGGCAATGCGCATCGACTGCGCCTGGGGGCGGGGTGTAGCGCGGCTTCGACGGGGCGGCGTGCCATGAGGTGATCCGTTCGCTCATCCGAAAACCGTTCCATCCATCAGTTTGCGAGCGGTCCGCAGAAGGGCCGCGCTGGTGACCTCACCGCTCGCGTCGAGCTCGAGCACACAGCTCATTTCGCCGGTCGGATGCTCGACCGACAGTGTCTTGCGCGCGCTTTCCGGAATATATGCCACGCCGTGCGCGGGCGAGCCTTCGATCAGGCACGCAGTTGCTACACTGACCGCGCCGAGCACACCGATCGTGGCATGCGCGCGGTGCGGGATGAAGCTGCGCACGGTGATCGCACCTCCACTTCGGGGCGGTGCGACCAGCATTATCTTGGGCACCGACTTGTCGCGCACATCGCCGAGGTTCATCAACGGCCCGGCCTTGAGGCGGATCGCTTCGATCCGCGTTTTGAGCGCATCGTTGGCGTCGAGGCTGTCGCGGTCCTCGTAGCCGGTAATCCCGACATCGACGGCACGCATCACCACGCAGGGCATGCCGTTATCGATCAGCGTCACCGCCACATCGTCGATCAGATCGGATGCATTTCCGGTCGGCAGCAACGCGCCGCACGACGAACCCGCCGTATCCCGAAATTCGAGTGGGACCGGGGCGTGCGTGCCCGGCACCCCGTCGATTGCGGCGAGGCCCGCGTAGGTCACCTTGCCGCCCGGGGTCTGCACGCTCGCCACGGCGACTTGTCCAGTGTTCTCCATGAAGATCGCGACGCGGGTTTCATCCCCGCTCGCGGCGACCAGCCCGCGCTCGATCGCGAACGGACCGACTCCGGCTAAGATATTGCCGCAATTCTGCGCATCGCTGACCAGCGCCTGATCGACGAACACCTGCAGGAACAGGTAATCGACATCGATCCCCGCGCGCGCCGATTTACTGACCACCGCCACCTTGCTGGTCAGCGGATCGGCCCCGCCGATCCCGTCGATCTGGCGCGGATCGGGACTGCCCATGACCCCGAGCAGAAAGGCATCGCGCGTCGCCGGATTGGCGGGCAGATCGTCCTTGAGGAAATAGCCACCCTTCGAAGTGCCGCCGCGCATCCACATGCAAGGCACGCCGTCAGACATATTTGAGACCCATCTCGGCGAGCCGCTCGCGCATCTTGTACATATCTAGACCCAGTTCTCCTGCGGCAAGCCGGGCGCGCTTGTCGCCTTCGTTGGCCTCGCGGGCCTGGGCTGTCTTGAGGACTGCTTCCGCGTTTTCGCGCGGGACCACGCAAACGCCGTCATCGTCGGCGACGATCACGTCACCAGGGTGGACCAGCGCGCCTGCGCATACCACCGGCACGTTGACGCTGCCGAGCGTGTTCTTGACCGTCCCTTGCGCAAAGACCGCCTTGGACCAGACCGGGAACTGCATCTCGGTGAGGTCACGCAGATCGCGCACCCCGGCATCGATCACCAGCCCGCGGCACCCACGCGCTTGCGCTGAAGTGGCGAGCAGATCGCCAAAATAGCCGTCCTCGCACGGGCTGGTCGGGGCGAGCACGAGGATGTCGCCGGCCTGCAACTGCTCGATCGCGACGTGGACCATCCAGTTGTCACCCGGCGGGGCGCTGATCGTTACCGCGGCGCCGGCAACCCGCGCGCCGGGGTAGATTGGCCGCAGATGGCTCGCCAGCAAGCCGGTCCGGCCTTGCGCTTCATGGACTGTCGCCACGCCGCAGTTGGCAAGCGCATCGATTAATTCGAGCGGCACGCGGGCAATGTTCTGGACGACGATACCGCTCATCAACTGGTCTCCGGGAATCCTCTGACCTTCCCCTGCAGCCCAAGCCGATGGCAGGCTAATGCGAAGTTGGCAGGGGGCATAAATATTCGCTAAGAAAGCCAAGATGAGTGAGGCTATTCCCAACATTCGCCATCTCGCCGCCTTCGCCGCGACCGTACGTCACGGCAGCGTGACGAGAGCGGCGCGGGCGGTCAACCTGACCCAGCCGGCGCTGACCCAAGCGATCGGCGGGCTGGAGGCGAGCCTTGGCGCCACCCTGTTCGAGCGCAGCGCGGCAGGGATGGCGCCAAGCCCGCCCGCGCTTTTGCTGGCGCCGCGGGTCGAGGCTGCTTTGGCCTTCATTGGCAGCCCCCGTGTTACTGGCACCCAGCTCAAGGCTTTTGTCGCGGTGGCACGAGCGGGCAGCTATGCTGGTGCAAGTGAGGCGACCGGATTATCGGCTGCCTCGCTGCACCGAGCGGTGGCCGACCTGGCAGTCGCACTGGGGCAACGCCTGATCGAGCGGCGCGGGCGCTCGATCTTCCTCACGCTCGCGGGAGAACGCCGCCTCCGCGGGTTTGGTCTCGCGCTGGCCGAACTGCGCGCCGGATTCGCCGAGATCGCTGAGTGGCAGGGTCAGTCGGCGGGGCGGATGGTGATCGGAGCGATGCCGCTTAGCCGGGCGCGCTGGCTGCCCGAGGCGATCGCGCTGTTTCGTGGTGCGCATCCGGCAGTCGATCTGGTGGTGGTCGAAGGCAGCCATGCCGAACTTGCCGGACCGCTCCGCAGCGGCGAAATCGATCTGATGCTCGGGGCGCTGCGTGAGGACAGTGAGGCGAGTGATCTGGCGCAAGAAGCGGTGTTCATCGACCGCCCGCAAATCGTCATGCGCTCCGGCCACCCGGCGCTGGCCAGCCCCGAAGGCCGTCGACGGCTGCTCGAATATCCGTGGATTCTACCCGGCCGCGAGACCCCGCTGCGGCGCTACTGGGAAGATATGGTCGCGTTGCTCGGCGCAGCGGTGCCGCACGTCGGGATCGAATGCGGGTCGGTGATGACGATTCGCCAATTGCTGCTGGCCAGCGACGCCCTCACCCTGCTTTCGCCCGATCAGGTCGCGGTCGAGGTCGCTGCCGGTTTGCTCGCACTAAGCGAACCGCCGGTCGAGGTTCGGCGAACGATCGGCATCACCAGTCGCTCTGGTTGGCGGCCGACCTTCACGCAGGCGGACTTCGTTGCCATGCTGCGCGGGTGCGGCACCGTTTCGGTAAGATAATTCGTAAAAACTGATAGGTTTGCTGGTCATTCGATTGGCTTCTGGCGGTTCTGCGGGAGCATGGGGGTCCATGCCTTGCGAAATTGGCCTGATCGGTTTTGGAGAAGCGGGTGCGGCCTTTGCCGCCGCCGGAGACTGGGGTGCGCGGGCCAGTGCCTTCGATGTCGCATCCGAACGCGGCAGCGTAATGGCGGCGCTTGGGGTGTCCGGGCCTGGCACTCCCGCCGAGACGCTGGCCGGGGCGCCGTTGGTGCTGTCGCTGGTTACCGCCGATCAGGCACTGGCCGCGGCCGCGGCCTATGCCCCGATGCTCGCGCCGGGCGCGCTGTGGTGCGACGGCAATTCGGTCGCGCCCGAAACCAAGCGCGCGGCGGCGGCGGCAGTGCACGCGGCAGGTGGGCGCTACATCGATCTCGCGCTGCTCGCGCCGGTCGGCCCTGCCGGAATCGATATTCCGCTACTGCTCGCCGGGCCAGCAGCCGATGATGCAGTGCTGGCTTTGGCCCGCCTCGGGTTCACCAACCTGCGGGTGGTGGGCAGCGAAATTGGCCGCGCCTCGGCGATCAAGATGATCCGTTCGGTGATGGTCAAAGGGATCGAAGCGCTGAGCGACGAGATGATGGCTGCTGCCGCAGCGGCGGGGGTCACGGATGAAGTGCTCGCCTCGCTCGATGCCAGCGAAGTGGCCCGGCCATGGCCGACACGCGCGGCCTACAACCTCGAGCGGATGGCCACCCATGGCGGGCGGCGGGCCGCCGAGATGGAAGAGTGCGCCAGGACCCTGCAGTCGTTGGGGGTCGAGCCTGTCATGACCCGCGGTACAGTCCTGCGCCAGCGCGCCGCGGCAATCACGAAGGAGCAGGCCGCGTGACCATGATTATCGACTGCCATGGCCACTATACAGTGCTCCCCAAAGCACACGACGCATGGCGCGAGGCGCAAAAGGCGGCGTTCAAGGCGGGGAAACCCGCGCCGCCCTATCCGGAAATCTCCGACGACGAAGTACGCGAGACGATCGAGGCGAACCAGCTGCGGCTGATCCGTGAACGCGGCGCCGACCTGACGATCTTCTCCCCTCGCGCCAGCACAATGGCCCCGCACGTCGGCGATCAGTCGGTCGCAGTGCCGTGGGCGCAGGCCTGCAACAACCTGATCGCCCGCGTGGTCGATCTTTACCCGGAGACCTTCGCCGGGGTCTGCATGCTGCCGCAGTCGCCCGAGGCCGACATGGCCAGCTCGATCACCGAGCTGCGCCGGTGCATTACCGAATTGGGCTTCATCGGCTGCAACCTCAACCCCGATCCGGGGGGCGGGCACTTCTCGCATCCACCGCTGACCGATCCATTCTGGTTCCCGTTCTACGAAGCGATGTGCGAACTCGATGTGCCAGCGATGATCCACGTTTCGGGCAGCTGCAACCCGGCGATGCACGCCACCGGCGGTTACTACATCGCCGCCGATACGGTGGCCTTCATGCAGCTGCTCGAAGTCAATCTGTTCGCGCGCTTCCCCAACTTGCGGTTTATCATTCCGCACGGCGGCGGCGCGGTGCCGTACCACTGGGGCCGCTATCGCGGGCTGGCCGATATGCTCAAGAAGCCTGACTTGTCGGGGCACCTGATGAACAACGTGTTCTTCGATACCTGCGTCTACCACCAGCCGGGCGTGAACCTGCTGGCCGAAGTGATCGACAGCAAAAACATCCTGTTCGGGAGCGAGATGGTCGGCGCGGTGCGCGGGATCGATCCGACCACCGGGCACTATTTCGACGACACCAAGCGTTATGTCGACGCGCTCCAGATCCCGGAAGATCAGCGCCACGCGATCTTCGAAGGCAACGCGCGCAGGGTTTTCCCGCGTCTCGATGCGCGGCTTAGGGAACGGGGCCTATGACCACCTGGATCACCAACGCCTGGTACGTCGCGGCCTGGGATGCGGAGGTAGATCGCAGCCTGCTGGCGCGGACGATCTGCGGGGTGCCCATGGTGTTCTACCGCAAGCTCGACCGCAGCATGGTTGCGCTCCGCGACGCCTGCCCGCACCGGCTGCTGCCCTTGTCGCTGGGGATCAAGGAAGGCGATTCGATCCGCTGCCGCTATCACGGCCTGAAGCTCGGCCCGGACGGAGTGGCCGAAGAGATGCCGCTCAAGACCGACCGGGTGAACCAGGGCATTTGCGCCGAAACCTACGCGGTTGCCGAAAAGCACCGCTTCGTATGGGTCTGGATTGGTGACAAGGCCAAAGCCGACCCGGCGCTGATCCCCGATCTGTGGCCGTGCTCGGCTCCCGGTTGGACTTTCGATGGGGGCTACTACCCGATTGCCTGCGATTACCGCTTGGTGATCGACAATCTGATGGACCTGACTCACGAAACCCATGTTCACGCCGGATCGATCGGCCAGCCCGAACTCATGGAGACGCCGATCGCAACCCGGGTCGAGGACGATGCCGTCTACGTTAGCCGGTGGCTGCCCGGTATCGATCCGCCGCCGTTCTGGCGCGACGCGCTGAAGGCCGAGGGCAAGGTCGATCGCTGGCAGATCTGCCAGTTTGTTGCCCCTTCAGCGGTGATCATCGACGTCGGGGTCGCGCCGGTCGGATCTGGGGCGAGCGTCGAAAATCATGATCAGGGCGTGCGCGGCTTCGTGATCGATGTGATGACGCCGCAGAGCGAAACCGAAACGCACTATTTCTGGGGCATGGCGCGTAATTTCGACGTGGCCGATCAAGGCTTCACTGCGCGGTTCAAGGCGCAGCAGGGCCGAGTGTTCATGGAGGATGTCGAGGTGCTTGAAGCGCAGCAGCGCTCAATCGCTGCGAACCCCGACCTCAATCTCGGCGCCTTCAACATCGACCAAGGCGGAGTGCGCTCGCGCCAGATCATCAAGAAATTGATCCAGGCAAGGTGACCTACCGCAACTTTCGCTGAAGGATACTGAACGATGACCATCCAAACTGGACACGCCGCGACAGCCCATGCCAGCCGCTACCTGCAGCAGCTTGCCAAGCACTGGTCTCATCGAAACGAAGTCACCTTTGATGCTACCAGCGCAGACATCACATTGCGCGGGAATCGTATAGAACTCCGGGCCGAGTCAGGTGCCCTGATTGCAATTTTGAGTACCGGACCCGAGGGCGACCCCGCACGGCTGTGCGAAGTTTTCGAGGAGCACATCAACCGCTTCGCCTTCCGCGAAGCGCCGCTTCCTTTCGAATGGCACAGCGCATGAACGCATCAGCCGGCGTACCGGTAACAGACATCCACGCCTACCTCGCGCAGTTCGAGGACATTCCAGGAACGCGGGTGTTCACCGCCAAACGGGCGCGTCAGGGCTATCACCTCAACCAGTTCGCGATGAGCCTGATGAAAGCCCACAACCGCGAGCGTTGGAAGGAGGACGAGCGCGTGTATCTCGATGCGTGGTCGCTCAGCGAAGATCAGAAGCAGGCGGTATTGGCGCGCGATTACAACCGCATGCTCGAACTGGGCGGGAACATCTATTTCCTTTCGAAGATCTTCTCGAGCGACGGCATCGCATTCGCCGAAGCGGTGAGCACGATGACCGATATGACATTTCCCGAATACCGCGCGATGATGCTCGATGGCGGCCGCTCGCCAGAGGGCAACCGCTCGATCAAGGGGGGCTACTGAGATGGCCCGGATTACTGCGGGGGTCGGTTCAAGTCATATCCCCTTGCTCGGGGTTGCAGTCGATCAGGGCAAGACCCGCGATGATTACTTCGGCCCGATCTTCGCGGGTTACGACTGGACCCGCGCTTGGGCAGAGGCCGAAAAGCCCGACGTGGTGGTGCTGGTTTACAACGATCACGCCAGCGCCTTCGACGCTAATATCATCCCGACTTTCGCGATCGGTTGCGGCGAGCACTACAAGCCCGCCGACGAAGGCTGGGGCCCGCGCCCGGTGCCAGATGTCGAAGGGCATGCCGACCTCGCCTGGCATATCGCACAGAGCCTGATCCTCGACGATTTCGACATGACCATCATCAACGAGATGGACGTCGATCACGGACTGACCGTGCCGCTCTCGATGATGTTCGGCCAGCCTGCGAAGTGGCCGTGCAAGGTGGTGCCGCTGGCGGTCAATGTGGTGACTTACCCGGTTCCTTCGGGCAATCGCTGCTGGGCCCTGGGCGAAGCGATCAAGCGCGCGGTCGAAAGTTTCCCCGAGGATCTCAACGTTCAGATCTGGGGAACCGGCGGGATGAGCCACCAGCTCCAGGGCCCGCGCGCCGGGCTGCTCAACCGTGAGTGGGATAACAGGTTCATGGATCTGCTGGTCGGCGACAGCCAAGAGGCGCGGACCATCCCGCATATCGAATACCTGCGCGAAACCGGCAGCGAGGGGATCGAGATGGTTATGTGGCTGATCATGCGCGGCGCGCTTGGGCCCAAGACCAAAGTCCTCCACCGCCATTATCACATCCCGTGCAGCAACACTGCGGTTGGGCATATCGTTCTGGAGCCTACGACATGAGAATCGCACTCGCCGGAGCAGGCGCGTTCGGGGAAAAGCACCTCGATGGGCTGAAGAATATCGACGGGGTCGAGATCGTCTCGATCATTAGCCGCACTGGCGAGCAAGCCGCAGCGACTGCTGCCAAGTACGGCGCGAAGCACAGCAGCGAAAACCTAGAGGACGCGCTCGCGCTCGATGATGTCGATGCGGTGATCCTGTGCACGCCGACGCAGATGCACGCCGCTCAGGCAATCGCCTGCATGGATGCGGGCAAGCATGTCCAAGTCGAAATCCCGCTGGCCGACAGCTGGGCCGATGCCGAGGCGGTGGTCGCCAAGCAGCAGGAAACCGGCCTCACCTGCATGGTCGGGCACACCCGCCGCTTCAACCCGAGCCACCAGTGGGTGCATAACAGGATCACTGCCGGAGAGCTCAATCTCCAGCAGATGGACGTCCAGACCTATTTCTTCCGGCGCAAGAACATCAACGCCAAGGGCGAGCCGCGCAGCTGGACCGATCACCTGCTATGGCACCACGCCGCGCATACGGTCGACCTGTTTGCTTATCAGGCCGGCCGGATCGTTCAGGCCAACGCGCTGCAAGGGCCGCTACATCCTGAGCTGGGCATTGCGATGGACATGTCGATCCAGTTGAAGAGCGAAAGCGGGGCGATCTGCACGTTGTCTCTGTCGTTCAACAACGACGGACCACTCGGTACCTTTTTCCGCTACATCGGCGATACCGGGACCTACTTCGCGCGTTACGACGATCTGGTGAACGGCAAGGAAGAGCCGATCGAACTCAGCGGCGTGGCCATATCTAACAACGGGATCGAGCTACAGGACCGCGAATTCATCGCCGCCATTCGCGAGGCCCGCGAACCGAACTCGTCGGTAGGCCAGGTGCTCGATTGTTACCGGGTGCTGGGCGATCTCGAAATGCAACTGGGGTGAAGACCCAGGTTGCGATCATAGGCGCGGGACCGGCGGGGCTGCTGCTCGGCCATCTGCTCCGCGCCGAGGGGATTGATTGCGTCATAGTCGAGCGGCAAACGCGCGAGCATGTGCTGTCGCGGATCCGTGCCGGGGTGCTCGAATCAGGGACCGTCGCGCTGATCGAACAACTCGGGCTGGCGGAGCGACTGCAGGCCGAGGGTCTGGTCGAGCAGGGCTTCTGCCTCGCTGATGGCGAACGACTGATCCGGATCGATGTTGCGGCGCTGACCGGCAAGACAATGATGGTTTATGGCCAGACCGAAGTTACCCGCGACTTGATGGATGCGGCCCCGGCGCGCGGTCTGGAGATTATCTACGAAGCCAGCGACGTCGCCTTGCACGATATCGAAAGCGACGCGCCGTACCTGACTTATGGTGAAGACCAGCGGATCGATGCCCGTTTCATCGCCGGCTGCGACGGGTTTCACGGCCCGAGCCGCCGCTCAATACCTGCCAGCCATGCCCACCAGTTCGATAAGGTTTACCCGTTCGGCTGGCTGGGCATCTTGGCCGACGTTCCGCCGTGCGATCCGGAACTGATTTATGCCAACCATGCGCGCGGGTTCGCACTCGCGTCGAAACGGTCGCCGACCCGCAGCCGCTATTACGTCCAGGTGTCGTTAGACGAAAAGCTGAAAGACTGGAGCGACGAGCGGATCTGGGGCGAACTTGCCTTGCGACTTGGCGACGAAGCCGCTTCACGGATCACGCGCGGGCCGGCGATCGAGAAGAGCATCGCGCCGCTGCGCAGCTTCGTATTCGAACCGATGCGCCACGGCAGCCTCTTCCTAGCCGGTGACAGCGCACACATTGTCCCGCCCACAGGGGCCAAGGGGCTCAATCTTGCGGCCTCTGATGCTGTCTACCTGTCGCGGGCCCTGACGGGCTATTTCAGGCGCGCCGATCATGACCGCGTGGCTGCCTATTCGGCCACTGCGTTGGCACGAGTCTGGAAGTCAGAACGATTTTCCTGGCAGCTGACGATGTTGATGCATCGTTTCCCGGATAATAGTCCGTTCGACCGCCAGATGCAGCTGGCCGATCTCGATTACATTGCCGGATCGACCGCCGCACAAACTTCCATTGCCGAAAATTACGCAGGCCTGCCACTGTAGCCGAAAACCAGGGCCATGCCGCATTCAGCAGATGGTCGGACGGTCATGTGATGCCGATGCGAACGACCTTTTGGGCGATCTCCCCAAAGGGCGTTTGGCCGTCTGCTAGTCGGGCAGCCATGCGAATTTCGTCGCCGAAAGCCATGAACGGCGTTTTGGGCGTGCCACCGGCAATAATCTCAATTGCCCTGACTTCCGAGATGCAGCTTGAGCCTACTTCGGCGTAGTTGCTGTTAGAAACCGTGCCCGAGCCAATTATGGTTCCAGCGACCAGATCGCGCGTCAGGGCGGCATGGGCGACCAGTTCGTGAAAGCCGAAATCCATTGCCATGCCGTTAGCTTGGCCAAAGCGCTGTCCGTTCCAGTGGATCTGGAGGTCTGCGCAAACCCGGCCGTTGCGCCACGCCGATCCCAGTTCGTCCGGGGTGACGGCTATGCCGGCCATCGAACAAGCCGGCTTGGCCTGGACCCAGCCGAAGCCGGTCTTCATTTCGATCGGAGCAATGGCGCGAAGCGACCAGTCGTTAATCTGAACTACCAATCGGATGTGGGCCATTGCATCGGCTGCACTGGTTCCCATGCGGACGTGATCGACCACAACCCCGAACTCGCCTTCGAAGTCTATTCCGTGGGCTTCGCTCGAAAACGGGATGTCTTCGAACGGACCGAAGAACCGGTCAGACATCCCTTGATACATCAGCGGGCGGTCAGACTCGACCGGGTCCATTCCGAAGGCGACTTGCATCAAGTCGCCATGGGTGGAAAACGCAGAGCCATCGAGCCACTGCCACGACCGCGGAAGTGGCGCTCGCAATCGGCCATGGTCCAGTGCTTCTCCCTGCCCGGCCTTGACTAGTTCCGAGACCGCGAGCAATTCAGAAGCCGCCGCGTCCCATCGCTCGATCGCCGATAGCAGACTGGGCCATCGACCGCCTACGGGCAGGCAAGTCGAGTCGTCAGCCGAAACGATTACGAGCTCGCCATCCGGCTGCCCGTTTTCACGCGTTGCCAGTCTCATGCCTCATCCTCGAAAATTGCGACTGCCCTGGTCCAGCCAGCAGAAGCTCCCTTGATCTTGTGGGGGAAGCAGCAAACCGTGAAGCCGTGCGGCGGCAGCACTTCCAGGTTATGCAGTTTTTCAAGGTGACAATAGCCGATGTCGCGGCCGGCCTTGTGACCTTCCCAGATCAGCGAGGTATCGCCGGTCTCTGCAACCTTCTTTGCGGTATGCGCAAAAGGCGCGTCCCAGCTCCAGGCATCGGTACCTGTCACCCGAACACCTCTGCTGGTCAGGTACATCGTCGCTTCATATCCCATGCCGCATCCGCGGTTGAGATAGTCGGGATCGCCTAGCGCCTTCCCGGCGGCCGTGTTGACTAGGACAATATCGAGCGGGCGCAGCACATGACCTATGCGCTTCAGCTCGTTTTCCACATCCGCCGCAGTGACGACATAGCCGTCGGGCAGTTCAGTGAAATCGAGCTTTACACCGAGCTGGAAGCACCATTCGAGCGGTACCTCATCGATTGTCATGGCGGGTCGAGGTTCACCGCTTTCGGCATCCTGGGTCGGATGGAAATGCCACGGCGCGTCGAGATGCGTACCGTTGTGCGTGGTCAGTTTGATGGTTTCGACTGCAGCAAATCCTGCGCTGTCGGGTGTGTCGTCCCCGGTTACGCCGGGAAAGAACATGTCAAGCTCATCCATCGTTTGCTGATGGGTCTGATATGTTATTTCAGGGCGAAGAAACGGCGGATCACTGATCACTTCGTTGCATAGCGTGATCGACAGATCGACAAAACGGCGGGACATTGTTCAGGCTCCTGAGTTTTCTCTAGACGCGCTGCTTCAGGGCTGCGCGGACGACCGGCGGCGTTACCACTGCCGCAAGCAACCCACCATACAGGACCTTGAGGACGGCAGCGGCAGGGAAGGTAACTGACGCCACGTTCACCGCCATCGCAATTGCTGCGACCATTGTCGTTCCGACTGCGGCGGCGCCTATGGCCACGCATAAAGCCAAGACCACCAACATGCCGGGGAAACGTCGAATTCGAAGATCGGAGCCAGTGCGGCTGGCTGCAAGCCGCCGCACGGTAAGCAGGCCCGGCACCAAGGTACTCATCAATCCAATCATGAACCCTTGCGGCAGGCAATCCATGATCAGGCCATGCTTGCCCCACAATTCGACATCTGTGAGACCTTGGAAAAGCAGGGCGAAGAAACTCAAGGACAGGACGCTGTTGATCCCGATGCTTATTGCCGTCTCGCGCCGAATGTAGGCGTCGCGCGCTTCTGGCGTCGCCAGGTTCATCCGGTTTTGCCGCCCAGTGTTTCGGCGAACCAGTCGGAAATAAGATCCCGGCCAAAGGCCATGTTGTCGGCGCCAACATGCTCCACCCCGCCCTCACGGGCCGTGAAAATTGCCTTCTCGCGCCGCGGTGAGTTGACGAGCTGATCATAGAGATCGTCGGCATAATCGGGACTGATCTGGCGGTCTTTCGAACCGTGCGTGACCAGGAACGGCACCTTGATGCGATCCATGTGTCCGTTGAGGTTCATCGCCTGCGATTTAGCCAGGAAATCGTCCATGCCATTGGCGCCAAAGGCCCAGAACACGTGCGCCCAGTAGTGCGGAATCGGATTCTCACCTTCTTTCGCCATGCGCTTATCCTGAACTTCACGCCAGTTGTGGTTGGCGCCCCAAACGGCGCCGCTGGCAAAGCGTGGCTCGTACGCAACGGCGCGGGGGGCGAAGTGCCCGCCGAGGCTGATCCCGGTCATCCCGATGTGCGCGGAATCGACGTTGCCCTGTGCTTCAAGCCAATCCACGGCCTTTGAAGCCCAGCTTTCCGAGTGCGGATCAACCGGCAGTTCCTGCATGCGCAGGGCTTCCCCGGATCCGGGTTGGTCAACGCAAAGCGTAGAGATACCCTTTCGCGCCAGCTCCTCTGGCAAGCGAGTCCAGTACAACAACTCCTTGCAGCTATCGAGACCGTTGCAGAACACCACGGCCGGCTTTGGGCCTGCACCGGGCGCTTTCGTCCACAGCGCCGGCATGGTGCCCGTGGTCAATGGAATTTCGACGCGCTCGCGATTGAGCTGCCCCAGCGCCGTTGAGCGGTCGAAGGCATGGAGGGCGCGTTGGTAGGTCTCCATGCGTCCAGGATGGCCGTGGCCCTGCATCCGCTCAGCCGTCAGCAAGTAAAGTGACGCGCGCTCCAGCTTGTTTGATGCCGAGAAGCGCCGACCCTTCGCCTCGTCCTCGGCCGCGAGCTCGAGAAGTTTGTCCCCCATCTTAGCCCACTGCGCCATGAACTGCGGAGTTCCAGTATCGGATCCGTTGGCCGCCGCGTCGCGGATCGGCTGGCACATATCGATGACTTCGCCGATCTGCCCGCCGCTCTCCAGCGCAATGGCGACCGACAGGTTCCAGATATAATTCGGGAAAAGCTCAAACAGCGCCATGGATTATGCTTCGACCGCGGTGAACAAGCCGGGATTCGGTGACGGGTGCGGAAGGGTCTGCGGCCCGCCCGTGCCGATTCCCCATTGATCCATAACCTGGGGAGAAGGCGTGTGGACAATGGCTTGGTGCGTCTCAAAATCGACTTCCTCGAGTTCGGACGTATATTCAGTGACAAACCCGTTCGGGGTCACGAAATAGCTGAAGGTATTGTTGCCAGCGGTGTGCCGGCCCGGACCCCACCCGATAGCAAAGCCGGCGCGCTTAAGCCGGTGAATGCCGCGCATCATGTCGTCGACGGTCAGAACATCGTAGGCGACGTGATTGAGGCACGGCGGCCCTGGAAGGATCGCTAATCTGTGATGCGCGCCGTTGCAGCGCAAAAAGCACATGAAGTCGCCGAGCCAGTCGGAAACCCGGAAGCCAAGGACGTCAGTAAAGAACCTGACCATTGCCTGGTGATCTGGCGAATGCAGCACAATGTGGCTGATCTTGACCGGCAAGCCTTCCCAGCGGGCCAGTTCGCGTTTGGTCCCCTTCCCCACGTCCGCCGAGATTTCGAACGGGAGTCCGTCGGGCGAGAAAAAGCGAAAACCGTAACCTCCGCCAGGCGTCGTCAGCTCATTGGGTGAATGGGCGATGCGGCAACCGGCAGCTTCAACCTTCATATGCAGTGCATCGACGTCGGCGCGGTTGTCTGCCGCCACAGCAATCACGTCGACGCGGTTTTCATGCGACTGGCGCAAGCCGACCACATGATGTTCGTCGTCACCCGGCGTCTTCAGCCACGCGGATTTATCGTCGCGGGCGACCAGATCGAGGCCGAACACTTCTTCATAATAGGAACGCTCGGCAGCAAGATCTGTCACTCCGTAGCCAACATAGCGGATATCAGTAACGCGGCTCATCGAAGGTCCTTTCAGATCGGCTGGGAGGTCACCGCGAACATCTCCGCGGTGGCTTTGTGATTATCTACAGGAGGGGTGATCCCCAGTTGCCCGTGGCAGATCGCCAGACTCGAGCGAACAATATAGGCGCAGCGATCGAAACGCCGGTCTCGGTATGCCTTGAGGGCTGCCTCGACATCGTCATGAGAGTCGAGTTCCTCGGCCAGCACTAGAGCATCTTCGATGGCCATCCCCGCACCCTGACCCAGATGCGGTGTCGTGGCGTGGACCGCATCCCCCAACAGCCCGATCCGGCCTTTGTGCCAGGGCCCTGTAACAATCATGCCTTCGAGCGGTCGATGAACGACTTCGGCGTCGTCAGTGATCTTTTCTGCCATTTCGCGAATGGCGGGCGCGCAGGACACCAGCTTGTCCTTCATGGCTGCGGCGAGGCCACGGGTGGGATGGCGCGACTTTTCGGCTTCAGGCGCGGTCACGAACAAGTACATCTGCTCATCGCTCATCGGCACCAGCCCAACGCCGTTGCGGCCGTTGTATACGCGAAGAGCATCAAGATCGGCCGGACGCGGCAAATTGTACCGCCAAACGGCCTGACCCGTGTACTGAGGCTTTTCCGCTTCCGGGAGGATGTCGCCCCGGGTCTGCGAATAAACTCCGTCTGCCCCGACAACGAGATCGTAGCGCCCGGTGGTCTGATCGGCGAAGATCACATCAACCCCGCTTCCATCATCATCAAATGCCTGCACGGTCACGCCGAGGCGGATCTCGGCACCCAACGAGCGGGCTTTTTCCGCAAGTACCCGCTGTAATGCGGGTCGCGCGATACCGACATTGGCAGGTCTATTCTCGACAAGACGGGGCGACGGAACGCGCGCCACCTTCTGACCGTCCGGGGTGAATATTTCGACTGCGTCGAACCCGAAGGCAGCGTCGAGGAATGCTTCGAGCACGCCTAGCTGGTCCATCGCTCGGACCACGTTGGCCTGCTGGATAATACCGACGCCGTAGACCGACCATTCGGGGTCACGCTCGATCACGGTAACCCTGTGGCCACGGCCGCACATCGCAATCGCCACGGAAAGCCCGCCAATTCCCGCACCGATAATCAAGATATTGCGCCTGGACATCAGTGGACAATCCTGTCGAGCCGAGCGGCGATGGCAGTCATCCCCGCGAGATTGGGGTGGAAGGGGAAAAAGGCCGGGCCGCCGGTCACCGGAAAACCGTTGGCCCACGGAATCGCGGCACACGGATCGTGCGGGACGCCAGTTTCGCGCGGATCGACGATTGCGGCGTGCCATCGCCAGGCCACACGCGCTGTGACTAGTGCTAGACGGTGCTGGACGCCCTTCAATACGGCCACGTCAGCGGGGCGGATAGGGATTACTGGGCAGGAGCCACGCGCAGGCAGCATCTGTGTGTACTGGACAAAGACCAGCCGCGCGCCAGGCGCGCGCGAACGTACAGCGCTGGCAATACCGTCAAGCGAGGCTTCGAGCGCCCTCCAGTCCGATTCATGAGGCAGTGCGGGCGAAGGGCAAGTTCCACCGGGCGTTTCGAGCGGCGGCATAGGTTGCGCGGCGCAGGAATAGGCCATCAGGCTACGTACCAAGCCGACATCATTGCCGCCGACGGTCACTGTAACTAGCGCCGTATCCGGGGTGACGGCAGCAATCTGCGGCGCCAGCTCGTTCCAGCGGCCGAGCACATGCGCAGTGGTCGCGCCCGAACAGGCGACGTCTACGAGAGCAAGCTGTCGGCGGCGGGCAAACTGATGAGCGTAATTGTCGATAGACCTGCGACAACGATCAGCGGACGTGTCGGCCGGATTGGAGACCCCTGGGCCCGCGGCAAACGAACTGCCCATCGATACGTAGCGCGCACCCGGTCCCAGCGTTAGCGGGGCCGGCGCAGTTGTATTACTGCTTGCTGGAGAGGCCTCTCCTGAAACGTTGGCCGCAAGCAGGACGATAGCAAGCCGCCACGCCGAATTACGCGGTGCCCTTCCTAGACCTTTGGTCGCCATCGAGTTCACAATAGGTTCCTCATCCATGACCGGGGCCAGCGCACGAACCATTGCTGGTTCGATGCCCGACCCCGTTCCGGTTCAGCGTGGTTTAGAACTTCAAGCTCGCCGAGAGGCCGATCGTACGGAAGGCGTCCAGTGAGTAAGTCCGCAGCAGGGTAAGCATCGGCGTCGCGACGCCGCGGTTGTTACGGGCCGAGGCGTCACCCGGATCGGTTCCGATCGTGGTCGGCATGTGGACGTTCGTGCAATTGCGGCAAAACACCGAAAGACGGAAGTTGCCGATATCGGCACCGATGCTGGCGCCAAAGATGTCGACCATTGGGATCGTCGCGCCGGGCGTATCTGCTGGCGACGACTTCACCGAGCTGCGATGATACCAGTTCCCTTCGATAAAGGGCTTGATCCGCCCCGGCGTCTTGAACTCATAACGAGCCTGCATTGTTGAAGTGAACGTAGGCGAATTGGGTAATTTCAGGCCGCTTGCATCGAAAGTCGTGACTGTCGCGCTGCAACCCATCGTGGTCTGGGTAGGATAGCATTGCGCCCCCGGGAAGCTGTCAAACTTGGCGGACAGCAGGGCGGCACTTGCGTTGAATGTAAAGCCATCGAACGGCCGGGCGTATACGGTCGCCTCGACGCCCTTGGTTGTGACCTTGGCTGCATTCAGGATCTGGAAAGTTCGGATAACGGTATCGAATGACTGGATCTGGAAGTTGTCGAACTTGGTGTGGAAAGCCGCCAAGTTTACAGTCAGCCTCCGATCGAGGAAGCTGGACTTCACACCGATCTCCACCGAATTCGAAGTTTCCTCGCGCACCACCAGCGTAGCTGTCGTGACTGGGGCCACGTCGTTGAAGCCAGGTCCTTTGTAGCCACGACCGTAGAAGCCATACAGCATAACGTCCGGGGTAACCTGGTACTGGGAGCCCAGTTTCCAGCTGAAATTGGTGTTGCTGTAGCTGCGATCGACGGTGCCCCGAGGTCCGCCAAGGTTAGTGAAATAATTGAATTGACCTTGGACAAGGTGGATCGAGACGTTGTCATGCGTCACTCGGCCGCCCGCAATCAACTTGAAGGCGTCGGTCAGATCATAGGTCAACTGACCAAACGCGGCGTAACTTTCAGTGTCGAGCACGTAGGCATTGTCGCGGCCCAGGAAAGATACGTTACTGACCGAGCAGGTCGGAGGAAAGGCGCCCGGCACCGCAGTGGCGCCCACGCAGAAGGGGTAGCCACGCGCCACGAAGGACGGAGTGTAGCTTGCGCCGCGGATGATATTCGACTGGTCGAGTTTGGACTTGAAGTAGTATAACCCCGCCTGCCCGCTCAGCGCATTACCGGACGGTAGCGCAACGCGCAATTCGTTAGAGTATTGGTTATAAGCGCCCTTGGTGTAGTTGATGCTCGCGCCATCGGCCGAAAGGTTGTCAATGTCATATTGCTGTTCGACATCATAAAAGCGCCAGGCGAAGAGATTGCTGAATTCGAGACCTGAAGGGGTCAGGTACGCAATCTTGGCTTGGGTCCCGCCGGTCTGCAGATCGCGATAATAACCGGTTTCGCTGCCATATTCGAAATTGTTTATGCTTGGGGTGATGCCGTCCGCCGCAAGCGCTGCGGTGTTGGTGCTGCCGGGAGCGACAACAAAATACGTCCGGTCAAATTGGCCGCCGACCCCCGCATTTTCGTTGTAATCCGCGATGACATAAAACGACAATGCGTCAGTTGCTTGGAAAAGATACTTCGCCTTGATCGATATCGAGCCATTGTTGATATCATTGCGCGCACCTGGAAGTAGAGAGCCGACGTACGTCGTGCCCGGCTCCTGGTGAGAGTAGAGCACGTTGAGCCGCACTGCAGATCTCTCGCCAAGCGGAATATTCATCGCTTCCTTGAGGATGACGCCATGAGCGTTGCCCGGGGACTGCGGCGTGTCCCGAATGACACCTTCAAAATCGGTCCGACTTGAAAAGACACCAAGTTTTGGCTTGACCGTGACGATATTGAGAAGGCCGGCCGAGGCATTCTTACCGAACAGAAGCCCTTGGGGCCCGTTCAGCACTTCGACGCGTTCAAGGTCATTGAACAGCGAACCGCCGAGGAACGGCCGCCCGAGATTCACTTCGTCGAGAGAGAGTGCGACACTTGAATCGATCGTGCCTGCGAATGCCAATGTGCCGACGCCGCGCACGGCGAAAGTATTGTCGCTGCCGACTTGTAGCGAAGGTGCAGCGCGAGCAACCTGAGTCAAATCGTTGATCTGCCGCGACTGTAGCGTGTCGGCAGTCAGAGCTGTTAAGCTCACTGGAACTTTTTGAATGCTTTCGCTGCGCCGCTGTGCCGTGACGATGATATCGCCCTCGGCTGCTTCGGGCGAACTCGCTTCGACCTGCGGCACAGGTGCAGCCTGCTGCGCATAGGCGGTGGTTCCGCCAAGCGTCGTTCCCAACGCCAAAGCCAGTTTGAATACCTTGAATTTCATGAGCCATACCTCCCCATTCGCCGCTGTAGCGCGGCTTAAACCGAAGATAGCGATAGCCGTTCGGGCGATCTAAGAAAAATAGATTATTTTTGATGAAATCAATCCATATATGTTATAGAAACTTGCATCCGAACCGGAGGCTATAATGCGATTCAAGGGTCTCGATTTAAACCTCATTCCCCTGCTGAATGATCTGATCGAGCGAAGGAGCACGGTGCGTGTCGCGGAGGCCCAATCGCTCAGCCAGCCCGCGATCAGCGCAGCTCTCCAGCGATTACGTGACTATTTCCGTGATCCCCTGTTGATTCCCCAGGGAAGGCAAATGGTCCCGACCGCGTTTGCTTTGCAATTGGTCCCGCATCTTAAGGCGCTGCTGGCGGACGCCGAAATTATCATCAACACGAGTTCAGACTTTGATTCACGCTTGTCGCAGCGGACATTCCGCATCTGCGTCTCCGACTATCTTTCGATCGTAGTTTTCGCACCCCTTCTCAACCGCCTGTCCTCACAAGCCCCTGGTTTGCGATATGAGTTTACCCAGCCAACCGACGACCTCCCCCAGCAGATCGAAAGAGGCGATATCGACTTGGTGATCTCGCCGGTCGAATACCTAAGCGCTGATCATCCCAGCACAATGCTCTACGAGGAAACCTTCGTGATTGTCGGCTGGTCGGAAAACCCATTGATGGCCGAAACAATGACGATCGAGAAGTTTTGCTCAGCCGAACATATTGCGGTCAGGCTGGGTCGTATCGTCCGCGGCTCATTTGCAGAATCCCAGTTGCGCGCGATGGGAATTGAGCGGACCAGTGTCATTCAGGTCACGACTTTCGGCGTGGTCCCCGAATTGCTTGTCGGAACCGGCCGCGTGGCCATCATGCACCGGCGTCTCGCGGAACACGCCTCCGCCACTCTCCCGTTGCGTGTCCTTCCCTTGCCCTTCCCATTCCCGCCATTGGTCGAGGCGATCCAGTTTCATAGATCGCGGATCAACGATGCCGGCCTCAAATGGCTGGTTGACGAGATCAAAGGCCAAGCCCTCGGGCTGGAAGTACCGACCTCCGTGCGCGACGAACCCGGATAAGCTGAGCTCAACGGCACGCAGGGTTACCCGCGCGGGGCATCGCCACGAACACGATGGCTTGTCCCGGTACTGCCAGCGCTCCGGCAAATTTCTTGCCGCCCAGACCAACGAGGTTTTGGTGGCTGTCAAGCGAAGGCTCCTTGCCGTTGATGAGTGCGCTGTGCATCTCAAGCGGCTGTCCTGTCATGACCCAAGCCAGCCCTCGCCCGCCGGGCGTAATTAGCCGCGGTGAAGTTCCGATGTTGATCGCCAGTATGCCCACACCGCCGCGCTTAGCCGGAAGACAATGTGCAAAGAGCCTGAGATCAGAGGATGGCGACCGCGGTGCAGCCAACACAATGCTTCCCATCGTTCGGTGCCACATCACCGCCGCCCAATAATTGGGCCGGGGTGTACCGGAATCGTTTTGAGACCGAGCAGCTTGGCCGCTTCCCAGCGCCCATGGCCTGCAGCGATCCGGCCGTTCTCGTCGATCACGATCGGCGAGAGAAAGCCGAACCGCTCGATGCTCGCGGCGATCTTGCGGATCTGCTTATCGCCGTGATCCTTGGCGTTGTCGGGATTGGCGCGAAGCGACTTCGTCTCGCGCGTAGTGATGTGAGGAAAATTCTCCAGTTTAAGGATATCGGACATCGGTGCTCTCCTGCAAAAGGGAGCAGTACATAAATCCCATGTTTCGCCTAGGAGCGATCACGATTTGGGCCGAATAAAATTCGAGCAGAACTACGTCTCTTGCTGCTGGCTCAAGAGGCGCCCTGCATCGAGCGGGACCCGCCAGCGGGTGATTGACCACTCTGAAGCGATATTTGCCATCCGCCCGATCGAGGGCGCATGCATGCCAAGCCTAGTTCGCATCACGTATCTGGTCGCCTGCAATGCCCTTGCCCGAGGCGAACCAGACAACTGGTTCGGCTTAAGATCGAGTTCGCCAAGGGTGGCGTGGAGATAGGGCGGTCCCTTGGTGAGCATCTGCCCGATCTCATCTCCAAACAGCTTGATTACAGACCTCACGAACTGTTTGTCCTGGAACGTCTTCAACCTTGTTAGGTTGGCCAGGTTTGAGCGGCGCTCCCCCGACAGAAGCCGCTTTTGAAGGTGTCTTGCAATCGTTCCTGCCGGGCCACGTCTCGGCGTCGCGACGAGCCTTCGAACGAGCTCGAAGCGATCGATTGTCACTCTAGGCGGGCGTCCCCGCTTACGGCCTACCGGCCAGAAATACCCGTGAAGAGCTTCCATCGCGGTCGCATCGAAAAGCGGTGGCGCAATGTCCTGCAGGACATCATAGAAGTCCTCATCGTGGGGTTGCCAACCTTCTTCGAGCCGCCGGGCAAAGCCGGGTAGGCAGGCTTTACGTAGATGCGAATAATCGGCCATGATTGGCAGCCAATTTGAACCAATCCCCTGCTCGGCGCAATCCGCTCGCTGTTCCAGTTTTAGGGAACTGCCTGTGGACGGCGGAGGCAAACCGGGGTTTATCCAAGAGCTAAGCTGAAGTCCTACGGGCCTAATCGCCCGATTTCCCTGCAGAGTCCCTGATATGCAGGGAACGTCCAAGAGAGACGCGTTCGCGCAGGACTGCGTCGCGCACCAAACAGTCCTGAGTAACTCCCCGTTGAGGGGCCTCTCGCGGTTGAGGCGCCCAGAATGGCGCAGTTCTGCGGGATTTCGTGCGGCTGCAAATCACAGGAACTGCTGATCTGTGAGCGGATCAGAGAGCCGCTCGCAGACCAGTCGCTCTAGGTCGTGCGCAGAGAAGCAATCGCGAAGATGTCGTATTAGATTCGCGGAGCACCCCACCATCCTGCTGCAGATCCATTGTTGCTGGTCACTGGATTGTAAGAGCCGTCGAGACGGGCGACCAGATATTCACCGGCCCGTTGGAGGTATTCGTCGGCCTCTTTCTTCGCAGCTGTTGCGGCAGCGGTCACTGCAGGCGTTCGCACTCGTTCGAGGTTCTCGGTCAAGCTGTTAAGCGCATAGAGGCGCACTGCAGCTGGCTGCGGCGGACCGGCCAGTTCGGCTAACAGGTCCGCCGCCGCCTGAGAATTTCCTGCGCGCAGCCAGGCTTCCGCAGCCGCAACGCGCACATGGGCTGAAGTGTCATTCCTGGCTGCACTTTCGAGATCGGAAGCCGCCGAGGCGGCGTCCTGACCAAGCACCAGCAGGCCGATGGCCCCCCAGTAGCGCAATACGTAGTTCGAGTGCCGCAAAGCCTTGCGGAGTGCAGGGATATTCCGCCTATCCCTCCTCGCCGCCACCCCTGCCAGTTGCATCACCTGTCTGAGGGGATAGGCACCCGGTACGCGGCTTTCATGATAGCCTTCGAGAGCCGATCCCTCGGGAATGAACCCATTGTCATTGATCGCTGACATCTCCCGGTTGAGCGCCTGCTGCAAGGCACGCCTTATGTCGGCCAGCGCCGGATCATCGATACGGTTGGTTATCTGGTCTCGGTCAGTCTGCAGGTCGTAGAGCTCTTCGAACGGCTTGGGGTCGAAGAACACCTTCTGGGCTGCGTTGAGTCGACCGGCGAGCAGATCGCGCTCCCAGCCCTGATAGCCCTTGGCGACACTCGAACGCGCCGTGCATGCCCCAAGGGCGATGCGGCAAGTAATTGCGGATGTAACGATAGCGACCGCTGGTGACCGTGCGAACCATGTCGTAGCGCTCGTCCATGCGGTCGCGTGCGCCATAGACCGTGGACCTGGGCACCGCAGCAGGGCCAAGGAAGGCTTTGCCTTGCATTTGCCTGGCCGGCGGCAAACCGGCGATGGAGAGCAGCGTGGGCGCGAGGTCAACCAGCGATACCGGGGTCTCGTATGTTGTGCCCGGCCGCTGCCGGGCCAGGTGCGCCCACTTAGGTGGCAGGTACACGATCAGAACGCACCGGAGGCCGTCGTCGTAGCAATAGCGCTTGCTTCGCGCGAGGGCGCCACCGTGGTCGGAATAGTGGAAGACGATGGTATCGTCGGCGAGTCCGTCGACTTTCAATTCCTCGAGCTTTGCCGCAAGTTCGCCATCCATCTTCTCGATCAGGTTGTAGTAGCTGGCAAAGTCGTTCCGAATTTCCGGAATGTCCGGCAGATACGCTGGAACCCGCACTTGATCCAGTTTGACGCGACCTGGCGTCGGCTGGAACAGCTGGGATTCGTGCGTGGTCATGGAATTGAACACCGCGAAGAAAGGTTTGCCCGCTGACCGGCCGCGCCAGTGCGCGTGTTTGCTACTTTCGTCCCAAATACGCGCGGGCTCAACGTCGCAGTTGTAGTCGGTCTTGCTGTTGTTGGTGCAGTAGTAACCGGCTTGCCTCAGGTACTCGGGATAAGTGCGCAGTTCGGTTGGCAGAGCGGCCTTCGCGCGCATGTGCTGAGCGGGCGAGCAGCTCTGCGCATGGACACCGGTCAGGATCGCAAAACGCGAGGGTGCGCAGACGGGTGCGGCGGCATAGGCATGGCGAAACAGGATCCCTTTGGCTGCGAGTGCATCGATCGTCGGCGTGTGGGCAATCGAGTCGCCATAGGCGCCCACGTACGGGAAATTGTCCTCACTCACGAACCAGAGGATATTGGGCCGCTCCTGCGGCGCCGCCAGCCCATCGGCAGGCGCCGACAGCGCCGCGACGCTGGCCAGACCGCCTTGCAATGCTTGGCGGCGCGTGACTTGCTTATCCATTTAGAATTCCTCTCTTATCTATGCTGACGATATTCCTCCGAGCTTCGATCGTCGACGGTGCGTCATTAGAAAACTTCTTGCTTCTCAGGTGCAACCTGCCTGGATACGACGGCAATACGGATCTTCTCTTTTCAAGAATTCAGCCTCGGATAGTGGACGTTCCGCAGAGCGAGCGGGCGCATCAGCTTTGCGCCCCACCTGAGGTCATTCAGTCGTTTCGATGTTGACCCTGAAGGCGAACCTTCGTTCATTTAGACACGCTGCTAGGTCCGATGGTAAGCGGCGTAGATCCCGAGACCTGTGCACTATCGGGATTGTGCTCTGCAAAGTTTGCAACCCATCGACTATTGAGGAATATGATCTGACATGCCCCGCAATATTATTCTCGTACATGGCGCGTTCCACACTGGCGAATGCTGGTTCGTTCTCAAGCCAATGCTGGAGGCGCGCGGCTTTACGGTTCGCACGCCGACGCTGCGCGGGCAGACAGGCAATCCCCGCCATCCTCTCCTGGTGACCATGGGGGGCTACGCACGCGACATCATTGACTGCGCGCGCGAACTGGATGGACCTTCGCTGCTCCTCGGTCATTCGCTTGCGGGATTCTCGGTATCGCTGGCAGCGGAGATGCAGCCGGAGATCTTCACTAAACTGATCTATCTGGCTGCGGCGATACCAAAGCTTGGCAAATCATCTCTGCTGGATGCGGCGCCGCCAGACAAGAGCCCTTCGGACATGAAGATCCGCCTGGCAGCATCAGTCCCGCCTGAGGTCGCAAAAGCGGATTTCTACAACTGCTGCCCGGAGGATATTCAGGAAAAGGCCGTGGCGCTGCTATCACCACAGCCAATCTTGCCGCTGCTGGGCAGAGTGAGATCGACTGCCGGGAAACTGGGCGCTGTCGAGAAACACGCGATTCTGTGCAGCCAGGACCGGATGATGTCGATCGATTATGCGTTGGCTAACCGCAACCAGCAATTCCATTCGGTGCAGACACTCGATGCCGATCACTCGCCGTTCCTGTCGCAACCGCAGGCGCTGGTGGAGGCCATCGAACGCATCGCCGCAGGGAGCTAGGACAAGCCGTCGACCCGGTGTTTGGCCAGATGGGTTTCAAGACGGCTCTGCTGCTCTGACTCTGTGTCCAGGGCCGCTGGTTTTGAAGCACCGCATTGGCGCTATCGCCGCTGCATGCGCACAAGGCTCGCGGCAATGAACCTGTTGACCCACATGATCCCGGTCGGCAGTCAAAGCATCTGAGTCCTGGACAATCGCTGCGCTTGGATTTTAGCGTTGTCACCCGGGCCAAGAAAGAGATCGATTCACCAATGATGCGCGCTAATGCCCCAAAACTCTCGATCAAGGCCGAGGTTGACGAGATCAAGCGCCGCCGCATTTTGAACGAGGCGGTGCAGCAGTTCTTCAAGAATGGATATGAAGGCACGTCACTTGAATCGATTGCCGAAGCTCTCGGCGTGACCAAGCAATTCATCTATTCGCGCTTTCGCAGCAAAGTCGATCTGCTCGTGGCGATATGTCGCACCGGGGCATCCGCTGCCGACTTGACGGTAAGTTTCAGCGCCAACCTGTCCGGCGATCCGGCGGCGAAATTGGCTCAGGTAATCAGGTTTTTTGTCCGCTTGCAGATCGAGAACCGTCTGGAAGTCGCGCTGTTTTTCAGGGAGGCGAAGAGCCTGCCGGATGCTGAAGCGCTTGCCATCGACGATTGCAAGCTCAGGTTTCACCGGATGCTTTGCGGAATTCTGAACGAAGGCAAGGAAGCGGGTCTGTTCACTTACGAAGACACGTCGCTTGCGGCATCCGCGCTGGGCGGCATGGCATCGTGGACCTTTACCTGGTTTCAGCCGGAGGGGCGGTGGGATTCTGATTCCGTAGCGGACCAGTTGGCGTCACTTGCGCTCAGGACCGTTGGGATGGAATCTGCATCGCCGGGTGTACTGGCGAACACCGGTGATAAATCGGCCGAAGGCTGAATTGCAATTTTACCCGGGCCTTCATGAAGGCACCCCTGGTTCCCGAGGCCTCGGCATAATTTCAACGGGTCTTGCAAATCGCTCGAAGCCTGGCGCGCCATCTTCAATTGCAGGGAGGGCAGCAACCCCCTGCTTTGAAAGGAATCAATTTCGCGCAGGCGCGCTTGACCGCGTGACGAGGCTGATATATACTCATGGGTATATTTTAAAACCAACGGGAATTCGAGGACAAGGAAGCGGAAATGATCAGCGGCGAGGCAAAACCTGACTTTGATGCAATCGTGATCGGTGCCGGAGTGACCGGAATCTACCAGACCTACATGCTGAACAACGAAGGCATGAAGGTTTTGGGCATCGAGGCCGGCAAAGACGTGGGTGGAACTTGGTACTGGAACCGCTACCCCGGTTGCAGGCTCGACACCGAGAGCTACGCCTATGGCTATTTCGCATCGAGCGGGATCATTCCTGACTGGACCTGGAGCGAGCAATTCGCCGGGCAGCCCGAATTGCTCCGCTATGCAAATGCGGCCGCGGACGCGATGGATGTACGCAAGCTATACCGTTTCCAGACCCGCGTGACGGCAGCGCATTATCTCGAAAAGGAGAATATCTGGAAGGTTTCGCTCGATAACGGCGATAACGTTTCATGCCGCTACCTGATTTCCGCGACCGGACCACTCAACGCCTCACGCATGCCTGACATTGCAGGAATAGATTCCTTCAAGGGTGAATCGTTCCACTCGTCGCGTTGGCCCACGAATGCGGATGGCAGCCCGGCTTCCATCGATTTTGCAGGCAAGCGGGTCGGCATCATCGGGACCGGCGCAACCGGTGTGCAGATCATTCCGATCGCGGCGGAAACAGCCCAGGACCTCTATGTGTTCCAGCGTTCTCCGAACTGGTGCACGCCGCTAGGCAATACGCCCATTTCCAATGAACAGATGGCATTGATCCGCAAGCAGTATCCGACTTTGCTCGAATATATCAAGACAACGGACACTGCGTTTCCCTATCACCGGGACAAGCGCAAGGCGGTGCAAGTGCCCAAGGAAGAGCGCGATGCCCTGTTCGAGGGGCTCTATGACCAGCCGGGCTATGGCATCTGGCTCAGCGGATTCAATGATCTGCTGACCAATACAGAATCCAACAAGTTCCTGGCCGACTTCGTCGCGAGCAAGATCCGTCAGCGCGTGAAAGATCCGGCGGTGGCGGAAAAGCTGATCCCGCATGACCATCCATTTGGTGCCAGGCGCGTGCCGATGGAGACGAACTACTACGAGACCTACAATAAAGACTCCGTCCACCTGGTCGATATCCGCGAGGCGCCGATCGTGGAAGTGACGCCAACCGGCATCAGGACCACCGAGCAAAGCTACGATCTCGATGTGATCATCTACGCCACCGGATTCGATGCGGTCACCGGCTCGCTCGACCGCATCGACATACGCGGCAAGGGGGATTTGAGGCTCAAAGACGTCTGGGCCGATGGTCCGACGACTTATCTGGGTTTGCAGGCCCGCGGTTTCCCGAACTTCTTCACGCTGGTGGGCCCGCATAACGGTTCGGCATTCTGCAACATCGGGGTGTGCGGTGCCTTGCAGGTTGAATGGGTGACCCGAATGCTGGCCTATCTCAAGGCAAAGGGCCTGTCATATGCAGAGCCCACCCAGGCAGCCGAGGACGAGTGGACCGATGCAGTCTATAATGACTTTGCGCGCACGCTGCTGGGCGATGCCCATGCCTGGTGGGTCAAGACCGTGAAGCGGCCGGATGGCACCGAGCAGAAGCGAACGCTCATATTCGTGCTTGGCGGCCCCGAGTATCGCAAGCGGTGCGAACAGGTCGCCTATGCGGGTTATGAAGGGTTCGAGCTCGCGTGATGGCGCAAATCCAGCTCGCCGCCCGGCGGTGGCGCAACTTGCCGAACCGCCGGGCGTAGGCCACAATCCGGCAGATCGTTGCATGGACGGAGGCCGGATTCCGCCTTCAGCACATTGAACAACGACAGATGCGGCCCGCTGGACACCGGGATGAAATCGCATCTGCGGCGGGAGACTATTGCCTTGGAAACGATCGCACAGGCCGACGATGCAAGGCTCCGCGAGTCCGACGAATGGAAGATGGGCGGGCGAACCGTTCTGTTCGGCGCACTTGGCTATGGCACTGGTCCGGTCCTGTTCCTGACAACGGCAAGCGTCTTTATCCGGCCTACCATGGAAGCCACGGGCTGGAGCACCAGCGAGGTTCTTATCTCGCCGATCGTGATCGTCCTGCTAACGCTGCTTGGTCCGCTGGTGGGCGGTCTTGTCGATCGGCACGGGGCCCGGCGGGCGATCCTGTTGGGAATGATACCCTATGTCATTTTGCTCATTCTGTTTGCGGTGCTGCCGGTAAGCCGGATTACCTTTTATTGCCTTGCGATCGGCATTGGAATCTTCGGGGCATTCGGCTACCAGATTCCCTATAGCCGCGCGATCGCCTCCCAATTCGACAAGGGCGCGGGAAAGGCATTCGGCATCGTTGGTGTTGGCGGTGCTGCCATGCCGCTGTTGGGCATCCCTTTGGTCACGCTGGCAATCTATCGGTTTGGTTGGCAGGCTGGCTATCTCGTCCTGGCCGCATTCGCGCTTCTTGTTGCGCTGCCCGCCGCCCGTTTCGGCATCAAGGAACGCTCAGTTAACCGTGGCGATGATGCGACGGACCGGATTGGCGCCGATTCCGACAACTTGGCAGACAATCGACCGGGAATGTCGCGCGTGCGGCGCGTCATGTTTTCGGCCAGGTTCTGGATATTCTCGCTGCACATCTTCCTGGTCGGAGGTGCCGCTTCGGCATTTCTTTCGAATATGCAGCCGATCATGCTCGATGGCGGGCTCAGTGTCACCGTGGCCACCAGCGTGACTACGCTGTTCACTGGGGGAATCATCTTCGGCCGACTGATGGCAGGCGTGCTGATGGACCTGATGAACCGCTACGCAGTTGCCATCGGCGTCTTTACCATTGCAATGCTGGGTGCCCTTGCGATCGCCAATGTCGCAGCGCTGCCGGTGTGGGCGATCGCCCTGGCTGCTTTCCTTACTGCCGCAGGACAAGGCGCGGAGGGAGATATTGGAGCCTATTTCATACTCAAGGAATATGGCCGGGAAGACTTCGGGACGCTTTTCGCCATGGCTGGAATTTTCGGCGGTGCCAGCGCTTTGATTGCACCGTTCGTCTTCAGCCACATCCGCGACGCCTCGGGCAGCTATTCGGCCGCGATTTACCTGGGATCGTGCCTCTATGCCGCTGGATCCATGGCCATCATCCTGTTCGGCGCACTCGGACGCAAGGAAGCTGCCCGATTGCGCCGCCAGAAGTGATGGCAACCAAAGGACAGGCTTCGCGCGAAGCGTCTGAGGCATTTTCCCTCCCCCCGGTGTGAGGGGAGGGAGCAATGCTCTAGAAGTTCACGCCAAGCCGGACGCCGAACGTGCGCGGCGGGTCATAATTGCCAGCCAGCGGATAGCCGACAATCCCAGCGTAAGCGAAGGTGCCATTCTTCGCCAGGACGTCGCCGATGTTGCGGACAAAAGCGGTTGCAGTGATTTTGCCGTCGGTGTTCGTCCAGCTGAGCGAGGCGTTCGCGACGGTCACGGCCCGCTCCTTGTTCGAAGCCTGGTTGAACGCGTCGAAGAACATGTCGCTGATCGAGCGACCTTCTGCGCGCACCGTAAATTCGCCGATGCTGCTGCCAAACGTGTACTGCACGCCATAGTTGAGCGTGTAGGTTGGCGCGCTGGGCAGGCGGCGACCGGCGAGGTTGAAGAGCGGCGAATTGTTGATCGACGGGTTTTCGGTGTCGTATTTGGTAAATTCGCTCTTCAGCACGGCGGCAGAGGCATCGAATTGCAGGCCTTCTGCCGGCATCGCGGTAAGTTCGAACTCGGCGCCATAGATCCGGGCGCTCGCAGCATTCACGATCATCGAACTGAAGCCGCTCGTCACCGGCACCTGCATGTCGGAATAGTCATAGTAGAAACCCGCGCCGTTAAGCCGCAACTTGCGGTCGAAAGCGTCGATCTTGAAGCCAATTTCATAGTCGGTGAGTATTTCCGGCTTATAGCTGGGCTGTGCCTGTCCCAGGTTCCAGCCGCCAGTCTTGAAGCCTTTGGAGAAGGTGGCATAGACCAGGCCGGAGCCAATCTTCTGCTCAATCGTCACCCGCGGACTGAAATTCTGAAAAGTGATCTCGCCGGACGCAACCGCAGGGCTGGAGCTCAACTTGCTGGGGTCGCTGGCCCAGGTCGCCGGGTTATAGGCATCGACAAACAGAAATTCGCCCGACTTCGCCTTCTTCTCCCAGCTATAGCGACCGCCGACGATAAGCCGCGTGGTGTCCGTCAATTCGTAGGTCAATTGACCGAACCCGGCAAAGGCAGTGGTCTTTGCGTGCCCGCCGAGGCTGAAAACGCCGCCGATCACGTTGTTGAAGCCGCCCGAGAACAGCGCCGTGTCGATCGGGTTGCGGGCGAGCGTATCGTAGCCCTGGCTGAAGAAGTAGGCTCCGACTGTCAGGTTTCCGCGATTGAAATCCTTGTTGAGCCGGATTTCCTGCGAAAAGTCGTCCGCCTCGATCCAGTTCAGCGCCCAGATCGTGGGCAAGTTGCTCATGTCGATATCGACGGCATAGTAGAATTTCGAATGGCGATAGGCTGATATCCAGTTCAGCGAGAAGCCGTCACCCAACTCGAGACTGGCATCAAGCGTGACGCCGAACACATCGCGTTTGGTGGCAGGAAGGTTGTTGGAAAAATCGTGGCGCGGATTGCCATCGGCAATCTTTCCGCCCGCCACCACGGCTGGCGGAACGGTGCCAGCGGTGTAGAATCCCAGCAGGATGCCACCGGCGCGGTCGTTCTCGTGGAAATAGTCCGCAGAGAGCGTTGCCTTGAAATTGGCCGACTTGCTGAAGCTTAGCTTGCCGCGGACGGCCTGGGTGCTCAGGTTATTGATGTCGATGTCGTTTGTGACATTGCGATCATAGCCGGAATGGCCGCGCGCCTGGAAGGCGATGCGCGCGCCCACCCCTTCACCCAGCGGGCCACTGATTGCGCCGGAGGCGGCGAATGCGTTGTAGTTGCCGATCTCGCCATTGAGATAGCCCGAGAACGTTTCAGTCGGCGCGCGGGTGATCAGATTGACCGTGCCGGCGACGGCGTTGCGCCCGAACAGGGTGCCTTGCGGACCACGGTTCACTTCCACCCTCTCGACATCGTAGAAAGTGCCGCCGATTGCTGCCGATTGCGAGATGTAAGCACCGTCGAGGTGATAGGCGGTGCGCGGTTCTGCCGAACTGCCCCACAGGTTGTCGAAACCAAGCCCGCGCAAAGTGATCCGCGCCTCGCCGTTCTTGTCGCTGAAAGTCACGTTGGGAACCATGCCCGAAAGCGACTGGACATCGTTGACGCCGCGTTCTGCAAGCGTGTCGCCTGAGAATGCCGTTACCGCGATCGGCACCGCCTGCAGGTTCTCGGCGCGCTTTTGCGCAGTAACGATGATCTCACCGATGCCGCTGCCTTCGTCTGGCGATGTTGCAGAGCTTTGCGCCTGGGCCGTGCCTGCGAGAGCTGCAAATGCAATGCCCGAAAGCAAGCACGACCGGAAGTGTCGCTGAAACTTCATAATTACCCCTCCCATTAAAGCGGCCCAGTTAAAAACTGGAGCGCTCGCTCTATCGAAGCTAAGCTGCTCAGCTTAGAAAAGTCAAGTGCGCGCGGATCCTTCTGGCTGAGAGGTATCGAAACGCGAGATGGGATGCAGGTCAGACGGGTGGTGAGGTAGACGGCCTTGCAGCTTCAGGAGGAACGGACCTCAGCGCGCAAAGGAACAGAACTCCCGCCAGCAGGAAGGTTACAAGCCCGACCATCATGGCGTACTTGAGGCTGTCGGCTCCGTATTGCGGACGCCAGTGGTCGCTCAGTGCGCCGACAAGGAACGGTGTGACCCCGCCGCCAATGAGCGAATTCATGAAGCCATGAACCCCCGCCGCCGTGGCGCGCGTGTGCGGCGCGCAGACCGCCATGTAAGATGCAGAATGCGAGGGCGAATAAAACGTGCTGGTCAGGGCGCCGAGGAACATTGCAGCCAGTGCGATTGAGCGGGAAGGCGCAAACAGCAAGACCAGATAGATCGGAAACAATGCGAAGGAAATCCATGCCGTGAATGCGATAAGCGTACGCACACCGCGTTGCGCCAGACGATTGCCGAGCCAGCCGCCGCCGACTTGTCCGAACGCCATTCCGATCGCCATTACCGGACCGAAAATGAGTCCGACTTCGCCAATGCTCATGCCGTGGCTGCGTACAAAAAGGCTGCCGAGCATCGAGACCAGGCCGATGCTGACGAATGTCAGCAGCGAGGAAGCCGCTGTCAGCCACACATAAGGGGCATTGTTTGCAAGCTCGCGAAACGTTGAGGAACTTGGGGACCTTTGGCCTGTCCCGATCTTTTCGCGGGGCGCATCCAGCCGCATCCACCCGATGACTAGCGCAAGGACAAATCCCGGAGGACCGGCAATATAGAAAGCGGCGCGCCAGCCATAATGTGCCGAAATCCAACCACCCAGCGCCCAGGCCAGGAAAACGCCCACCATGCCTCCCGCATAGAAGATGCCCATTGCCATCGGACGCCGCTCGGGCGGGTAAGTTTCGCTGATCAACGACATGGCGGCAGGAACGATCACCGATTCGCCGGTCCCCACGCCTGCTCTTGCTATTGCCAGTTGGGGGAAGTTTTGTGTCACGCCGCATGCCGCGGTGAACAGGCTCCAGATGCCGATTCCCCAGGCCACGATTGTGCTCCGGTTGAACCGGTCGAGTAGCCAGCCAGCGAGGATGCCGCAAGCGCCGTAAACAAAGACGAAAGCCAAACCGGTCAGCAGAAACAGTTGCTTGTCCGATAAGCCGAATTCAATTTTGACCGGTTCGGCCACAACCGAAATCAGCAGGCGATCAATGAACGCAAGGCCATAACCGCAAGTGAGCAGGCCGAGGAGGATCGTGGAGCGTTTCGCGTTGTAGGCGATCACTTTGGGTCCTCCGTCAGCAAACGCGGATAAAGAGGCTGGCCTGCGAGGATAGCGCAGGCCAGCCTCGGATATTTGGCACGCTCAGAAATGCGCGCCCACTGTGACACCGTATGTCCTGGGCGCTGCTGGAGCAAATTTTGTTCCGGATGCACCCGATGTCGCAATGTAGGAGTAGTACTTTTCCGAAAGCAGGTTGTTTGCCCAGAGGCGAACGGAGTAGGCCCCACCCGGCGCAGTCCAGCGAATCGATCCGTTCACAAGATCGTATTTCGGCTGCTTGTCGAATTTCAGATTGTCTGGGCCGCCGAAATAGTTTCCGCCGTGTTGCCAGTTTGCCGTGAGATCAAAATCACCGAAAGTGGACGGAATCGTGTAGACGACTGACAGCGTGCTGGTGAAAGGTGGCGTGAAGGCAAGCTTGTTTCCAGCAGCGCTGCAGAGCAGCTGTACGGCGCCGTTGTTGCTATCGAGAGGGTAAGACGTGCCCGCAGGGCACCCGGCCGGGATCGGAATCGGTTGGTTTGGCGGCAAAGGCAGGTAAGTGGGTGCATTGGCGAATATATCGAACTTGCCGTCGATGATCGACAGGGCGCCGGTGATCTGCAGGTTCGAGGTCGGAGCGAACGTCACATCGATGTCGACGCCTTTGACAGTGGCCTTGCCGCCATTGATCAGAATGGTGCCGACATTCGGCGGAGACGCTGAGCCGCCCACCTGGATATTGCTATAGTCATAGTAAAATCCCTCGACGTTGATGCGAAGGTGACGGTCGAGCAATTCGCTCTTGAAGCCCAGCGTGAACGCATCGAGCGTCTCCGGCTTCACAGCGGGAAGCGGCGCCGTGGTGGAAGTTGTATAGCCGGCCACGTTGTAGACGCCGCTCTTGAAGCCACGGCTGTAGGCAGCATAGGCCATGATGTCGGGCGTAAAGTGGTAATCGAGCGAAACCCGGCCCGACACACTGTTGAACGTCGTTTTGGACCCAAAACGGGGCGACGTTACAACCACCGCATCGGTTTCCGTAACCGTCGCCGTGAACGCATCATGTTCTTCGCGAGTGTCCGAGGTATAACGAATACCGGCGGTCAGTTTCAAATTCGGAACGATTTCGGCAGTGGCCTGCCCGTATCCGGAGATCGAATTGGTCGTCTGGTTCCATTGTGCGATATTGTAACGGCCGACACCTCCGAAAGTCGTGGCGCTGCCCGTGGGCGAGATTCCGATCGCTCTTGATCTGTATACCGATTCATCGTGCATGTAGAATGCACCGATAATCCAGTTTATCTTTGAATCCTTCGATGACAGGAGCTGGACTTCCTGAGTGAAGGTGTGCCCCCAGTTGGGAACGTTGGCATAGAACTGGTTTGTCGGGGATGCATCGTTGTCGATGTAGAGATCGGTGTTGATCTCGGAATAAGCGCTGATCGAGCGCAGCGTGACGTTGGAAAAGTCTTTGGTCAGCTTGAGGCTGCCCTGATCGAACGTATTCTTGTAGTAGTTCGGGAAGTTTGCGACGCTGTCGTAAAAGCCCAGCCCCAGAGCCTCCGGCGAATAGTTGGCAAAGCCGAAGTATCCCGGCACCACCCTTTCGGCCATGCCCTGATCGGAATTGCGATAGGCATGCACATAAGCCAGAATCGCACTGAAATCATCGGAGGGCTTGAAGAGAATCTTGCCGTGAAGACCCCAGGCCTTGTCGATGAACACCTTTTCTCCGGTATTGAAGTTCTTGCCCCAGCCATTGCTTTGGTCCGAACCAAATGCAGCCAAGCTGACGGCGACCGAACTGGACAAAGGAATGGAAGCGAACAGGTGCGCGGATTTGGTGTCGTAATTGGCGTAACCGAAGTCAAGATCGACAGACGCGTCGGTGAGGCTGGGATCCTTGGTGTGGACATTGATGACACCGCCAGTGGCGTTGCGGCCAAACAGTGTCCCTTGCGGTCCCTTCAGCACTTCCATCGATGACACGTTGTTGAATTCGAAAATCGCCGCCTTGCCGGAGGTGATGTAAATATCGTCAAGGAAGGTCGCCACCGACGGCTCATTGCCGATCGTGGACCCCGATGTCCCCACACCGCGCAGGAATGGAACCGCGCCGCTCGAATTCCGCTGGAATTGGAAACCGGGCACGAGTTGTGTGAGATTCTGCGGGTTGCTCACGCCAAGGAGGGTGGCGGTCTGCCCTGAAATAGCAGTTATGGCGATCGGGACTGCCTGCTGGTTTTCGCTGCGCCGCTGCGCGGTGACGATGATCTCGCCGAGCCCGCCACCATCCTCGGACTGCGCCGAATCATCGGACTGCGCCGAATCAGAGGAGGCCGTCTGCTGTGCAATGGCGGCAACGGGAGTGAAGGCGGTGGTCGCCAGAGCGGCCGCAATACAGGCTCTTGAAAGTACTTTCAGGTTCATGATGGAGTCTCCCTGCCCTGTCACGCGCTGCTCTCTGAAAAAATCAAATGTAGCGCTCGCTCCAATTAATTTGCACTTTAGCCGCGAGGTGTCAATGGCCAAGATATATCGTCGCAGCCCGGTGCCGGCCGTGATTGCTCCAAGACGAAATATTCAAGCCAAATAAAGACTCTCAACGAGTCATCGTCTCACATGCTTGACGAGCGTCGCACGTGCAGGTAACGAAGATGGAGCGAGCGCTCCAGTAACTTGATCCGGTCGCGCAAAGTAATTTCAACCCTGAGGGCCGAGTGTTTGGAATCTCAGGCTTTTGAGAGGTCAGCCTGTAGTGAGCCAGCCTATGAATTCGATTGAGCGGGTTATCGACGTTGGCGGTGTTGGGCTTGTGACGCTTGAAGGCGGCACGGGTCGTCCGCTGCTGATGCTGCACGACGAGCTCGGGTTTCCGGGCTGGATGC
>Ga0075366_10000083_pt1 | contig 37001 bp, 38 predicted proteins | sample EndMethybrTD3031_FD_72351 | JGI IMG/M metagenome (GOLD analysis project Ga0075366, IMG submission 72351) | Populus endosphere microbial communities from Tennessee, USA - Endosphere MetaG P. TD hybrid TD303-1 | ecosystem: Host-associated > Plants > Roots > Endosphere | place: USA: Tennessee...
CGCGGAACGTTCCGCGGTGGAAGTCCATATCGTTGCGCTGGTATTGGATATCGGTCAGATGACGCATGAATTTGTCGCGCTTGCGTGTTTCGCCAACCCGTACCTTGATGCTCATCCCGCCATAATCTTCGACAGCACCAATGCCATAAATACAGCTGACGCTCGCCACAATGATGACATCGCGCCGCGTTAGCAGCGCCTCTGTTGCTGCGTGGCGCAAACGGTCGATCTCTTCGTTAATTTGGCTGTCTTTTTCGATGTAGGTGTCCGAACGCGCGATATAGGCTTCCGGCTGATAATAGTCGAAGTAGCTTACAAAATAATGCACTGCGCTGTCCGGGAAGAAGTTTTTGAATTCGGTGTAGAGCTGCGCCGCCAACGTTTTGTTGTGGCTTAGCACCAAGGTTGGCTTCTGGGTGTTCTGGATTAGGTTGGCCATCGTAAATGTCTTGCCTGAACCGGTCACGCCAAGCAGCGCCTGATGGTGCAGCCCCTCATTCAAACCCTTGGTAAGCTGTGCAATTGCCGTAGGCTGGTCGCCCATCGGCTGGTAGTCACTCCTTAGCGCAAATTTTTCCATCTTATTATTGTATCAGGAATGGAGCTACTTTTTCTCTTCGGATGTTGGGACAGGTACGGCTTGCAGTTTTGCGTAGCCATCAGTAACAGCCGATTTTTTCTGTTTCAGCGCATCGGTGACGGTTTTATCGGCGCTAAAGGCACGGCCCGTGCCCGCATTCAGATTGGCGCATGGCGGCAGCCCTAGTCCGTCGCGGCTCGGCCCAAACGCATATTCTGTCTGGAATTCGTAGGTCTTATAGGGGCCGCTTGTGGGGTCGTATTCTGGCATATTCGGATTATTCATCAGGGCGCCACGCTGCTGGGATACCCTGCTGATGACCAGTAGCGGATAGGCCTCGTCCGCGCAAGCGACATTATTAGCGTTCTTTCGGTCATTAAAGTCCTTACTATATATTTTGGCGCCTTCACCAATTCCGCCCTGGTATTTGACGATCTTGTAGTACATGTCCCGGTTACCTACCGACAGCGGAATGCGCACGCCCCATTCGGTAATCGTTAGGAATGGGTCCGACGATTGGTTCGACTTGGGTTGGTTGGATTTTTTGAGCGCAAAAAAGACGGCCGCCAGAATAAGCGCAACGATGACCACCACACCGATGATCAATAGTTTGCGCGATGCGCCCGCGGGGTTCATTCGAAGTTTCATTAGCCACGTTTCCTGCTGTATGCTGTGCTCGGTGGCGGTGGTTCCATCAGGTCACGCTTAAGGTACCAGTGCTCGTCTCGTTCAATCTGTTTTTTGATGTCTTTATACTTCTCGTCGAGCAGTTTCACCATGCGTTTTATCAATTTTATAGGGTCGGTGTCGAACATCACCAAATCTTCCATGGCAGGGTCAAGCAGTCGGATAAGCTCCGGGATAGCGTCGGCTGTACCACCGCTTCCCAGCAGAATACCGCACGGCTTATGTGCCTCCAGAGCCGAAGTAAATTCGTGCAGGCTGCCAAAACGCCCGCCAACAGTAATGACCGCGTCGCTCGATTGCACCAAATACAGGTCACGTCCCACATAATTCATGCCCGTAAAGTTGATAAAGTCGAACACATCATGGGGCAGCCGGTACTTGCGCAAATGCTCGCGCAGCGATGATGCAGGAGAAAAACCAATGCTCGTGCCACCCTTTTCCTTTGCTCCCCGGGCCGCAAAATAGGGTAAGCCGACTGTGGCACCAGTAGTCAGAATATGTCCTTCCATGGCAATTTGCCGGCCTATCTCTTCGGCAAGATGCTTGGCCTCTTTTACGGTGACGCCCGCGGCCGCCCCTGATACGCAAATTGAGTAACGAAGGTGTTTTAGTTCTTTTAAATCCGGTGACATATCTTGTTTTAGTATACCTGTTTTTTCCGGGTTCCGCTAATGCATACTCGCCCGCCGCTTGTCTATTTTAGGCAGCAGCCGTGTCCTCAATTAGTTCCTGGGAAAGCTGTTGATGAACGGCCGTCTCCAGGTTTTCCTGGTGCAGATAACGGCTCATCAGCTCATGCCAAAGATGCTCGCGGACAAAATGGACAATGCGGTCCCCGAACGACAAATGATTGCAGTAACTGAGCGCCACATCAAGCATGTTAAGCGATATCGGCTCGTCTTCGTGAACCATGCAGGTATATTGGGTGTCCGCCCAAAAGTCGAGCATTGGCTCCAGTTCGGCCAGTATATGTTCGCCGTCGTGCCACTGCAGGTCTTCGGCCTGGACATGCGGCTCAAAAACCTCAGGGTGATACCCGCTCTTTATTTTGCCGTAGTAGCGTTGGATAACCTTCCAGGGCACCGGCTGCCCGGCCAGACGGGCTGAGGTCATCGGCTCGGCGTCGGCTGTGTCCTGGATAATCTTACCGAAGGTAGGTTTTACTTGCTGCAACTTGGCAAATGAACTATAGGTGCGGACATCGTTCATGTAGTGCAGCGACAGGAGCAGACTAGTTATGGCGAGGCCATCAACTTGGGCATTATGGGGCAGCAAAACAACCGCCCCCAGTTCTTTGAAGCAGAGAATGTTGTGGCGCGCCGCCTGGACATACGCCTGGGCGGCGGTGATCCAGCGCGCGGACTGCGGCTGGACAACAGTAATTTTGCGCTGCTCAAAGTCACTTGCCTGCAAGTTTGCATACTGGGAACGAAATGCGCGGTGCCAAGCCGGATTTTCGGCGATAATGGCCGCCGCATACATATTGGCCATGCTCTCGTGTTTTAGCATCGAGTCGAGGGAGCGGTAGCCCAGGAGTTTCATTGCATTCTTGGGGGCTTTTTTCTTGAGGAGCCGCTTGACGGTCATCGGCTTAATGGCGAAACAGGTATCGGCCGTTTTGTGATTGCCTAAAAACTTTTGGACGCGCGCCAGCACTTCGTTTGTGGAAGCATCGGCGGCAATGCCCAGCGCTTCACGAATCCTTGCTTCATCCTGGCGCAACCGCTGCTGAAGGACGCTATATAACTCCGAACCAGTCGTATCATGTGGGTCCAGCCCGAGCGCAGCAATTTTGGCTCGAACTTTATTAGCGACTTCCGTGCTTAAATGGATGTCGGCACTTGGCCTGCCGCTTGCCCTTTCAAGCTCCAGGATACTCTGACTAAACAGTGGTTGTTGTGCCCCCAAGGCGGACGACAGATATCTTGTCATTTACCTTTACATTAGCATAAGCTGGTTACACTCGACAACCGAGAGATGCGGGGGCTTGCGGGAATAATGAAGCCACATTTAATGACTCCGGAAGCTGGAGACTGTAAAATCCCATAGTGTTGTGTAAATATGCTTTGCAAAAAAGTTAAGGAGAATTGATCGTGAATTTTAGAGCAGATAGGTTTTTATATAGCCGTGCAGCGCTCGATCCTGAACAGGGTGTTACCTCTATAAGTACCTTCAGCAATGCTTCGGCACCCGTGTTCTGGCGGCCGCCTATTTACGACGTGTACGTGGATCTTGAAACAAATCTTGACACCCCAGAGCAATTGGAGCAGCAGCAAATCCGTGCAGCAGTTCGGCAGCGGATCTCTGAACGTCAGCTATCTGTCAGAAGTCTTGTTACACGGCATGTACTTCGTGAAAGCTTCGGCACGGATGAACGGGCGAAACATACCCAGCTTGATATGTTGAGCATGTTGGGAGCTGCCGTCCAGGATGGTGCGGACATTCGGATAGTTATGCCAGGAGCCGACTGTCGAAGGTTTATTAACCGCGGCGACTTTGCCATTGTTGAGCGCGAAAAAAAGGCCAATCTATATGTCCAGGCCACCTCGCGGGGCGATCTTGTGCTTGCAGACGAGACCCTTACGGCTGCAGGGGGCCACTCATACACAAGGGCCGTGGAAAGTTTTAACTACGTCTGGGAAGAAGATCCAATGGTTCTGCGTGAACCTCGCGCGATCCTCAATGAACTTGCAATGTCCGTAGATGTGGTGCGTGCCCTGTCGGAGGCTTAAAGCCGGCCTTACAAAGGCTTTGGCTGGTAGTTCTCAGGCGCGTGATGCAGCCATTCAAGGAGTTGGCGCTCGTTCAACAGACCTTCCTGAGCACCCACATGCTGCACAACGCTCATCGAGTTGATCGGCGCCCACTTCAATGCCTCTTCCAGGCTCAGCCCCTTGACTAGCGCGCCGACTAAAGTTGATGCGAAGGCATCACCGGCGCCGGTGCGCTCTTTGGGGGCGCTTGGGTCAGGATAAAGGGGCATGCTAAGCCGCTGCTGGCCGTCCGAGGCGTAAGCGCCAGCAGGGCCATCAGTAATTATGACGATCTTGGGGCCAAGTGCGTGTAAACGGTCGAATAAATCGTGCAGGTTGTCGCGCGTGCCACCGCTCACTAAGGCCGCTTCTTCCCTGTTTAGCACGAGAACTTCGGTACGCTGGTAAATCCGCTTCAGCCGCTCGGTGCCGGCCTTCATTTGGAATGTACCAGGCTGGAATGCCAGGCGGACGCTAGGGTTCTCGTCCAGCCAATCGGCCAGCTGGTCGTGGTACTCTATGGCGCGCTCGCTGATGGAGCTAAAGTAAATCCAGCGCGGAATTTCGTTCGGGCGAAGGTGCGGCCAGTGGTAGTCGTACTCTTCGTGCTTGATGAGGATGGTCCGCTCGTCTTTGTACCACAACACGTAGTGGTAATTACTCTTTTTGTGCGGGTTGATGCGTACAAACCGCGTGTCCACTCCATTATGATGAAGCGCCGTGATGATATCCCGGCCTTCGGAATCGCCGCCGACATTGGTCATAAAGCCAGTATTGACGCCGAGGCGCGCCAGTGCGACAGCAGCGTTACTGGCGTTGCCGACCGCTTGGGCAATCTCTACGTGGTCAAAGGGCAGCTTGGTTGCGAACGGCATAGCCAGCCATTTGGCTCCATTTTCTTCGAATACCTCTGCTTGGTCGTCTAGCAATTTGATAAACGCATCGGTCACTACATCCCCAACGCTCAAGATATCGATCTGTCCCATCCCTGTTTTTCCCGCCCATGGTTAACTCGTCTTAGTATCGCATGGCGCGGATTCGTTTTCAAGCTGTCTTAACGCCAGAGGCTGCGCTCATTGCATCGTTGTATCAAGTCAAAACGGCACCGTCTTCGTTAGGGACGGACAAAGATGTGATTCTTGAGACTGCACTCGGGGTTACTGATTTTAACTTTAAGACGCTCGCGAGATCCAAGGCGTCGTTTAGGCTTGGTTATCCGGATCATTCCGGTTTAGTTTTTGGTTTTTTGATGCAGGGGGTTTATTGCCCTTTTTGCAGTTCTGGTCCAGAGGCGGAGGATTATTAATTAAGTTGTGTGTGCTGATAAAGAAGCTAGCAGCGTTTCGAACTGCTCGCCTTTTGCTCTCTGCCTCGCAATACTTTTCGTAGATCTTGTCGCCGATGGCAAAGCGCGCTATGATGACCTTTTTCCCGCCCCGGTCAGGTTGTTTGGTGTAGTCGAAATACATACCCGTTCGATTACATAATTCCCTTAGGAATGTCTCGGGATTATTCATAATCTTTCCTGCCACTACCAGCTGTGGTTCTTGCGGCTGCACATCGTACCCGGTTATCATCCCGAAGAGTGAAGCGACAGCCACGGCGTCGTGGACCTCTTGGCCGTTCAAGACGTAAGGATAGGTTTTATTGGTGATATCAACAAAAACAGGGGCGGTCTGGTCTTGGCGGCCTTCGATCAAACGATGTTCTACGCGCAGCCACCCCTTAGAGAAAGCGATATCCAGAACTGAACTGGATAGGTGCGTGTTCTGGGCTACATAATTGACGGCGGCTTCCCGGGCGGCATGTATCTCTTCGGCGGTTCCCGAGAGTGTACCCAGGATAAGATGTGCAAGATCACAAGGCGGCACATGGCTCTCCGCAAGTTTTTGGCGTAATTGTTCGGCGCACAGCGTTACGTCACGGACGATTTTTCGCTGTTCGTCAGGGATGGCTGGCCGTACCTGTACAGCGTTAGCACGCCGTACAGCATAAGCCAGTATATCTCCTGTGTAGGGAGGTTCTTCCCCGGTTCGTTCGGCTGCTATGAATGCTAAATTGCTCTGATTTATCAATGCGACTGACTTACGCAAAGGTGAACTAATGGGTGCATACGCCGATACTCCCAGTCCGAGATGACCGTGGGCCGTAGTGGAAAACGAGAGGCGCGCCTGCGCGGCACGGTGCTTGGGCGGCACATCTTTATATTGCCCTTCAGGGATAGTATGGTTGAGAAATATGCCGCTTAAAGTGTCACTGCCGTTGATGAGTATGCCTGCCTCGGCATTAACGGCGAACATGGCTTCCTGCACGATGATTTGGGCGATAGCACCTTTGCCACCACTTGGCAATATACGGCCATCGTCGTCCTCTAAGTGAGGGGAAAGGTAAACTTTTCCTGCGTGCCTGGCGATGTAGAGCCGCCGTGCTATCCGCCACAAAGTGGTAAAGTCTCCATGGCCATCTTCTTGGATGATCCTTTGTTCTACCTCCGTATGAGTAATGGATGTGGCAGTGATAATATTCCGGGTTATTTGCGGCCTGCTCCGATTACCTTTTGCGTCGACAGGGATATGAAAGGTGAGAGCAGGACGCGATAGGTCGTTACGAAAGTTCAGTGCTTCTTCTACTCGCGTGGGAAACATCGGTGTGGTGACGCACTGGCCGCGGTATTGGGATTCTACCTGCCAAAGAGCATACATCGCGATTGCATAACTGGGTTTGATGAACGAGCCAGGATCAGCCATACTGACTTGCAGTATCTCTGTTTCGCCTTCTTGGCGGCCTAAGACAGCGTCTTCGCCGGCAAGGGATTCATCAATAGCATAGCCGGTAATGTGGTCCCGCCCCTCCAGCTCTGCGGGATTAAGCTCAAAACGGGCGGCTTCCTCTTCGGCCGCCTGTCGAAGTAGAGGGATCTCGGTATCGTAAATCACTTTTTCTTCTCTGGTTTATTTTTTCGGGGTATGGAGGGGGCAGTTGGCCTAAGGTCAAGGGAGTTACTCATTGGTGGGTAAATCTCCGTAAGACATTTGATGTATTGTAGTGCAAACGCTGCGTTCTTCGCAACAGAGACCCCAAGAGGTATGCTGCAAGTAATGGATGCGGTCGAAGATTACATTAAATAGAAGTCCGGATATGACTCTTACCCTAAGGTGAAGTGCGGATCGCCTCACCGCTGCCTTGCTAATATGAGCCCCGACCCCGCCTCACTGCTAGAGATGGCCGACTATATCCTAGAACTGGCAATTAGGGATTTAGGATATTCCAGGGGATACTTTAAGGCCGTTGTATATAACATCAACGCCACCCCTCTGTTGCTTGGCGGATCAGCTGTTCTGTTTTTCCGCGAGAACGAAACAAAGCCCTTCAATCCAGATGATGCACTTGAGCTACCGTTCCCCGCCATCAATAGCCCGACAGATCTGACCGAAGCCTTCGGCAGTGTGGGCCTTAACTGGACAACGATCCGTTATGATGGCACTAAGCCATTTAGCGGTAGCGTCGATCCGCTCTTTAAAAACTAGAGATCCTGGCTATGTGACACAAATGCGTCGCCGCCCAGCTTCGACTCGTCAAGCTCGCCTTTACTGGCGGCGGCGGCCAATGTCAGTTGCTGTAAAAACAGTTCTTGCGTCTCGTTAATAGCATGAGGGTTTTTGGCCCACGCCTTAAGTACGGGATCTTGCAGTGCGCGTGAATACGAGAACGTCACACCCCACGGATGCGGCCCGCGCTGGCTGATTTTGTTCAAGTTAATAAACGCATCCGTGGGTTTTTGCCCGCCACTCAGGAATACGACGCCGCCCAGTTCGTGCGGGACATGTTCGTGCAGTACGCGCACCGTTCGGTCGGCAACATCATCGTGGTTGATGGGCGTACCGCTATTTTTACCGGGAAGAACCATACTAGTCTTAAGGATTGCTCCGGGCATGTGCACCCGGAAAGCACGCATGGTGTTAAACAATATGTCAAACACGTGCGCCATAACAGCTTCGCATTGTTCGATACTATGCGAACCGTCGAACAGTACTTCCGGCTCTACAATAGGCACCACATTGTACTCTTGGCAAATCCGCGCATACCGTGCCAGCGTGTAGGTGTTTGCACCGATACACTCATCGGTCGGAATCCCGTCTCCGATTGTTATAACGGCGCGCCACTTGGCGAATTGCCCACCAGCAGCGGCATATGTAGCCATACGGTCGGGCAGGCCATCCAGCCCTTGTGTGACCTTTTCCCCTGGAAAGGCAGGCAGGTCAACAAGACCTTTATCAACCTTGATACCGGGCATGATGTTGCGGTTCTTCAGGTTTTCGCGGAACACCTGGCCGTGCACGGTACTCTGCCAAAACGTTTCATCGAATAAGATGATACCACTTAGTATTTCTTCGCTCCCAGGAGTGGTAAGCAGCAGCTCGCGGTACTCACGCCGTGTCTCCTCTGTGCAGACTACCCGGACCGCCTCAAAGCGTTTTTCGCAGCTGGCGTTGCTCTCATCTGCTGCCAGAAGCCCTTTACCCTTCGCAACCACGGCTTTAGCAATTTTTTCTAACTTATCCGGATCCATCCAGTCACTCCCCTCTTATACGGCTACTACCTACATTGTAAAAGCTTACGGTTAGTTTGCAAGTTAAAGTATGGGACGACTACGCCCTTTAGCCAAGTGAGCCTAGATAATCTCGTTAAACACCGAACTTTCTAAAAAGGATACGGCCCAAGACGCCACGAGGTTTAGCCGTACAGAAAGGTAGCACCTCGTCTACATACATTGTTGCCATGGCTTCGTGGTCATAGTCAGGCGGCAAATTCTCGCGCAGAGTAGTGAAGGCTTCACCCCGAGGTAGATAGCCCCTGTTAATTTCACCATTTGGTGCGTTACAAGCAAGCGGCTTGTTCGATGGTTTGGCATTTGCAATCCAGACGATATCGTAGCCTGACGCCATTTCATCGGGCGTAATAGTGACAGTGTCCTCTGCGCTCCCATAGTAATACCGTACCATCTGTCCGCCGGGTTCCTGTTGCTCGGCGGCTAGATTATCAATATACCCCTCAAGCTGTCGACTTGGGGTGAGTGGATTTGGAAGTTGCTCATGGTGATCGGACATAGTTTAAAATACTTTAACATATTATGCTTTTAACTACAATGAGGGGTGGGCGACTACAGCTTCAAAGCCAAGTATGGGCAGTACCATATTATTCGATTGGCAATTACAGCATACTCGTGTATAAAAAACAAAATGTCTCTAAAGAACCTTGCGTTTTGTCCAAACCAAAACATGTGCGCCGTAACCCTTCCGGACAATCCGGAAGCGCTGCCTTGCGGGCAATTCGTTAACCAGCTTGATCCGCTCTTACTGGCGGAGGACGTTTGTGTCGAAGTATTGCGCGGTGCCCTTGACATCGAAAATACACGGATGCGAAATACTGACCTCTCGCAGACAGATGCCAAGGAAGACTTGCAGGTAGGGTCATTATATGTCGATTTGGCTATGCATAAGTCTACCTCGCAAGCAGAGGCAGAAGCTTTTTTTGCGTATGGCAAACAATTCCTGACAAGCGCTCGCGATAAAATGAATGTGGAAAAAAGAAAAGTCAGGTTAATCGCCGGTCTTTTAGTCGCAGATTTGCCCCTATTCCTTGCCCGTAAATATAAAGAGAAGGTTTCTGAGTCGACACTCGATGCCGTCCAGCTGGATATCGCCAAGCTCCACAAGATCATTGAGGCTGAGCACACCAGCAACCTAGGATGGCTCGCTAACCTAGGCTTGAAACAATTCCTACTTCGTGATGACTTCGTACCATACGCCGCCACCACCCGCGAAAGCAGGGACAACAGCCAACGGCTGGAGAGGCGTCACCGCCGGAACGGACACGTGGGTTATCTGATTGAGGGAGGGAAGAAAATCCCTATGAATGCCTCTTACGAAAAAAAGAAACGGCAGGCCGGCGAAACACCTGTTAAAATCCCGGTAGGCCAGATCATTGAAGTAACTGTAGCTGCAATGGCCCCTGAGCTACGAAAATTGTATCCGACGAGTCAGGAGTTGGCCCGGGTGGTGATAGGCTGGGCCGCAGAGGAGCCGGTTAAGGATTTGGGCAAAGAAAAAATAGCAATCCTTGATATGGTCAGCGATACCATCGTCCGGCAAATACAAAGACGTTTCCCAATTCTTGAGAGCGAGGGTGAGTAGCGCGTGTAGCATAGCACCGCCGTGACACGGTGTTGCGGTACCTACCTATTCGCGCTTTTGCGCTCAAGCAGCTCGTGAGCGGCCATCGCGATATGTGTGGCTGTCAGCCCAAAGTGCTTCATTAGCTCGTCCGGATCACCTGACTCACCAAAGCGGTCCTGCATTCCAATCCGCTTGAGCGGCACAGGACATTGGTCGCCGAGCAGCTCTGCAATAACACCTCCAAAACCGCCGGCGATTTGCGCTTCTTCGGCAGTCAGGGCAAGTCCTGTCTTTCGCACACTCTTTATGATCGTGTCGTTGTCAAGGGGTTTGATGGTCGGCACATGGATCACCTCCGCCTCAATACCGTCCTTAGCCAAAATTTCAGCTGCCACCAACAAATGATAGGTCATGGTCCCGGTACCAAGCAGGGTAATGTCCTTGCCCTCGCGGTACACGTAGGCTTTTCCAATTTCGAACGGAGTTTTTGCTGTTGTGAATACGGGCGTCTTTTCGCGCGCCAAACGTATGTAGCCCGGGTTAATCTTGTCGGCTGCCATGGCTAGGGTGGCCTTTTCTGCCTCGACACTGTCGCAAGGGGCGATAACCACCATCTTCGGCAGAACGCGCATCAGGGCGATATCTTCCAGCATCTGATGGGTCGCGCCGTCCTTGCCAACACTTACACCAGCGTGCGCGCCGACGATCTTTACCGGACGCTCGTTCAAACAAATGGTTGTCCTGATTTGCTCCCAGTTACGGCCTGGGCTAAACGCGGCATAGCTGCTTACAAAAGGAATCTTTCCCATCGCAGCCAGGCCAGCGCCCACAGTTACCAAATTTTGTTCGGCCACCCCGATTTCGACGTAGCGGTTCGGAAATTCATCACGGAAAAGACTAATTTGGGTGCTATCTGTAAGATCGGCGCAGGCCGCAACGACATTTTTGTCCTTTTTGCCGGCTGCTAGTAAGCCGCGACCAAATCCTTTTCGGTTCGGCTCCTGCTCGATATCCTCATCGCGGATATTTTTCACTAAATGCATATCAGTCATGATCGGCCTCGCTCTTAATTCGGCCGCGCAGAGTTCGGAGTTCTTTGAGTGCCACCTTGGCTTGGTCGGCGTTGGGCACCCCTACGCCTGGCGCACCGCCATGCCAGTGGTAGTCATACTCCATAAAGTCCACGCCTTTGCCAGGGATGGTGTGCGCGATAATGACCACTGGTTTTTCAACGATCGCACGCGCCATAGAGCAGGCGTCGATAACCGCCTCGATGTCGTTGCCGTCGATTTCCAGCACATGCCAGCCAAAAGCTTCCCACTTTGCGCGAAGGTCTTCCAGAGGCATCACCTGCTCGGTCGGGCCATCAATTTGGATGTTGTTGCGGTCAACAATGGCGATCAGGTTGTTCAATTTGTACTTGCCGACGAACATCGCGGCCTCCCAGATGTTGCCTTCGTTCAGTTCACCGTCACCGGTTACCACATACACCCAGCGATGATGTTGTTCGTCCATGCGCATAGCCATTGCCATGCCGGCTGCCTGACTCAGCCCGCTGCCAAGGGGACCGCTGGTCGTTTCCAGGCCTGGCAGTTTTGTACGCTCCGGGTGTCCCTGCAAACGCGAACCGAGCTTGCGCAGTGTCAGCAGCTCCTTCCGGTCAAAATATCCGGCGCGTGCCATTGTGGCATAACGAACCGGCGTGGTGTGTCCATTACTCAGAATAAGGATGTCGCGGCCATCCCAGTCCGGATTTTTTGGATCATGTTTCATAATATTAAAATACAGGGCCGTAAAAATATCTGTCAGATCAAGCGGCCCGGCAGAATGACCGCTGCCCGCAGCGAGCAGCATCTTGATAATATCCTGGCGGATGTCATTGGCTATCAGCTCAAGCTCTTCAATGGACGTAATTTGTTGCATACTGCTTGTGATTATAGCCGCTTCGGGAGTATTTACAAATGGCCGTTATGGATAGCGCCCAGGTGCCACTTCCTAGCCTAAATCATGCAAACACATTAAATACGACATTGCTGGGATTAGGCCAAGGCAGATCGCCTGCAGTAAGGTAGTCAGTCTTACTCAGGGGATCATAGCGCACATCGGGTACAGCGTTACAGAGCGCAGAGCCTTCAGGTGCAACAACGCTGACAGCAAACTCAACATCGCCATTGCCCCTTGCCATCTTAAGGGCAAAGTGGCCCGCCACATCGGCATGGAGCATATCGCTGGCATTAGCTTGCAAAACATTCGAGTCTTCCTCTGGATGTTTGAAGCTAGCCTGTACGCCGTAAGCGCCCGCTGGCAAGTTTCCACTAGCTAAAACGCCGGTAGTCAATACGCCGGAATACCATTGCAACGGATGTGCAAGTGGATCTCCGTCGTAGGCTCGGCTTACAGCCGGGGGCGAAATACAGGCATCCTCTGGGATGTCATATGTAGGATTTTGGGCGTAGCCAACTACCTCAAGCACGGCTAAGTCTAGTATTGAAGTCATGGCAGCCGCTGTGAGCCATGGATGGCGCCTCATGGTATCGCCAGTTTTTCTTCCTATCTCTTGAATCGATTTCATGGCGCAAGTATATCAGAACCTAGGCGAACAGAACATTAACTTAGATAACTGACCGTGCCAGCGTACCGTACGCCATTCTCGGATCGGCAGCATGTTGGATGTAGCCGCCCACGTTCAGGACATCTACGCCGCCACGTGCCAGACTCTGCGCATTGTCATTATTAATGCCGCCGTCCCAGCCGATTTCCAGCTGAGGCTTCAGACGGCGCAGCAGTCTGGCTTTATCAATGAGCGACAAGTCAGCCTGCCCACCGAAATGCCCCAGGTTGCCCGAAAATATCAGTACATGGTCGATCCAGGGCAGTGCCGGACGTATAAGCTCGATTGGGCTTTCCGGCTTAAGCGCCACGCCGACCTCAATGCCATGACGGTGCATCAGCTCCGCAAACGGTACAAACCGGCCATCAGCTTCGGCGTGCACGATAACCATTTGTGGCCCTAGACTCAAGTACACTTTATAGTGCTCGAATGGCCGCTGGTACATCACATGCAGGTCGGCACGTACGCCGCCAGGCCACCACACCTGGTCAATCGAAAGTAGTTTTACAGGAGTAAAAATTCCATCCGCAACATCAATATGCACTCTGGAAGCGAAGCGCGCAATGCGCTCCATCTGGTTTTTATATTCGTTGGCATCCCGGGCGGTCACAGAAGGGCAAATTGACGAAGCCATCTAAAATTCCTCACCTAATTGATCTAATTCCTTAATACGGCGCTTGTAGCGCGCTGCGCCCGCGAACGGAGTTGCCAGCCAAGCTTCTGCGATCTTAACAGCCTCTTCAGCCGTGATAGACCGTGCTGGCAGGCAAAGCACATTGCTGTCATCATCGTTTCGGGCGGCGTGCGCTTCATCGACCTCCCAAATTAGACTGGCACGAATACCTTTGAAGCGGTTAGCCGCGATGCACATGCCCTGGCCGCTGCCGCAAATAAGGATACCGCGCGGGTCATCATCGTCCGAGGCGCGCATGGCGTGCACTACTTGTGCTGCGAACACGGGAAAATCGTCGTCAGGGTTACGCTCGGCGTCACCCTTGTCCACCACAACGTGGCCGCTGCGCCGCAAAGCCTCAATCAGCTTGCGTTTCAGCTCAAACCCATTATGATCCGCACCCACAAAAAGTTTCATTACCACTACTATAGCGCGGTTTAGGGCACGAGGACAAGCCGCTTATGCTGACCTGGCCGCCCGAATAGCCGGCCAGGTTACGCCTGCTTCGCTTCTTCGGTCTTTTCAGTTCTGGGGCGCGAAGAGGTTACAGCGCGCCAACATTCCTGAACGATCTCCATGATCTCTGAAGCCACAGGGTTTTTATGAAGCTTTCGCTCAAGCCACTTGTCTAATTTGCGAATCCTTGGCTCGGCAAAACGCCATACAAAAAGGCCCACGAACACCACTACCTTCCAGATAAAGGTGAAGATAGTTTTGAGTGAGTCATATTCGGCAGCCGCCCCCTTGCGAAGAACTACACCGACCTTGCCCAAAAAGACACGCACCTTTTTGGCGAATGGGCGGATTGACGGGACATATAGCACCGGCATTTTTTTGTCTTTCAGGCTAAGCTTGGCATGGGGGATATGCGCTGCCCGGGAACTACGCGGCCTTGCAATGACGACCGGCTGTCCGTCTGACCTATTGCTTATATCCTTATAGTCGCTATCAGTGGCGTTACTAGCGGTGTTATTGGCCGTGTTACTCGCGACCCTGGCAATGCGACGCTTACCAAACGACCGCTTGATATCCGTCCAAAATATAAGGATGAGGCTTATCGAGAACACCCCTGCCAACACCCAAAAAACACCTTTGGGCGAAAGCGTCTTCTCCATGCCAGGCACTTGTCCGGCGGCCAAAAACTGAATAAAGGCATTCTGTACCGCGGGTAGCTCTACTAAGCGCCAAAGCACTAGCGTCAGCCCAAACAGTATTAGGAATTTCTTTTCACCGCGGGTCATTAGAGGTCACCTCCACCCGAACCGTCTTGCTGCCGCTGTTTTTTAGTCGCGAACATACCGAGGACGAACGCAAAGCACTTGAGGTATTTATCTTGTTCATCAGTCAGCGTGTCCACCTCTTGTAGACTCCAGCCGTCTGGCTGTCGCGTAAAAGTCATACGCTTAAGAGGGTCGTCCAGCACGGCCCCCGATTTAGACACATAGCCCTCACCTTCTACGAATTCCTCGGAGTAGATGACCACTTGCAACAGCGAACCGTCCTCTCGGGCTACATCGATAGACCCGAGGCTAACATTAACCGCAAGCCTGCCCTTCTCTTCTGACTGACAGTTTACCGATACACTTCCGTCTATAATTGGCACGCCTATGCTAAGGGCGACTTGAGTAGGCTTAAGCTGGTCAAAATCCTGCATCTCACCGATAAAATGTGGCATAAATCTATACTACACTATATTTTTAAAACTTCAACAAGTTATCTCGACTCAAACTGCCGGGGCTTGACTCAAGGCATACTTGAACCTGCCCTAATTTACTTGGAGTCGCAAAGCTTAGCGTGTAAAGTGTCAGTTCTTATGTAATAAGCGTCCAGCGTCCGCCACTACTTCGACAAGCCGGTTGCTGTAACCCCATTCATTGTCGTACCAGGCTACGACTTTCAACATGTTACCCCCAACAACGGCTGTAAGCTTTGTATCGACAATTGCAGAATGGCTATTGCCGATAAAGTCGCTGCTCACGAGATCTTCTTCGGTAACCGCTAAAATACCTTGATAATATGGCTCAGCCGCTGCTTTTTTGAAGGCTTCATTTACTTCTTCGACAGTTACTTTGCGCTTGGTCAGAATGACGAAATCGCTTAGGCTCACAACAGATGTAGGCACGCGCAGTGAAAGCCCGCCAAAGTTACCCTTAAGCGTAGGTAGAGCCTCTGTTGCGGCGATAGTTGCTCCCGTACTCGTGGGGATGATGTTCTGGGCGGCAGCGCGAGCGCGGCGCAGGTCTTTATGCGGCGCATCTTGCAGGCGTTGATCAGAGGTATAACTGTGGGTGGTAGTCATCATAGCCTTTTCGATACCGAAATTGGTTTCGATAATTGCGGCTACGGGCGTAATACAGTTCGTCGTGCAAGAGCCGTTGTTGATGATTTCCTCAGCGCCTTCCAACATATCTTCGTTAACCCCGAGCACGATAGTAGTTGAGCCTTCACCCTTGGCAGGGGCGCTAATAACGACCTTTTTTGCACCCGCAGTAACGTGTGCCTTGGCCTTGGCCGGATCGACGAAAAAGCCAGTGGACTCGATGACTACATCGACGCTCAAATCTTTCCAGGGCAGCAGCGCCGGATCTTTTTCGGCCAGGACGCGAATCTTCTGACCCTTGACAATGATATGGTTATCATCAGAGCTGACCTCGTGCTGGTACGCCCCGTAATTACTGTCATGCTTGAGCAGGTGAGCAAGCGTCTTTGTATCTGTCAGATCGTTGATAGCCACGATTTCAATATCGCTGCGCTCAAATGCGATCTTAAAGGCATTCCGCCCGATACGGCCAAAACCGTTAATTGCTACGCGTGTCTTCATGCACTCACCCCCGTTATTCTAATTAGCATAAGCGTATAGCACTATTGTACGAGGTTGAGCCTTGGCGGGCAAGTAGTACTGCTTCAGCAAAGCGCCTAAGCTGCACCGGTAGTTTCCTCGACCATGAATCCCATCAGATCGTCGAAAATAACGGAGTTAGCAGCGACAACTTGCATATCCCGGAAATCATACTTCCCGCTGCCGATGTTCTCAATCCGCCCTCCCGCCTCTTGTATGAGTAATGCGCCTGGCGCAAAATCCCACGGTTTGCTTATTGAATTCCAGGCGATGCGGGCGTCGTAGGCTCCGCTGGCTATAGCAGCCATTTCAAAGCCCGATGCATTGACCTGCGTAAGCGCGCGAACCTTCTGTTGCAGGCGGAGCTGGATGTCGCCTCGTCCCTTCTTTACAAAACCGCTTCCACATATTATGAACGAGCGTTCAAGCGGCCGCGTACTAACATGGATCGCGTGGCCGTTACACGTCGCCCCTTTTCCTTTTATAGCAAGGTAGTATTCGTCCATTGTGAAATTATAAATGACGCCCATGACCGGCTGGCCATTGTCGATTAGGGCGATCATGTTGGTCGCAAATGGCAAACCGCGGATGAACGGTTCGGTGCCGTCTATGGGATCGACAAGCCAGAATGTTTTCCGGTCATAATCCGTGCCTGTTTCTTCCCCGCTAAATCCGACAGATGGGTCAAGCTCTGCCAATGTTGCCTTCAGCCTTGTTTCGACCAGCAAATCCATCTCGGTCACAGCTGATTTGTCATCTTTCAGTTTATGCTCGATTGCGCCATGCGCTTCGAGTAGCTTGGGGCGTAAATCCTGCAAAAGCACCCGGATCCGTTTGTCTGCTGCATTCAAAAAATCAAGTGTCGGTGTCATTATTATCCTTTTTTAGCGATTTGGTTAGCGGTCGATTTCTTTTCCCTCAAAAGGGGCAAGGCCCAGCAAGTCATCCAGTGTCTTAATTTCCAGGAACAAACTTTTAGCGTAGCTAAGCGTCGGAGACTCAGGGCTGAAGATCATATCCCGCACCCGCTCAAAATCCATCATTTCTATGGTGATGCGTTCACCCGCGTCCAGCCGCTGTGCTTGCTCCGACTCGAAGTCCGTTGCCACAAACCACGCCACGAACTGCTCAATTTTCGGCATAGGCTGATACGCGGCGATCAGCTTCCATGACTTGAATTTTAGGCCGGTCTCTTCCAAAAGTTCGCGCTTGGCGGCATCCAGCCAGGTATCATCTTCGTCGGCACGACCGCCGGGAAAGCTGATTTCGCTGCCGCGGTTTGGCTGCTCGTCGTGCAGCATCGTCAATTTGCCATCCCGGATAGCAATAACTTGGACGGTATCGGGACGCTTTAACATTTCGAAGGTTGCAGTAGTGCCGTCATACAGCGTTTGCGGCCATTGGTAGACATCGAAAATCTGGCCCTTAAACACGCGCTTGGCATGGTCGGGAACGAGTACGGCGTGATGGGGAACGGTTTTTCTCATACCTTAACCTATGGCTCCTGCCCTGCCTTTAGTGTTACTTGTTAGTGTTATAGCGGTCGATCGACTCTTTGATAATTTGCTTGGCAGCCTCAACGTCGCCCCAGCCTTCAACCTTGGTCGAACCTGGTTTTTTGAGATCTTTGTAATGACTGAAGTGATGTTCGATCTGCTGCTTCCAGCGCTCGCCAAGATCATCGAGGGAGTTGATGCTATCGCCAGTGTGACGGTCATCAGCCGGAACCACGACGATTTTGTGGTCGGCTTCGCCGTCATCTATGAAGTTCAGCACCCCGATAACTTTCGCCTCCAGCCAAATGCCAGTTGGCAATGGCTCATCGGTGATAATCAAAGTGTCGAGTTCGTCACCATCCTCGTCCAGAGTCTGCGGAATAAAACCGTAGTTGCAGGGCTTAGCGAAAATGCCCGGCTCTACGCGGTCCAGCATAAAGGCGGCGCGCTTCCGGTCCCATTCAATTTTCAGCATCGAGCCTTTGGAAATCTCGACAACGGTATTCACCATACCGGCCTGATAGTCACCCGGGGTCAAAACTACATTAAAATCAGCCATAAAAAACTCCTTACTTTGGCAGCTAGCACGTATCTAACGATTTTGGCCTTTGTATCACTCATATTGTACACTACAAACTATGGATAAGGGGTACCTATCTTTAACTTTACAGACCACGTTCCGTACCCTTTGGGTACTGCACTGGGCGGCTACGATCTGTAAAGTTAAAGATAGGTACCCCTGTTAAACAATCATGGCAAAAACAGGTATTATTGGACACCGCGGCGCCGCAGGTTTGGCACTAGAGAACAGCCACGAAAGCATGCTGGCCGCATTGGATTATGCTGTCGATGCAATTGAATTTGATGTCCGGCGGACGCTCGATGACCAGCTTATCGTCCTGCACGACCCGCACACCGGCCGGATTGCCAACGAAAAAGTGCGGGTAAACACAAAAACTTTAAGCGAGCTGCGCGCCCTCAGGCTGAAAAACGGCCAGTCAATTTCAACTCTCGAAGAAGTATTACACATCATTGGTGACAAAAAACCAGTTGTTATTGATGTAAAAGACCCCGGTTGCACGGAAGCTCTTGTAAAGATTCTGGCGGATAATCCTATGGTCCGAGCCAGCTTTACGTCACTATTAACAGAGGAACTGGTAAGAATTCACACGGCCCGCCCAGGCCTAACTATTTGTGTACGTGACATAATCAACCCGTTCCGGATTCTTAGAACAGCGCGGATGGCCGACGCGGAAGCTATCAGCCTGAATATGCGGCTTATCAACCCCCTGACATACCGTTTGGCGCAGAAAAGAGGCCTGGAAGTTCGAATTTACACTGTCAATAGCCCATGGTTGGCGCATTTTTTCCGCAAGATGTATCCTGGAATTATCATGTACACGGACTATCCGGAAAGATTCACTGCAAAACCATGATCGCCACCCTCGAAAGAATCGATCGAATCAATGATACCGTCAAAATGTTCTGGTTCCGGCCCGAGCGACGCATGCATTACACCGCCGGGCAGTTTACCGAATTATATTTGCCCCACGAAAATCCGGACGACCGTGGCGAGCGTCGATGGTTCACACTTTCCAGCTCGCCCAGTGAGGACTTACTCGCAATTACCACCCGTTTTGCCGGAGAAAAAAGCAGTACCTTTAAAAAGAAGCTTTTTAATCTGCCGATTGGTACCAAGGTGACGTTGGCCGATCCCATGGGTGACTTTGTGCTGCCGAAAGACAAAACCATACCTTTACTATTTGTCTCGATAGGCATGGGCGTGACCCCTGTGCGGAGCATGATCAAATGGCTGACTGACACTGGCGAACATCGCAATATCCGCTTGCTTCATGCAGTCAGAACCGAGCCTGAACTCATCTTTCGTAGGCTGTTTGAAGCATACGATATGGAATTTACGCCGATTCTAAAGGAACCCTCCGCGTCCTGGGAGGGCGAAACAGGACTACTTACGGCTGACCGGGTGAGCCGGGCGCTCGATACGCCGAAAACATTAGTCTACCTGTGTGGACCCGAAGATTTCACCGAAGCAATTACGGACGAAACCGTAAAGCACGGCGTGGCAAAACATCGGGTTGTTACGGACTTCTTCCCAGGATATAGCCAGAATTAGAGCGGTCAACCTTGGGCATCGCAACTGTTAGTTTTAATCACTGCTAGTCTTTAAATCGGCCCTGGCGCCTTGTCTTTACATCACCCTCCAGCTTACGCGGCGCCAGCAGGGTGAGTTGGCAGTGCAGCGCTTCTTCGGCCATACGGTAGGGGTTGAGGCCATGGGCGTGGTGCACTACAGCGGCCGGATCTTTTATAATTCCATATCCGACTTTTAGCATTGCTTTAGCCAAGACGGTGTCCTCGCCTCCTGTTTCATAACGCTCATCGAAATGGCCCAACTCCTCCCAAACGGATTTGGAGAACATTGCACCTACTGCTCCCATTACCCCCAGCCCTGCTCTTCTAATTCTCCTTGGCCCCGCTAGCAAAGAACGATGCACTTCCAGTCCGCTCAGCAGCCGCTCACCTCTTGAAGCCTGTTCAGTTGGCAGCTGTACTTTCGAACCGAACACTCCGGCGATACGTCCGGGGCCATTCATATGCCTTACCATCGCATGAAGCGTCAAACGGGTAGCCAACCGGGCATGTGCAACTGTCATTAGAACTGCATCGTGCCTGGCGGCTTCCATGCCCAGGTTCATCGAATGCGGGTAGGTAAAGTCGTTTTCGGGAAGTTTTACTACTGTGGCCCCAAATGCTCTGGCCACATCACGGGTAGCATCCGAGGATGCGTTATCCACCACCACAATCTGCGGATCCTTACGCAATCGCTGGGCGGCAATGTCCTCAAACAATCGCCCAAGTTGCAGTGCTTCGTTGCGCGCGCGAATCACTATACTCATAGGAGGATCGGCGGCCAGGCTGTCTTGGAGCGTGGCGGCCGCCTGCGCCTCTAATCTTTCCGTAATCGCGTGGTTGGCGAACGGCACTAAATTAATCAGTTCTGGATGTAGGATATTAGTCACAGGGGCAAATTATATCGGACTGCGGGCATTCCGGCTAGTGCGGCGCCCGAAGGCTAGTCATGGTTTAGCCGTGCTTGCGCTCGTGCTCTTCCAGATACTCCCGAATGCGGAGGGCGGCAGTAGCGCCCTCACCGGTTGCGGTTGCGATCTGCATGGTTGAGCCGGAACGTACGTCGCCTGCCACAAACACACCCGGAATAGTCGTCTCCAGGTGGTCATTACAGGTTACGAACCCGATTTCGTCCAGCGCGACATCCGAACTTCGCAAAAATTGTGTGTTAGGGCTAAGTCCGACGAATACGAAAACACCGTCGGTTTCGAAGGCTACCTTTTTGCCGGTCAGCTTGTCTGTGCCCATTACTTTGACTACTTTGCCATCTTCGCCTAGAATTTCATCGGTTGTGGTATTGAAGTGCACCGTTATCTTGTCTTTGTGCTTCTCAAAAAGCTCATGTTGCAGAACTTCGGATGCACGCATCTTGTCAGAGCGCACCAGCAGGTCGATATGCGAAGCGAAGCGGGTCAAAAACATCGACTCCTGGACGGCCGAGTTACCGCCGCCCACGACTACAAGCCGTTGATCGCGGTAAAATGCACCGTCGCAAGTGGCGCAGTAGTGCACGCCGCGCGCGTAATATTCTTGCTCGCCGGGGACATTGACTTTTTTATAGTCGCTCCCGGTCGCGATCAGGACTGTCTTGGCATAGATGTCGCCGCTGGTGGTTTCCAGTTTTTTGTACTTGCCCTCATCAATAATTTTTGTGACTTCGCCCAATTCGATATTTGCGCCGAACCGTTCGGCCTGCAGGCGGAGTTCTTCGGCGAACTCAAGTCCGGCAATGCCTTTTGGAAAGCCGGGGTAGTTGTCGATCCAATCCGTTACGGCAGCCAGCCCACCGATGACCCCACGTTCAAATAGCATCGTCTCGATGTCTTCGCGGGTGGTATAGATGGCAGCCGACAGAGCCGCAGGGCCGGCACCGATCATGACGACCTCGTGCACGGTCATAGGAGTTTCCTGGGTGGTAGCGTCCGGCATATTCTTAGGCTACAGCTGGTGCCAGCTTAGACAAATTGAACCCCACTACTACTTCGCGGCTGTCGTCCTCTTTGGTTACGACGATAACCGGTACTGTTGTCACGCCACTGATGGCAGTAGCTTCAGCACGTCGCTCAGGATTCTGGTCGACGTTCACCTCGTCGTAAGAAACACCTTTCGCCCCCAAAAAGCGCTTGACCATAGCGCATGAAGCGCAAGTGTTGGTAGTGAAAATTGTAACGTTTTTTGGCATATCCCCTCCGCTTAGAACGTCGCTGCGATTCTAACGCAGCAGTTTTGTTTTTAGTTATGCTTAGTATTATATAGCGTTCGCCCGACGAATGATAGCGCTATATATTGTGTTTTTTACGTTAAATCGCCCTCTCTTTGTCTTTACTGCCCAATTTTATGCAGTGTTACATCGAAGACCAGATCCGCATTGGCAGGAATGTCTGATCCTTGCGGCGGATTTGCCCCGTAGGCTTTGTCGGCGGGTATGAACATACGGCGTTTTCCGCCCTCTTTCATGCCTACCATGCCTTCGCTCCAACCCGGAATCACCTGGCTTAGCGAGAATGTGGCTTGCTGTCTGCGGTTAAACGAGCTGTCGAATACCTTGCCATCAGATGCCACTACACCGACGTAGTCGACGGTTACGATATCGCCCGTTTTAACCTCGGCGCCTGTCCCGGCGACAAGGTCGGTTGTCTCCAGTTTTTCTACTTTTGCTACAGGAGTAAATCCATCCATTTCGGTTCCTTTCAATGTTGTTGGCTTTGCTTGCGATTGGGCAGTGTCTTCGGTATTTACCTCTGTTTGCTCGGTATCAGCAGCCTTGTTTTCTTGCACTAACTGCACAATCAATGCAACGCTTACTCCAACGGTTGTGAATAAAAACGCCATTGCAATAACCAGCGCAAAAACCCTATCTCTTTTTCGTGCCATTCATATCTCCCTTAGTCCCTCGTTCCTACCCAGTATATCAGCAAATGCCCTAATGGACAGTGGGAATTGCACGAACCAGACGTTCTAACAACATGCTGTGGTCCGCGGTTTCAAGGGTAGAGACGGGCGCAATACCATCGAGAGTGCGCGGCAGCTCGGCTAAGTCCAATATATACGGTATAAACTTGCCTTCCTCTGTTATAGGAATGTCGTCCTGGGGCGTGACACCCATTGCTTCCAAAACAAGCCCGTCTTTGCTTACGACATAGTCACGGACTTCCATATTCCAATCTTCGGTACCGTGGTAATATTCTTTGATCCAGTAGCCAAGATAATCCGGCGTGTCCTCACCGGCACTCGGCCAGTGCAGCACGAAGTATGTGATCCTTTCTGACTCATCCGGATCAATAAGCACTGAGGCCTCAGTACCAGGATGATAGGCAAGGTTTATGCCATCCAAAAGTAAGTGAAGCGCTTGTGCCTGTTTAGATTCGCAAATCGCAAGCGCCGTGAGGTGCGATTCTGGTTTCTTCTCTATATGGTGGGGCATATGATCAACCGTAAGGCTACGAGGCAATCTCGTATTGTTTGAGTTTCTTTTTGGTCGCTTCGGTCGCGCCTTGCTGGAGCTCCAAAAGCTGCGCGTAAATGCCGCCGCTTTTCGCTAGTTCTGCCGGTGAGCCGACCTCGTCAACGGTACCGCTGCGCAGTGTAACGATCTGATCTACATGCTGAATTGTGCTAAGGCGGTGTGCGATAATGATCGTCGTGCGGCCCTTCATCAGGTGTTCGAGTGCCTCCTGGACCATGTGCTCGCTTTTGCTGTCGAGGCTGCTGGTTGCTTCATCCAGAATCAGGATCGGCGCATCTTTCAGCAGTGCGCGGGCGATGGCAATCCGCTGCTTCTGGCCGCCACTTAGCTTAAGCCCGCGCTCACCGATCTCTGTGTCGTATCCCTTTTCGAACTTCTTGATAAAGTCGTGTGCGTTGGCAGCTTTGGCAGCAGCGGCAACTTCTTTGTCGGTAGCGCCCGGTTTGGAATAGGCGATATTTTCCCGGACCGTTCCGCTAAACAGCGCCGGCTCCTGAAACACAACGCCAATCGCACCGCGCAGACTCTTTTGTGTTACTTCGTCAATACGCTGGCCGTCAATCCGAATCTCGCCTGCGTCCACATCGTACATGCGCAGTAGCAGGTTGGTGATTGTAGTCTTGCCCTCGCCACTTTCGCCCACCAGCGCAACTTTGTTGTCGGGCACGACGTTAAATGAAATGTCCTTCAATACCGGCTTACCGGATTCATACGAGAAATCGACCTTGTCGAAAGTAATCTGTCCGTTCCGAATGCTTAGCGGCTTCGCGTTGATGCCATCCTGCGATTCCGGCTCGACATCCATGACCTCAAAATAATCTTTTGTATTAGCTACTGCGCGCTGCGACTGGTCAACCAAGAAGCTGATGCTAAAAATAGGAATTCGGATGAACGTCGCGTACTGGATAAGCAGCACCATCGTACCTATGGTGTACCGCCCACGCGCCGTCTCGACAAAGATAAAAATGTAGACCGCAAAGAAGATAATATTCAGCACCAGCCGGCGCACCACATCTTGTTTGTGCCAGTATTTGCTCTGCGGACTTGTCGTCTTGACGGCTTTATTGTAATGCTTACCGAAAAACTTCAGCTCGCGCGTTTGCTGTAGGAAACTTTTAACAACCCTGATCTGGCCGATGCCTTCGGCAAATCGCCCGCTGGCGATATCTATATCTTCGTTGATTGATTTTTGGTAGTCCTGCCACTTAGTGCTGGTGCGCGTGGTAAGCCATATAAAAACCGGATACAGAAGTAGTAACATCAGGGCAACCTGCCAGCTGTAGTACGCCACGATTGCCAGCGAAAACACGGTGCTGAAAACAAACTGCAAGAAGTTATTGCTGACAACCTGGACATAATTCGCTACCTGTCCGATGCCGCGGTTCATGCGGTTGATAATTTTACCGGAAAGCTCTGTATCAAAATACTTTTGCGGCAGATTCAGTACATGCTCATAATATCGCTGACTCATAAAGCGCTGGAGTTTTATGGAAAGCATGTCGCCCAGATACCCACCAAAATTGCTGAGCAGCGTGGAAGCCACATCGGTCAGAAAAATAAGCGTGGCGAACAGGGCTACTAATTCGACGTTGGCCTCGCCGCCACTAGCGATCTTAGTCACCTCATCGATAGCACCTTTTGTAAAAATCGGCACCAGCTGGCCGACAATAGCAAGTAGCACGGTAAAAACCGAAACGCCGGCATAATATCGCCACAAGCTCCGCGTAAAACGGATGATCCGCCAAATCTCTCTCATACTATACCTATTATATCATTTGCTACGTCCGTTTTTATGTGCTAAATATGCCACAAATAATGCGTTTGCTGAAAAAAACCGAAAGCGGCAGTCAGCTGCGGAATCCGCAACGCCGATACAGCAACCCTTTCAGGGTAATTGTCCAGGGATTGCGGATTGATAGCGCTAAGTTGCTGGCAATCGATCCGGATCTGCCCGAGGCAAGCGATACCGGCCCCCGGCCCAGAAGAATCGTAGAATACCCAGGCATGAGGATGGCCTGCGCTATACGTTAGATGCGCTCCGCGTGAAGCGCGGTTTTGGCCGCATCGGCAACCTTGTCAAGCAATTTTTGCACTTCTTCGTCGGTTAGTGTCCGCTCGTGGCTGGCAATAGAAAGCCGGAGCGTGATCTGTTTGTGTGCGACGTCATCATCGCGCTGGTAAATGTCGACGGGGCTGAGCGCCGGTACGGTATCGGGCGGTCGTACTTCGGCCACGGCCTTTTGAACAAAGCCGTACACCGTGGCATATGTCATATCGGCCGCAACTTTCAGGCATATGTCCTGTTCAATTTTGGGGAACCGTGGCAGCTTGGTATAGCTGGCGTTTTTGCCGACCGCCTTAAGTAAGTCATCCAGGCTGATCTCGAAGCCAGCGGTGTAGGTTGGCAGTTTGAGATTCTTCCGGACACTGGCACGAAATTCGCCGGCTATACCGATAAAAATGCCTGTGTTTTCATCAAGCACAAAGGCGGAGCGTTGGGGATCAAAGGGACGCACCACAGGCACATCTGGCAGCTCGGTTATGGGTGAATACGAGAGTCGCAGGCCAAGCGACTCGGCCAAGCGATCAAGGAAAGCGCGCGCCTGGTAAAAAGCCGCGCCCTCATCTTTGGATACTGCTTTATCGTCAGAGGCAACCGTGAGCGCCAAGGTGCTGAATTCACTTGGCAAGCCTTCGTCTGTTTCGGCGTGAAGCAGGTTGTGGCCCTTGCCCAGTTCAAATAAAGAGAAACGACTGTAGCCCGCTTTAATATTGGGATGGATTTTCTCAAGCAGGCTCGGCAGCAAAGTCAGGCGAAAATATTGCAGATCCGGGCTGAGCGCATTGCTCAGGCGGAACGCCTGCTGTGGATCTTGTCCGACCTTTTCCAAAAGATTCCCATCGACAAAGCTATACGTCAACAGCTCGTTGGCCCCTGCGGCAGCAAGGGTGTCGCGTATACGTAACTTGAGGTCGAGCATGGAATTACGGAGTGCGGGCGTCAGGTCGCGCTTGGGCAGCTCCAGCGGCAGACGGTCGTAGCCATACAGCCGGCCGACTTCTTCGACGATGTCTTCAGGGATGATAAGGTCTGTCCGCCAGAAAGGCGCCGTAACGACAAGCCCATCGTCCTCTGTGTCGACGGCAAATTCCACATTTGTGAGCAGCTCTTGTATCTCTTCGTTGGTGAGCTGCAAACCAAGACGTACGTTAATAAATTCCCGCGACACATGAACTGGGGGGTGCACCGAATTCCGGGTGAGCATCTCGGGGGCTAAGTGGTTGTCATCAATGGGGCGGCTGGCGATTTTTCCCCCTGCATATCGGCGAATTTCGTCTACGATTTTTGCCAGGGCAGCCAGGTTCTGCAAGGGACTTTGACCCTTGTTGAAGCGCGCGCCCGCGTCGGTAAACAAGCCGTGCGCCATCGAAGCACGCCGGACTGCGTACATGTCAAAGTTAGCGCATTCCAGCAGGATATTCTTGGTGTCCGCGTCAACTTCCGTGTCGCTGCCGCCCATCAAGCCGCCCATACCGACCAATTTGTCGCGGGTCGCAATTACGATTGCGTCGGCGCGCGGCTCAATTTCTTTCCCATTTAGAAGCGCGATTTTTTCGCCGGGCCGAGCGTGGCGGACGACCAGCTTTGCGTGCTCAGCGCTGACGTCCTGCGCAACTACCTTGTCGTAGTCGTACGCGTGCAACGGCTGACCGGTCTCCAGCATAAAAAGGTTCGTGTAATCGACGATGTTGTTAATGGGACGGATGCCGACCTTTGCCAGCTCAATTTGAAGCCATATCGGGCTGGGCTCTACGACCACGCCCCGCATAGTGATAGCAGTAAAACGAGGTACGAGCTCTGGAAGGTCATTTTGCACTTCGAATTTCAGTTCGTCAGTTTCGATACTTTCGAATTGTGGGTCGGTTCGGTACCAATCCGGACTTTTGAAGGGTTTGTGCTGGATGCCTGCCAGTTCGCGGGCGATTCCCCACCATCCGAAACAGTCCGGCCGGTGGGTGAACATCTTGTTCTCCATATCGATCACATAGTCGTCGACCAGGTTGTACGCTTCGGCGAAGGTAGTGCCGGGAGTTAAGTCGTCATCGAGTTCCACAATGCCTTCGTGGCTATCGCCGATGGTCAGTTCGCGCGGACTGACCAACATGCCGTTGCTTATTACACCCCGAAGCGGACGCGCTTCAAGCACAAACGGATCTTTATCGAGCGTGTTCGGCACTGTCATGCCCGGAGGCAGCCAGGCAGCAGTCAGGCCGTCGCGGACATTCGGCGCGCCGCAGACCACCTGCACATAGCCGTTTTCGTCACGCTCCACACCTTGGGCCTTGCCGCCATCATCAACCTTGCAAACGTGCAAGCGGTCGGCATCCGGATGATCGGCAACCGATACGACCTTTACGACCAAAACGCCTTCGAAACGCTTGCCAAAAGGAATAACTTCTTCTATGCCCGCCAGCTGTGCGCCTATCCGCTCAACCAGATCGTCAATACCATGCGGCGCCGGATCGCCAGAGGTCTGGTAAATGCTCTGGATTTTGCGGAGTGTATTAACACTGACTTTCATTATGCATCCGCCCCTTGGGTCTTATCCGCCTCTTGAATTTTCTTCTGGATCTCGTTCAGCTTGTCATCGCTCATGCGCGGGCCTTCAACAGTAGAAATATAGCCGGCATACTCAGGGTAAAATTCCTGGCGAGGAATCCATACGTTTGTTTCGCCTCCCAACTTGCCGTGAAGCGGGTATAATTTGGCGTGTACGTGAGCCACACCGGTACCCTCAAACACCAATGCCACGCGCTTAACATCCAATGCTTTTTCAAGCATTTTTGCAACTTTTTTAGATGCTGCAATCAAGCCTGCGACTTCCTGGTCTTCCATGGAGAAAATGTAATCGCTCTGGTTCTTTTTAGGAATAACCACTGTCAGTCCTGGCGTATTTGGGAAAGGCGTCAAAAAAGCCAGGTAGTTTTCGTCTTCCCAGACTTTCCAGCTGGGAATGTTGCCATCGATAATTTCATCAAAGATTGTTCGTTGTGCCATAGTTTTCTCTTTTATTCTTCCCTAAACCTTACGAAAATTGCTTTAAGAACTCGAGTTTACCACTTTCGAAATGCCGGATGTCCTCGATGCCGTACTTCATCATTACTAAACGCTCCAGGCCGCAGCCCCAAGCAAATCCGGTGTAAACCTCCGGATCAATGCCTGCTTCCCGCAGCACATTCGGATGGATCATGCCCATGCCCAACAGCTCGATCCAGCCGATTTGGCCACAGATGTTGCATCCTTTTTTGCCGCAAAATGGGCAGCTCAGTGCCAGCTCAAAGCTCGGTTCGGTAAATGGGAAGTAAAACGGCTGGCTCTTAATCTCGATATCCTGCTGGTAATATTCGCTCAGAAACGTTTTGAAGGTTGCCAGCAGATTGCCAGCATGGATATTTTTGTCAACGAATACGCCCTCAAACTGGTAAAACGTGTGCTCGTGGCGAGCATCCAGATCTTCGTTGCGGAACACACGACCAGGCAACAGTGCAGCAATCGGCCGGCCCTCTTCCAGATTAGATTTGAATTGTTTAAGCACGCGGTTCTGCATGGTGCTGGTGTGCGCCGGGGCGATCAGCTGCTTGCCTTTTGCGTCCGTCTGGACGGTCATGAAGGTATCATAGTCGCCGCGCGCAGGGTGATCTTCCGGAAAGTTCAATGTCTCGAACATGTGATAGTCGTCATCGAGCTCACGGCTTTCGACCGCCGTAAAACCCATGCGGTAAAAGATGTCGAGCACGTTTTGCAATTCGACCATTAACGGATGGCGGCTGCCGTCCGGGCTGCGAAAAACGTGCGGCCGCTTGCCAGGCGAAGTGTTTTTATCAAAAGGTGCGGTTACATCTATGGGCGGCAGGGCTTCGGCTTTTTCCTGGTGCTCTGCGACCAGGGCCGCAAGCTCACCTTTCAGCTGGTTGAGCTCTTTACCAAAAACACCTTTTTGCTCGGGTGGCAATGTCGGCAGTTCTCCGTACAGCGCCTTCAGTTCGACCGCTTTCAAAATGTCAGACTTTTGTTCAAGTTCGGCAAAACGGGCACGAAGCGTCTCGGCAACTTCAGCAATACGTGGATTCTGGTAACTCATATCAGGGATAGTATAGCGTAGACTGACGATATTTGCATCCTTGCGCTATACTTACATTTATGGCAAATTTTTCCTTCGATATAGTTAGTGAATACGACAAGGCCGAGATGAACAACGTCTTCGACCAGGTAAAACGCGAAATTGATAGCCGCTATGACTTCAAGGGCACCTCAGCCGGGATAGAGTGGCTGAACAGTGAAAAAACCGGCTTCAAGATAACCGGCAACGGCGAATGGCAGATCGAGGCGATCCTCGAAATCATCCGTAAACGCCTGGCAACCCGCGGACAGAGCCAAAAGGTGCTTGACATCTCCCGTGATATCACCGAAAGCAACCTAAAAGCCAGCAAGGAAGTTCCTTTCAAGCAGGGCCTTGACCAAGAAAAGGCTAAACAGATTACCAAGCTGCTGCGCGACGAATTTCCTAAGGTCAAAGCCCAGATTCAGGGTGATGCCGTGCGCGTCATGAGCTCCAGCAAGGACGACCTACAAGCCGTAATGCAACTGTTAAAGGGGAAAGATTTTGACTTCCCCGTGAGTTTCACGAATTACCGCTAGTTTCGCTGTGCCTGGCGGTCTAACTGCCCGGCTGCCCACTGGCAGCACGCCCCAGCATACGCTAGCGTTCTTTAGCGCAGTTCAATCCGAAGATCTTTGAGATCTTCATAGTTTGTGGGCATGTCGAACGGCGCATCCGAGGTGATGTTCGGGCCTTGCACCTTATTCCTACGTTCGTCAATTTTTGGCGCGGTGTTCAAACCGATAGCCAAGGCGATTGCCGATGCCGTAATAAAGAATGCCGCACCAATCGCCGTAACCCAACCTGGCATAGTCCACTTCTTTCTGATAATGGTATTGCCGATAACGATGAATGCCAGCGATACGATGATTCCCGCTATCCCGGCGCTCACCACACCCACACCTTCCTTCAGTCCGACAGGAAAGACAACCACATCATTCACGGTCGCACCATGTACGAACAGATATGCGCCCGCCACCATAATACCGGTGAACGTCGCCGTGCCGAGAACAACTACAAAGATGCCGATCAGCATTCTTAGTACATTCCCTAAGCTCTTGGCGATCGTCGCTGATGTCCGGTTAACACGTGCAGCCGCGGCCGGTAAGTCTGCCCGGTCGACAAGCCGCTTAATGTTGTCGACCGTCACGGCTTTTCCCCGCATTTGGAGTCTTTCGCTCGGTGTTTTGGCTTCCGGGACCAAAATCCATAACAGGATGTACGTTATAATTCCTGCTCCGCCGGTAAATACCAGAAGAATAAAAATGAGCCGGATGATCAGCGGATCGACGCGAAGGTACGCTGCCAGTCCAGCCGCTACACCTGCCAGCTCTGCGTTTTCCATATCGCGGTATAGACGCTTTGGCTGCCCGCTGTACTCACTGTCGTTGCCGCGCGCTTCATCTGCTTCTTGGGGGGAACTGCCGTCGGATGCTGCGTTTTTGCCATCGCTGCCATGATTTCGAGCTTCGTCTGCTTCATCTTTAAAGTCGCCTGGCTTGCCTAACTGGTCCTTTAAAAACTCAACATCTTCTGGCAATACGACCTTATCGGTGGTGACGCCGCGCTCTGTAAGCAGTTCAGCCATCCTAAGTTCGATTTCTTTCAAAACGTCGTGACCCCTTGGACCGACCTGCCGCTCAATCGCGTCCAGGTACGCCCGCAGCTCCCGGTGCGCTTCTACAGAAATGGTAAATGGTTGGCGATCCAGATGGATCTTCTTTATCTCGTTCATGAGACTCCTTTCTCCAGTGTTGCTATTGAGGAATGCAGCCGCTGGTACGTCGCACACAACGAGGCAAGTGCGCCTTGACCATCGTCGGTCAGCCAGTAGTACTTACGGGGCGGGCCTTGCTCAGACTCCCGCCATTCATAGCCGAGCAGGCCGTCACGGGACAAGCGACTAAGTAGCGGGTACAGCGTACCTTCGACCACGATCAGCTCTGCCTCATGCAGCCGTCGGATGATTTCTGACGTATACACCTTGCCGTCCTTGCAAAGCAGCAGAACACAGTACACCAGCATGCCTTTACGCATTTGCGTGTCAGACTGCTCTATGAGTTGTGTCCTTGCATCATGGCTACTATTATTTTCCATACAGTACTATGTTATACAAGGTACCTTAAAAAGTCAAGTATTATTCTGCGTAATTGTGTTTCCGGCTTGAAGAATATCCTCTCTTAGGGTTTAATAAACTATCTAAAGGTACCCTGAGGCGGCTAGCATGAAAGACACGAACCAGCTCCCTACCCAAGGACAAATTGAGGCGTCCGGCTCTTATGAGGATTCGCAAGCTCCTGCGCTATCAGGGGCCGAACTTCCCTGCCCGCGGACCGAAGCCGACGAGGGGCAGATCCTCAACAGCTCGCAGCAGGCTGTCGTTGATTCCCTAGCACACCTGCACCTTGGCCTAACGATACATGCAGACTCCGAGCCAATTAGCCTGCCTGCTGTAGTGCAGCGATCTGGACTCCCGCTTGATGAGGCCGCCGACATCTTAGAAGAACTCGTGCTACAAAAACATTTAAAGAGAAAGCCCGCACCAGAAGGCGGCGAGGACGGATCGTACGAGCCCACACCATCTGGCGCTAACCTGATGGCAACCCAGTCGAGTTTACGGCAAGAGCTTATTGATGCTGGCGCCGTCCTTCTGCCGGAACAGGTGATGGATCGTTTCGAGCAAAACCGCGGCCTACTCTTGAATGTAGCCAGACAGGCACTAGCCAAGGCAGGGTTGAACGACGTATGGGCTGAAGATGTCCTCTCGGAAGCTGCTTTTTACACCTACAGGCGTTTCGTTGTGCGGGAGTTTCCTCCTATTGGCACGCAACATCTGGTGAGAGTACTCATAGCGCTTGTACGCAGCAGGGCTATCGATCTTATTCGTAAAGAACTCCAGTTCAGCAAAACTGATGAGTTAAGATTTTACACTGCATCTTACGAAGAGCCCCAGTTTGTCAACGCGTTAGGCGAAAATATACTCAACATACGACAGGAGCGCGACCCCACAAATGTCCTATCAGACGAACAAGGCGTGCAAAATGCGTATGCTTCGGATGAGCTGCTCACCATGTTGGCCCGACTATTCTTGGAATTGACACCGGGCCAGCGTGCAGCTGTCTTCCGGGAGTATTTCAAGCGCAGCGGCGACGAAGTGCCTTCGACTATCAAAGGCGGCAGGTCCAAGGCCCAACTTCATCATGCTCGCAAGAGGGTCTTGGATGGGGCGATCAAACTCCTATCGGGCTATGTTATTGGCGAGGACATGTCCGCTCAGGAGAGGCTACAAGAGGTAGGGAAGCTGCTTCTGGGGGATCAGGACGACATACTCCCAAACACTGCCATGCTTCAGCATTCTGAAAAGGAGGTTAGGGCCATGAGACAACAGATCAAAAGCATCCTCTACCCCGATTCACAAAGCTAGAAGCTAATGTGACACGGGCAGCCCTATTGTGCGCTATACTGGTAAGCATGAGCGACACGCTTGCCCAGCAACAAGCAGCAATTGACATACTGAAAAAGAATGACAAGGGACTCTACACGATCCCTGCCAGTAAACTCTACCCGCACCAATGGCTATGGGACAGCTGTTTTATTGCCATCGGGCAGCGGCATTACGATGTGGAACGTGCAAAAATGGAAATTCTGAGCTTGCTTCGGGGACAATGGAGCAACGGCATGATCCCGCACATGATCTTCAGCCGCGGCATTGAGTACCGGAGCGACCACAACGTGTGGCGCAGCTGGATCAGCCCTTTCGCCCCTGATGATGTCATTACAAGTGGGATTACCCAGCCGCCGCTGCTGGCCGAGGCTATCGTCCGGGTTGGCGAAAAGCTGAAACTGCCTGAACGGCGCAGCTGGTATCGTCAGATATTCCCTGCACTTTTGGCGTACCACGAGTGGTTGTACCGCGAACGTGATCCTCATGAGGAAGGCCTTGCTTTGCAAATCCACCCCTGGGAAACCGGCCTGGACAACACGCCGCCCTGGATGAGCGAACTGCACGAACACCTGTTGCCGTGGTGGGTCCGCGTACTGCAAAAGACCAAACTCGATGTTGTTGCCGGATGGTTCCGCCGCGACACGACCATCGTGCCCGCCGCTGAACGCTACTCTAATATTGACGCCATGGCCCTGTTCGATGCCCAGCGCCGGTTGCGCCGCAAAGAATATAATATCGACAAAATCCTTGACCACTCACTGTTCACCATCGAAGATCTGGCGTTCAATGCGATTTTTATCCGCGCCAACGACCATCTGATCGCAATCGCCAAAACACTGCGCGCCGAGTTATCCGAAGCCCTGCTAAAACGGATGGATCTTACCAAAAAAGCTCTTGATGAGCTGTGGGACCCCTATACCGAAATGTATTATCCACGTGATTTTGTGAACCACAAATTGCTCAAGGAGCCGTCAGTTGCGGCACTGTTGCCGCTCTATGCGGGATGCATAGACAAAGAGCGGGCGGCGCTACTGGTCAAATCGCTGGAAAACGCACACATGTTTGGCCCTCCTCATCCTGTTCCTAGCGTGCCGCTTAATTCGCCGTGGTTTGACCCCAAGCGCTATTGGCAAGGCCCAACCTGGCTTAACATGAATTGGTTGATTGCAGATGGGCTCATCCGTTATGGATACAAAGACCACGCCGAGGCGTTAGTTGAAAGCTCGCTTGAGCTGGTTGAAAAAGGCGAATTTAATGAATACTACAACCCCTTGACTGGTGAACCACTTGGCGCGCCAAACTTCAGCTGGACGGCGGCGGTGGCGCTTGATTGGCTAAATCGATAGCGCCCCGCTAGGCAGATCCGGCTTAATTTTCTGCACAATATGATATAGTAGCCGCATGCAACTTTTAGAAGCTCCCGTCGATCGGCGTTTAACGGAGCTGGGTTTTCAAGCGGCAAAAGGACGGTTTGGTGAGCCTGTCCGTTTTTTGGCAGGCGTTGAAGTTGAGATCCAATTTAAAGAGAACGAAGAGGACCCTCTTGACCCCGCTAGGCTTGACACGGCCAGAGAGCACTTATCCCAGGATCTAGAAACCTTGTTGGAGCCAACGATTGAGACACCAGAAGACCAGGCCACATTGGACCTATGGCGCCAGCAGCTGCCAGATTTCAACGCCCAAGACCTTTTGAATGCTCTAGTGTACATAACATTGAGCCGCCCGACCCTCAGGCCTGGCGCAAGACCGCCCGCCGACGACTATAATTCAGTGCTCGCCCACACCAAAGCAACTGGTGGCGATGCTTCGCTTGACTTCCGGTTCGGCAGAAAGCCTTATGCTTTCAGCTTTTACGACGATCCGAGGGTGAGTGAATTTTCTATATTGCCCGTCAGGCTACCACAAATAGCAGGAAGACTTGAGCAACTCAGAAACCTCATAGATGACGAGGCTTGGTGGTATGGCTGCGAGTTAGACGGAGGAGAGGATCTGGCCGTAGGCCTTCAGCCCAACTTAAGCGCCTACCACCAGGTTAAAACCGAGAATGGAATGCGCTGGATGCCTGTCATAGGCCGTGACCCGTCGCTGCGGTCTACGACTGCCGACGCGATGGCAGGCCTTACCATGGGCATCGAGGACGGGGCCTGGTTTTCATCGGTCCTGGGCCAGGTCGACCATAACTTGGCCGGGGAGGAAACGCGTGAAAGGGAATATCCGTTCACAGTAGGTGTTGCCCGCTCTAATGCGCTCAGGATCAACCATCAATGGGTAGAAAACCGTTCGACTATACTACAGACGCCCAGCGACATCCGGCACAGTTTTCTCTGGATGATGGCAGCAATTACCTATGGGCTGGAAAAAGGTGCCGATGCCATAGGCGCCATGCCAGACAGGAGTAAGCCCGAACTGCGTCCGACTATCGTTACTACCCGAACTGAGAACTTCGATGAAAGAGTGGATGCGCCGCTTCGGCAGATGTTGCAATCATGCTCAATCATAGAGGGTAGATTCCAGCCTGATCCCCAATTCGTCCAAACAGCCGGCCGCGAATTTGCAGCAGCGATGACCGGCAAGTGGCTGAGCATACGGGCAGCGGGTATTTTCACTAACCTCTTTATAAACGGCCTAAAGATCAACAAGGAAGGGCGGCTGCAGGTAGAGGAATCTGCCATTATACCCCCGCGAATTATCACGCCCGACGACCGTGCCATACTGGAGAAGTCTGCAGATACTTCAGATATTCAGTCTTTGTTCCTCTCTGCTGCCGTGTTGGCTGCGCGCGATGGCTTCCGGGCTACTATCCAGGATACGCTGCACTCTACTGCAAACTATCCTGTACTTTCGGCTGATGAATGGGCCGAAAGGCTGTCAGAGTCCGAGATATTCAACCGCGCACATGGTGAATACGCCGCTGGATATGCTAAGCGGCTTGGTGAATTACTCAAGAACAATCCTCACCATCAGAAGCAGCGACTCTCTAGCCGCCCGACCAGTCGCCTTAATCGTCCAAGCTAGGTTTGTCCAGCGCCAACGGCTCGACGGCAGCAGCCGTATCGGCAATTTTTACCACGTCTTTGTCGACTTTTTTGAGTTCTTTGTGCGCGTTATTAAAGTGATTTACCGTTGTCCCGAGGCTATTGCCAAGCTTTTGCATCAATTGCTCGTACGTTGTTATGTGCCGGCCAAGCTCGCCGACACGCTTCTGGATTTCTTTTGCTTGCTCCTCGATCTGCAAACTGCGCAGCCCTTGCATCACTGTTTGGAGATAGGCCATAAATGTCGTCGGGCTGACAATAATGACATTTTTTTCGCGGAATGCGTACTCGATCAGGTCGCGGGCAGAAGTGTTGGTCATCCCAACTTTATTAACAAGCAGGTCGTAATAGATCGCCTCCGAAGGGATGAACATAAAGGCGTAATCCATTGTGCCGTCGGCCGGACGGATATATTTTGAGGTTTCATCAATACGGTTTTTTAGGTCGGCCTTGAATGCTTTGGCCAGCACGTCGCGCTGGACGCGGTCTTTTTCTTCCACCAGCCGGTTATAATTTTCCAGACTGAATTTAGAATCCACGGGAAGCATCCGTCCCTTGTCCAGGATAATTACCGCATCGCAGATCAGATCACGGCCCTGGTCGTCTTTGCCAATCTTATGCTGTAGCTTGAATTTATCGGGTGGCATCACATTCTCGAGCACCTGACTCAGGTAATATTCGCCCAGCACACCGCGCTGTTTTGGGTTTTGGAGCACATTCTGAAGCACGCGCAGCTCGTCGGCGACGTTGACCACGCGCTTGTTGGTTTCGTCCAGCTTTGTAAGCCGCTCGGTAACATCAGTTATGAGTTTGGAGCTCGCCGTAAACTGCTTCATAATCGATTCGCGCATAAGCTCCTGGTTTTTGTCCATCCGCTCGGTAAGCTGGACCTGAAGGCCGTCTTTGAATTTCGTAATGTCGTCGCTCA